>WOR8_10001561_pt1 | contig 26537 bp, 22 predicted proteins | sample DeeMarSeWOR38_10_FD_19890 | JGI IMG/M metagenome (IMG submission 19890) | reverse complement strand
CAATCTGATGCAAAGCATCGCCTCGAGCCAGGTCGATAGATTCGCCGGTACTCTCAGAACGATCCGAACTATGGGATCAGAGATTGCTTCGTCGTTTCTCTCCTCGCAATGACTACGCCTTATCGGTGTTGCTAAATCTGAAAAATCTCGATCTCCCTTGAAATATTTTTTAAATTGAATTCGCCAAGCGGCGTTAATGTAAAATGATCTCTCACGCGCCTGGCGGTGGATTCTGAAATAAAAATTTTTCCCTGTGTTGCCTGGGCCCCGATTCTGGCGGCAATATTGGTCACGATTCCCCGGGCCGTGTACGTCCAGCGCCGGGGCCGGAATTGATGCCCATGTTGATGGTCAGCGGCTCGGAAAGCGCCTTGAACTCATTTTTGATGCGCCCGGCCTCTTCCCTGATTTTCAGAGCGGTGCGCACCGCCTCCAGGGCATTGGTCTGATGGTCTTCATTGAGAAAAAGGACCATGAGGCCGTCTCCCGCAGTTTCGTTGACATCCCCGTTGTTGGCGAAGATGGCATCCATGAACACCGAGAAACAGTTTTCGATCACCTTATTGACCTCGCTGCCCTGAAGCTTTTCGCACATTTTGGTGTAGCCCTCGATATCCAGAAACAGGACCGAGACGTCCTGCTCTTTGCTCTCCGGAATGACGCCGTTGGGGGATTTTTCAATCAGGCGGGTGACCGTGTTTGGGACAAACTTGCTCAGATTGGCCTTGACATCTTCCAGAATTTCAACTTTTCGCAGGGCTTTTTCAAGCTGTACATTTTTGGCCTGCAGCGCTTCGTTCAGATTTTTGATCTCTTCAAAGGACCGCGCATTTTTAAGGGCCACCACAAGGTTATTGACCAGCGTGTCCAGCAGTTCCCTGTCGTCGTCATTAAACGGCTCTTTGATCAGTTTGGCGCCCAGGCCTAAAATCGCAAGGCTTTCGTGCTCGACCCTGAAGGGTAATGCATAACCGAAGTGGTCCGGAAGTAAACCGGAATCCTGCAGGCTGGCGCCGCCATCGGTCCAGACCTTCAGGCCTTTTTGGGACAGGAGCTCGATGACCTCTTTTCGCAGGGCGGCCACATCTTCATCCTGCATCCCGATGGAGACCAGCTGGCTGATTTCTTTTTTGGAGCCGTCCAACAGGATGACGAAGCCCTCCATCACCCCGAAATTGCCCATGGACATCAGCAGAAAGTTTCGCAGGATCGTCTCGGTTTCGACGCTGCCGTAAATATCCTTGCTGACATCGTAGAGGGTTTTCAAATGAAAGACCCGGCGGTCCAGCTCCGCCTGGACGTGCTCGGCTTCTTTGAGAGAGGCTTTTAGTTGTTCTATTTCTTCTAAACTGGCCATTGTCAGATTTGCATTTATGAATGTTTTATAACCGCAGACGGACGCAGACATGCGCGGACGCTGCTTTACTTAAATAGCCACAGACTCACACGGACTCACACAGACTCACGCAAACCTTTTTGCCGGGCGACTTGCCCGGCAAAAAACCGTCAATCGCTTCGCGATAAAAAAATAATCTAAATTATCCTGCCTGCCCGCCGAAGTTTTAACGAAGGCGGGTAGATCCTGTCTAAATGAAATTCAATGATGCATGGACTTGAAAATGGTTTTAAAGTGAATTTTTAATTCCTGGCGGGTCTCTTTGAGCCGCTCGAGGAAGTGCCGTGCAATATTGGCCTGAACGATGCATCCAAGCTCGTGATCCTGTTTTATCAGTTTCTCGACATCCGCCCTCTTGATGGCCAGCAATGTTCCGTCTTCCACACTTCGTGCCGACAGGCTGTATGTATAAGGTTCAACCAGCGCAGACGCACCGAAACAATCTCCCGGTGACCTTAAAATGGTAATCGGCAGTTCAATCGCATCAACCGTGGTCAACATCTCTACAGCGCCTTCTTTAATGATATAGATTTGTTGAGTGTCTTCACCTTCGCGGAATAACCATTGACCTGCCTGTATGGCAGTTTCGTTGCCGATAGAGATGAGGTGGTTGAGCTGGGATTCCGATAGGCCCTTAAAAAGGTAACAGGACGATAATTGCATGGAGCCTCCCCTTAAAAATTGCCTAGAACTGGTTTCAAAACCTCAGATCAGGTTCAAGGGCAAGGCGTCCCGTGAATTGAAAGCGGAGCGTACACGTTAGTACGTGAGCATTTTAATTTGCGGGACAACGCCGCCATTGGGCCTTAGATGGGGTTTTGAAACCAGTTCTAATCCATCCGAGGCGGATGGGAACGCTATTGGTAAATATATTACCTTAAGGCAGGGACCGCTCTCAATTTTTCATCGTTAAATTGGCGAGCTTTCTATTTCTTTGATGGGTTCTGGATACCTGATGTTAAGAAGACCCCGACATCGCTTCCAATGCCGCTTCCACGGTGTCGAATATATCGGCAAACTTGGTGATCCCCACCATGTTGAAGATTTTCTTAAAATGATCCGACAGACCTGTAATGCCGGCCGTCTGGTTGTTTTTCTTTGTTTCAGCCAGGATTTGAATGAGCAGCGCAATGCCGCCGCTGTTGATATAAGCGTCTTTTTTAAATCGCATGATGATTTTGTCGACACCCTCAGCCTTGGCCTTTTCGTAGGCCTCGTTGAGAGGGGATTCGGAGAGCGCGGTCACATCCCCCTTGATGTCAAAAAGGGTGACATCCCGGATCGCCTCCATTACAATTTCGGTTTGCTGTTCCATAAGAATGATAAAGTTGTCGCTGTTCAGAAATCGCGGCAAGATGCCGCTCCCACGTGTTGCTTGCTGATTCGTTCAATTTGACAACCCGAAATTGTGGGAGTGGCTTCCAGCCACGAATGTTTTGCTGCGCTATTGCGCCCAGCCCTGACTTGACTGGAAAGCTAATTTTTCAATTTGATGACCATTTTTACAGAATGGCCGTCTTTGGTCATCTTGTTGAATTCCACCTCGTCCATAAGCTGCTTTATCAGGTAGATGCCCAGACCTTTGGGCGGCTCCAGGTTTTCAATGCGCCGCATGACCGTCCTGTCTCTGGGAAGCCGGGAGATGCCGTTTCCGCCATCTTTTACCGAGACGCTGAAGCGGTCATCTTTAAAATTCATGGTCACCAGCACCCGGGTGTCGGGGTGGTTCTTGTTGCCGTGCTCGATGGCATTGAGGCAGGCCTCAGCGACCGCCGTCTTTAAGTCCTCTATGCGCTGCGGGGTAAAACCGGCCATTTTCGCAAATGAAGCCGAACAATCCATTGCGATGCGCTCATAGCCCAGCTTGCTGGGCAAACTGACCTCAACCGCATGGTTATTGATCCTTCTGACCATTTGCTTTTTTGCGCTCATTCCGGGTTCCAACATCCTCCTTCAGGCGGGTGCAAAGAAATCTTTAATTAATCTACAGCAGTTACTCGGAACCAGATTCGCTTTTTTTAGGACATGGCTTCCAGCGCATCTTCACGGGTTTTATAAATTTTCGCGAATTTCGTGATGCCCACCATGTTGAAGATTTTAGTGAAGTGGTCTGAAAGGCCGATGATCCCGATCTGCTGAGCGTTTTGTTCGGTTTTGGCAAGCAGCTGAATCAGCACGGAGATGCCGCCGCTGTTGATATAAGCATCTTCTTGGAATTTAAGAAGAATTTTGCCTGCGCCTTGATTGTTGGCATCCTCATACGCATCATTCAGAAAGGATTCAGACAAAATCGTGATGTCACCACGGATATCAAGCAGCGTCACAGCGCCGAGTTGTTCCATCTGAATTTCGTTTGCCTGCGTCATGTTTAACCTATGACTTTAACATTGCATGAAAATTGATCATAACCGTCGATTTATTTTGTTGATCTGATCTCCATGGTCATCGTATGGCCGCCGTCTGCGGTTTGATTGAAATTAACTTTATCCACCAGCTGCTGAATCATGAAGACCCCCAGTCCTCTGGGGGACACCTTTTCTTCAATGATCTTCTCGATGCCCGGGTATTTGGGAACCTCGGGCACACCGTCGCCCTGGTCGGTCACCGAAACGATAAATCGATCCGCGCTTACATCCATATGCACGACTACCCTGGCTTCGGGGCGCCAGTTGTTGCCGTGCTGCATGGCATTGATGCAGGCCTCGGCCACCGCGCTCTTCAAGTCTTCAACGCGTTCGGGGGCAAGGCCGCCCAACCGCGCCAGGGCGGCCGCGCTGGCCATGGCAACCCGCTCATAGCCGACCTTGCTGGGCAGGTTAATCTCTATGGTTTGATCGTCTAAAATTTGATTCATCTCTATGCTTCGTACGTTTTTAAGAAATCGGTCAAAGGGGAGAATAAAAAGTAGATATAAAAATGCCAATTGCCTGTCAAGAAAATAAAATTTTTACAGCTATACGGGACGTTCTTTACTTATTAACTTAATGCGATGCGTTCTGTATGTTTTGCAATTTCGCATGCCGCGCAAAGCAAGCATAGATGCCCCCGGGGGCGCTACCCATATTATGGCCCGGGTGCTCTAGTTGGAGTTTTCTAATACTTTTATTTCCGAAAAGCGCTGGGTCAGCCGGTCCAGCCGGTCGCATATCAGGGTCATCAGGTTGAAGAAAAACTTGTGGGCTGTCGGCGGATACAGCCACTGCATGCGTTTGATCATCTTGCGATTAATCTTTAAAAGCTCAACGGGCTGGGTTGCGATGGCCGCTGCAGATCGCGGCGCGGAGCGCACAAAGCCCAGCTCCCCCAATACATCGCCGGTTTTCAACTGATTAATCAGAATCGGGTCGCCCAGGTTTTCACCCGTTTCGGGGTTGGTTACCGAATCAACAATATCCACAGAACCTGAAATAATCACGTACATGGAATCGCTGGGATCGCCCTTCTGAAACAGAATCTCGTCGGCATCAATTGTTAACAGAGACCCGGCCATGATGACGTAATGGACCTGGGTGCGCGACAGGCCTTTAAAAAGCGGTATCCCCTCGGGAGGCTCCTTGCCCATCTTTAACCGTAATAAATCCCAAAGCGTCACCACCTCAACATGCTGTATCAAAGAAGGCAGCAGAATCAGATCGCCAATCAGCGCCGACAATGAGGTGATCACCATCATGGCGCCAAAAATGGCGGTCGGCTTGAAACTGGAAAACAGCAAAACGGAAAAGCCCACACAAATGGTAACCGTGGTAAAGGTAATCGGTCTGCCAACATGGGTAAGCGTATCCCGAATTGCCCGTTTTTCATCTAAATCCGTCTTGAATTCCCGGTTATAGCGCACCAGATAGTGAATGGTGTCATCGACTGCCAGCCCGATGGCGATACTGGCGATAAGGCTGGTGGCCATGGAAAGCTCTATGCCGAACCATCCCATGATTCCGAAATTAATAATAATTGGAAAGATATTGGGAACGATAGCGATCAGCCCCACTTTCAATGACAAAAAGAGGGCAAACATGATTCCAAAAACCAAAACCATGGTGATCGCCAGGCTTTTGACCTGCCCCTCGGTTAACAGGTGGCTGCTGACGGCGATCGTCATTCCGAGGCCGGTGACATCCCACTTCAAATCCTTTGAAAAATTTTTCTTGACGTGGGCCATAATTTCTTCACGGATCTGGAGAAAGTCCTTGGAGCTGGATATGTGGGTTAGCAGAAGGATGTTTGTCTTTGAAAAATCAGAGCTCATGAAGCGCGTCAGCATGTCCTGGCCGAGCATGGTGCTGTAATTGTTGATGGCCATCCTGACTTCAAAGCCCTCCTGGGGCACAGCATAGTATTGCTGCTCGAATTTATTGAGGGCATAGTGAACCAGCTTCAAATAATCGGCAAAGGAGACCGTTTTATCCACACCGGGCAGCTTTTCCAGATAAGTCTGCAGGCGAACAATATCCGCCAGATGAGCAGGATCTTCGAAATAATTGGCTTCCGCGTTTCCCATGGCCACATTGATCGGAAAGCTTCCGGATAAATGCTGGTAAATGTCGTCAAAGTTGCGTTTGACCGGGGTGTCTGTCTTAAAATATCCGACCGGATTGGTTTCGACCCGGATGCGAAAGATGCCGATCAGACATATCACAACCAGAACGGCGATAATCGGTAGCGAAGTCTTTTGATGCTTTAAGTTGATCTCTACGATTTTGTCGATATACCGCTGGAAAAGCGAGGGTGAGCTAATGTCGCCGTTTTGCTTTTTGGCAGAAATGGGGACAAGCGACAGGGCCGCCGGAAGAAAAGTAAGAACAATCGCCAATATGCTGAGCATGCCGAAGCATGAGAAAAGGGCAAATTCTTGAATCATGGCGATGCGGTTGATGAATAGAGATCCCAGGCCAATAATCGTCGTCAAAATCGCCAGAAACGTCGGAAAGGCAATATGGGAAAACGTCAATGCGGTCACCTCGGCCGGAGAGTCCGCTCGTTCCTGGCAGTTAATGTATTCAGAGACGATATGCAGACAATAGGCCGTCCCGACCGCAATCAGAAAAACCGGGACAATCATTGTTAACATGGAAAGCGGGATACGCAGTAAGGCCATCAGACCGAAAGTCCATACCAGCGAAAGCCCTACACAGGTTAGCGGGATCAAAATATAGCGCAGCTTTCGGAACAGGCAAAAAAGGATAATCGCAATCAGCAGCAGGGTAATTGGCGGTAGCCGTAAAAAGTCTTTTTCGGTAAGTTTGGCAAGCGCCTCGGAAACCAGCGGCATTCCGATCTGATACAGGGTCAGTTCCCCGGATGTATCGGCAATCAACTTTCTCACACGCTGAATCACATCATCAGGAAGGGCCTCATTCTTTAGCACCAGGGTGAGCGCGGTGGCCTTGCCGTCGGTTGAGAAGAGGTTTTTTTGGAACAAATCCGCCCCGGAGACGACGGTGTGAAATTTTTCCAGACTCCAACTGCCGGCGACGTCCACGGATTTCTTTATGCCCGGGAGACTGATAACCCGCCTGACGCCGTCGATTTGAGCAGCATTTTCAGCCAGCTGCTCGATCTTGCGAAAGGTCAGTGAATCAAAAACATTTTCACCCTTGACGACTATCCGGATAATCTCATCCGAGCCGAACAGTTTTTTAAAATCCTCATAGCGGGCCGTTTCAGGAAGATCTTCAATCTGAAGGTCATAGATGGAGGTTTTAAATGAAAGATGGCGGATCTGCCAGGCGAAAAAAAGCGTAATTGCCAGGATTATCGAAATAACAACTAAAGGTTTGCGAAGTGTCCATTCCAACATCTCTTTAAAAGAGAAGCGCATCGGCATACCCTTTCGCATTGTTCAGCAGCTATTCTGTTATGGCAACTCAACGATTCCATTTAGCGAAGAAAAGAACAAACATGTAAATTAATATTCTGAATACGGCTTTATGTCAAATCGAAAAAATCAGCCTACTTTTAATAAGGGGGACGTTCTTTACTTATTAACTTGATGTCATCCTTCTGATATGCTACCCCGTATACATGCCACGCAAAGCACGCATAGACGCCCCCGGAGCACTCCATCACATCATTTGCAAAGGAATTGCAAAAAGCAAAATCTTTATTGACGCAAAAGACAGGCTCTTTTTTTTAAAACGCCTGGATAAAATTTTAACAGATACTAACACCCCCTGTTATGCATGGGCACTCATGCCCAATCATTTTCACTTACTGCTCAGGACCGGTATGGTGCCAATAGCCACGGTAATGAGAAGACTTCTAACCGGTTATGCCATTTATCATAATCACAGACACAATCGCCAGGGGCATCTTTTTCAAAATCGCTATAAATCAATTCTCTGTCAGGAAAATACATATCTTTTAGAACTGGTTCGCTACATTCATCTGAACCCTCTGCGGGGCAAACTTGTTAAAGATATCAATCAACTGGACAAATATCGTTTTTGCGGGCACAGCACGATTTTAGGAAATACAAACAATTCCTGGCAGGAAATTGATAAAATTTTAGGGCTCTTTCATGATAAGCGTTACCTGGCGCTTCGGTATTACAGAAATTTTGTCAAAAAGGGTATAATGCAGGGCAGAAGACCGGACCTGGTTGGAGGAGGACTTGTCCGCAGCGTTGGAGGCTGGTCGGCTTTGATATCTATGCGTCAAGCTAAAAATTACCAGAAGGGAGATGAACGAATCTTAGGTGATGGTGATTTTGTCGAACAAACGCTTAAGGCCGCAAATGAGGCAATGGAAAGAAAATCTGTGCTGCGGGCACAGGGAATCGATCTGGATAAAATTGCGAATCGGGTGGCGAATCTATTAGAAATGGATACCGCAGAGGTGTGGGCTTCGGGAAGGTATCGTCACATCGTAAAAGCACGCAGCCTGCTTTGCTATTGGGCAGTCCGAGAGTTGGATACGAGTATGTCATTGCTCTCCAGAAAGCTGAACATTTCTATTGCGGCCGTCAGCAAGTCAGTTGTTCGCGGTGAAAAGATTGCCAGGGACATGAATTTAAAACTTTCGGAATAATAAGTTAATAAGTAAAGAACGTCCCCATTAACAAGCAGATGGTATTAATTGGGGGTGGCTAATCCGGCGGAGTAAAAATCTACGAGGCGGCCGTCTGATTTTTCAACGACGATGACGCATTCGACACCGTCCAACCGATTTGCCAACTGAAGACCTTTTTCAGGGCCCATAACCATGATGGCGGTGGCCAGGCCGTCTGCCAGGGTGCAGTTGTCGGCGATGATGGAAACACTGACCACGCCGTTGGAAACCGGGTGGCCGCTGCGCGGGTCAATTACGTGGGAATAGCGCACACCGTCGATCTCAAAAAAATTTCTGTAATCACCGCTGGTGGCAAAGGCCCGGTTGGCAATCGATATCGCCTTATATACCTCGTTAATGTCAGCGTCCTTCTGGGGCCGATTGATGCCCACCCGCCAATTTTTACCGTCGGCACGAACGCCGGCGGCGTAAACCTCACCGCCGATCTCAACCAGATAATTTGTAAACCCGTTGGCGGCTACCAGCTCGGAAACCCGATCCACCGCAAAACCCTTGGCAATGGAATTCAAATCAAGGGTAACCGTGGCCAGAATCTTCACCAGAAAATTCGGTTCCACGATTCGCATGCGGTCAAATCCAATCTTTTGCAGTCGGGCCTTAATTTCAGCGGCCGGGGGCTTTTGGGGTTGCCGTCGCGTCGGCCCAAAGCTCCATAAATCAACCAGAGGATTGACGGTACCGTCCCAGGCGCCCTCAGAAAGCCGGTAAATCCTGTCGGCAACCCGCATGACCTGCATAAAATCCGCAGAAACCGCAAATTTTTCTCCGGCTTGTTTCAAGGCGTTAAAGCGGCTGATTTCACTGTCTTTGAGATAGGTGGAAAAAACCTGATTGATTTCAACCAGGCGCCGATCGATCTTTTCTTTGAGACCATTTACGCTTCCAGCGACATCGGTGACCACCTTGATGTGGTAGGTCGTCCCCATGGTGCGACCCTCAATTAGGTGTTCACGATTTGCACCAGATGTGGCTGGAAGGAACAACACCACCAGTACGAAAATGATGGGTAAAAACTTATTCATAGCGTGAACACCGCATAGAGCATAGCGCATAGGGCGTAGGGTTCTGACAAAGTGACATAAAGCATAGCGCATATAGAATTAAATGTTAAAAAATAGCTTCATTTCAAAGACTTGATAAAATTTGTAATCTGACGGCAAAGCTTATCGAGATTAATTAAATTCTCATCCTGTTGGTTCGAGGATATTAAGTTACGCCTTCCAAGCAGTATGAGTATATTTGCATTTTCGAAAGTTGATCTGCGAGCTATATTTAAAAAATTCCTAAATTCCTTATTTGAGTGTGAACCAGACCCTTCGGCAATATTATTGGACATGGACATCCCTGAAGCCCTGAGTTGCTCAGCAAATCTAAACAATTTTCTCTGCTCCAGTTCATCGGCAATATCAAAAAGTGCATCAGCAATCTCAATGGCCAACTGCCAAATTTTCAAATCTTGAAATCTGAATTTCACCATTAGCCTCCTCCCTGTCATTTACACGAATAAACACCTTATTTATTAAACCGGCTGCCAAGCAAGCCGTCGAGTGCAAATAATCACAGGCTCATGGGTCTTAAAGTATCTATTATCATTTGCAGGCTAAATTCTACAACGCTATGCGCTATGCCCTTTGCGCTATGCCCTATGCTGCTTTCAGCAAATTCTGGGGAGCTGTTCGCCCGCCAGCATATCAACGATGCGTTTGCCGCCGATGCGGGTTTTTAAAAAGACCTTGCCGGGATAATCATTGACGACCCGGCCGACAACAGCGGCATCCTTGCCGCAGGGGTCGGATTGGATGGCTTTCAAAACCGCAGGGGCACGATCCGCTGACACAAATGCCAGCAACTTGCCTTCATTTGCCAGATAAAGGGGGTCAAACCCGAGCAATTCGCAGGCTCCCGCCACTTCGTCCTTTAACGGAATTTTATCTTCAATGATCTCGATACCGATTTCAGATTTTTCAGCGATCTCATTTAGCGCCGTGCCGACACCGCCGCGGGTCGGATCCCGCAATACATGAATGTCTGCGGCGGCGGTGGCCGAAAACATCTTTTTGATCATGTGGTTCAACGGCGCCGAATCGCTCTGCAGCGATGTCTCAAAGGAAAGGCCTTCACGCTGGGTTAATATCGTAACCCCGTGATCGGCAATGGTTCCGCTTAAAATAATTTTGTCGCCGGCTTTGGCATTGTCGCTGGCCACATGCACGTCTGTCGGAATCAAACCGAACCCTGACGTATTGATAAAAATTCGGTCGGCAGTTCCGCGGGGTACCACCTTGGTATCCCCGGTAACAACCGTAACTCCCGCAGCTTTTGCAGCCCGGCCCATAGCGTTGATAATGGTTTCAAGATCGGTCATGGACAAGCCTTCTTCAATAATGAGTCCGACACTCAAATAAAGCGGGGTGGCCCCGCACATGGCAATATCATTAACCGTTCCATTGATCGCCAGGTCACCGATGTTTCCGCCCGGGAAAAAAATGGGATCAACGGTGTATGAATCGGTTGAAAAAGCAAACCGGCTGCCCGCCAGTTCAAAGATGGCCCCATCATTGAGCGCCGCCAGAATATCGTTATCAAATACCGGCAGCATCATGTCTTTGGTAAGGCTATGGGAAATCTTGCCGCCGCTGCCGTGATCGAGTAAGATTTTGTCGCTCTTCATATCAATTGTCCGTCGTTCGTGGTCGTTTATTTGTGGTTTCCTCTATTTGAATTCACCCTCACCCTGGACCCTCTCCCTTCAAGGGAGAGGGAAAGTCGGGCGGCCTGCCGCGGCCGCCGTTTGAGGCCGGCACAGTGGCCGCCCTACTTCTGAACGCTATGCGCTTTGCTCCATGCCCCGTGCGCCTTGTGCTTCGCCCTAAATGCCCAGTCCTCAGTCCTCAGCACTCATTACTTTTTTGTTCAATCGCTGTGATACTTATAATACGCCGCACACGTTCCCTCGGTTGAGACCATACAGGGCCCCACCGGGTCCATCGGCGTGCAGACGTTTTTGTATAGCGCACACTGCGGCGGCGTTTTGGTGCCGATGAGAATTTCACCGCAGGCACAGCCTTTGGGGGTTTTGGCATCCGGGACCTCAACATCAAATAATTTTTGGGCGTCGTGGGCGGCATATTTTTCACGAATCTTTAAGCCGCTCCGCGGAATCACACCGATTCCACGCCAGCCGGCATCGGCCGGTTCAAAAATCTCATCCAGGATTTGTTGCGCCTTGGTATTCCCCTCTGGGGTCACTGCTCTTGGGTAGGCATTGTCCAGGGCCGGGCTGCCGGATTCCAACATTTCAACCAGCATGGATATGGCCTGCAAAATGTCGATGGGCTCGAACCCTGCCACCACACAGGGAATTTGATATTGATCAAAAAAGGGCCGGTAAGCGTTCAATCCAATGATTACCGAAACATGGCCGGGTAAGATAAAGCCGTCAATCCGGACATCCGGCGCCGCCATCAGCGCCTGCAGCGCCGGGGGGACCAGTTTATGAGCAGAAATCACCGAAAAATTTTTAACACCCTCCTGGGCGGCCGATAGAATGGCGGCGGCTATGGTGGGTGCGGTGGTTTCAAACCCGACGCCGAGAAATACCACCTTTTTAGCGGGATTTTTCCTGGCGATTTCAAGGGCGTCAAAAGTTGAGTAAACCACCCGGATATCCCGGCCGCCGGCACTTTCTTTTTGCAGAGACGACTTGGTGCCGGGCACGCGCATCAAGTCGCCAAAAGTCGCAATGATCACCTCATCGACCCGCGCCAGTTCGATAAAGGCGTCGACCTCGGCCTGGTCGGTCACGCACACCGGGCACCCTGGTCCGGAAAGCAGTGAAATGGTCTGAGGCAGCACCGAACGGATCCCGCTTCTAAAGATGGAAACCGTATGGGTACCGCACACCTCCATCAAACGGACATCCTTTTTGCTGATAGATTTGATCTTTTCGATTAATTGCCGGGATATCTCCGAATCCCGGTACTCATCGATATGTTTTAATGTCATGCTTGTTTTCCTTGATCACTTTCTATTCACCGCCCGCTTCGCTCGAGGCGCGGAGTGCGCAAAGAGTTTGTTTTTTTCATTTGCCGTTGAGAGGACGGCAAATGAAAACTCTCAAGCACTTTTTAACAGAATTTAAAATGGTTACAGGAGTGCAAATTTAAAGTCGGTAATTAATTAACACTTTTCCCGAAAGGATGCTGGTTTTTTCCTTTCTGCCCTCTCAGCAGAAAGGAAAAAGAAATAAAAAACTCTGCGACCTTTGCGCCTCTAACGAACGAAGTGAGTGGGCGGTAAAAAATAAAATCGCAATTATCCAATTTTAGCTGCGGCGATCATGGCTTGCCCCAGGGCAATGCCCCCATCATTGGTGGGAACCCGCTGGTGAGCGAATACCGCAAAATCGCGGGATGCCAGCTCATGGATCATGCCGCTTAACAGTATGGAATTTTGAAAACACCCCCCGCTTAGCACGACTCGATTCAAATCGTAGTCCCGGCGAACGGTCAAACATATCTCTGAGAAAAGGGCAATCAGGGTTTTATGAAATTTAATGCTGATTTGCGCAACTGACAGCCCGTTTTGAACATCCTGCACAACGCCGCGAATAATGGGGGCCGGCAAAATCTGAATGCGATCTCCCGTCAGCCATTCAACCTCATAAATTGAATCCGTATCACCCGCTGCCAGCATTTCCAGCTCCATGGCCGCCTGTCCTTCGAAATTCACCTGGTTGCGGATGCCGCCGATGGCGGCCACGCCATCAAACAGGCGCCCCAGGCTCGATGTTTGCGGGCAGTTGATGCCCTTTTGAATCATTTCAACGATTATTCTTATTTTTTGCGAATCGTTTTGTTTTAAAACCGGAAGCGCCAGATCCCAAAAAGCGTCACCGAAGGCATCATGCAGATAACTGATCGCCAGCCGCCAGGGTTCCTTTATGGCGGCGGCACTGCCCGGCATGGGCACATATGCCAGATGCGCGACCCTTTCAAATTGCCTGGCCTCGCAAACCAGCACCTCACCACCCCAGATGGCGCCGTCGCTGCCGTAGCCGGTGCCGTCAAATGACAGACCGATGACCGCGCCTTCCAGTCGGTGCTCGGCCATACAGCTAACGATGTGGGCATGGTGGTGCTGAATCTGTATTTTCCGGGTACCCGCCTGCTCCTGGGCGAAGCGGGTGCTGAGATAATCCGGATGCAGATCACAGGCAATAATTTCCGGATTGATTTCAAGTATGCGCTGCAAATGGGCGACCGTCAGCTGAAAAAAATCCAGTGTAATCTTGTTTTCAAGATCCCCGATATGCTGGCTCAAAAAGGCCTTGTCATCTTTGGTGATGCAGATCGTATTTTTCAATTCGGCTCCACAGGCAAGTATCGGCGGAACCGCATGTTTTAAAAATAGCGGGATCGGTACAAATCCCCGTGAGCGCCGAATATAGCGCGTATGGCCGGCGCAATGTCTGACAATGGAATCATCACTGCGTAAATAGATGTCGCGGTTGTGAACTAAAAAATAATCGGCAATATCGGCCAGGCGTTCAAAGGCATCTTCATTATCAATGGCGATGGGTTCGTCAGTCAGATTGGCGCTGGTCATGACCAGCGCGTCAAACCCATGATTTAAAAGCAGGTAGTGCAGCGGCGTATAGGGCAGCATCACACCCCAGTATTTATTGCGGGGTGCCACCGCGTCTGAAATGGAGCCGCCTGTCTTTTTTGGCAGCAATACAATCGGGCGTTGAATAGCGGTCAGCAAATCTTCTTCCTGGGGCCGCATCCGGGCATATTTTCGAATACTTGCCAGATCGGCGGACATGATGGCAAAGGGCTTTTCTTCGCGCAGCTTACGCTTGCGCAGCCGCATGATTGCTTGGCTGTTTTGCGCATCGGCCACCAGGTGATATCCGCCAAGCCCTTTGACAGCAACAATCAGCCCCTGGCGGATGAGATCGGCCGCCTTTTCAATGGGATTATCGGTATCCACTGGCTTGCGCTGGTTTGTATATAAGGCCACATGCGGTCCGCATTCGTCACAGGCATTCGGTTGAGCATGAAAGCGCCGGTTGGTGGGGTCGTCGTATTCAGACTGGCAGGCCGCACACATTTTAAAATGCCGCATGGAGGTCTTGGGGCGGTCATAAGGAATGTCATCGATGATGGTGTAACGCGGCCCGCAGTTGGTGCAATTAATGAACGGATACAGATAGCGCCGATCAGCGGGATCGAAAAGCTCCCGCCGGCAGTCATCACAAATTGAAACATCCGGTGAGATCAGGGTGGACATTTGAGTCTGACCCCTGCTTTTCGCAATCCTGAAATCCGCATACGGCTTTACGGATTCAGGCCGACCGGCTATTTCGACGACATGGGCTAGCGGCGGGCATTTGGCGGCCAGGTCCGTTTCAAAGGCCTGGAGGCGCTGCGGCGGCCCTTCGATATGAATCGATACTCCGGCTGCGGTATTGGCCACCTCGCCTTTCAAATCGTATTGATTGGCAAGCTTGTAGACAAAGGGTCGAAAACCGACTCCCTGAACAATGCCGTTCACGTCAATTCTTCTGGCTGCAGTGTTGTTCGGCATAACGGCGTCAATGGCGTGGTGTCCGGGTGGGGGCGGCTCACAAATTGTGGGGTTTAGAGATGCAATTACACCCTTAACGCTCAAATTTTTCCTAGTTCTGGTTGGATTCTCTTTTCTCTACCGCGGCGATCGCCTCGCGCAACAGGTCCAGGGTCTCCCGGGCCGCCGCTTCATCGAGTTTTGAGATGGCAAAGCCGGCGTGCACGATAACGTAATCACCGACCCGGGCATCTTCGAGCAGCAGCAGACTGGCCTCTCTTTGAACGCCTTCAACATCAATGGTAGCCATATTATTTTCGATCTTGGTAATTTTCGATGGGATTGCCAGACACATGGTATGACTCCTGATTCTTTTCGCTGCGGCGCGCTCGTGTTATCGGATTTTCGATCACAAAAGCAGAGATTTTCTTGAATTTTTCCAAAAATGTCAACATTAAATATAAATGAGCGGTCTGCGGCCAATTTCACCCATTCACCCGGCAGGCCATTGAAACGGAGTTGAAACCACTTCTATGGGCCTTCATTTGGGCCTGGCTCAACCCAGCTTCGCTCTCGCTTTTTCAAGCGCCGCATCCAGGGCTTCTCTTTTAATCGGTTTGCTAATAAAATCAACTGCATCCAGCGCCGCTGCCTGCTCGGCCAGAGCGGTATCGCCATGACCGGTGATGACAATCACCGCTGTCTGGGGAGCGATTTCTTTTATCTGCTGAAGCACGGCCAGCCCGTCTACACCGGGCATTTTTATGTCGGTCAGTACAATCGCCGGTTTTTCTTTGCGGAAAATTTCAATCCCCTCTGTGCCATTTTCCGCCGTATAAACGCTGTAGCCATAAGCATCCAGAAAAAGACGAAACATGGACAACGTTGCCTTTTCGTCATCGATAACCAAAATTTTCTCCACGCTTCCTTCCTTTCAAAACGGCTCAAGCGCAGGGAAACGCCATCTTAACTGTCGTTCCAGAGCCTTCTTTGCTTTGAATGTCAATTTCGCCGTTATAATCTTTGACAATCCCGTAAGTGATCGAAAGCCCAAGCCCCATGCCGCTGCCCACTTCCTTGGTGGTAAAAAATGGCTCAAATACCTTCTCTAAAACAGCCTGCGGGATGCCCATACCATTGTCTGAAACCGTCAGCGTCACCCGATCATTTTCAAGGAAGGAGCAAATGCGAATGGCCGGTTTGGCTCCCTTCAGGTGCGTTTTTTCCCGCTGAGTTACCGCATCCAGGGCGTTGGTGAGCAGGTTGAAGATGACTTGTTCAATCCGGGTATTGCGTGCCAAAATCGACGGCAGATTCTTCTCAAGATGAAGGGTCACGCCGATATTTTGAAGGCGGAACTGCTGATTGATAATGCCGTAAGCAACCCGCACCGATTTGTTGATGCTGACTTTTTCTTTGGCAAATTCGGATTTGTGACCAAATTCCCTGAGACGATCGATGATTTCTGAGGCCCTGTCCACCTGTCCACTGATTTGATCGGAGACTTCGACCAGGTTTTCCTCGGATATCTTTTTTCGGTTTTCGACCATCATTTTGAGATATTCGCTTCCCATATTAATCGCATTTAACGGCTGATTCAATTCATGGGCAATCCCGGCCGACATTTCACCCAGCGTTGTCATTTTGCTGGCCTGCAGCAGTTGGGCCTCTTTTTCCAACATTTCGGTAATATCAGTGGTCGCCAGTATGATGGCATTTCTATCTTTGTAACGCGTCGGACAGGCTGTAACCCTGACGTAAAACGGTGTGTTTCCTTTTTGATAATGGCGAACCCTCGTACTCACAACGCAGGCTCTGGGCCAATCCATCTTATCAAAAGCAGAAATGCTTTCATAAATATCGTCGACCGGACCCAGTGCTGAAAAAGGCATACCGCTTAATTCACCATTGGAATATCCGTAAGTATCCTCGGCCATCGGGTTGGCATCCAATATTTCTAAAGTTTCGCGCTCCAAAACAAAGATCGGAACCGGGCCGCTGTTAAACAGGGATCGATATTTTTCCTCCGATTCATGCAACGCTTTTTCAGCAAGTTTGCGTTCGGTGATATCAAGAAATGCGCCGGTGATAAATTCCACCTCCCCATTTTCCCCATAGATGATTTGCCCACCGTCCTGGATCCAGATCGTATCACCGTTTTTTGACTTAACGCGATATTCTCTGATGTAGGAGCTGTCAGTCTGCAAGGCCTGCCTGAACTGCTCTTTGGTGTGCGCCAGATCATCCTCATGAACGAGATCAAACAAGTTTATATCTCTGGATAAGAACTCTTCTTTGCTGTACCCGGTAATTTGCTCAATTTTATTATCAAAAAAATCAATGGCGCCATCCAGGTAACCCTTGTAGACGCAGTTCGGCAGGTTCCTGACCAACAGCCGGTATTTGCGTTCACTTTCTTTTAGCGCTTTTTCCGAACGTTTTATTTCGGCAATATCCATGGCGATGAACAGCAGGCCGCTGATGTCACCATCCGGATCTCGCAGAACGTTAATTGTCATCCTGACCGGAAATTGGGTGCTATCTTTTTTTACATACGTCCATTCACTGGGCGCTAATCGCTTTTGAGCCACATATTCAAAAAAAATATTGAGCCCGGTCGCCCGGCGGCCGTATTTGAAGCTCAACCGATCACGGACAATCTCCAATTCAGATTGTAAGTGAAAAAGTTCCGGCGTCTGTTTGCCGATGATTTCCTGGGCCCTGTAGCCCAGCAGGTGTTCAGCACCCGTGTTAAAAACCGTAATTACACCATCTTTGTTGGTGGCAATGATCGAAATTCGGGTTGCGGAATCTAGTACGGCTTTTCTTTGCGCATTGGCGACCTGGAAGCGGTGAAGAACCTTTTCGGTTTCCTCGAATTGCTTGACAACGAGGTTGGCGGTCAGTTCTGCAGCTTTACGCGCTACTTGTATTTCTTCTCTTAAAATCGCGTTTTCCTCGACCAATGCCCAGTAGGTGCTGTCGGCACTTGGAGCCGCCCGGGAGGCTTGAGATAAAATTTCCATGATTTGCGCTCTCTTGCTGAGGGGTTAATAAACAGTCTGTCAGGCATCATCCCAGATGTCGGGAAGATACAGCGGACAAAGCACAGAAAGCAGGACGTTTTTAATATGAACCTATCTCAAAATTAGGATTTTGAGATAGGTTCATCTTGCATCAATGGCATGAACCGTGCAAACCAGACACGGATCAAAAGACCGGATGATATGATCGACTTCTATGGGATTATTCAGATCCTTGATTTCAGTTCCAACAATGGCTTCTTCACAGGGCCCTCTAAAACCGCTCGCATCTCGTGGTGACGCATTCCAGGCCGTCGGGGTGATAATTTGATATTTTTGAATTTTGGCGTCTTTAATCTTCACCCAGTGGCCCAGCGCGCCGCGGGGGGCCTCCAACAGGCCGTACCCTTTCCCATTTTCCTTTTTGCGATGATCCTGGTAAAACTCTTCGTGACAGCAGACCGTATCTTCAAGCCATTGCTCCATCAGCGGTATCAAATAAGCCGGCCTTATCAAGCGCGCAAGCTCTCTAGTGAACACGCTTGGGCCGTCTTGCCTGATGAAATCAATAAACAGCGGATTGGAAGCAACGACCATCTCCGCAAGAGGACCGGTTTCAGCCGGCATGGCATCATAGCGCGGTGCCTTGGCCCAGGAATATTTGCCGCTCTCCTTACCGCTGGCATACGGCCGGGTTTCACCGTCAAATGGATGCTGGCCGCCCTCGCCGGCTTCAAACCAGGAATGCGATACATCTTCGGTTATTTTTTTCTGATCAAATGGTCTTGGCTCAAGCTTATGGAAAAATCCGGGCTTTAGAAACTGCCGGTTTTTAGTGCCCCGTTTAACGCCGGTGCCATTCGGCAAATCCAGTGAGCCAAAACTAATAAAATTTCCGCAGCCCCTGCCGATTTTTTCCAAACCGGCTTCTTTCGCAAATCGGAGATAAAATCCGAGCTCTGCGTTGGCGTGAGATTCGGCTTCCTCGAGCCAGACATCCAGATCGGCCTTGGACTTGACTTCCAGCCAGCGTTCAATCGGACATCCCAGCACCCGGCTTTCGAACCATTTTCGAAAATTCCGTATCAAAAACAAACATTGCGCCAGATCATTGGCACTGGGCACACAGACCACACCGCCCGGGACCATAAAGGATGAATGCGGCCATTGGCCGCCTAAGATGGCGATAATTTCAAGAATTCTTTTGGTTTCCCGGACGACCGCTGCCGTCGTCTCACCGGTTAACGGTTGATACCGCCGGGCGGCCTCATCATATAAGGAATGTTTTTGATACGCCGGATTTGTAAAATCCGCCATGAACAACATAAATGCATGGCGGATATCATTTTGGATCTTTTCAGCGATCAGCGTAATATTTCGAATGCGTACGGCATTATCCGGTATTTTTACCCTGAAAAACATATCCAGGGCCTTGGCTGCAGCTTTTAAATGAGAGGTACTGCAGATGCCGCATATACGAGGCGTCAAAACCAGACCATCCAGGACGGCGCGGCCGATGAGCAAATTCTCAAAGCCTCTGTACATAATACCCGCACTCCAGGCGTCGCATACCCTGTTGTTTTCAACTTCGATCCGGATCTCAAGATCGCCTTCAACCCGATTTACGGGTAAAATATGTATTTTTTTTTGCTTCATTTGGCTGACCAATGTAAATATTTCGACAGGAGTCATCAAAACCCTGTCAGGTTAAATACCCGTCTTTCTCGTTTTTAGCCTTTTGGGTGCGGCCGCAGCGGCCATACCTTTGTAGGCCATATAGTGCGCCCGACTGATTCCTTCGGGCAACTCAATGGGAATCCCCTCGATATTTCTGGTTTGAAAAAAAGGATATTGTTGCGGAAAATCGGGCCGCGTGCAACCAAAACAGGGAACCCCCACCCGAGTCTTGGACGATCGGTTGTTCCACAGCGTCTTGTTGCACGGTCCGCGAACCAGTGGACCATGACATCCCAGATGAAAAAACATGCAGCCTTTTTCGCCGAATTTGCGCTCTTCCACACGGTACTCATGATACTCGTTACGGGTGCATCCCTGGTGTACCATCATTCCGTACCATTCCACAGGGGTATTGTATTCATCCAGTTCCAGCTGCGCTCCGGAACCAATAGCGATCAGCGTCCCGACAACAACATCGCAATGGCAGGGGCACCCGGGCAAATTGATAACCGGCATTCCGCTTGCTGACGTGAATTCTTCACCCAGAAAGCCTCCCTTTTCTTCTCTGAGAAATTGCATCCCGGTTGCTTCTATTTCGGTATTGGCCCCGATGCCGCCGTAGCTGGCACAGGTGCCGATCGCCAGAATATACCTGGCACGATTCGCCAAAGAAGCCACAAGATCCTTTTTGGGTTTTCCAAAAATTTCGTCATAGCGGCCGGTTCCACCGGGCCCCCGAAGGATGGATCCTTCAACGCACAGGACATCGAGCTCCCGGGCACCTGACAGCAGGTCTTCATTGATTGTTTTCAAGTTGTTGGGGCTGCGGATGGAAATCGAAGGATGCCACAGCAGTTCAACATCAAGTGAACTGAACAGTTCGGTAACGTTGGGAGATTCTGCATTGAAAAACGACCAGGTGTCGCCGCCACAACCACCGCATTGAATCCACAATAATTTTAACGACATTCGCGTGGCCTCCTTTATGCATTTAACCATGGCTGATGGCCAATGACCGATTTACAGATTTTCGTGGCCCTCTCCGGCCACCATACGCTGGTTTAAAGGCGATGGGAATTTTTCAGGAATTACCACAAAATAGCATACTTAAAAACGCAAGGGAAGCGATAATGTCGAATCCAAAATCAAGCGGCCAGCAGGCATCTTTTGCTTTCAGGGCCTGGCGCGCGGAAAGGTCACTTTGAAGGTCGCACCCTGGTGTTGCTTGCTTTCAATATCGATGCGGCCACCGAAATCCTTTACGATCTGGTTGCTGATGCTCAACCCCAGTCCTTTTCCCTGACCGGTTGCCTTGGTTGAAAAAAACGGTTCGTAGATCCGTCCGATATCGGCGGCTGAAATGCCGATTCCGCTATCCGATACTGCCAGTATCACCCGGTCGCCTTCTGAAAAAGATCTGATCCGAATCACCGCCTGCCCGGCATCGCCGCCGACTTTTTTCTTTTCGATGATGGCTTCATGGGCATTGGACACCAGATTGTAGACCAATTGCCCCAATCGGTTCGGATGGCCGATGATGGCGGGCAGGTTCTCATCTAATTCCAGTTTGATTTCGATATTATCCAGGCTCAACTGGTGACTGACAATTGCCATCACATCTTTGATGGGTTCATTAATATTCACGCTTTGTCTGGCAAAATCAGGCCTTTGTCCAAATGCCTGCAGCCGGTTGACAATCAGCGCTGCTCGATCAGCCTGATTGCCGATTTCATCGGCCACCTGAATCAGATGCGCTTCCTTAATTTCCGCCTTCTGAGCAATCATCATTTTTAAAAAGTCACTGCCCATTTTGATGGCGTTCAGGGGCTGGTTCAGCTCATGGGCAACACCGGTTGACATCCCTCCCATCGTCGGCATTAATTTCAGAAGATCCCATGCCGTTACCAGTTCAACGTGGCGCATGAGCGCCGGTAGAAGGACCAGATCACCGATAAGCGCAGTCAGCATGGTGATGACCATCAGAAAACCAAAGATCGCCGTCGGTTTGAAATGAGAAAGCATTAACACACAAAATCCGATACCGATGGTCAGCGTGGTAAAAATAATCGGTTTTCCGACATTTTTTACGGTATCGCGCAAAGCCCGGTCTTTATCCAAATCTTTCTTAAATTCAGTGTTATAGCGGTGTAGATAATGGATGGTATCATCAACGGCCAGCCCGATGGCAATACTGGCGATCAGGCTGGTTGACGTTGAAAGCGGAATGCCCATCCATCCCATCATCCCAAAGTTCATGATAATCGGAAAACAGTTGGGAACCAGGGCGATCAGGCCAACTTTTACGGACAGAAACATTAAAAACATGATGCTGAAAATGAGGATTAAACCGAGTAAAATACTTTTGATCTGACCCGCAACAAGCAAATGACTGCTGGCGGAAATCGCCACATTAAATCCGGTAACTTCGACCGAGAGGTGTTCGGGCAAATCTTGCTGCGCGTGGACAAGGATTTGGTCTCTGATTTTGAGAAGATCTTTCGAACTCGAGACATGCGTCAGCACAAGAATGTTGGCCTTGTTGAGCTCCGGCGTCATAAATGGTGAATACAAATCTTCCCCCAGCAGACCCTTATAGCTGTTAATCGCCATGCGCGTCTCATAAGCTTCCTGGGGGATCACGTAATATTTTGGGTCGTATTTGTTCAGGGCATAGTGGACCAGCATCACATAATCGGCAAAAGAAACGGTTTTATCCACACCCTGAAGTGTTTCGAGATATTCCTGAAAGTGTTTGATTTCAGAAATATGCTGCGAATCCTCAAAGTAGTAATCCTGCCGGCTTTCCATTATCACGTTGATTGCAAAACTGCCTGAAAGTTTCTGGTGGCTGTCTTCGAAATTCCGTCTGATCGGTATATCTTTTTTGAAATATTCGAACGGATTGATCTCGACCTGGATGAAAAATATGCCGGTCACCGCCAGCAAAGACAAAATCCCGATCGAAAGAAAGGCCGCTTTCTGGTGCTTCAAACCGATACTGATAATCATATCAAGGATACGATCCAGCAACTGGCCGATGCTGGAGACACGTTGGTCCTTTTGGGAAGGCTGCGGTATCAAAACGAGCACCGCCGGCAGAAGCAAAAGAAGCACGAGCAGCAAACTGCCCAGCCCGAAGCAGGTAAACAGCGCAAATTCATGGATCGCACGGATGCGGTTGACAAAAAGCGACCCGACACCGAACAGGGTGGTCACAACGGCCAGGGTGCACGGCAATGCCGAATTTGCGAAGGTGGCAATGACCGCTTCCCTTCCGGTTCCGGCAAGCCCTGCGTTGGAAGTGTATTCAGACATAACGTGCAGGCAATAAGCGGTTCCGACAGCGATCAGAAACACCGGAACAATCATGGTTAATAGGGACAAGGGTACCTGCACAAGGGCCATGAACCCAAATGTCCATATTAGCACGGTGGTCACAACCATCAGCACCAGCAAGACGCGGCCGGGCTTGCGGAACAGAACAAAAAGGGTCAGGGTGATGAGGACTAGGGTTAAAATGGGAAGCGTTTGAAAATCTTTAATGGTGTATTTCACAAGCGCCTGTGAAACCAGCGGCATGCCGATCTGGTAAAGAGAAAGGGTGCCGGAATCTTTGTCAATGATGTCATTGACTTTCTCGATGACGCTTTCATGCACCGCTTCACTTTCTAAAAACAGTGTGATTGCAGTGGTTTTTTGGTCCGCTGATATCAGGTTTTTTTTTAACAGGTCGACCGGCGATGCTACTTTGGCGAATTGATCGATGGTCCAGTTTCTACCCGGATCAACTTTTTGCCGGATACCCGGCAGACTGATGACCCTTCTGACGCCCTCGATCTTGCTGAAAGCTTCAGAAAGAACCTCGATTTTTCTGAATGTGGCGGTGTCAAAAATGGCGTCCGCTTTGACCACGACTTGAATGATCTCATCAGACCCAAAAACTTTTTTGGCCGTTTGATAACGGATGGAATCGGAAAGATTTTCGACCAGCAAATCATAAATGGAGGTCCGAAAGGAGAGTTTGGGAATTTGTAGCGCTAAGAAAAGAGAAATCACTGCAAAACATGCAACACTCATCCATGGGTTGGAGAGGATCCATTCTAAGGCCAAACGAAAAGAAAGCGGTTTTGAAAGTCGAATCGGCATACGCAGGCAACTCTCACAAGCGACTTTTGTTGAATGCTAACATTTATTGACAAAGGCCTTACCCGGGTTTTCATGCAGGGGCCTTTGCCCGATAGGATCCGCCCAAACGCTTTATCTCACCCAGCACTTTCTCGATAACCGCGTCGACTTTCGATTGCGTGGTGGGCGTCAACTCAGTACTCATCGTCTCGATATCCTCGGGTTCTATTCCCAGAATAACCGTTTCTGGCACCTTATCAAGGGCCTGACACAAGGTCAGCGCTTCTAAAAAATCAACTTGATGCAGCGAGTTTTTGGCCCGAATGCGCTCCGGTATGGCATCGCCTTCGAGGCGATGCAGATCCCCGGGCTTGCCTTTGTTGCGGATGGCATCGACGACGATCAGGTGATTCGGTTTGGAAATCACTCCCAAAAGATTGATGCCTAAAACACCGCCATCAACCACCATAACATTATCCGGGAATTCGTAACGCTCCTGAATGGTTTCGATCACGCGCACACCGAAGCCCTCATCCGAATAAAGGATGCAACCCACACCCAGAATCATAATTTCCGGTGAATAGTCATCGTCGAAAGGATTTTTATCAGACAAGTTTCAGCCTTTCAAATGTAAGGACATAAAAATTTTACGGCCGCCAGCGGATAGCGTGCTTTGCTTCCGCCGGTCACAGATGAAACATTTGATAACCGGGCAGCCTTTTAAAGCATGCTTTTGCGATGATCGAAACCAGTAAATGTCAGCTCAGACACCCTTATTACCCCAAAATTGAAATAACCGTCAACACCATAGAAAACGGCCTCCCGCAAATTCGGGAGGCCGTTTCCAGCAACATGGCCTAACAGCCTATTAGAGCGCTTTGATCTTGTAAACCTCGTTGGAATTCGGGTCAATGACATGGACCCCGCAAGCAATGCACGGGTCGAAGGAGTGCACCGTTCGCAAGACTTCCAGCGGTCGCTTGGGATCCGCAACCGGTGTGCCGATCAGAGCTTCCTCGACCGGCCCCATCTTGTTGTTGGCATCCCGCGGACATAAGTTCCAGGTTGAGGGCACGACGTACTGGTAGTTTTTGATCTTTTTATTTTCAATTTGGACCCAGTGTCCCAGGGAGCCCCTGGGAACGTCGTTTAAACCAACCCCCATCCCGCTATTCGGCATTTCATAGGGTTCATACGTTTTGGTATCGCCATTTTTGACGTTTTCGATCAGTTCCATGAGCCAGGTCTGTACCCGCTCACCGATCACCAGGGTTTCAATTCCCCTGGCGGCTGTGCGACCCAGAGTCGAGAACAGGGCGTTGGCATCTACGCCCAGCGTCTGCAGGACATTGTCAACAACGGGCTTAATTTCCTTGTGACCCTTGGCATAGGCGACCAGTACGCGGGTCAGCGGGCCGACCTCGCAGGGTTCGCCGTCGTAACGCGGGGCCTTGAACCAGGTATATTTGCCGTCACCCGGTCGGTATTTCGGATCTTCCTGTAAGGGTTTGGTCTCACCTTCATAAGGATGTCTAGCCGGCCCGTCCTTATACCATCCCCGGGTAACATCTTCAGAAACCCGCGCCTGATTGGCCATTTTCACGCCACCGAGATTGCGTTTCATGATGACGCCTCTGGGCATATAGAGGCTTTCGGGCTCGTTATCGGATTCGGGGAATTCACCCCATGCCAGGAAGTTGCTGGTGCCGCCAATGGCGCCCCAGTCCTTGTAAAATGAAGCAACTGCCAGCAGATCCGGAATATAGACATTTTTAATAAACTCCTGGGTCTCTTTGGTGATGTAAAGGAATTCGGCAATGCGATCCGGTTTAAGATCTCTGACGCAGGTCACACCACCGACCACCAGTGACTGCGGGTGTGGATTCTTGCCGCCGAAAATGGCATGTAATCGTGCCGTTCGGGCTTGAAGGCGAATGGCCTCAATGTAATGTGCCGCAGCCATCAGATTGGCTTCGGGCGGCAGTTTGTAAGCGGAATGACCCCAATACGCATTGGAAAAGGGTCCCAGCTGGCCACTGTCGACAAATGTTTGCAGCCGTTGCTGTATGTTTTTAAAATAAACGGTTCCCCCCCAGGGCGCATTGCTGACATTGTCAGCCAGCGCAGCGGTTTTCTTGGGATCGGCTGAAAGGGCACTGACAACATCCACCCAGTCCAAAGCATGCAGATGATAAAAGTGAACAATATGATCATGCTGGAACTGGGCGCCCATCAAAAGGTTTCGAATGATGCGTGCATTTTCCGGTATTTTAACCTTTACGGCATTATCGACTGCCCTCACCGAGGACAGAGCATGAGTGTACGTTCAGACGCCGCAGGAGCGCTGCACAAAATGGTGGGCATCCCGGGGATCTCTACCCTGCAGGATGAGCTCAATGCCCCGGAACATCTGACCTGAACTCCAGGCATTGACCACCTTGCCGCCGGCCACTTCGACTTCGATTCTAAGGTGCCCCTCAATTCTTGTGATTGGATCTATCATTATTCGCTGTGCCATATGGTTCCTCCCTTTTTTTCTGGATAGCTATGCTAAGGCTAGAGTTCCTCGTAAAACGGCGTGAAGTTATCCCAAAATTTCGGCTCGCTGCAGCCGATGCAGGGAGCACCCGCTTCAACCGGCCAGCTGGTGCCGTCATTGAATTTGGCCACCGGGCAGTTGT
>WOR8_10001179_pt1 | contig 26542 bp, 24 predicted proteins | sample DeeMarSeWOR38_10_FD_19890 | JGI IMG/M metagenome (IMG submission 19890) | reverse complement strand
AGACGGGTCCTTGGCGATATACCGGGTGTGCAGCGGGTATTTACCGGCCATGCTGTTGCCGATGACAGCTCTTACAGACATTGTTGGGTGGTACGCTTTGCTGCCCGTCCTGTTATCGATAGCTATCGCGAGCACCCGGCACACCAGAACTTTGCTGACAATCGCTTTCGTCCCTGCGCTGGTACTCGCCTGAGCATAGACTTCGAAGAATGCAGCACGGAAAAATAAGATAATCCCGGGCATGCCTGGAGGGTAACTATCGCGGCAACCCGGAAGTAGGCAGCGAGCCAGGGAATTCCAGGGCCTGAGCGGCCAATTCCCGGGCATTCCGCCCGGAAGTCCGTTTTGACTTGCCGGTTCAACGTAACATCCTGTTATTCTTGAAAGTGCTAATAGCTGCTTTAATAGGACTATCAGACTAAGTATTAGTGGTCCTTTATCTGGAGATGTTGGAGGAGTTGCCTGTGAGTTCAGCGAAATTCAGTGCCGCCACTACCATCCTGCTCGGTGTGGCCGCGATCATTCTGCCTTACCTTTTCGGAACATTTGCGGTGATGATGCTTGGCGGCGTTATGTTGGCCAGTGGCATCGTGGCGCTGCTCTACATCAATACGGTACGTAGAGAGGGAGTCCCTGTCAGCGTTATTGCCCCATGGGTACAAGTGATCGCCGGCCTGGTTATTCTGGTCTGGCCGGAGCTGGCCTTATGGATAGTGGCTGTTATTCTTGGCGGTGGTCTTATCCTCAGTGGCATAGCCGGTCTGTCGGCCCTGCGTGACTCAGGAGTGGTTAATCCGCCCATGCGACGTAAGATCGAACTATGGTCGAGCATCGTGCTTGGCGTGCTGCTAATCGTTTTAGGAAGCACAGGCTCTGCTATTTTGCTTGGGGTGGTCCTGGGGCTTGCCTTGATCAGTGCTGGCCTTCAGCAGTGGCGTATGGCTGTTTAGGTAGTTGACCATCTTCCACAAATGTTTTCGCCCCATGCCGGGCAGACCCTGAACAAATACTTAACTACAACTACCGACCCTTTACGGACATGCAGCCTGCCGGATTTCTGGCATCAGAAAGCATATGTGAATTACAACACTTCAATCGACTCCAGCCAGCCTGCATCGCCCGGTAAAGTCTCGGCGTACAGGCTGACTGCTGAGTTATGCACCTATTCTGGCTCCACTTTAATATCCACGTTAGCGCCCTGAGTGATGGTATTAAAGACAGGCGAGTACGCAGTCAGTCGCTGCAACCTTTCCATGTTGTCTATATCTGCCTTGACCCTGAACTTGATGCGGATGTCGGTAAATCCCTTCGGTACATCGTCGGCAAGTCCCAGAAAACCGCGCAGATCGATGTCGCCTTCAATCTCGGATTCCAGTTCCTCGATGTGGATGCCCCGTACCGCGGCATGCGCCACCATGCTCGTGGTTACACAGGCAGCCAGCGCATTGAGCAGATGTTCAACAGGATTGGCGCCCTCATCATTGCCCGCCAGTATCGGGGGTTCATCGGCGTGCAGTTCGAACACTTGCTGATGGGCGATTTCCTGCCTGGCACCGTAAAAGCCAGTGATGGTGGTACTGTTGTGGTTGCCACCCAGCCATTTGTTGCGTGCGCGGAACTTGCATTGCCCCAGATCAGGTTCCTGCTCGATTGCATTCACCGTCCCCTGCAACGTCTCCATGTGGATGCCATTGATAGTGCCGTCACTGGTATCGGGTTTTAGCTGTTGGCCTGTAGTTTGACTGGTCATGGTCCTTCTCCTCCCGGTGTGGGTTTCTCAATGAGTCGCCGGGGCTGTAAGACAGCCTGGAAGCGACTTGAGAGATACGATAGACCTTGACAGGTGCATCCATAAGATGGATTTTGGACAGTAGCGGGGCATTTGTGCCACTAATTCGGGGGCGTGATGACGATTTCCAGGAAAGATCCTGTGGAGGTCCTGATTGTCGCTGTTCCGGAGACTGCGGGCTCTGCGCTCTACGGCATGCTGGATGTGCTTCTGTCCGCCGGTAATATCTGGCAGACACTGGTGCGAAGCGGCTCGGAACAGACCCTGTTTCAGGTTCGCATCGTTTCACCTGCTGCGGAACCGTTCGCCTGTGGCAACGGCATTCCGGTCGTGCCGGACTGCTCGGTCGCTGAAAATCCCGGAGCCGGCATCCTGATATTGCCGGAACTGTGGCTGGGGCCGGACGAGGACATTCATGGGCGCTATCCGGAGCTCATGGACTGGATACGTTGCCGGTATAAAGAAGGCAGCACGCTGTATTCCGCCTGTTCCGGTTCCATCATGCTGGCTGAGACCGGTTTGCTTGATGGTTGCGAAGCCACCTCACACTGGGGCTATCAGGATCTCTTCAGCAAGCGTTACCCGAAAGTCCGCTTCCGTCCGGAGCCGAACCTGGTATTTGCCGATGCGACGGGCCGTATCGTCACAGCCGGTGGTACGACCTCCTGGCATGATCTCGCCATACACATCATCTCGCGCTATAGCAGTCCTGGAGAAGCATTGCGGATTGCGAAGGTGTATCTCCTGAAATGGCACGCTGAAGGCCAGTTGCCCTACGCGGCACTGGTACGCAGGAACCCGCATGCGGATTCCGTGGTACGGTTCTGCGAGCAGTGGTTGGGCGAGCACTACCGGGAAACCGGGGCAATCAAACAAATTGTCGGGTTGGCAGGTATTCCTGAACGCACCCTGAAGCGGCGTTTCAAGGCGGCTACCGGCAATACACTTATTGAATATTTGCAGAACCTGCGCATCGAAGCGGCCAAGCAGTTACTGGAATCCGGACAACTGCCTGTGGATGAAATAAGCATGGAAGTCAGTTACGAAGACCCATCTTTCTTTCGCAGCTTGTTCAAACGTCGCACGGGCCTGACACCCAGTCAATACCGTCGCATGTTCCAGCCGGTATTCAGTGCTTCTGATAAAACCTGAAACAGTGATCCCTTCGGGGACGCTTGCGATTGACTGCGCATTACTGTCCAGGCCGCAAGGAGACCTTGACTCATCAGTATCAGTGCATGATCTGTCGTCAGGCCTGATCGTGAAGGCCATTATCCGGGCTGGAGTGAGACGTTGGTGGTATATCGGTCTAGCGTAATGCGGTCTCCCCGGCCCAGGCTTGGCCGCTGCCCTCAGTCAGCGTCACGAACCGGTCTGTCCCGACGTTTCTCCAGATCTCGCTGCTGCCATCTGGCCAGTTGACCAGCACGCCATCCAGACCGGCCTCTTTCCCGAGTCCGAAATGCACGCGCGGGTCGTTGGCGCTGAGGTAGCTGCCATCGGTGTGGGCGCGTCGCCAGAGGGTGGGCGTGCCGTCACGAAGTATCGCCACCCTGGCGCCGATGCCGTCGCGGTTGCCGCGGCTGCCCTGCAGGCGCACCGTCAGCCAGTGGTTGCCCGTGGCGGCCTCGTTGAGCAGCAGGCGTGCCGGCCCCGAGTTGTTGGCAACGGCGATGTCTATGTCGCCGTCGTTGTCTATGTCGCCGAAGGCCGCACCGCGGCTGACTTCCTGCAGGGCCATTGCCGGGCCGGCGGTTGGGGTGATATCGACAAATGCGCCGGCACCGTCGTTGCGAATGAGCTGGTTGATCTCCTGGTAGGGGAAGGGCTGGCCGCGCAGCGTCTCCTCGATCTTGACGGCGCCGTTGGCGACGAACAGGTCCAGGTTGCCGTCATTGTCCATATCGAACCACTCGGAACCGAAGCCCGTGTAGGGCAGGCTGCTGCGCCCGAGCTTGTAGCGGTCGGTGGCATCGAGAAAATTGCCCATGCCGTCGTTCAGGTACAGGGTGTTGGTCTCCCGGTCCAGGTGGGTCATGAACAGGTCTTCATCGCCGTCGTTGTCGAAATCGCCGGCGGTTACACCCATGCTGGCCTCCGGCTTGCCGTAGGCATTGATGGCGACACCGGCCATCAATGCGGTGTTCTCGAAACGCCCGTTACCCAGGTTGAGCCATAACTGGTTCTCGGCGCCATCATTGGCGACGTAGATGTCCTGCCAGCCGTCGCCGTTGAAATCCGCGCAGGTCACGCCCAGGCCCGGTCCAAAGGCGATATCCAGACCGGCCGTTGTGGTCACGTCAGTGAAGCGGCCATCACCGTCGTTGCGGAACAGGCGATCACGCACGGCATCGTAGGCCTGTGGCCCGCAGTAGTCTGGCTTGCCGTCCGCGCCGGCACAGCGCTTGTTGGCCTTGACGGTAAACTGCACGTAGTTGGCGACAAACAGGTCCATGTCGCCGTCGCGGTCATAGTCGATGAAGGCCGCGCTGGTGCTCCAGTTCGGGTCATCGACACCGGCACCGGCGGTGATATCGCTGAACGTGCCGTCACCGTTGTTGCGATAGAGCACATTGGAACCGAAGTTGGTGACATAGAGGTCGGGGTCACCATCGTTGTCGTAGTCGCCCACGGCGGCGCCCTGGCCATAGCCCGTGCTGCCCAGTCCGGCCTGTTCGGTGACGTCGGTGAACTTCAGTGTGCCGGCCGTATCCAGGTCGTTGCGGAACAGGCGGTCACCGGGCCAGTGTGTGGCAGGAGGCGGGAACAGTGCCTCGGCCGGTGAGCTGTCGCTGCCCAGCATGCTGCCCTGCAGCAGGTAGATGTCGAGGTCGCCATCGCTGTCGTAATCCAGCAACGCCAGGCCCGGCCCGAAGATCTCCGGCTGATAGTACTCGCCTGTGGCTCCGTTGAAATGGACGAAGCCCAGGCCTGCGGCTGCGGCAACTTCCCGGAACAGGACTGTCGCCGCGGCACCGGCGGGCTGTGCGGCCGGTGCAGTCTCGTGTTCCGGCGCCGGCGTCTGTGCCGGTGTATCCTCGGCTGATTCACAGGCGGTCAGCGCCAGCAGGCATGCCGCCAGCGGGAGTTTTATCAGGCCTGCGCGTCTCATCGTCTTGTTGCCCCTTGCCAGTTTGCGAGTGTCTGCATGATCTGCCCGTGGAGTCCTTGCTGTCCGCTGTCGGCTGCCGCAGTGCGTGCGCGTTGCAGGTAGGACAGTGCCAGATCGTGCTCCCTGGCGGAATGGCAGGCCAGTGCCGTCTGGTAAAGATACATCGCGGTTTCCCGGTCAGCGGTGGAGGTAGCCCTGTCCAGGTAGATCCTGGCATCGTCCGCGCGGCCACTGGCCAGCAGGTGGCGTCCCTGGAGAAAGTTGGCGTGACGGTTGGTCGGATCGCTCTCCAGTGCGGCCTGGTAGTGGCGCGATGCCTCCTCCGTGCGGCCGAGTTCCTCGTAGGCCTGTCCGAGCAGGCCGTGGGCATCGGCATCGCCGGGATGGTATTCCAGCACCCGGGCAAAGGTCGAGGCGGCCTCGTCGAAGCGACCACGCTCGGCCAGGAAGTTGCCGTATTCCAGCCCGGCCAGGACGGCACCGGGGTAGAGTGCCACGGCCGCCTCATAGTGCTGCCGGGCCTTGTCGAAGTCGCTGGTCTGGTGGTACAGCCTGACCAGTTCGCTGTGTCCCGGGACCGACTGCGGATCCGCTTCGACTGCCTGCCTGAGGAGTTTCTCCGCCTCGTCAGTCTGCCCGTTGTGCAGCAGCTGCTGCGCCCGGCGTATCTGCGTGCTCGGGCTGATATCCAGCTCCAGCAGCGCCTCCAGCAGCGGGTCGTTGTGCGGCGGTGTCTCTTTGGGGTGCTGCCGGTAGCGTTCCAGGTGCTGCCGGGCAGGCCCGGCGTCGCCCCGGTCACGGTACAGCAGGCCCAGCGCGTAATGGGCGGGGCCGAAGCGCTCGTACTGTGCCACGGCCTGTTCGTAATAACGGATCGCTGCCTCGGCATCGCCGCGACCGGCGTATGCCTGTCCCAGGCCATGCAGCGCCCAGGCCGTGTCGGGTTCGGCCCTGAGGATGGTTTCGAACAGCCGTATCGCCTCATCAGTGTCGCCGCTTTTCAGTAGCAGTTCCGCCAGGCGGAGACGGGCCGGCTGGTAGTCGGGCATGAGGCGAAGGGTTTCACGCAGGTCGGCGAGTGCGGCCACGTCGTCACCCGACTGCAGCCGGGCAATGCCCAGGTAATAGACCACTTCGTGATCGCCAGGATCCAGCAGCCGGGCGCGCCGGTAACAGGTAATGGCCGGTGGCATCAGCTTGTAGGTATGCAGGATCTTGCCCAGGCGTGCACTCGCGGGCGCGTCCTGTGGAGACGCCTGCGCGACGGCGCGTGCAGCCAGTATCTGTTTCCGGACCGGTGCCGAGAACTCATCGACGACGACCTGCGGCAGGTCGGGGAGAGTCCCGGTTTGAGCCGGCAGGGCAGGTGAGGTGACGACAGCTGCCAGAAGCAGAACGGCCAGACGAAGCAGGCATGAGAGTCTGTCATGCCTGGCGTTGCGGATTGCGGGATTGTGCAACATATCGATATTAACTACTGCCTGGTACCCCGGTTCTGGTGGTGTTCATCATGCCGGATTACGGCCTTCAGTTTGTCCGATCTGCCTGACTGCACGCGAATGCAGGGGGGCGGTGATTTCGGGTCACTTGCTGGACACGGTCAGCGCATTCCTGCGCCGGTCCTCGACGGCCTCGGCCTGCCAGGTGATGCGCAGGCTGACGCGGTTGCGGTTGTCTTCCTGGCTGGCCGTGATGCGCAGGTTCATCAGACCCTGCGGTTGCATGACAATCTCGTCGTCGGCGTCGCTGAAACTCAGCTTGCCCTTGTCGATGCCGTCGAGCACTGCCTTGAGGATGCTCCTGATGCTTTTCCTGTCCTGCAGCGACTCGTGGCGAAAACTGCTTTTACCGTGTTTCATGTCGAATGTTCCTGTTAGTCATCCTGGCAGACCGAGGTTCTGCGGGTTGAAGACCTTTACCCTTGGATAGTCGGTACTGATGCCGGTGATGTGGCCGGCTGGATGGATTACTGTAACACCTGCGCCGGCACCTTTCAGGCCATCCCGCCGGCGCGAATGACGGTCCATGGTGATATCACATTCGAAATTCACCATGTCCTTGCGAAGGGTGATGCGCTGTCCTGCGGTCAGGGCGCGGTGGCCGTGGACAATGGCGTGGATGCCGCTGTCATGGACGAGGCTGGCCCCGCGCCGGGATAGCGGCTTGTCGACGGAGCGGTACTTGGTGCGAATGGCGTTGGCAATGGAGCCGTAGTAGAAGCGGAAACCGCCGCTGTGCAGTTGTCTGCGGAACTCCCGGTTCAGGTTGCGCACACCGCGGTCGTTGATCAGCCAGGCGACGTCGTCGTCCAGCCCGGCGTGCAGGAACAGGAAAGAGCCCCGGCGCAGTGCCAGGCGCATGCGCCGGTAGAACCAGCTGAACTCACCCTTGCGGTCGAGGAACAGTGTGTGCCACTGCAGTGCGGCGGCATACGCCTGGTCCAGCTCCAGCCCGGCATCGTGGCACTGTGCCTCGAACTTCTCGATCTTGGTGTTGAGGCGGCTGATCTCCCGTTCGATGGTGCGCCGCGGCAGCTGGTCCGCGGCGGCCAGCGGGAATTCCCGGAACCAGTCCCTGCCGGGGTAGAGCCGCTGCCGGCATTCGCGTACCCCCGGTACGTGGATATGGCTTCTGCCGGAGGTGACGTAGTGATCGTGGATTTCCTTCAGCAGCGGAATGGCCTTGCCGCCCATGCGAATGAAAAAGTGCCTGCTCATCGGGTCCTGGTCGGGCAGCAGGCTGCGCATGCCGAGCATGGTGCGGACGTCGTGGTTGCCGGCCAGGATGCGCAGGTCACCGCCACGGTCGGACAGGCGTTTCAGGGTGCGCAGCAGGCGCAGACAGCTCGGGCCCTTGTCGAAGCAGTCGCCGCCGATCAGGAACTGTGCCTTGCGGCCCGCCTTTGTCAGTTCGATGTCCTTGTCGCGCGTGCCGGTCTTGCGTACTCCGCCGGAGGCGATCAGCGAGGCGATCATGGCGTCGGCGTCGGCGTGCGGATCACTGAAGAAATACACGGGCCGCTTCGGCCAGGTCCAGGGATAGCGCTCGAGCAGAGCCGCCAGTTCGGCGCTGGCGGCGCCGCTGCCCTTGCTGCGCTTGCGGATGGAGTGCTTCCTGCCGTGCAGCCAGGGCTCGGCCTGTGCCGGCAGGCGTGCCTTGATCCAGTGTTCGCCGCGGTAGCGCGGGTGCTTGTCGTGTGGCGCCTTGCCCATGTCAGTCGAGGCTTTCGTGGCGGATGTCGCGGATCTTCCACTCGCCGCCGATGTGCTGCCAGTTGCCGCTGTCGCTGACCTCCAGGTAGACCGGTCGGGCGTGGTACATGCTCAGTCGGGCGATGTCCTCGAACGGCATGGCGCCCAGCACACAGGCCGCGTGGCGAAAAGCGGCACCGTGTCCGACAAACAGCTTGATGCGGTCGTGTGCCACATCACCGTGCATTGCCATGCGCTCGCGCAGATGCCTTGCGACGCGTTCGCCGGCCTGCATCAGCGACTCTGCACCCTGCAGGGGCAGGCAGAAATGGCTGTCGGACTTCCAGTTCGCCGGCAGGGGCGGGTAGCGCGGGTCGGCCTCGACGACGGCCTCGATCTGCGCAACCGTGAGGTTGGCGGCGCTGCCGAGGCCACGCTCGGCAAGGGCGGGGAAACTTTCCACCTCGCAGGCAGTACCCAGTAGCCGCTGCAGCTGCTCGCTCATCAGCCGGGCCGTCTGCCAGCCACGCAGCAGGCAGGAGCTGTCGATCACGGAGTGCAGCTGCCAGCCATGTTCGTTGATGTCATCAGCGAGCAGCGCCGCGGCCTCGCTGGCCTGCTGTTCGCCGGTGCCGGTCAGGGGGAAAGGCTGGTGCGCGCTGGGTGCACCTGGCAGCTGGCGGTAATCACCATGTCGCAACAGTGCCGCGATACGCCGTGCCATCAGTCGGCCTTCAGTCTGTCCGACAGGGCGCGGATCATGGGGCCCAGGGCCGGTTGCTTCAGCTTGTCGATGGCCTTGTCGGCCGGCAGCCACTGGCGGCCGCGGTGGGTTTCCTCCCACTGCGCCTTCGGTATGAGCTTGCTCACCCGCATGGGGTAGACCTCGACCTGGCAGGTGGCGCCCCATTTTTCCTGGCTGTAACTGCCGAGGCTGTGATCCTCGACCGTGCCCCTGGCGCCGGCTTCCTCGAAGGCCTCCCTGGCGGCGGATTCCTGTGCGCTCAGCCCAGGGTCATGAATGCCCTTCGGCACCACGCAGTGCTTGTTGCCGCTTGAGGAGATGACCAGGATTTCCAGCCTGCCTTTTTTCAGGCGGTAGGGGATGACCGAGGACTGCCGGTAATAATAGGCCGGGCGCGGGCGCTGTTCCTCGCCGTGCGGCGCGGGGAACGGAAAGGTCTTTGGCAGCCAGGCGGCGCGGGTGATCGACAGCAGCCGGGCGCAGTTGCCGGCTATGGCATCCCAGCCGCAATCCAGTTCGAGCCTGGCCAGTGTGGCCGTGGGCAGCAGCTTGCCATCATCGGGTATGACGACTGCGTCGCTGACCAGCCGCGTCAGCAGGTCTTCCATCGAGGGGTTGTGGCCGACCAGCATGACACGCTGCGCCGTTGCCGGGCAGCTGCGCAGGACGTCCAGCAGGTCCCCCGCAGTCGGCAGGTAGACGCGCTCGTCGAGATGCACGTCCGCGACACCGAGTCCCATGGACTTGCAGGCCTTGTAGGCGGTCTCGCGGGCACGCGTGGCAGGCGAGCTGATAATGTGATCGGGCACCAGGTCCTGCTGCCACAGCCAGGTACCCATGCGCTGAGCACCCCGCTTGCCGCGGTTCTTCAGCGGCCGGTGATAATCATCGGTGCCGGCGCTCCAGTCGGACTTGCCGTGGCGCAGGAGGAGTAGTTCAGTCATGTCGGTTTCTCGTATGCGTTATGCCGTGCCGGACAGGAGTTCACGGTGGCACTGTTCTGCAACGGCCCCGAAATCGATACCGCCCGTGACTTCGTAGGCCGGGATGCCGGCCAGGGCCTGGAGGTAGGCGCCTTCTTCGAAGGGGGTGCCGTCACTGAAGAAGCGGCCGTCCGCGTACTGGTAGAACGGCCCCGGTGATTTCATGACGGCCGCCAGCAGATCCGTGCGCTCGTCGAGGTCGACGCGCTCAAGGGACGGTGTGGCATCACTGTCGCGCCGCCAGTTGAGTATCACCAGCGAGGTCAGCGGCCCGTCAAGGCGGATCCGGTCGTCCCCGTAGACCCGCGCGACCGGTACATCGTATTTCTCCTCCAGGTGCCACAGCTCGTCCGTTGTCATCGAGTCCCAGCTTTGCAGTTGCTGCGGTGTGGCGAGCATGTGCAGTCGCGGGTTGTTCAGCAGCGTGCCGGGGTTGATGCGGGGCAGCTTGGCGATGCCACGCATCTGCAGCGCGCCGTCCACGCGCCGGATGAAGACGCGGTCGTTGCTGAGGAAAGCCGTCCGGTCGCGCTCCAGCATGTGCAGCATCAGCGTTGACTTGCCACCACCTGAGAAACCGGCCATGACCACCCCGCGGTTGCCGGCACAGAGCGCGGCTGCATGGCAGATCAGCCAGTCGCGCTGCTGCAGCCAGTTCATGTACTGGCTGTTGATGAAGTTGATCACCTGATTGTCATACTGCCGGCAGGGGCCTGCAGCGATGCGTAGCGTTTCGCTTTGCAGGAACAGCATGCCGGTGCGTACCTTGTACACCAGCCGTGCACCCGGCAGATCGTGGTAGGCGTCCTTGCGCCCGGTCTTGCCCGGTTCACGCGCCCAGTCTATGAAATCGATGCCGGTGTCGAGCACGGCCGAATCGATGGCGATGACCTCGATATCAGCGATGTCATCGTCACTGCGGACGAAATCGAAGTAATCTGCCAGCTGGTGGATCAGTTCCGGCGAATTGGAGCGGATGCGCAGACGGCAGTCCGCCAGTCCGAGCATCAGCTGTTCCGGGCACAGCGCGGTATCCTGTTGCAGGGTGGCCGCCAGTGTTTGCAGGTCATGTGTCATGCGGGTTCCTTGATGATGCCAGGGCATCGAGGACGTAATCGCAGTACAGCGCCGCGGCATCGATGCCGATGCCCTCTTTCGCGCCGCGGAAGCCACCGAATGCGGAGACCTCGAACACGACAGGGCCGTCAGCGGTTTCGGCGATATCGACCGTGGTGAAGTCGAGGTCGAACAGGGCCTGTGATCGGTCGGCGAGTTCGATCATGGTATCCGGCGCATCGAAGGACCGGTAGCGTCCGCCGCTGTGGATGGTGGTGTTCCAGGTGTCCTTGCTGCCGACCCGGGCGTAGCAACCCAGGTAACGGCCACCGAGAAATACCAGCCCGAGGTCCTGGCCCGGCAGGTCGAGTTTTCTCTGGATGTACATGACGGGGTTATCCGTGCGGAAGTCGTCGATGCGTGTCTGCAGTTGCGTCTCCGGCAGGTCGGCGCCTAGCACGCACATGCCGCGCGCCTTGGTCGAATACAGCGGCTTGAACACGGCCTCGCCGAAGTCGCGGACGGCAGCCGCGGCGTCGGCGGGATTTTCCGTGATGCGTGTTTCCGGCATGGGTATGCCGGCGCTGCGCAGCGTGACCGTGCAGCTCAGCCGGTCGATCAGGCGCAGGATGCTGAGCGCCGGGCTGAACACGCGCACGCCGGCGGACTCGGCAACGCGCAGCAGCTCCAGCCGGTCCAGGGTATGGGGGCTGTACTCGGCGCTGATCTTCTTGACGATCAGGGCGTCGAGCTCGCACAGGTTGCGCTCGCCGTGCCACAGGATGTTGTCTGCCAGGTCCAGCCTGACATCGGCCATATCGCACAGCAGGCGCTCCCCGGTGCGTGCCTGCACGGCATCGGCCAGCACCTCACTGGACCATTTGCCGGGCAGACCGATTACGCCGATACGTGGTGTGTCAGCCATTGAACAGCTCCCTGACCGGTGTGCGGAAACCCTCGATGCGCCCGGCTGGTGTTTCCAGCACCCGTTCCAGCAGGTAGCGGGCGCGCAGGAACATGCCGTCGGCCAGCGACTTGTCGAGAATGAAGCGTGTCGAGCTGGCAAAGGAGCGCGCCAGTGCCAGTGCCAGGCGAACCTCGAAGGTGGCATCGCCGGACTTGCGCGCGAAGCGCCGGACGCTGGCATAAAAGTCCGTGGCGACACGGTGGATGCGCTGGCGCCGTGGCTGGTCGAGCACGTGCAGGCGGTAGTTCGAGACCATGAATACGGATACGTCCTGTATGTAATCCATGTAGTCGGAACGGTGCAGGTCGATGAAGTTGATGCGTTGCTCCATTGGGTCGTAGATTACATTGTCGACGTTGAAGTCCCCGTGGATGTAGACCGAGAAGGGCGCCTTGATGCGGGATTCGAGCTTGCCGGCGCGCTGCACCAGACGGTCGAACGACGCGATACCGGCGCCGCACAGCCGGCTCTTGCCCTGCCGGTACTCCGGGTGTACGGCGTAGACGTCACCCATGCGCCGCTGCAGCTGCCGCATGTAGCGGGCGGCAACACGCTCATCCGTCCGGGTTTCATTCCACACGGAGCGGCAGGTCCTGCCGAGACGTCGCAGTGATTCCTTTACCAGCTCGTCCGACTCGTGCAGCACGATCTGCTCGAAGGTCTGGCCGGCAAGGTGTTCGATCAGCAGGGCGGCCGACTGGCCGCGTTTCTTGTACGACAGGATGCGCGGGGCGAGACCCGGGTAGATCTCGTGCCAGCTGCGCACGCTCTGGTGTTCCTCCTTGAGCTTGCGCCTGGCGCCGTCCTTGACAATGGCGCGGTACGCCGTGTCATCCACCTTGCCGGCGACGGCTGAAATTCCGCTGCCGGAGCGGGTTTCCGCGACGCGCTTGAGTTCCAGGCTGGAGGACGGGTCCACGTCGCTGAGTTCCGGGACCGAGTCGAGCAGCATCCGGTAACGCTGTATATCGACGGGCTGGCCGAGGTTGCAGGAGATGATCGCCTCGCCGATGCCCAGCAGGGCATCCCCCATCTGCTCGATGGCCTGGGCAACAAACATGGTGGATATCAGTTGCCGCGGGTGCTTGCTGCGCTTGACCCTGGTGGCGAACTGTTTCAGCTGTTTGCGGAAGCTCCGGTCAAGGCGCCGCTCGACGCGGCCGATGCGCAGGGCCTGCTGCGTGTCGCCCTGCTGCAGGGCGGCGTCGACACTGCCTATGGCATCGATGACCTGCTGCAGATCTCCGGCAAAATCGTTATTGCACTGGTGCCGCGGGTTGTCGAGGTGGCCGTATTGCCGGATGCAGTCGCAGCACAGTTCGGATATCCGCAGCAGCTCGGTGGCAATCTGCTGTATGGTCCGCAGCATGGCGACCTTGCCCCGGCTGGCGCCGGCGATGTCGCGATAACAGCTGTCGTGTATGCGATCCTTGAGGTTCGAGGCATAGCCGCTGCGGTCAAGCACCCGGCGCGCGATGCTCGGCGAGCAGTCTCCGAAGAAGGCCTGCAGGTGCTCGACCTGCGAGGTGGTCTCGACCAGCAGGAAGCGCAGGTTGTCGCGGATGGCCTTTGGCAGACGCATGCTCAGTCAATAAGCCCGATATATGAATGGATTTCACCGCGCAGGGCATCGATCACGTGTCGGCCCAGCGATGCCGGGAACAGCTGGACCTGTTCAAGTTCCCGGAGCGGCATCCAGACAACGCCGGTCTGGTGCTTGTCGGGATGGTGGCCGCTGGTTGGTGTGTAGTCGCCGGGAACACTGCACTGGAACATCAGTTCCAGTACATGCCGGGTACTCGGCGGCGAGGAGTCGCGGAGCTTGAAGAAGTCGGCGACGAACAGCAGCCGGTCAATGTTGACCGTGGTGCCGATCTCCTCCTGGCATTCCCTGACCAGCGCCTGCTGCAGGGTTTCGCCGGTGTCCTGGCCGCCGCCGGGCAGGGCATAGCGCTCGGGCCTGCCACCACCCTCCTTGCGTAACAGCAGCAGCTGTTCGTTGCGGATAATGACAGCGCGCGCGGCATTGCGAATGTCCGGCAGTAGGTTGTACAACTTACGTTGCCCCTGAAGAATGGTTTCCGTGCTGATCCCTGAAGCAAGTCTAGCAGTATCCAAGCCGCGACATAAACTGCCGGGGCGGGCGATAACCAACCGGCAAGGTGACACAAAACCTTGATATGCGCTACGCTTGCATGTCGGACTGCCGTCAGGCATCACTAAAAGGCCAATAACCCGAAACCAATGCCCACGGAATCGCGATACCTGCTGGAAAACAAGGACAGCCCGGTCCGCTGGCGCGAGCGGCTGGTTGATGAACTCGGTCTGGTCGCCGATCCGGCAGAAAGTTACCGGCTTGCCTGCTGCGACAGTTTCGACTGGCGCCTTAACCACGCGGGCCGACAGCTGAACTGGCTGCAGTACCCCGGCTATTCGCTGCTGAGGCTGGTGCGCCTCGAGGATGACACCACCGAGGCCGAACTCGAACTTGGGACGGTCGATACGCGATTTGCTGCCGGGCTGCCGGCCAGTGAGCTGCGCGACATCATCGAACCGTTGCTGGATATCCGTGCCTTCCTGCCACTGGTCACCCTGAAGATCCGCAGCCACTGCCTGCGACTGGAGGACGACGAGGGCAAGACCCGGACACGCCTGTATGTCGAGTCCATCAGCCGGCTGACGGAGGAGGGCGGCGCCGGGGTCATGATAAAACGCCTGCGCCTGCAGCCGCTGCGCGGTTACGAAAAGTCGGCGCTGGCCATTGGCCGTAAACTGGAAAAAAAATATCACCTGCAGGCAGACGCCGGCAGTCTCTGTGAACAGGCACTTGCAGCTGCCGGCAGACAGCCCGGCGACTACTCCAGCAAGCTGAATATCCAGCTGCAGGCGGACATGCGTGCCGATGCCGCAGTACGCAGGGTGATGCTGGAGCTGTATCACACCATGCAGGTGAACGAGCAGGGCACTATCGAGGATCTGGACAGCGAGTTCCTGCACGATTTTCGCGTGGCAGTGCGGCGCACCCGCTCTGCACTGACCGAGCTGAAGGGCGTGTTTCCCCCAGCCACACATGAGCGCTTCAAGCGCGAGTTTGCTTGGCTTGGCAGTGTCACCACGACGCTGCGCGACCTCGATGTCTACCTGCTCAAGTTCAACCGCTACAAGGCAATGCTGCCGCAGGACCTGCGAGACGGCCTGGAGCCGCTGCGCGACCTTCTGCGCGACAAGCAGCATATCGAGCAGACGCAGCATCTGGCCGTGCAATTGCAGGGCGCCCGCTACCGCAGGCTGAAACAGCAATGGCTGCGCTACCTCGAATCACCGCTGGCAAAACGGCCTGTCGCCAGCGATGCCGCGAGGCCGATCGGCGAGGTGGCGCGACGGCGCACCTGGCGGATGTACAAGCGCGTCATGCGCGAGGGCAGAGCGATCACGGACGAATCGCCGGCGGTGGAACTGCACGAGCTGCGCAAGTCCTGCAAGAAACTGCGTTACCTGATGGAATTTTTCCAGTGTCTGTACCGGCCAAAAGCCATTCGCGCCCTGATCCAGGAACTCAAGCAACTTCAGGAAAACCTCGGCGACTACCAGGACCTGGATGTGCAGATCGCTTCGATTGAGCACTTTGCGGAAGAAATGAAAGAGCGTGGTATGTATGATGACGTCACGGCGCAGGCGATGCGGGCGCTGCTTGCCGGCCTGCATACCCAGATGGATGATGTGCGCGCCCATTTCCATGAACGATTTGAGCGTTTTTCGCTAAAGGAAACCCGCAGTCTGTTCCGGGAACTGTTTCGTCCCGAACCGGCGTCAGCAACCAGATGATTACCATTGCCTCGTACAACATCAAGGGCGGCGTCGGCAAGACCGCGACGGCCGTCAACCTCTCCTACCTGACGGCATGTTCCGGCGCCAATGCACTGCTCTGGGACCTCGATCCGCAGGGCGCGGCGAGCTTCTATTTTCGCATAAAGCCGCACGTCAAGGGCGGCCTTCGCGACCTGTTCCGTCGCAAGAACAGGCTGCAGAGGGCCATCAAGGCAACTGATTTTCGCCGGCTGGACCTGGTGCCTGCCGATTTTTCCTATCGCAACATGGATCTGAAACTCGAGGAAAGCCGCAAGCCGGGTGCGCAGCTGAGAAAACTGGTGAAACCGCTGCGCAGGCAGTATCGCTACCTGTTTCTGGACTGCCCGCCGAGCATATCCCTGACCTCGGAGAATATCTTTGCCGCGGCTGACGTGCTGCTGGTGCCGGTGATCCCCACCACACTGTCGCTGCGTACTCTGGAGCAGTTGCAGGAGTTCTGCAAAAAGAAAAAATACCGGCACCTCAGGATAGTGCCGTTTCTCTCCATGGTCGACCATCGCAAGAAGCTGCATTGCGATATCGTTGATCAGCCACCGAAGTCACTGAAAAAAATGCTCACCACCTCTATTCCCTACGCGAGTGATGTAGAGCAGATGGGCCTGAAGCGTGCACCGCTGGAGACCTACGCACATAGCAGCAAGGCCGCGCAGGCCTATCGTGACCTGTGGGAGGAACTGCAGGGGCGGCTGGGTTCCTGAGACCGTCCCGTTACCGGAATGCAGCTGGTCCGGCATCAGCCGATGCCCGCGAACCGGGAGAAGGCTGCACCTCCCTGTCCAGCCCTGCAATCGTCGTCATATGCAGCAGTCGCCAGTCCGGTGTTGCCACAGTGATAGTCTGTCGTGCGATTGTGAAAATCCGCTTAAGCTGGCATGACAATCTTGTGTTGCCGCCGGGCGACTGACAGGCAGGCCGGCCAGGTCGCGGCAAGCATTTGATAGCTCAGGGGTAAACCGGTTGCCGCGTGGCGGCCCGGGGGTTGATGAACGTATCGGCGACAGCTACAGTTGACAGCAGGACTATATATCAGAAAACACAAGCATAAGGAGGAGCAAATGGCTGATTCAATGAACGATATTCTGCATCCCGGCGCCGACAGGGCCGGTGAGCCCGGATTCCCGCATGCGCCCGCCGGCTGGAAGCAGGACAGCGCCATGAGTGCAGCACAGGGGCTGGGGCTGGAGCCGGGCGATGCACACTGGGACGCGGTGCGAGCACTGCAGGAGTACTTTGCCAGGCATTCGGACGGCAGCATCAATTCGCGTGAACTGCACGATGCACTGGAAGAGCGGTTTCATTCCCGGGGTGGCATGAAGTATCTCTATACCCTGTTCCCGGGTGGACCGGTAACCCAGGGCTGCAGGCTTGCCGGTGTCGAGCCACCGGCCGGCAGCGCGGACGCCGGCTTTGGCAGCGTGCAGTAGGCGTAGGGCGCGGCGAAACCGATTATCCCGCCACGGGTCAGGGTAAGGGCGCGCACCGACCGGGTTGATTCGTGGAGCAGACCGTCATTATCAAGGGCAGGCCCCTGAAGATACGAATCAGCCGCCGGGCAGAGGCGCAGTTGCGCCGGCGCAGTGCGCCGCTGTTCCTCGAGATGGAGCTGTATTTCAGCTGCCTGTTGCGCAAGCGTGTCAACTTGCACGAGCGTGTCGACGGCATCGAGGCTCACATCATCAATGACAGCCTGAGTATCTGGTTCAGGCCGGTTGTGACGAAAACCTGCGCGATGCGCGAGTGCACGCCCGGCAAGCCTCCCGTGACCGACATGCCGGTTGTCAGGCCTGAACGTTACTTCCCGCACTGGCTGACACTGGACTACAAGGCCGGCGACTGGCGCGCAGACTTCGGCTATGCCGATATTGCGGTCTGAGTCGCTGGCGCGCCCGTCGCGCTCACGTGACGGGTATTGGAGAACACCTTCAGTCCCTGAGGGCAGGAGTTAGCGGCTGCAATTTCCGTCAGGGGTTGCCGTAATCCAGCCCGGGGTGATGCGGCCGGGATCGTACAATGGAAGACAGATTGACATGGTATGTCTCCTGGCTGGCCTATCCGCTGGTGATGCTTGCCGCGCTGCTGATGTATGCCAGTCTCGAGACCCGGTTTGACTCCCCTGCTGTCAGTGTCAATATCCCGGTCATCCTCGGTGCGATCCTGGTGACGCTGCTGGAGATCCGCTTTCCGAAACACGGTTACTGGCGGCCCGGCACGGCCGAGATCCGCAATGATCTCGCCTACATGATCAGCGTGCAGCTGATCCTGCCGCGAATCGTGGTATTCCTGCTGATACTCTCGCTGGTGCAGCCGATACAGGCGAGCCTGACCATCCTGCCTGGCGTCTGGCCGCACGAGGCGCCACCCTGGCTGCAGGCCGTGCTGATGATCCTGGTAGCCGACTTCCTGCGCTACTGGCTGCATGTCGCGGCACACCGCAACCGCTACCTGTGGCGCCTGCATGCGGTGCACCATTCACCGCACCGCCTGTACTGGCTGAATGTCGGACGTTTCCATCCGCTGGAAAAGATACTGCAGATGTTTCTGGATACGCTGCCATTCATCCTGCTGGGCGTGTCCGAGCCGGTGATCGCCATGTATTTCGTGTTCTACGCCGTCAATGGATTTTTCCAGCATTCGAACATCGAACTGCGCTACGGCCTGCTGAATTACGTCATCAGCGGCGCCGAACTGCACCGCTGGCACCACTCGCGCCTGCCGGAGGAATCCAATCACAACTACGGCAACAACCTGATCGTCTGGGACCTGCTGTTCGGTACCTGGTTCCTGCCACGGGGGCGGGAGGTGGACGAACTCGGTCTGCAGAACCGGCACTACCCGCTGCGGCTGGCCGAGCAGATGAAGACGCCGTTCACGCCGGATATCGTCGAGCGCGAGGTGCCGTTGCAGAGCTTTGGCCGGGTCGGTTTCCGGTTGCTGATGTGGCTGCGTATGCAGGCGGTATTCCTGCTCCACGTGCTGCCGTGGCTGGTCAGGGCGGGGCACCCCCGCAAGGTCCAGAGGAAACTGCTGCGAAAGATCGTTGCCGCCAACGCCAGGACCCGCTTCGGTCGGGAGCACGGTTTCGGGCAGATACATTCGCACGCCGACTACATGCGACAGGTGCCGGTACAGGACTACGAGACGCTGCGCCCGTGGATCGCGGAGCAGGAGGCCCGTGGGATACCGGCGCTGACGCGCAAATCGCCCGTCATGTATGCGCTAACCAGCGGCACCAGTGCGGAACCGAAACTGCTGCCGGTCACCCGGTCCGCCATGCGGCAGTTCGACCGCGAGCAGAAGATCTTCTCCTGGGTCATGTATCATCACTGCCCGGCGGCGTTTCACGGCAGCATCCTCGGTTTCGTCAGTCCCGCCATGGAGGGGCGCCGACCGTCCGGTGTGCCATACGGTTCGGTGTCGGGGGAGTTCTACAAGTCGATGCCGAAACCGTTCCAGCGCCTGTACGTGGTGCCGCCGCGGGTCTTCGATATCGAGGACTACAACATCAAGTACAAGGTCATCCTGCGCCTGGCGCTGGCGACACCCAACATCACGTCCATGGCGGGAGCGAATCCATCGTCGTTTCTGCGCCTGCTCGAGATACTCAACACCTCGCGCGAGGAAATGATCCACAGTCTCGAGACGGGTGAACTGGCCGAGCTGCAGCGACTCGACAGCGGGCTGCGCGAGGCGATTGCCCCCGCAATCGTGCCATCACCGGTGCGTGCCTCCTTCCTGCGAAAACTCGAAGGCCGGCAACAGCTGGGCTTCAGCGAGCTGTGGCCCAACATCCGGCTGCTGACCGTGTGGACCGGCGGCAGTTGCGGTATCCCGATCGCTGCCCTCAGGCAACACCTGCCGGAGACCACCTCGGTGGTTGAGCTGGGTTTCCTCGCCAGCGAGTTTCGCGGCACGATCACCCTCGATACTGCCACGGGTGACGGCCTGCCGACCCTCGATCACAATGTCTTCGAGTTCGTTGAACGTGCAGCATGGGAGGCCGGTGAGCGCGATATCCTGCGCCTCGACGAGCTGGTGGAGGGCGGCGAATACTATATAATAGTTACAAATATATCAGGGCTTTACAGATATTACATGAACGATATTGTGAGAGTGACCGGGCGCTACCGCCAGACCCCGCTACTGCGTTTTGTGCAGAAGGGGCAGGGCACCACCAGCATCACCGGCGAGAAGCTTTCCGAGGACCAGGTCCTGCAGGCGCTGCTGCGGGCCGAGCAGCAGTTCGGCTTTTCCACCCGCTTCGTCATGACGCTGGCTGACGAACTGAACCCGGGCTACCGCATGTACCTGGAGTCCGGCCAGCTGACAGACGACAGGCTCGGCGAACTGGGGGAGTTCCTTGATGCCTCGCTGGCGGAGCTCAATATCGAGTACCGGGGCAAGCGCGACAGTGGCCGGTTACTGCCATTTGTCGTGTTGCGCCTGGATCCCGGTGCCGGTGAGGCCTACAAGGCTCACCGCATCGGGCAGGGTCAGCGCGAGGGGCAGTACAAGTATCTGGTGCTGCAGTACCAGAAAGATTTCGATTTCGACCTGTCGCCGTACCTGCAGCGGTAGCCGGGGTAGGAAAGCGTGCAGATCGGGCATGTGGATATCCGTTTTCTCAAGATCCCCTTCAACGCGGTCTTCCGGCATGCGTCGGCCGAGCACCATACCACCAGCAGTATCTGGCTGGAGGCGCGGGATACATCAGGCCTGCTCGGGCTCGGCGAGTGCTGCCCGCGGCCGTATGTTACCGGTGAGACCCTGCAGGGTGCGGCAGCGTTCATCGACTCACAACTGGCTGCAGTGAAGCGTGATATACAGGACCTCGATTCCCTGCTGGCATGGGTGTCGGCGCATGCGCCGGACATTGACCGCAATCCCGCGGCCTGGTGTGCACTGGAACTGGCGCTGCTCGATCTGCTGGCGCGCGAACAGCGGCAGTCGGTCGAGGCGCTGCTCGGGCTGCCTGAAATCCGCGGGCCATTTTGCTACACCGCGGTGCTGGGCGATGCGGACCTGCGGATATTCACGGCACAGCTGGAGCGCTACCGGCAATCGGGTTTTTCCGACTTCAAGGTCAAGCTGTCCGGCCGTCTCGGGCATGACCGCGACAAGCTGGCCCGCTTACGCAGTGACGGCAGGGAAGGGTTGACGCTCCGGCTGGATGCCAACAACCTGTGGGATGACTGGCGGCTCGCCGCGGATTACCTGCAGGAGTTGCCGGGGCCATTCACAGGGATGGAAGAGCCACTGGCCGTGAACGATTACTCCGGCATGGAATGTCTGTACCGGGAGACCGGTATCCCGGTCATTCTGGACGAGTCGTTGCTGTGTGCCGGCCAGGTTGCCGGGCTTGCCGAATCCGTCGACTGGCGGATTAACCTGAGGGTATCCAAGATGGGTGGCCTGCTGCGCTCGCTGGACGTGCTGCAGGCTGCGCGCAGCCGCGGGGTCGGCATCATAATCGGTGCACAGGTCGGCGAGACCAGCCTGCTGACGCGTGCCGCCATGACGCTGGTCATGGCGGCGGGTGACTTGCTGGAGGCCCAGGAAGGGGGGTTTGGTACGCACCTGCTGAGCCGGGATGTCTGCGAGCCGGTGCTGATGTTCGGTGCCGGCGGCAGGATTGCCGCTGCGGCTGACCGGCTTGCCGGACAACCGGGGTTTGGCCTGCTGCGGGCCCCCGATACCGATGAACTGCTATCGAAGGAGCGTGAGCATGCGGGAAGTCATCAGGCTGGCAACCGATGCGCGCGAAACGCTGGTCGATATCACGGACCAGGTGAAGGCGGTGGCGGCGCGCAGCGGTGTCCGAGACGGCCTGGTCAGCGTTTACGCGCAGGGTGCGACGGCTGCCGTCATGATCCAGGAAAACTGGGACGAGAGTGTGCAGACGGATGTCGTCAATTTTCTGCGCCAGATCATTCCCAGGGGTGTCTGGCTGCACGATGCCCAGGACGGCAATGGTGATGCACACCTGAAGGCGGGCCTGGTCGGACCGTCCGAGACCATCCCGCTGATCGACGGCAAGCTTGGACTCTCCACCTGGCAGAACGTCTTCCTGTGTGAATTCGATGGCCCCCGCCGGGACAGGCAGGTGGTTGTTAGCGTGATTAAAGATGGCCAGGGATAGCTATGCCGGAATCGGCGGGGTGCTGACTGATACCGGGCCAGGCAGAAAGATTCCGCAGCATGTTCTGCCAAAGGGCGGGATATACCCCTTGGGTTAAGGTATCTCTTCGATATAGCTTCGCGCGATCGGGGTTTGCACGTAGTAACGTTTCTCGCCCTTCTTGACCCAGAAAAAATAATAGCCCTTGTCCGGCTCGGACGTGACCTTGCTATCACGCACTTCCCAGCTTTTGACGTGCTGCCCGTCAGCGTAGGTCACCCGGTAATTGCCCTCCAGCCAGGTTATCCCGAGACGGGTGAGGCGGTTCTGCTGTTCTTCTGTACAGCCGGCCAGTAGCAGGATAAGCCATATCGACAAGAGGAATCTGGACATTATTCTCACCTTGCATACCCGACATGTAACCGCTAGTGCCGGCAGTGATGCACCTCGACAATTGTGTGAACGATACCAAGTTTCTCTGGAATGAGGTTCTTGTAATGCTCCGGTGGCCTGGGCATGTCACTCACCACGGTAATTGTAGCTGAGTAGATGCCCGGCCCTATAGACCAGACATGCAGGTCTGTAACCCGGTTGTCGTCGATAGCCTCGATGGCGGAACGGGTTTGTTCCAGTATGGCGCCGGGGGCCTGATGGTCCAGCAGTATACCGCTGGTATCGCGGATCAATCCCAGGGACCACCGCGCCACCAGCGTGGCGCCAACGATGCCCATCAGCGGGTCCATCCAGTTCAGTCCCAGAAACTTTCCTGCGAGCAGGGCGAAAATTGCCAGTAACGATGTCAGTGCATCAGCCAGGACGTGTAGATAGGCAGCCCGCAGGTTGTGGTCTGCATGCGCATGGCTATGCTGGTGGTCATGGTCATGGTCATGGTCATGGTCATGGTCATGGTCATGGTCGTGTCCGTGATGCTGGCCTCCCAGCATGAACATGCTCGCACCGTTCACAATCAGGCCCAGTACGGCAACTGCAATTGCCTGGTTGAAGGCAATCTCGACCGGATTAAACATGCGGTTAAGACTTTCCCACGCCATCAGAAGTGCAAACAGTGCCAGCAGTACTGCACTGGTATAGCCGGCGAACGCATTGACCTTGCCCGTGCCAAAACAGAAGCGCGAGTCTGCGGCACAGCGACGGGTGTAGACATAGGCGATGGTGGTGATGCCAAGGGCAGCCGTGTGCGAGGCCATATGCAAACCATCGGCAAGCAGCGCCATGGAGCCGTAGGCGAGACCCGTGGTGATCTCGACTACCATCATTGTGGCGGTTATGAAAATTACCCAGAGCGTGCGGCGCTCACCCGGCCGGACCCTGTCCTGACCGAATATATGGTCGTGCTGCCATTGATGCGTGGTTTTAGTGTGCATTGCATTCCATGTTTTGGCCTGAAAGCCTGGCAGGCCAGATTGATAGCCGGGAGAATATTAACCGTTTTCCGGCTGTTCTTGTCTAGAAAGCCGGATGGCAGGTCAGGTCGATCTGTGCCCTGATGCCGGCCCGGGTGGAGGAGCAGGGAATCGGCTAGCTCTGCCCGGGCTGCTGGGTGTCTTCCACCACTTTTTTGGTGATTTCAAGGACCTGTTGTCCGTCCACTTCGCGGACCAGACCGGTGGCGTGCGGATCGAATTCGAGGCGCTTGACGATTGTGCCGAAGACTTCTCTCAGGGCACGGGCTCCGAGGCGATTCTTTTGTGCTGCCAGATCCGTGATGAGGAAAGCCGCATCCTCGGATATGGTAAGGGTGATGCCGGCGTGCCTGAAGTAATCGACTGCGGCAGGCCATATGGCGCCCTCAGTATCCATGAAAATCCTGGCCAGGCTGGGCGCGCTCAAATCATGCAGCATGATAGTGCTGTCAAAGCGGGACAGGAATTGCGGCGTCATGCCATATTCGAATATGTCCTCCTGTGACATATGGCGGGCAAGATCAAATATGAATCTGCGATCCAGGCTGCCGTCGGCACGGGGTACCAGCTTCCAGAACTTGTCGGACCCGGACTTCTTGGTGACACGGTGATAGACCTGGTCGTAAAGCTCTTCGAAGGCGCCGCCAGCGACAAAGAAGACATGCTCGGTATTGATATGCGTTGTCATCGAATGCCACTTGCCATCTTCAAAATACGGCATCTCAACCTGGACATTCTCGTTCTCCATCAGGGTGAGCAGGCTGTCCTGGGCAACGATGCCCTTGACGTTGGGTTCGCCCCCGACCTGCGCCCGGATCTTGTCCACTTCATCAACGCAGACGATGCCGTGTGAGACATAATCGCGCATGGTCGCGGGATCTGCCTTCTCGCCAAGGATACTGGCCGCCTGGCGAGCCAGCCTGTCCATGACGACATTGGTTTGTTTGCCGCGGCTGGCCAGATCGGCAACGAGGTTGGCGTTGATACGGATAATGGTCGAGTATTTCTCGAAGCCCTCGGTCTGGAAAAAAAACCGCTCCAGCGCCCGCATGATGGTTGTTTTTCCTGTGCCCGAATTGCCGATCATGAGCACATTTCCCACCGAGTGCTCGATAAGGTGCTTGTAGATGGCAACAGACATGCCCTGCAGTGCCGCGTCCTGCCCAATGACATCCCTGGACAGATCGGCGAATATCTGCCTGGGGTTGATGCGGAGTTCGGTGGTCATGGCGGGCTCGTTTCCAGTAGGGTCAATAACATGTTCTCCCGGGAATACTACCAATCCCTGGCGCAGGGATACCATCCCGGTGGCAATATCCTTTCAGCCGGAACCGGGCACCCGGGCAGCGGCCATCCTGCACCGGGAGGCGCTTGAGCTGCTTCGTCGCTGTATGTGCCAGTGCCCGCAGGTGTAATCTGCGCAAACTGAACGGATTACGTGGATGCTGTGCCGTGGCAGAATAGGGCATCAGCGTATCACGGAGGAAGGAAGATGAGTCAAAAGCAGGCAGATGACATCCGGCAATCGGTGCGCGACAGCTACTCCAGGGTGGCCGAGGCAAGCGATGCCGGTGAGTGCTGCGGTGTGGAAAACAGCTGCTGCGGTGTGCCGGCCGATATCAACTCGCTGCATTCAACCCGCCTCGGTTATTCTCAGGATGACCTCGAAAAGGTACCGGACGGGGCCGACATGGGTCTTGGGTGCGGCAACCCGCGTGCCATTGCCAGCCTGCAGGCCGGCGAAGTGGTGCTGGACCTGGGCAGCGGCGGCGGCTTCGATGCCTTCCTTGCCGCACGTGAAGTGGGCGAGTGCGGCAGGGTGATCGGCGTGGACATGACGCCGGCCATGGTGAGCAAGGCAAGGCGCAATGCCGAGACGGCGGGTTGCGGCAATGTGGAATTCCGGCTTGGCGAGATCGAGCACCTGCCGGTTGCCGATGACAGCGTTGATGTCATCATCTCCAACTGTGTCATCAATCTCTCACCGGACAAACCCCGGGTTTTCCACGAGACCTGGAGGGTGCTGAGACCCGGGGGGCGGCTGGCCATCTCCGACGTCGTGGCGACCGCGGAACTGCCGGATGATGTGAAAGACGACCCGAAGCTCCATGCCTCTTGTGTTGCCGGCGCCGCACTGGTCGATGATTTGCAGGCAATGCTCGAGGCGGCGAAATTTACGGATGTTCGCATTACCCCGAAAGACGAGTCGCGCGAGTTTATCCGTGACTGGGTGCCGGGCAGTGGCGTGGAGGACTACGTGATCTCTGCCCATATCGAGGCGATCAAGCCCGCAACGGGTAAGTGATGAGCCAGGAGTCCGGTAGCGGCTGTTCAGCGGGTACTCCCCTTGAACAGGTACGCCGGTTATACAGCGAGCTGGCACAGCATCCGGAGAGGGACTTTGGCTGGGGCAAGGGCAGGGAGAATGCCCGGGTGCTGGGCTACGCCAGGGAGTGGCTGGATCTGTTGCCTGACAGTGTCTGGGAATCTGCTGCCGCGGTCGGCAATCCCTTCAGCCTGGGGCCGGTTCGTGCAGGGGAGACGGTTGTCGATGCGGGTTGCGGCGCAGGTGCTGATGCCTGCGTTGCGGCGATGCTGGTCGGCGAGAGTGGCCGGGTTATCGGTGTGGACTGCACACCGGCGATGGTTGCCAGGGCCAGGAACAGCGCCGCGGCGGCCGGACTCTCGCAAATCGTGATCCATGAAGCGGACATGGTGGAACTACCCCTGCCTGACTGCTGTGCTGATGTCGTCATCTCCAATGGCGCGATCAACCTTGCACCGGACAAGCATGCAGTGCTGGCGGAACTGTTCCGCGTGCTGTGCCCCGGCGGCCGTCTGCAGATCGCCGATATGGTGCGTGACCTTTCCAGCGAGGATTCCGCCTGCTGCCGTGACCGGGAATCCTGGGCCGACTGTGTATCCGGCACCGTCGATCAGGGCACATTTCTGTCAACGCTGAGCAACGCCGGGTTTGTCGATGTGGAACTGGCAGGCTTTACCGGCTATCGGACAGCGGTCAGTACGACTGGCGCACTGTTCAGGGGAATAAAACCCGGCTAGCGCGCCGTGTCCCCCGGCAGGCGGGCGACGCGGCAGCGCAGGCCACCGGTTTCATCCGCGACTGCTGATTCGCGCATGCCGTTACCCGCTCTTCCCCGCACCCTGTATCCATCAGCCGTCCGCCTGTATCGGGCTGAGGTCCCCGCATAGTGCATCGCACCTGTAAGAAAACCGTCATCGCAACGTGACGCACCTGTCATCCTCGAACTATAGGCTGCGCTTCCTGT
>WOR8_10001178_pt1 | contig 26554 bp, 19 predicted proteins | sample DeeMarSeWOR38_10_FD_19890 | JGI IMG/M metagenome (IMG submission 19890) | reverse complement strand
AAATTAGTATGGGATATTGAAGAGGGTATAGTTAGATTTACAGCAATCTGTAGTGATGATACTGGTATTGATTATGTAATATTTACATGGAATGGGATGATAGTTGCTGGAAGTTATGAAGAACCATACGAGTGGATAGTAGACCTTGAAACAGTTAATAAGCAACATATTTGTGCTGGTGCATGGGATTTAGCTGGTAATCAAGCATGGGATTGTGTTGATTTTAGGTCTCGTAAATTAGATATTAAATCTACTGATGATTGCTTTGATTGTCTATCTAATGGTAAGACACATCTTGCAGAGAAAATACTTACCAGATTAGAAAATTATCTAGAAGCAAAAGATTTAATTAACGCTAAAAATCCTGCATTTGATAGACCTATATGTATAATGTTAGAAATTATTGCCTCACGTTATGATGAATTATGTCGAAAATATTTATTATTAAAATATGATACTCCAGAGGGAACACCATTATATTGGTATTATTCTCTATTGCATAAAACATATTTGTCTATTGTTTTGTATATTATCTTTGTTGGTTGGTTATTATATTGTTGGGGGCATTAAACTGACATATATTATTAAACTAAATCTTCCAAAGTAATATGGATGTAAAAGATGAATAAACAACTCAAAGCGTCCTTTATGATAAGTCTGATGCGGATATAGATTTATATACCAAGTGTTCGTTTTATAAATTATATGCCTCCCTCTTCAATATTAAATCTGATACATGGTATATAAATCTATAACACCAACTGGGTTTTCATTATATATCATATGGTTCTGATGTTGGGTTATAATCATATTGAGGACACCAGTAGTAGTTTTTGTAATAATAGTAATAGGGTTTGAATGAGATTGTAAAAGGTTAGAAGTTGGTTTGTTGATTGCTTTGTTTCTTGGTCTTCCATATTTATCAGTTTTAACCAGCCAAACATCTGCTTTACCATTACCATATGACCAAGTATAACCTGTTACAATGTATCCACCATCAGTTGTTTGTTGAACACAAAAACCCAAATCCTCGCTTGGTCCTCCGAGTTTTCTATCCCAAATCTTTTTACCATTGCTATCGGTTTTAATCAACCAAGCATCAGCATAACCAGGACCAAAGGACCATGCAAATCCTATTACAATGTATCCTCCATCAGTTGTCTGTTGAACCCACCAACCCCAACCATCATTTTGCAATACTCCATATTTTTTATCCCACATCTTATTACCATCACTATCTGTTTTAATCAGCCAAACATCACCATAAATATATAACTCTGTTAATCCTGTTATAATGTATCCACCATCACTTGTTTGCTGAACACACATACCTATATCAGCACGTGGACTTCCGAATGTTTTATTCCAAATCTCATTACCATCGCTATCTGTTTTAATCAACCAAACATCCCAATCTACATTATCTGATGGTACTTTTGCTCCTGTTATGATGTATCCTCCATCAGTTGTCTGCCTAACACAAATACCATCCTCGAAACCTGTTCCTCCAAAGGTTTTATTCCAAATTTCATTGCCATCACTATCTGTTTTAATCAACCAAACATCATAATCATCTTCTTCAGTACCAGATGAATTTGTTATTCCTGTTAATATGTATCCACCATCGGTAGTCTGTTGAACAGAATGACCTACATCACAATAATCTATTCCTCCAAAGGTTTTATTCCAAATTTCATTGCCATCACTATCTGTTTTAATCAACCAAACATCTCCATAATCACTAAAAGTAAGTGTTACACCTGTTAATATGTATCCTCCATCAGTTGTTTGCTGAACACTCATACTCCAATCTATATTTGTCCCTCCAAATGTCCTGTTCCAAATCTCATTACCATCGGAATCGGTTTTAATCAACAAAATATCATCCTCACCAGCACTAAATGACCATGTGCTTCCTGTTATTATATATCCACCATCAGTAGTCTGCTGAACACAATCACCACTATCTCCATCTGTTCCTCCGTATGTTTTCATAAATGTTACGCCTAATGGAATCACTGGATTAGGTATAATATTTGATTTATTATCTATTTGAACACCGTTATTGGTATATGCTGAATTAATAGGAACAAGTAGCATAACAGATACGAGAATACCTGCAATCAGTATTTTCTTATTCATATTTTTTCCTCCCCAGATTACAAGTTTACATCTGATTGGAGATATATAAAGAGTTTGATAGAAATTGACATTAAATTCACGATTCTCCTAGTTCCCATATATTGAGCTATATATATTTCATAAAACCAGTTAAATCAGATGTAATAATTTTTCACTTGTGGTATAATTGAAATGGAAAACACAAAAAAACAGAAAATATTTGATGAAAAAGGAAAATTGAAAGCTGTAAAAAAGAAAAACAAAAAGGAATTAGTTAAAGAGAAACTTAAAAAAGAAATCACCGCGGAACAATTCCTAGAACAACTCAAATTCCAACTCAAAGTTGAATCTAAATGGGATAAATATGAGCATGTAATTCGCACTGGTAATAAAGTATGTGCTTGGGTTTGTGAAAGGCAGAACTTTGTCTCAATGTCAATATTCCCACCCTTCAATGATGCCTGGAAGACCATCAGGATAAAGAATCAAGTTGATGCTGACAATGCAATTATTATGTTGAAGGCGAAAATTAACGGATATAAGAAGTGAGTTCTATGGGACGTTTTGGAGTAACTATTGAAGAACTCCAGAGAAAGATGAGGGAAGGACTTAGAAGAACTAGACGAAGGCGAGAGAACCAATCTAAGGTGTTTAATCCTAGGTCAATATCAAATTACCAACAACAGCCTGAAATTAGGAGAGATTGTGTTTCTACGGGTAATCCCCAGCCTTCTCCTCCTACTTTTAATTATAATATTTATAACAATGCTCAAAATCCAAATCAACCTGAGGTTAGGAGGAAGGATTTTGATTTGGGCTTGTTTTTGATTCTTACTGCTATTGTTGGTGTTTTTCTATAGGTTTATGACAATGGTTTTAGAAGTGTGGTTATGGATTTGTATGAACGGGGAATAGGTCAACTTCAGCCGTTCGATTCTGGAACAATAGGAGTTTTGGGTTCGCTGGTAGTTATTTTGGTTATTTATTTGGTGAGTAGGAGGGAGTAGATGCAATTAAAGTGTGGTATTTGTCGAGTTAATCCAGTGGAGAGTCTTGATGATTGGGTTTATATTCGTGGTTTCAAGGTTTATGTTTGTGATTCATGTAGTGATATGTTTTTAAATCAGGAGGCAAGTTAATAAAAAATTAAAGGTGTATGGAATGGGATTTCTCCCGTTCCACTTCAATCACCTACCAAAAACGTTTTGAGGTGTCGTATTTGGCAATAGTAAATAAATAATATAATTATTAAAAGTTATTGGTGAAAATTACTAAGGTTTAAGTGGATAATCCTTTTTCCTAAATAAGTTTAAAGAGTATAAATTGATTCACTTTCTCTAATTTATTTATTGTTTAAATGGAGACTAAATTATATGGATAAGACCTTTATTGAAAAAATTCTTGCTAGATATGCTGGATTAAAAGAAGTTGTCCCGAGTCAGATTGTAACAGTACGTCCAGATCATCTTTTAACACATGATAATACGGCAGCTATAATACAAAAGATAAAACCAGAGCTCGATAAATATGGTATTTATTCAAAATCTCTTTCTATTATTGCTCTTGATCATGTAATACCAGCATCATCAGAAAAAACAGCGACTAATCATAAAATTATTCGTGAATTTGTGAAAAAGTATAATATTGAAAATTTTTTTGATGTAGGTGTGGGAATTTGCCATCAACTTGTAATTGAAAAGGGTCTTGCTTTACCTGGTAAATTGATTCTTGGAAGTGATTCTCATACATGTTCATATGGTGCAATTGGTGCTTTTTCATCAGGGATTGATAGAACTGAAGCAGCTTCACTAATATTAACAGGTGAAACATGGTTAAAGGTTCCAAATAGCATTAAAATAAACTTAAATTCAAATTTAAAAAAGGGAGTTTATTCAAAAGATGTAATTTTACATATTATTGGTGATATTTCAGCTTCAGGGGCGAATTATTGTTCTGTAGAGTTTCATGGTGATATTTCTCAATTTTCCTTAGATGATAGATTTACAATAGCAAATATGGGTGTGGAAATGGGTGCAAAAAATGCTGTGTTTTTTGTTGATGATATTACAAAAAAATATCTTTCATCAATAGGAATTTCTGAAAACTCGTATTTTCCTATATATCCAGATAATGATGCATATTATTCAAAAGAACTGAATTATGATTTGTCTGATATTATTCCCTTAGTTGCTAGTCCACATACTGTAGATAATGTAAAACCAGTAACAGAACTTGTTGACGTTGATATTCACCAGTATCTTATCGGAACCTGTACCAATGGTAGATTATCTGATTTAAGAATTGCTGCAAATATATTAAAAGGAAAAAAGATTAAACAAAATGTAAGATTATTAGTCCTTCCCGCATCCAAAGACATATTACAAAAAGCTTTGAAAGAAGGAATAATTGAAACACTTGTTAATTCAGGAGCAGTAATACTTCCGCCTGGTTGTGGACCTTGTTTAGGAGCTCATCAAGGAGTTCTAGCACCTGGAGAAAAATGTTTGAGCACAGCCAATCGTAACTTCAAAGGACGTATGGGTTGTAAAGATGCAGAAATTTATCTTGCAAGTCCTGCAACAGTTGCAGTCTCATCATTATACGGTAAGATAACTGATCCTAGAGAGGTGACATTATGAAAGTTTGGAAATTTGGTGATAATATTGATACTGATATGTTATTTCCTGGGAAATATGTTTATACTTGTAGTACAGCTGATGAAATTAAACCTCATCTTTTAGAAGATTTAGATCCGTCTTTTGCAAAAAACGTTAAAAAAGGAGATATTTTAATTGCAGGAAAGAATTTTGGTTGTGGTAGCTCACGCGAACAACCTGTTATTGGATTGAAAGCAGTGGGAATTGAAGCTGTTATTGCAGAAAGTTTTGCAAGAATTTTTTATAGATCATCAATAAATCAGGGTTTGATTTTAATAGAATGTCCAGAGGCTGTCAAGGCTTATTCAAAAAATAGTGAAATTAAGGTTGATATTGAAAATGGAAAAATAAATATTGGGAATAACGTTTTTTCATTTCCAAAGCTTCCAAAAGAAATTATAGCAATTAGAGAAGCTGGAGGGCTTCTTAATTATACTAGATTAAAATTAAAAAATAAATAATAGTAGTTATTTTTTTATGATATATCAATCTATAATTATTTTTCATTAATTTTATATCTATGATATTTTTTGTTGATATGTTCTTTACTTAATCTTTGATATTCTTTTGCATTAAATATTATAAGCTCTTTGAGCTTTTTATCTTGTTTTACAATTTTTCCTGGAACGCCTATTATTAAACTATTTTCAGGAACTATCATCTTTGTTGTAATTAGAGCATTGGCTCCAACTACAGATCCTTTTTTTATTATTGCACCATCTAAAACAGTAGCATTGATACCAATTAGACACTCATCTTCAATAGTTGCTCCATGAACCATTGCCCCATGACCTATTGAGACATTATTACCAATTATTGTTTTATGCTTTGCATCCACGTGAATTATACAATTATCTTGAACGTTGGATCCATCCCCTATTTCTATAGAATTATCATCTCCCCTAATTACTGCACAAGGATAAATCCCACAATTTTTTCCAATTTTTACATCCCCAATTATTACAGCGGTTTTATCTACAAAAGATGATTTATGTATTTCTGGTTTCATTTTATCATTCCAAGTTTCATGGTAATAATGATTTTGTTTTATACTTTATGTCAATGATAGAATCATTATTTTTTATCATTAATATTATTTTAATAAAAAATAGAAAGATAGAAATACAACATTGATTATATAAATTTGGAGGAAAAGGTTGGTTGGGAGTAATCTTTGTAGAGGAGGATAATATATGTCTAAATTTATTAGAAGAAATAATAAAATTCTAATATTGTTTTTATTTTTTGTTTTGATAGTTAATGTTATTGGTTTCCAAACAAATGCAAAAGATAATCTTGCTGATTTGGTCCCGTATTCTTTTGATGCTCCTTCTTCGCCATGGATTGCAGAAGAGGAAATTGAAATTATTTTTCAGATAAAAAATATTGGAACAAAAAATGTATCTGCTGATGAAGTATTGGAAGTAGGATTATTTCTTGATTCTGGCCAAAACCCGGTTGCTTCAAATAGTACAAACATAGGATTAAAAATTGGCAAGACTTGTTATGTCAACATTACTTGGACTCCACTAATAGCTGATGGAAAAGAGCATAATCTTAAGATATTTATCAATTACAACAGTAAAATTCAAGAACTCATCTATACAAATAATTATTGGTCTTTTAAGGTGGTTTTTAAACAAAAAGATACCGAGTTGTCTATTGAAAACATAGATGTACCTGACAATATAATTGCAGGTAACACAGCAGATATTTCTGCAACTGTAAAAAACAATGGAAAAGATACAGATAAAATAATTTACGCAAAATTAAATTCAAGTGAAGGTGAAATTCAGACATTAAAAAAAGTTGGCGGTCTTGACAAAGATGAAGTTTATACTTTTAATTTTAAATGGACTCCTTCTTTTTTTGGAACTCATACCCTTAGTGTAGATATACTGCTTGTAAATAAAACACATGCCTATAAAGAAATAAATATAAATGTTGGTGTTGGTAAACTTGACTGGTGGAATAATAATTGGCATTACCGGTACTTCTTAACATTGATGGGAAGTGGTAATGTATCTCATACATTTAATTTCACTAAATTAATCAAAGATTTAGGTATTTTTCCTAATAGTTTTGAAAATGATACTATAAGAATTATTAGATATTCAAATCTAGGAAAGGTCATAGAAGAAATAGATGATTATAGGTTTATAGAAGGTGCAGTTGATTATACAAAGGGAAAACTTCTTTGGAAAGTTCCAAAAAATCCAACTGAGAAATATTATTGCATATATTTTGATGTTAAATCTAATCCTGGGATTAGAACTTCAATTGATGAAAATGAAGCAATGGTAGAATCTGGTGATGCAACTGTTACTTGTGGTTTTATTGATGGCTGGCGTATTACAATTCAAAATCCAGTTGATAATGGTTATACACTAATACAGGATTCAATAAATATCTCCGTTTTAACTGATTCAAAAGCAAAAGAAGTAAAAGCCTTGGTCTATTATCAATCAAATGAAAGTATTAATTCTTCGTTTTATTTGGATGATATCAATCAAGGAATTAATTGGAGTTATAAAAATTTTAAATTTGAAAAAGATGGCAATTGGATTATTAGAATTAATAGTATAGATAATGCAGGTTATGTTCCTCCAAAAGTTGAAAATAGCATTCTTGTTGGAAATCCAGATTTTGAAATAATAAACATGTCAATATTTTCCGAATCACAACCAACTGATGAAATTTATAAATTTACTACATTATCTGTTAATGCAAATGTTAAAAGCCATAGAGCAACTGTTGAAAAGGTGGATATCTTATTTTCAGTAAGAGAAAAATCATCAAATAAAGAAAGATATTCAGAAGAACGTTCTTTGACTCTTATAAAAGATAAAATTATAAACATTAGTTTTAACTGGTATGCAAATATATCTGGTAAGTATAATATTTTTGTAATCATTGACCCACAAAATGAAATCAATGAATCAAATGAAAAAAATAATGAGAAAAAAAAGGAAGTAACCATTAATGAATGGCCGGATTTATCGGTAAATAACATAATACTACCAACTGATTCGATAATGGAATTTGAACAGGTAAAAATAGATGTTATTGTTGAAAACAAGGGTCTTGGTAAAGCATTTGATTTTATAATTAAACTTTTTATTGAAGAATATTCTGAAGGTTCAGGGATTATGAAATTTTTAGATGAAAAAGATAATAAAACTATTAATTTGGAACCCGGTAGTTCTAAGACAGTTGATATGTATTGGGATAGAGCTGAAGCAGGAAAATGGCTAGTAGGAGTAAATATTTTAGTCGAAGGTGGACAGAGAGATTCAAATTTGTTAAACAATCAAAAATTATCTGATAAAAATCTAGTAATTAAATCTTATGAAAGAAATAAACCAGTAATTTCAAATGTCAATATTGAACCTATTGGTCAACAGCAAGGAGGACCTATAACAATTTTTGCTGAAATTACTGATGATAGCGGCCTTAAATCTGTAAAAATAAAATATGTAGATCCCTCACAAGTGTTATATAATTGGACGAATATGATTCGACAACAAGATAATCTTTTCAAAGCAGTTTTTGATAATACAGTTGTTAACGGTAAATATAATTTTGAAATTAAAGCAGTTGATACATCAGTTCGTGCAAATACTGGGATTTATAAAGATAATTTTACAATATTATTAGACAAGATATATCCAGTTATATCTTATTATGAAGCTCGTCCTCGTGTTCAATTAAAAGGAAAAAATGTTGAAATTTATTTTATTGCAAAGGACAATATTGATATTGATTCTGTAAAAATATTAATCAGCTTACCTGATGGAAATGAATTTCAAAAAATTTTACCATATTCATCGGAAGGAAAATATGTATACAATAATATATATAATATGACTGGTAGACATATATATGAAATTGAAGTTAAAGACAAAGCTGGAAATAGAGTAACTATAAGCTCTAAATTTTTTTGGATAACAAAGAGTTTTGATGATATAGATAGCGATGGTATGCCTAATTACTGGGAGGAACAGAACGGTTTTGATCCAGAAAATCCAAATGATGCTATTGATGATAAGGATAATGATGGTATCAAAAATAAAAAGGAATATGAATTAGGGACAAACCCGCTAAAAAACATTTTTTCAGAAAATGCTATCGCAAGATTAAAAGATAATGCATTTTATCTGGGCGGATCAATTATTGCATTTTTATTTATTATAATATTAACAACCTTTAACCGGAGGTTCAGATCATGATGAGATTTTTAAAAAATTCATGGTTTTATATGATAATTGGACTTATAATTTTGATATTTTCAGTGTTTGATATAATATATAATCAAAATTTGATATTGGGAACTTTTCTTGCTTATGCATTAATTTTTGTAATAATTATAGTGCTTATTTATTACAATCTGCAAAAAAAAGATATTGTTCCAATATCTATAAAAGAGTTTGAAAAAAGATTGGAAGGTGGTTTGCTTCATTTTAAATGTCCAACTTGTTACGGTTTTTTTGCCATTAAAAAATCTAAAAGAAATAACAAGAAATACGTTCAACTGACATGTCCTGATTGTGGTGCTTTAGGTGTCATTCCTCCAAAGCCTGTACAGATTGAAGAATCAATTCCAGAAAAAAAATCCTTAAAAGCAAATTTTTCATGCGATCTTTGTGGCGAGGGTATTACTGTCTGGGCTGAGGGAACTGATTTATATTCTAATATATCCGTATATTCATGTCCCTTCTGTGGCGAAAAAGAACCATTGAAACGCTTCTAAATTCTGTGTCTAACCTTAATAGCTTCTCCATGTAATGATTTTTTCATTTCCTCACCATTCATCTGTGCAACACCGACAGCAATTAATTTATTTTGTTTAGTGACAATTACCTCATCCCCAACTCTAATTTCTTTATCTGCATCTTTTATTCCTGGAGCAAATACTGATCCTTTTAATGTAAAATCATCATATATCTCTACCCAATATTTGTTAAATTCCTTAACTATCTTAGCACCATTTATTGTAAGTGAGATAAGACCTCTTTCTTTCGTTAACATCCCAAGCTGTGTATCATTTTGAAGAAATTTTTGATAAGGGTATTTTCCCTTTACAATACAGTTTTTAAGAAGTTTTTCACCAATATCATTACCAAATTGATAAGATGTTAAACATTGTAAGTTTTCTCTTAATCTATCCTGAAGCTTTACTTTTTCAAGACTCTTTACAATTTTTTTCAATTTTTTTGATAAATTATCCAATGACTTAACTGAAGTTGGTCTATCAATACAGGTCTTTACAGGTTTTATCAATAAATCTTCGGTAAATTCTATTAGCTCCTCTGGCAGATGTGCAATTATTTTATCATATTTGTTATGTAATAAATACTCCTTTAATAAAAAACGTATCATCTTTTTTTCATCTTCATCCCATATGCCTGTTACAGGGATATCATATGAAGAGGCAGGGTAAACAAGCTCTAATTCTCTAGGTACGATACCTATCGGAGATGTTACTATAATTTCATGAATAATATTGGGATTTCCTGAATCAGCTATTTTTTCCTTGAATAGTTTATGTGATTTAGAAAATGAATAAGGTTTTTTTGCAGAACAAGGGAGTAAAAGTAAAATTTTTGTTGATTGTGGTTTTCTAACCTGTTTAATAACTCTATTTTGAAAACGTTTAATTTCTGGTCTGGAAAAGGATTCTTTTGATATTGCTAACAAGTTGTTTTTACTAGTTATAGGTGTTCTTCTCTCCAAAAAATCATAATAATCTTTATCAAGATTTCTAAAAATAGCTATTAAATTTGGATTTGCTTTTACCCTGTTTTCAACAAGATTTCTTAGATTACCGTTTATTATTGCATTTCTTACTTTTTTGATTTCACTTATCATTGTGTAATAGTTATGATATAAAATATTATGAAAATTCATGTTAGCAGGTTTACCTTTATATTTACTACAAATTGGACAATTACAAGGAAGTTCGAATAGATTATTTTTATTATATCTGCCATTGGAAAATAACAATGTATCATTTCTAGCAGTTATAATTGCAGAATATATATCAAAAAAATCAATACCAATATATGATAGTAAAGCAAAGCTAGATGGTTCTCCAATAAAAGGGGTATATATCAATTTTTCATAGCCGATTTTTTCTCTGAGATTAACTATAAAATCTAAAAAATTTTTAGGTTGTTGAAATAGTTGATTGGCATTTCCTACAATAAAAATCATTGCAGGATTATTCTTTATGAGATTATCAATAACGTTTGTATTACCTGGTATAATGAAAAATTTTTCATTGATTTTTTTATCTAATGATAGGTGAAGTTCTTCTGATAGATCTTTTGGATATATGAAGGTTTTTGATATTATAAATGATGGTTTTTTTTGTATATTTTTATCCTTTGTTAGAATTATATCAGCAAAATTTGGTGCTTTAAATCGATTTGTATTTATAAATAGCAAGTTTGGTGTAAATATTGTTTTATTATCTATTGATATTTCTCCAAATCTTGAAGGACCATCTCTTTTTTTTATTATATAATTCATTATTTGAGGATATATGATTCTCTTTAAAGAATATTTAGTTAATCTATACATCTGGTGATATATCGTATATTATTGAGATTTTTAGTTTTCAAAACTTTTTTTTTACTATTTTTTATTAATAGAGAGTTGTGTTAAGAATTTTTAAAAAAATATAGAATTATAACCATCATATAAATATTATTGATTATAACTTAATTATTTCCTTTAGTCAAGTTGTCAATAATTTATTAATACATTGGTGGTACTGTTTTCCAAATAGTTACTGCAACCATACCCAATCCTAGAGCATTTGAGTAGAAGAAACCTGGGACAACCGGTAATAGAAGTATTCCTGTGAATCCACCGAGATATCCAAGCAATATAGGTAAAAAGCTCACTGTCACCATTTCATTCGTTACGGCAGTAAGAGGATCATAACAATAAACCAATCCAAATCCTAATAGTGCCATTATAAATGTTCCACTGGTAAACCATAAAGGTACACCAAGTCCAAATCCTAATCCGCCACCTACAAACAAAATAGGGGCAAAAGCAGCATCGAAATCTTGAGTTTGTACTTCGTTAACTTCTCCTTCTAATTTTTCAACATCAACAAATTCTTCTAAAGACATTTCACTTGAAACAATTTCATAATTCTTCAAAATTTCAAATTTAGCTTCAAAGATCTCGGTAGGTGATAAATCCTGTAGTTCTAAGGATTTAAATTCTTCCCACATAGCTTTGGAATCTTCAACAGTAAGTTCTATTATTTTTCTATTATAATCTCTTTTATCTTTGATATGAAAAACATTATATTTAACCGTCTCTGATATTTGGTTATCAGATGAATCCTTTTCTAAATTTTCATTATTTTTAATAATATCCATTGCTCCAGATGGTATACAAGTTAAAATAAGTAATAGTGCGGCTCCTATACTAAATAAACATATCTTCCTTTCCATTTTTTAGCCTCCCATATTATTTAAATTTAAAATATATAAGTACATATTTCAAATATATAAGCATTTTTTAGTATATAAACTTCACTATTTAAAGTAAGAATAATTATTTTTTTAATTGTATTTTATATTAATAAAAAAACAATTTAGGTAAAATAGCCGATGAATATTGTATAAAATGCATATTTTATATTAAAATTTATTATTGTTTTTTTGGGATCGAATATCTAATTCATTTACCTCTCTATCTGAAAGAATGCCCTTATTTACCAATTTCATCATAAGAAAATTATTGTGTTTTAATAAATAGTTTAACTTATTGTTATTTTGCAAAATCATTTCATTTTGTTGATTTATGGTCTTCTCGCGATTTCTCATATAATCTAATATTTTGTCTAATTCTTTTGTTTTATCTTTCAATAATAAATCAATATTTTTTTCTATTTTTTTAGAAACAGATTTTATTTCATCCTCAATGATTTTTTGATTATCGACCTGAATTTGTTTTAAGATATGTTCTTTAAATTCTTCTAAGTCTTTAAGTTTTTTAATTAATTCTTTCAATCCTCCAACTTTTTCCTCTAAAAGCTCAATTTTAGATTTCTCCATAGAAATCATTTGATCTATTTTTGTACATTTATCATTTAATTCCGAAATTTTTAATTGTAGATATCCTTCTTTCATAAAGCACCCTCAATATTTTTCGTAATTAAAAATAGAATCTCTCTTATAAAACATATCTTTTTTTCTATTTAGAATAAATAAAATTGAAAAAGAACAAATTAATATTTGGTAGTTCAAGGGATAAATTTTTTATCAAGTGACAATAGAATTTTATTTAGATTATTATGATAGATATCATAAAAGCCTATTTATAATGAAAAATTTAAGGGATTGTAAAAATAAATCATTTAATAAGTTTAATTGTGAGGCTTTACTCTTTTTTATACTTATATTCAATGTAGCCCAATCACCTTCAGCTTCATATTCATCAATAAGTCTGGCTTTAATTGTGTAATCTCCTTTTTTATTCCAACTATGTGATATAGTAATATATCCACCAGATTCTATAAAACCTTCATCGATACTACCATCTCCCCATTCAACTTGGTATGTCATATTATCGCCATCTGGATCTATACAGTTAGTAAAATTATAATTATAAATTTTTTCTGGAATTCCCTTTGTTGGACCAATAATTTTAGGTGTTTCTGGAGGATTATTAGCTGGACGTGATGCTATTGCAAGATAAGTACGTCTTTTCCATTTTTGATTAATATCATGTCCAGCATTGTATGCAAGAATATATCGTCCATATTCCTCATCAATGATCAGGGTGGGTGTACGCTGAAAGCCCTCAGAGGGTACACCTTCTGGAAACTGACCAGGTGCAATAATAGGATTATCAGGATGGCTAATCCATGTATCTCCCCAGTCAGGTGACCAATAATAAGCAATATGTCCGAAACCTGCGTAGTTCTGATTTGATACTGTTAGTACCATATGTACTCCATTAGCTCGCACATCACCTGTACAATGAGCTTGCCATGCACCACGAAATGAAAATCCTTCGGGATAGGGTAATGTCCATTGATAAGCTGGATTATTGGGATCAGAAGGATCAAAAGTCGGATTCGGATTCTTTGTCCAATTTGTTTTTCCATCCTCACTATCGGCGTAAGATATTCGCCAGTTCCAGTAAGAACCGGGTGATCCGTGCAATCCTCTGTAAAAGAGCCGTACCTTACCTTGTTCACCTAAATGTGGTACCCAAACAGGAGTTGGTTCTGACAAACCACCTTTGACTTCTCCATTCTGATTCCAACCTTGTTCCCACCAGTACTCAGCAATAAGCATATTATCATAGGTTTGTTCAAATGGAACTCCTATTGAAGGCGGGTTTTCACTAGTTACAACTTGGATTGCGCCCTCCCATCCAGGTAATTCATCCCATTCTGGATGTAGATATTTAGTACCGGGTCGTACAGTATTATAGATTAGATGTTCACTAGTGATTGGATTTTGAATATAACCAGGAGTGTCAGTATGTTCCCATGAAGGACCTGGATTTGGACCTCCAGGTTTTACTAAGGGTGTATATTTTAGCTTGGTTAAGGGGTCATAACCTAAAATCCAGTTATTTAGTATTTCTTCTTGGTGTGGATGTTCTGTCATATATGTCTCGTGATAACTATGATACAATAACTTGATTTTACCATCCTGTAAAAAGATGAACTCTTCACCAACTATACCTCCCCAATCACCATAGAGATGTGTCTGATACTGGGGATTATCTGGATGTGGGGCTGTAATGAAACCAATAGGTATAAATTCTGGCCATTCCCCTAAAGGCCCCTCAGTGATATCAGTCCTATTACCATCAATAAAGTCTAAATCTGTAGTAATTCCACCAATTGTAGGAAAAAAATTTGAAACAATAAATAATATAATTATTCCAGTTATAATTACTAGTTTTAAATTATATTTAATCATTTTTTGCACTCACTTATTTAATATATCAATCTACTATAATAATCATGACTTTAAATAATATATGGATAAAAATATAAAAAAAGAATAAGATAAGTATTGTATACTTATGAATATCCGCCGATTTTTAGACTTGGGTCTCCTAACAGCTGCCATTGTTGAACGGTTTTTTGATCGATACCATCCCATCCATAGTCATGACGCCAATATTTAAGTTGAAATGTTTTATGATGGGTTATATAGTTTGAAATAGATTGGCTACTGGCCATTCCTAATATATCCTGATTTTCTTGTCCATATTGTCTAAAAAACTCTGTATTTATCCACCCGTCGCCAGTTCCTATTGTACAAACATCTCCTTCCGATCCCCATCCATATCCGGTATTTCCAAAAGTAGCAATAGCACCTGTCTTTGGCAATTTTACCATAAACCATCCCCAGCACTCCGGGACTGGTGTTCCATAAGTAAACATCCAATTTTGATTATATCGATGCATAATTGCTGGTAATAAAGATACATAGAACATACTGTTATGACACCCACCAACACATACAACAGGTAATTTATTTGTATTTTTTAATCTAAGCATGGGAAATAATGGGAAATTAAGATAAGGGAAATATGGTGTTATCTGTGTAACAAGAAGACCAGCAACTTGACCATGTCGCCTATTACCGGGAATTCCTGGATAATGATCACCCCACCATCCGGGACTACCATGTCCTGAGAAAAAGGCAAGGCCGTAACCCTTGCTAAACTCTTCAATGACATCTGATTGGTCAAACCATTTGCCGTTAGAGGTAAATACAACATTATTATCCCAATCACTTGGCATATAATATAAAGCTCCAGCTCTTCCTCTTAGGATTTTTTCACCAACAATCCATTCTCCTTCATAGTATGTCTCTGTATCTTCAAGATTGTAAGTAAATACTGTAGTTCCAACAGAATTATTTATCCATAATTCTATGTCTGTTAGATTACCATAAGGTTTTGGATCATAGGATTTACCACGAATAGTAAGAACCTCATCTATATAGGAGATGTTTGCATACCAATATAAATCATTACAGTAAGCCTGTCCGTCATTTGGAGTATATTCGTAATCATCGTTTCCTAACGTATTGCCATTAGAAATAGTCATAATCTCTGCAATAGGTGGGGCAGGGTAACCGTTTTGCAATTCTTCTTTTAGATGATCATCATGATTGAATGTTATATTTGTGCTAACTGTTTTATCTAATGTTATATGAATCTCATCGATTGGCCCCTTATCTCCCTCTGGATTGGAACTTTGAGCATAAATAATATATTCTCCATCTGGTAAACCCTTTGTATCCCATTGAATATTCCAATCCTCTTGGTCTAAAAATCCATCTCCAGATATAGAAATCATCCTTTTAAACCAGGAAGGATCAGCAGGTTGTTTTTCATAATTTATAATTTTATTAACAACATCTTTTGCCTCTTTTGTATTTCTAACAGCAAGCCTACCAACTGCTACGTCAGGATAAAGGTCAAGTTCATCAAGATGATCGCCAGACCATTCTGCAAATATGTCATTACCATTTGAGTCCCAGTCGTCAAACACTCCACCCTCTTTGTAGATATCTGCAAAGTAAAGATCGCATAGGTAACCAGGTTCACCGCTCGTAAAGTTATAAGATGGAGCACCATCCCATTGAAAGTTAGAGAATCTAACAGGAACATACCAACCTTTTGAGCCATGGTTTATATCATCCTTATAATCTGCATATAGTATTGATTTTAATCCACCAAAAAGTAAAACATAAGTAATTCCCCAATCTTCAATAGCATCTTTAATAAAAAACTTGATTTTCTCAGCATTATCACGATATGCAGTGAATGGATATTCCTCGTATATTGATTCTGTCGTTTTTAAAGTTGTATTCATCCCAAATATATTCTTATGATCAGCCAATCTTTGGGCTTCCCCTGAGAATTTAGCAGGAGTTATTATAACAAGATCATATGTGCTCTCTTTAGTAAAAACATCTGTGATAGGGTTATCATATTTTATTTCTATGTTTATTTTTTTTGCTAGTAATATCTTTCCTGTTACTGGATTATATCTCAATGGAAATGAATTGATAATAAGATGGGTAACCCGTTTGGCTTTGCTGTTTAACCCGACACCAACATGATAGCCACACCAATCATGTGGGTAAAGTTCATTAGAATTATAAACAGTCATATCCATTGTTGGATTTCTGATTAAATTTGCATCTTGTGAAAGTGGTAAAGGTGATGGTGAAGGAACAATTTTCTTTGTAATAACTGTTTCTTGAACTTCTATTGGTTCTGCCTTGACTTCAATATTTGTCACACCAAATGGTAGTTCATATGTTGTAAGAATTCTTGGAATCATTGGTTGTCCAGGATTCATTAAATATAGTTCTTCATTATCTATGCTAACCTCAATATATTTTTTACCATTATCTTGAATTTTTATCAAAGATACTTCGATTTCGATAACTTTGCTTAGAGTTTCTGTTTCTAACTTATTTGTTTTTTCGATATTTATTCCTAGTGCTCCAAAACCACTAATTATTAAAAAACAAACGATTAATATCGGAAATATTTTTCTCATTTTATATTACCCCCTTTTTATAATCAACAATAGAATATTTAGTATATAAAATTTGAGATAAAAACAAGATATTTTAAGTGGTATTAATAAAATTATTAATTATTATAAATAATTCATTATTTTAATATTATTCCAAAGACTGTGTTTTATAATCAAATAAAAATTTGATAATTTTTCAAGTAGGTTAAAACGTATTAAATTAAAGCTTTTTTCTTTAGAGTGACTAAAAGGAATTATTAAGGGGAATCTGTCTACATTTTTTTTCTCAGGTATCTCATAAGGGGTATTCCAAATACCCTTTAACCAAATTCTTTTTGCATTTGGATATTTTTTTGTATAATCTGCCCAATAATTGCCTTTCTTTCCATTATCCCATATATTGGTTTTTTCGTTTTCATCCCAAGCATTAAAACCGTTATAATACAAATTGTTGTGATGTATAATATTATCAAAGCTTTTAATATTAAAATAAATTCCATAAGTGTTATAAAGGATGTTATTGCCTGAAAAGATGTTAATATTTGATACTGATATATAAAAACCATAATAATTGTTTTGTATTTTATTGTTTTTAATTTCGTTTTCATCAGCAAGTTGCATTGAGATTCCATAGCTGTTATTTTCAATATTATTATTTTCAGCCGTATTGCTCTTGCTGCTCTCTATATAGATACCTGCAAATTTATTATTATTAAAAGTGTTTTTAGAAATGGTGTTAAAATCAGAGTATGCAAGTTCTACTCCAACTGTCCCATTACATATATAAAGATTTGAAACAATGCAATTATCACAATTTATAAGAACAACTTCACCAGCATTATTTGGAACAATAAAACCATTCTCATTTATCAAATAATAAAGTATTTTTCCATTGACCTTGTTGCTTGTATCAACACTGTTTAAATATTCAGAAAGACTATTTCCATAAACAATGAGTCCGCAATTAACCATATCGTTTTCCTTTACTATATTATTTTTTGAATACAATAAGTAAATAGCTGTAAAACTACATTTTTTTATTGAGTTGTTGATTAATTGATTATTGTTTGAGTTTGTTAGATATATACCGTTATAGCTATTTTCAATACCATTTTCTAATATTTTGTTTCCATCAGATAAATCTAAAGAAATTGCTATGTTATTATAGGTTATAATGTTATCTTGAATTATGTTATAGTCAGATAAATCAACATCAATTCCATAGTTATTATCATTAATAGTATTATGATTAATTTTGTTATAATTGTTACTAGAACAATCAAGATCAATAGCAACCATTTTATTGTTATTTATAAAATTTTTTGAAATTGTATTATTGCTTGAAAATGCTAATAATATACCTATCGTTCCATTGCATAAATCAAGATTTGAAATATTACAGTCCTTACTATTAATAAGAACCACTTGACCTGTATTTGTTGGTAATGTTAAACCTGTTTGATTAATTATGTAATATATTGTTTTTCCATTTACTGTATTTGTAGCATCAATATCACTAATATAATCATAAAGAGTAATACCATCTACAGCTAATCCACAGTTAATCATAGCATTATTTCTTAAAATACTATTTGGAGATTTATCTAATGATATACCTTTATAACAATTACTGATGTAATGATTTGAAATTTGGTTCTTTCTTGATTCTTCAATCCAAAAACCACAAACCTGAATATTTGAAAAACTGTTATTAAAAACTATATTATTATTTGATAGATAATTTAGATATACACCACTAAAAAAACTATTTGTAAAAGTACAATTATATATTTTATTATTTGATGAAATTACAAAAAATATTCCATGACCTCCATTTTTTTGAAAATTACAGTTTTCAATAATTGAATTTCTGGTATCAACACATACAATCCCCTGAAAATTATCTTTAATGCTGATATTTTTAACTGTGATATTTGTACATGAAATCAATCCAATAAATGCAGCATCGCTTGGAATTTGTTCATTATGATGATTAATCCAATAATATATAGGTTTTCCATTGATTGTGTTTGAAGTATCTATATCGCAAATAAAATCAGATATAGATAATGATCCAATACCAAAATTTTCAATGTTATTTGCTAATGTATTTCCCTGTATTTTTGTATTTGGAGCATATGCTAAGCCAATACCTTCATAACCATTTTTAATTGTGCAATTTATAATCTGATTATCTGAAGAACGTTGAATGTGGATTCCACTGAAACTATTTCCTATACAAGTACAATTCACGATTTTGTTTACATGTGAATTATCAAAAAGAACAATGTCATCGCTATTTTCATAAAAAAAGCAATCTTTTATTAGATTATTATTTGAATCCACTAGATGAATGGCTATAAGATTATAAAAAAATTCACAGTTAAATATTCGAGAGTAAGAGGTATCAAGACAAGATATACCAACCCAATTATTATTATAAAATTTACAATTGGAAATGGTAACATTATCTCCTGTTACCAAAATTGCTGCTTGGTAATAAAATCCGTTATTATAATTAATGCCAAATCCTTGAATTTTTACATTATTTGCTGTAATATTTATTGTGTCGAGAAAGCTGTCAAGTTCGGATCCATTTATAACTGTAGTATCTTTATTTTCCCCTATTAAATTGATTGATTTATCTATTGTAATATTTTCATAATATGGCGATGAATCATCATAAACAAATACAGTATCTCCTAAACTTGCATTATCTATCGCGTCTTGTATTTTTGTATAGTTATTAGGACCATTTCCTCCAACATACAGAACGTTTTCAGAAGACCTTATATTTATATTTTCACTAATTTTTTCATTAGAAATAAATCCATATGAATATTCAATTTTCTTTATTTTTTTCTCTTGTAAATTTTCGATTTGATTTTTATTAAGATAAGAATATTTATGAGTTCCAAATTCATCAGTAACTGCATAGAGGTTATTATCTTTGGAAATCTTATTGTTCAAATCATCTATACTTTCAAATTTATTATCTAATTCAGGGTCTATATCTGTATTTATATATGTTAAAACGTTTATCTTATTTTGATATGCATTAATTATTGGTAATGATACAATCCCAAGGATTAAAATAAAAGTTATTATTACTAATTTCTTCCTAAATAAATTATATTTCATTTAATTTTATTCTCCTTAAAATTTTACCCTTATATTTGTTAAAGATTATAATATTATATAAAGATATCTATAAAATGATGTAGTGTTACTATCACTTTAAATAATTTTAGTAAAAACCTTATATTTCATATCAATCTTAAATTATAATTTTAGTTCTTTATTTATAAATAAAATAAAAAATTTCCTTTAGAAAAATTTTTATATATATATTCATTTTTAAAGGGGGAGTAAATGATAAATAAAAAATATATTTTTGTTGGAGCAATTTTTTTTACTTTATTATTTTCAACATCTGCTTCCTTGGCACTAAATAAATTAAATACTATTGTAAAGTCACCAAATTTTGAGATTACAAATGATAAAAATTTTATTGAAACAGAATCATTTAATATCATTATATATGATCCCTTGGACCCACCTTATGGTCCAACTGAAGGAATAGTCAATTATGTATACACCTTTTGCATAGTTTTACCTAATAATCAAGAATATGAACCATACTATGTAATATGGGATTGGGGTGATGGCAGTTATAGTGATTGGTTAGGTCCTTTTGTTGCTGAAGAAACAGTTTGTGATGAACATTCATGGAATTTAACCGGATATTATGAAATTAGGGTGGGAATAAGAGATTTTTTTCAAAATATAACATGGACAAATCCACTAATAATTTATATTTCTGAAAACAGCGCTCCAAGTATACCTATAATTTCAGGTCCATTAGTCGGAAAACCTGGAATAGAATATCAATGGTCTTTTTATTCAACAGATCCGGAAGGAGATAATATATCTTATTATGTTGATTGGGGAGATTATTGTGGTGATTCAGATTGGTATGGTCCATTTCTCTCTGGAGAGGAGGCTTTGATAAATAAAACATACAACTATATGGGAACCTTTACTATTGGTTCGTTTGCAGCAGATGAACATCTTAAAGAAAGTGATTGGGCAAGCTATAAAATAAAAATGTCACGATATAAAGCATTATATCTGTCATTTTTACAATTTTTTAACGTATTCTTTAGAAATTTAATATTATTGAATTAATAATTCTAATTTATTTTTGAAAAAAAATTTTTCATAATTTTATTAAAAATTTATAAAAAATCAAGAAAATATTTGATATAAAATTGGAAACTGCAATATTAATAATCTTAAAAATTTAAGTAATGGTTTATTAAAAATTATCTTATCTAACGGAGTTTTAAGATATATTGGAACTATATCAAAATCCTCAGGGTTATCTTGATTTACCACTTTTATTTCTCCTCTATATTCCTTATTTTTTTTATCTGGTGCGATTACATCTACCTCCACAATGAAAAATTCATCTTCAGGAGTAAGGTTTTTCCCAAATTCTGGAGTAAATGTCCAATTTCCCCAACTTGGGTATTTTACTATTTCCCAGTTGAGAAGGGTTCCATTATCTCCAATGTTTTTTACTTTAAAGCTGCCGTTTAAACTCTCTCCGACACCAACATTTTCCCAATTAAAGCTTCCTTCACAATCTAAATTTGGACCAGAAGTTTGAGATTCATAATGACTAATCTTAAAAACTTGATTTATTAGAGGTGCTGGATAAGGATTTGTATATTCCCAGATAGTTGCTTTTTCTGGTGTTACCTCAAAAAAAATTCCAAATGCTCCATTACAAATTAAGGTATTTCCATCACTAAGTCTTTGAGCACCAGATAAACGATATGAATAAAAATTTGTTGGATTTTCAGCGGTATACATCCATATCTGCTCCTCTGGTCCATAAGCAGACCCTGGGGTGTAAGAATAATTTCCATTAGCATCTACTGGTGGTAATATCTCATCAACAGAAGAATATTTACCTTGTGGGCGGTCTAGACCGTTATTAAAGACCAAAATGTTACCTTCACCAGGACATCCTGATTCTATCCATTTTGCATCATGCTGGCCAAAAAATTTTTGGTCATTTACAGTCCCTGCCCGATAGGCTCGGGGATTTCCCCATCGGTATAAAATGTCACCACCTTTCCCGCTATTTCCACCTGTATGACCTGCAGCTTCCTCAGTTGTAGTACTGTGATCTATTACCCAGATTTCATCCTGACCAAATGAACTTATTAATATTTGATTAAATTCTTCATTATAATCAATAGAATTAACATGATTCCAATCAATATCTTCCTTACCAAAATTGATATCAATAAGTTCTGGATGGTCTGCTACTGCTCCATAGTTTTCCTTAGTTTGATCGTAATCCTGTATTAAATGATCCCAGATATGCCATTCCCATACAATATCACCACTTGTAGGACCTGTTTTTTTAACTTCGATAATATGATCAACCATAAAAGTACTACCAATATTATTAGGGTTGCGACCTGCAGCAATGGCTTGAGCAGGTGTTTTGTACTCCCATGCTATCATAAGTATATTTCCATTTGGTAAAATTTCGATATCATGATGACTTAAATGATTGTCATTATAATATGTAAAATCCCATATTATATTTCCATTCCAGGTTAATTCCTGAAGCCCACCACCTGCTCCTCCAGGCCAGACTGTAACTATCTTTGCTGTTCGTAAGAGATTACCATTCTCAAGCATGTAAACAGATTGTCCTGGAAGATAGCTGCTTACCCAAGTATGTTTAACATTTCCATTATTATCAATTAAATAGGTAGTTGTTGATGCTTGTGGAGCAAATAATATGTTTCCATTAAAAGCTCTTGTATCATCTGGTGTGTTCTTTTTTAATACATTTATACTTAAAGTTGGGGGTATAAAATTAAATATTAAAAATATTAGTATTACTCCTATTATTAATATTTTTTTTAGATTTCCATTTCTATTAAGCAATATAACCCCCTTTAATATTATATCTAACATAATATTTTAATTTAACTATCATGTCTTATAAATTAATTATTAAAGACAGCATATAACTAAATATATTCTCATAGGAATTTCCTAATAATTATATTACTGGTATTGCTTGCCCCATCGGTATCATATGCAATTACTTTTATGAAAAATAAATGAATAAATCTCAAACGATTCCATTTCAAATCATATGTGTAAGGAAATGTATAATCTGTTCCTTTTAATTCACCATTAATAAAAAATTCTACTTTATCAATATTTGAATCATCATCTGAAACATCTGCTTCTAAAGTGATTTTCCCAATCACCTTTGTTAAGCGAAAGTATCTTGGTAGAATAAAGGAATTAAAAATATAAAGAGCCTTTAAGGGTTTTGAAATCACAACTATTGGTGCTTTATTTTTCTTTTTTTGTGTGGTAAAACTCCAAATCGGTCCAGATGCAGAAGCATCATGACTATCCCAAGCAACGATTTTCCAGTAATAGGTTTTATTATATTCCATAGTCCCTGGATCATAATTTTTCTTAGTTTGATTTGATATTATCTGCTTTGGTGGATTGTCAGTTCCAAAATAAATATCATATTTTAAAAGACCTCCATCGGGATCGGTACACGTCCAACTGAGATCTGAATTGATATCTACATCTATCTCATCTTCTGGTGGAGATGGATTGTCAGGCTCATTTGGTGGGTTATTAGGTACAATTCGTGCCATTACTGTTTCATCAACATAATTATCATTATCATTTATTATGCTCATTGTCACTTGAATATTATCAGGATCAATGTCTCCAAAATTATTACCCTGATTATCTTTATGTTCGCTACCATTCCAAGTAGTAATATCTGTATAAATCCCTCCTGCATCAATATTAATTTCTTTATTAAATGCGAAATCTAAAAATCCAAAGTGATAAGGCTCGCCATTAAACGTATTATATCTAGAGGTAATCTCTGTAATACATGCTCGTATATGACCATTATATTGGTATTGTTCGTTATTCTCAATAGCAATATCAACTTTTATTGTAGCATCCCCTAACCATATTAAAGTAATATAAGCTGTAATATCTGCAACTTCTCTATTTCCACTAGAGTTTAATGCATCTGTTAATAAATCTGGATAATCACCAACAATTCTTTCAAAATTTCCATCTAAAACAGATGTTGGGAATTTGCCAACACTATAATTCTTTGACCAGTTATATGCTTCAGTATTTAGCTTCTTACCATCAAAATCATAAATAATATATTCAACATATTCAAAATCATATTCACCTGAGTTATAAGTATCATACACTGTTTGACTCCAATAGTGGCACGGTTCACAGTTTTGAGATGAACCTACCTCAACTGATACTGTATGTAAAAAATCTATACTTGAATTTTTATTATTTAATAATCTTGTTGAAGGTTCTATAATTGATTTACTGCTTACTAAAGTAGAAAAAAGTATTAATACAATTAATAAACTAATATATTTCTTCATTGCTACTCCCCTGATAAATTAGCTTTATATAGTTTGAATATACCTCGTAGGTTATAACTTTTACGCTAATTTAATTATAATATTATATAATTAATTATCCATGTTCTTATTATTTACGATATAATCATATTTTTTTTTTAATCTTAATTAATATAAAAGATATTTTAGTTTTTATCAAAATTCTAAAATAGTATAAATCTATTTATTTTTGAGAAAAAGCAGGAATTCTATGGAAAAACTAGATTTAAAAGATCGAAAAATACTATATCAACTCGACCTAAACTGCAGACAATCAAATAATCAAATAGGGGGAAAAGTAGGTCTTTCAAAAGAAGTTGTAAATTATAGAATTAAAAGAATGCAGGAACTTGGTATAATAAATTATTTTTGGACTGCTATTAATTCATTAAAGCTTGGATATTATGCTTTTAGAATTTATATTAATTTTCTTGATGTAAGTCCAAATATTAAAGATGAGATTATTAAATATTTCGGCAAATATAAAAATATTTGGACATTGCAATCAGCTAAAGGTCCTGTTGATTTAGCAGCGGTTTTGTGGGCAGATGATATTTATAATTTTAATCAGTTTTGGAATAAAACCCTAGATAAATATGGTAATTATTTCGAAAAATATTTTGTATCTATCTTGACACAAGTAAATTGTTTAAAAAAATCCTATCTATTGTTAGATGAATATAACAAATCTGATAGAGAATTTTATAAAATAAATTGTTCCGGAAAACCGGTGGAAATAGATAAAATGGATTTCCAGCTTTTAAATGAAATTGCGATAAATGCTAGAATTCCATTAGTACAACTTGCAGAAAAATTAAATACTTCTTCACAAACGATTAATTATAAGATTAGAAACCTTATAAAAAAAGAAATAATACTTGCATTTAGGGTAGGTATTGATAATTCAAAGCTTGGGCTTCAAAATTGTATTATTGATATATACCTTAAGGATCATACTAAAGGTAGGCTAATAGAGGATTATATTAAAAAGAACCCATATGTAGAAAACATTATGGATATAACTATTGGCTGGTGTGACCTAAATTTTGATTTAATGGTCAAAAGTATTGATAATTTAACAAAACTTATAGAAGAAATTGATGATAGATTTCCTGGTGTCATTAGAAAAACAAATTTTTGGATGGCGAGAAAAATTCATAAAGAAAGATGGTTACCTGAACTTTTTTAACAATCTATGTTTAATTTCTATTTTAATTGTTATAGAAAAAAGAAAATTTTAGGATTTTAAAATCCTAAAAGTCGTCTTATAAAAGGAAATTTATCAAAAAGCAGCTCTAATAAGTTATATCTAATTGCTTTTTGTCTTGGAATCTTAACTGTTAATTCAGCCCAATCGCTGGCATTTCCATAGAAGTCTTTTGCTTGAGCACTGATATTAAATGTTCCTTGAGACTCGAAGGTGTGACTAAGGGTTACTATTTCACCAGATTCATAAGGACCTATCCATTCAACAGCTGGACAGCCGTCTCCCCATAAAATCCAATAATATACCCAATCTCCTTCAGCATCTGTTGTTGAAAATTCGTAATCATATTCCTGACCTGGTTTACCTTTTGCTGGACCATCGATATCTGGTGTAGCTGGTGGTGTATTGTTTCTTATTGGGAGTCCTGCTGCTATCCATGCGGTGATTCCGCCTAGCATGTTGTAAATTTTTCCTGTAAAGTTATTACATATTAGATAGCTTGCTACAAGACTTC
>WOR8_10003497_pt1 | contig 26558 bp, 30 predicted proteins | sample DeeMarSeWOR38_10_FD_19890 | JGI IMG/M metagenome (IMG submission 19890) | reverse complement strand
TCTGGTGTGTCTTCAGGCAGAAGCTGTCTCAAACGGTCGATCGTTTGCAGTTGACGGGTAATAGCTTCTAAAAGCCCTTGATTGTCAATTATTTTTCCCATATGGAACCCTGCGTCTTCAAGAATAACGTATATTGAACTGAAGACTTCCCTGAAAATACTAAATGCTTCGGTTGCATAGTAAACAGCACCATCGTAATCTTCGAGGGAAAGTGTTTCCTGAGCTATAGTTAAGTTGTCCACGCCTTCATAGTTCAGCCAATTCAACTAGCTTTTCTGCAGATGTCGCTTGAACTTGGCCTTGCCCAAATATTGCTGAAACTGGAGCCGTTATCATTGCGACGGACACCAATAAAGCAAACACGACAAGTTGCCTTTTGCTCATCATTTGAATCACAACTAATACATTTGCAAGACCATAGTTAAGGGACACTGTGAAACGAGCGTTTCAAAAGCTGGAACGTCACTCCAGTATTAAAGACCCAAGATTTTCTAATTTCAAATTTTATAACTTGGAGAAAAGAGAAAAAACTTCTTTATCTAGAAAGTAGCCTCGTTCGTTTTGCGGATATTTTCTATGTCAACCGTATCCTTTTCTCCTTTATTTTCATTAGTTGTATAGAAAATCCTTTTAGAAGACCCAGCATCTGCTATTAGCATGTCTTCGACTAAGAAAATGGTTGTTGATAGGAAAGGAAAACTTCGCCTTGAAGTGAAAATGAGGTAGGATTTGAAATAGTGACTAGAAAGGAGAGTTGATTTTGGAAAAAGAAAACATCAAAAAAGAAGTTAGAAAGCGTTATGCCAAGGTCGCTAAAACAAATGGTTCGTGTTGTGCATCAAACGTAAGCTGTTGTTCTGCTCCCACACATGAACAAGTAAGCAAAACAATAGGTTACAGTCAAAAAGAACTTGATACCGTTCCAGAAGGAGCTAATCTCGGTTTGGGATGTGGCAATCCAACAGCTTTAGCTTCATTAAAAGAAGGTGAAAGAGTGCTGGACTTAGGTTCTGGTGCTGGATTTGACTGCTTCTTAGCGTCTAGAAGGGTCGGGAAGAGTGGAAAAGTAATCGGAGTCGATATGACTCCTGAAATGCTTGATAAAGCTCGCTCAAACGCTGAGAAAGGCAAGTATACAAATGTTGAGTTCCGACTTGGAGAAATCGAGAACCTTCCAGTGGCAGATAGCTCGGTTGATGTCATTATTTCTAATTGTGTGATCAATCTTTCAGCTAATAAGAAACGTGTTTTTGAAGAAGCTTACAGAGTGCTTGCTTCTAATGGAAGATTAATGGTTTCCGACATTGTTCTCTTAAAAGAATTACCAAAAGCAATACAGCAAGATATGGAAGCCTATGCTGGTTGCATAGCTGGTGCGGAAATCAAAGATAAATACCTTGAATTAATAAGACGGGCGGGATTTGAAGAAGTGATAGTATTGCAGGAGAAGATCTATCCAATTGATTGCATTGTCAGTGAACCTGAAGCCAAAGACGTTATCAATCGATTAGGATTGACTCAGAAACAAGTAGCAGATGTAGCTAATTCAATTGTTAGCATAAGTGTTTCAGCATTAAAACAATCACATTAAAGCAATAGAGTAATCATTATCCAAAGCCCTAAGGACTCTTTGCAGCCTGACATAGTAGCCAAAATGCTAGTGAAGTGACCTAGCCTCCTCTTGCAGGTTGACCGGAGTTCATAAAAAAAGATCCGGTGTTCAGGAAAAGAAAATGAACACTTGCACCAAAAAGTACCGGGATTCAATAAAGTGGACCGGTGGGGATTTGCACCCCCACCACAGTGGAGATATCACCCGCAAACCCCCCTTTTTCTAGTTTTTTGGTAAAACCAATAGCACGCTCTTTCTTCATCTGGTTACTACTACGGGACATGAAGCCTGATCTATAACTCTGGAGCTGATGCTTCCAAGAGCCGTGAATCTGCTGCCTAACCCTCTGCTTCCCATAATAATGAGGTCAAATTTCCCTAATTTTGCGGTTTGCAAAATCTTTTTGTGTGGTTCTCCAAGTTTGAGTTTTGTTGAGATCTTCAATTTTGGGCTTCTCTTCTGGGCTTCGTCTAATGATTTAGCTAATATATCCCAAAAAATAGTCTCCAACTCGTCAATGCATTCTTTTATTGCCTTGGATTTTACTTTGTAGAAACTTAAAGAGGGAAGGAGCACGGGGGGAACCACTGTTAATAACTTAATCTCCGCTGAAGTCTGTTCAGCCAAATCAACTGCAAAGTTTAATGCATTTTTAGATGCTTTAGAACCGTCAATTGCCACAAGAATCTTCTTAATCACCTGGATATCCCGTAGAATTAGGAAGAAGGAACTTCATAATTTAGTTTTCGTTTTCTCCGCATTTCGTCTATTCCTTCTTGAACCGAATATTATATATATTTTCAATTGCGGAAAAACTGAGGTTTCAACTTCTTATTTGCCATATGTGTTGCATTTAATGTAGTTAATAGTAACATTTATTGTAACTAACCTCAAAATGCCCTGACGTAACATCATTACATTTAAATTAAAGTAACAATTAGTGTGACTATACTTTTCTTTAACTCCTTTTTGACCTTTAAGAATTATCTAAAAGTTCACAATATACTATCAAAGTAGAATTGTTATAAAGCGCTATCAAACTTTTCGAGAAATGTGAACTCATAGGTCTAAGAGGCTAAAGAATCAAATCATTAAAATTCCGAAGTAATTAGGATAGAAAGAACGTGGTACGTTCAATCCATGCATCAAGTCTGGAGAAGGCCTTAAGAAGCATACTTGACTTTGAAAAGCTGAAATATTGCTATGAATGTGGTATTTGTACTGCGAGTTGTCCAGTTGCAGAATTACTTCCAAAACACTATAATCCGAGGATATTGATTAATAGTCTGTCATTAGGCGATGGTGAAATCCTAGATTCAGCCGAATTATGGCTTTGTGCTTGGTGTTATCGTTGTTATAGACTTTGTCCGCAAAGCCTGAGCCTTCCAGAGATTTTTCAAGCCGTTAGAAGATTTGCTTTTGAACGAGGTTACATTAAAGGGTTCATTAGAGCTTTGGAAATAATTAGAGAAAACATTCCACTCCCAGCTTCGTGCTGCTATATTTGTTTTCATCCAGAACGTGTAATTGACAATAAACAATTAGTCACAGAGGCTATTCAACATACTATTCTCGACTATAAAGCTGAAAAACCGAAAGAAAAATCCTTTCCCCCTGTTCATGACGAGAAAGTCGCCATCATCGGCTCAGGTCCAGCTGGACTTACGGCTGCTTACAAGTTGATCAAGAAAGGGTACTCGGTAACGGTTTTCGAGTCGCTACCTGATGTAGGCGGGATGCTAAGAGTAGGCATCCCTGATTATCGATTGCCGAGAGTTGTACTTGATGCGGACATCGAACGCATCAAGGACCTGGGAATAGAGATCAGAACAAAGGTATCAATCGGAAAAAATCTGATGTTCAATGAACTCTCAAAAGAGTTTGATGCTTTATTTATTGCTACTGGGATGCATAAAGGGAAAAAACTTGGTATTGAAGGCGAAGAGCTGAAGGGTGTCATAAACGCAATTGATTTTCTGAGGGAAGTGAACATAGGGAAGAAGGTTGAATTAGGAGATCGAGTCGCAGTGGTTTGTGTTCACAGATTACTAGCGATTGATGCTGCGAGAGTCGCTCTTCGCCTTGGACCCAAAGAGGTGAACGTGATATACCGAAGATCAAGAAAGAGAATGATATTTCATGAGAGAATAGGGGAACAAATACAGAAAGAAACCAAAGAAGCGGAAAGGGAAGGTATAAAAATCCACTTTATGACATGGCCTAAAAAAATCTTGGGCAAAGATGGACGATTAATCGGTATAGAGTGTGCTCGAATGATGTTGGGCACTCCCACCAAGAACGCGAAAAGGCGACTTGAACCAATTAAAGGCTCGGAGTTTGTCATGAAATTGGATTCGGTCATCTTGGCTGTCGGTCAAGCGCCTCACTTTATACCGCCCAAGGAAGTTGAACTGGATAGGAACACCATCAGGGTTGATCCGGTTACCTTGGAGACTACTCTTTGTGGTGTTTTCGCTGGTGGGGAAGTGCAGTCAGGACCATCAACCGCCATCTCATCAATTGCTGCTGGCAAACAAGCCGCAGTTTCTATTGACCATTATCTGAAAGGCATCTCGCTGGAGCACATTGAAAAAGTTTTGAGGAGTGAAAATGGAAGCTTCTAGAGTTGAATCTAACTCCAATGTAGAAATTCGTATTGGAGTTTATGTTTGCCATTGCGGAAAAAACATTGCGGGATCAGTAAATTGTGAGGAAGTGGCAAAATTTGCTTCAAATCTACCGCATGTTGTACTCTCTAAACATAATCTGTACACCTGTTCGGACCCTGGACAAGAAATAATAATGAAGGACATAGTAGAACATAAGCTTACAAGAGTTGTGGTGGCGTCTTGTACTCCCCGCCTCCATGAGCCTACTTTTAGAAGAACATGCGAGGAGGCAGGATTAAACAAGTATCTATTCGAAATGGCGAACATCAGGGAGCACTGTAGCTGGGTACACTTGTACGAACATGAAAAAGCCACTGAAAAAGCGAAGGATTTGGTACGCATTGCAGTTGCAAAAGCAGTTCTTCTTGAGCCTCAAGAAGAAGCCATTGTCAATGTGGTTAGGAAAGCACTAGTTATTGGAGGAGGAATAGCTGGTATCCAAGCAGCCTTAGATTTAGCGGATACCGGCTATAAAGTCTACCTTGTGGAGAAGAAGCCCAGCATAGGAGGAAAAATGGCTCAACTTGACAAGACCTTTCCCACCATGGACTGTTCTATTTGCATTCTCGCCCCAAAAATGTCAGATGCGGGCAAACATCCTAACATTGAATTAATAACTAATAGTGAAGTCACCGAGGTTTCAGGTTATATAGGAAACTTTGTAGTTAAAGTGAGAAAAAAGCCAAGATATGTTACCAAGGATTGTACAGCCTGCGGTGATTGTGTTGACGTATGTCCAATAGAGGTTCCCAACGAATTTGAGTTGGGACTCTCTTCCCGAAAAGCAATCTACATCCCTTTCGCTCAGAGCGTTCCAGCCTGTTATTTAATTGATGAAAAAGCTTGTATTGGATTGGAAAATAATACTTGTGCGCGGTGTAAAGAGGTTTGTGGACCCAATGCCATAAATTTCAAGGACAAAGAGGAAGAAATTATCCTTGAAGTTGGAACCATCATTGTCGCCACAGGCTTAGATGTGTTTGATCCTGTAACCTTGAAGGAATACGGCTACCTGAGATTTCCCAATACAATAACATCGTTAGAGTTTGAGCGGCTTATAAACGCAGGAGGACCAACCGGGGGCGATCTATTTCGACATAGTGATTTATCGATTCCAAAATCAGTTGTATTCATTCAGTGTATAGGTTCTCGCTCGAAAGAGAAAGGTAACCCATACTGCAGCAATGTGTGCTGCATGAATACGATAAAGGATGCCTTACTCATTAAAGAGCATTGGCCAGACATCAAAATCTATGTTTTCTACTTAGATATTCGGTCATTTGGAAAGGGTTTCGAAGATCTTTTTAGACGAGCAAAAGAAGAAGGTGTCAAATTCATACGAGGATTGCCAGCTGAAATATATGAGGATAAGCGATCCCACAATTTGTATTTGATTGGAGAGAACACTCTCGAAAATAGGAAGTATAAAATTAATGCAGAAATGGTGGTTCTTTCTGTAGGTCTCAAGCCAAGGGATGACAGCGATAAAATTCAACGCCTTCTAAGATTATCCAAGACTTCAGATGGATTCTTTATGGAGGCTCATCCTAAACTCAAACCTGTTGATACTCCAACTGGCGGGGTTTTTCTTGCCGGTTGTGCAGAAGCTCCCAAAGACATCAAAGACAGTGTGACGCAAGCGAGTGCTGCAGCGGCGAGAGCCAGCATTCTCATGGCTGAGGGAAGTGTGACTGTTGAAGCTATTACACCTTTTATACTGTCAGACAAATGTGTGGTGTGTGGCTTGTGTGCTCGTGTATGCCCATACAATGCGATTTCAATTGACAAAGAAAAAAAGGGAGCTGAGATTGTTGAGGCAGCTTGTGCTGGATGTGGCACGTGTGGTGCTGAGTGCCCCAGAGACGCTATAGAGATGAGGCATTTCACTGACGAACAAATATTCGCGCAGATAGATGCGGCCACTGAGGAGAATGCGGATGAGAAGATTGTTGCTTTCTGTTGTAATTGGTGTTCTTACGCGGGTGCGGATTTTGCTGGTGTAAGTAGGATGCAGTATCCTACTAGTGTTCGCATTATCAGAACTATGTGTTCAGGTCGAGTATCGACAAAGTTTGTTGAACACGCTTTTGCCAGAGGAGCGGCAGCTGTACTGGTTGCAGGTTGCCATCTGAATGACTGCCACTACATTAATGCTAATTACCAAACTAAGAAGCGCGTTGAAAGATTGTGGAAGAAAATGGAGCGGTTAGGCCTTGATAAAAACCGGCTTCACCTGGCTTGGATAAGTGCTGCTGAAGGTCAAAAGTTTGCCTCCAAAATTAGGGAAATGCAGGAAATTGTTAATAAAGTAACAAAGGAAGAAATAGAGAAGACAGTGGATGCTCTGACTCCAAAAGAAAACAGAGTGGGAGCTATCAACGCTTTTGATAATCAAGAAAACACGGCAAATGTGGTTAGGGGTTAGAGTGTTGCGGGGTCAACTGAGAAAGCATGAGACTGAAGAAGAAATGAAGCTTGAAAGGCGAGACCTTTCAAGTTACTATTCGATAACTCTGAACAAGGAACAATGTAATGGTTGCGGAGTATGCGCTGAAATCTGCCCGAAGGAAGCCATAGAAGAAAACCCTGCAATAATAGAAAATGGGGTACTCGCTAAGAAGCCAACGATAACTTTTGATGTTGACAAATGCATTCTTTGTGGCGAGTGTGTGGTTCTTTGTCCTTTGAATGCCTTAACCATGAAAATTGACGGGAAAGAGATTTCAACGATTGTTAAGAACAAAGCTTTTCCATCCTTACTGAAAGAGATAAAGGTTGCAAAAGAAACAGTTGCAGAATACAACTATGATTCCTTAAATGATTCGTTGAGTAGGACAGAATACACGCAGTTGTCTAACTGCAGACCAGAATGTGAGATGGTATGTGAAAAAGAGTGCCCTCTAGATGCGATTCAGGTATCTATTCAGCGATCGGAAGATGATCAAATAGAAAAAGTAGTTGATGTAACCGTTAGCGAGTCCAAATGTATATACTGTAAACGTTGTGAAATAGCCTGTCCATTCAGTGCAATAGAAGTGAGAAAGCCATTCCAAGGAACTTTGGAATTGATGGTGAATTTGTGTCCAGAAGATTGCACAGCCTGTCAGGATATCTGTCCCGCCCAAGCTATCAAGAGAGAGGATGGCAAACTTGTTGTCTACCCTCAATTTTGTGTCTACTGTTCTGCTTGCCAGAAAATTTGTCCGGGAAAGGCAATTATTGTCCAGAGGGATCGAGTATTTCATACCAAGATAACTGCTGCTGCTTGGTTAACAGCGTTGAAAAAACTTGCCACTTATGAGGGATTTTTCAAAGAGGTTATGGTTAAAGCGGGTCAAAGACGAGTCAATGTGGTTGAGAAGAGGCGGAAGCATATTTTATGATAAGTATTTGCAATTGTCTACTCAAACATCTGAGATGACAAAATTGTTCCTTAATGCCTAGGATAACTTTGAATGGAGCTGATTGGCTTTAAAAGCGTATATGGGGCTGAGTTGTAAACCTAGATACTGCATGGAAGTATTCATGAATCTGGTTAAAAAGTATGTGGACCAAAGAGACATATTCTTGTTGTTTGGACCTGTGGATCTGTTGATTCGGTTTAGTGGAGTCAAGAATAGATGCTTTCATCGAAAATTGGTTTAATCCTATCAGGTTGATTGGAGCAGAAAAGAATTTGATAACCAAAACTATAAGTTTAATAACAATTTCTGAAAGCCATGATTTTACTGAAAAACAATTTGCCTTCGTTTTCTTAAATACGAAACCTAAGAACTTAAACCGTACGGCTTAAATTACTCAAAATTCCAGAAATGCTATCCGCCGATTCTGTGTTTGGCCCTTATGACATTTTATGTTCACTTAAGGTGCAGGACCAAGAAGAACTTGAAGCGATAGTATTACTAATACAACAAATCACAGGTGTAGACAGTTCAATGACCTCAGTCGTCTCAGCCGCAAACATTTTACCTGACTTTTAATGCCCAAAGAAGTTGGGCCGCCGATTAAGCGATGCCTAAGCAGATTCTCTCATCCATTAAAATCTTGCGAACCACAACTATTTTCTTTTTTCAGATTAATTCAAGGATCATAGGCTTACGATATAAGGTATTTTGGTTCGTTTTGTTGTCAACCGTAACCTTTTTCCCTTTTTCTTTTTTTGTTCATGATACAGGCTTGTGACTGTCATTCTGCAATCACATAATTTTAAGAATTAATGAAGGAAATGTAGTAGCCGTTCAACTATAGGAGAAGGGGCTGAAAGGGCTCTGGATGGAATGAATGCTAATCCCACCATCTTGGATTGACGTTCTCTTTTTCTCCTTTAAGTTTATCATCCGGAGCCCCAGCAAACCTAAAAGACAAGAATTGAATTCAGTCATTGTTTTGTTTGCATCCCAGTCCTAATTCGGCCAATGGTTGATTTGCACCCCCACCACAGTGGAGATATCACCCGCACACCCCCATCTTTTTTAAATAAGTGTGTGTGGCAAGGTGATTGAGTTCAGATAACTTATCTTGGAATTGTGACATTTTGATCATACTTACCGCTCTGCTCTTTTTCAGCAAGTAAATTACCACTAGTTTGATAAACAAAAAATTATATAGAAATTATCTCGTTTCGTTTTCATTAGTGATGAAGTACATGCGACGAAGAAATAAAATAATAATTGCGGTTCTCTTCGCTATTACTATTTTTCTGGTTGGTTTCGTAGTTTGGGCTCAAATCCCACTTGGACCCATGACTGATGTTTATGAAGCTTTGAATAGTGATTCAGAAGTTAAAGTTACCACGGATAGATGGTTGGTTTTTGAACCTGTCAATTCTAGCAAAAACGTTGGTTTTATTGTCTATCCTGGTGGAAGAGTAGATTATAGATCTTACGCTCCATTGGCACACACGATAGCTGCACATGGATTTCTCACGATCATCGCACCTATGCCATTAAATTTAGCGGTTTTTGGAGTTAATACGGCTGGCGACATAATCAATTTTTATCCACAAATAACCTCTTGGGCAATTGGAGGCCATTCTCTTGGAGGAACTATGGCTGCACAATTTGCCTATGAAAATCCTTCAAAAATCGCGGGTCTTATATTGTGGGCAGCATATCCCGCTTCAGGAAATAACATGTCAAAGTATACTTTACTGGTAACAACTATTTACGGTAGTAATGATGGACTTGTCAGTATTTCTCAAATCCAAGATTCTTTGAAACAACTTCCACCCACGACTATCCAAGTTGAGATAGCGGGGGGAAATCATGCGCAATTCGGGTGGTACGGAGACCAACCAGGAGATAACAATGCAGAAATTTCCAGAGAAAGGCAGCAAAGTCAAATTTTAAATGCTACATTACAATCATTGCTTGGGCTTTAGACATTTAGATTTGGCCCTTATTGAAGGGGTCGTTTGTATTTTCACTTTAATCACGGTGGAAAGATCATATGCAATATAAGCAGTTAATTTAATAAATGAAACAAATGAGATAGAAAGAATAAAGAAAGTTAGGTTTGGATTTTTTGATCGAAATAAGTATGATTTATTGGATAGGAGCTGCGATCTTCGCAATATCTTCTATATTATTTGGTTATTTAGAGACAAAAAAACAGACTATTAAGCAGGTTTTCAGATCACATATGTTTGTTAGTTTTATCACAACGGTTAGCTATGTTGCTATGGCGCTAATGCTTGCTACTTTGATAGCTGAGAATGGAGAGTTGATCTTTTGGAGTCGATGGTTATTTTATATGGCTAGTTGTAGCATTTTAACATTGGATATTGCGCATTTCTTCAAAATACCAAACATGAAAAAAATAGAAATAGCAATTCTAACTGCACTTACTATGTTCTGTGGTTTTTTAGCTTCCATAATAGTTAATGTTGATCGTTGGTGGTTTTTTGCTTTAAGCTCAGTTGCATACATAGCTATGTTGCTTATGTTATTCAAACAATCTAAAGAAGGCGAAACCAAGAATAATTCTATAATGTGGTATGTGGGAATTACATGGTCAATATTTCCAATAGTTTGGATTTTAGCTCCAACTGGATTTGGGATAATAGCCACGTTTGACGAATCAATTGCCTATCTTATACTTGACCTAATCACAAAAATTGCATTTGGTTTATACATAACAAACCAAAAGAAAGCCTGAAATTGTACTTATTGAAAAATAGCTCATGTTCACAAAACAGCGATAAAAATCAGCGGACCGGTGAGGATTTGCACCCTCACCACAGTGGAGATATCGTAAATAATATTTTCTTTTCAATAGTTTTCTAATCTTATGAAAACAATAGATTTCATAATTTCAAAATTCTAAACGGCTACTCAAACTAGAAATAAAATTCTAAAAAAATTATTTAGTTTAGAAAATAGAATTTAAAATAACTTCTTTTCTATTCATGCGTGTGGTAGCTAAGTACATATATAGCTTTCTAGTATATGCGAAAGCATCACAAAAAAACAGTTTTTTATTAGTTTATTTGGAAAACGGGGTTGGATTTGGGGCTTAAAATTTAAACCAAAAAGGGTGTGGTTGTTCAGCAAATACCTACATATTAAGGGGGTAGAAGTCCCACCCCCAACATTTGGCTATTTAAAAAGATATTTATCTAACTCATATGGAGTAAAACAATAAGAAAGTTGGCGTTTAGAGTTGGTTGGTTTAGTTTTAGATGTTGGTTGCGGCTATGAAGCAAAAGGCGATGTTAATTGCGATTTGATTGTTGAAGAAAACCGTCAGAGATTTAGCGATTCCGATTAAGCTGATTGAAAACTTTGTTTTATGCGATGCTCACTTTTTGCCTTTTAAAGATAATTGTTTCGGGAAAGTTATTTGCAGCCATGTTATCGAACACGTTAATGATCCTGAGTTGGTAATGCGCGAGTTGGTTCGTGTTAGCTGTTTTGAGGTTTTGGTGCTCGTTGGTTTTGGCGTTTCGGCTTGTTGCATGGCTTAAACGTCAAAGTTAATATAAGCGGTCATTTATTCCTGTTATTTCCTAGTGAAATTTCATCGCGTTTTTTTAAAAAAGATGTTGGAACACGTCATCCCAATATGATTTGCAAAAAAATTCTCAATTGATTTGGAAAACGCGCGCTATCATGTTTCTTGACATCTAGGGCAGAAATAAATGCTTCCACCCATATATTTCTCTTTCTTGATGGGTGTTCTACATACCAAACACGGTTTATTGACAGTGTTTCTGCTAAGCAATGCCTTATAGCCACCTCGTCTACCATATAAGTCGGTTTCTGTATCCCGACCGCCGCCATCAACCATCTGAGTCAATGTTAACTTCAGCGAATCCAGCAACTCTCCCTTGTCCTTGCTGGAAAGTGTTTTTATCTTCTTTTTCGGATGCATCTTAGCATTGAATAATATGTCCTGCAAAACACCGTTTCCTAAGCCAGGAATACGTTGCTCGGTTGCCAGAAATGCCTTCAAGGACAAATTATTAGTCTTTTCATGAAACAATGAGTCAAAATAGGTTCTGTCAAATGCGTTCGACAGAGGCGGGATTTTTTCCTTTGATATCTGGTAATACTTATTGTCGAAACTGCCAGCTGGAAATGCCCATAATCCACCGTACATACGCACTGAGCCAACCAAAGATGAACAATCTTCAAATTCTATCAACAATTGATGTTTATCAGGTAGCACTTCTTCTGGTAGATAGTATCGCAGATTAGCCCCATCTCCGAAAAGTAAAGTAGCGCCATTAGCGGATATTTCAACCAATCCGCCATAACTTGCTGCAGAGTCAATAGCTTTTCCTACAAGTAAACCATGGTATTCTTTAGGATCTCCATAGTACCAAGCAAACTTATGCGGGCTTTTATCAGCAGTTACCTTGTTGATTCTCTTGCCGGTTGTTGTCTTGTCAATTTGCTTTGCTAGAACTATAGCTTCTGGTAGCTCAATCATTTTGGCGTTCTCTTTTCTACGCATCTAGTTTTCAGTCTTTTTATAAGCTTTTATTCAAGTGGCTTATTATCAAGAATTTGAGTTTCTCAAATGTATTTTCATCCGAGTACGTGTATTGAGAGTTTCTTTGTTATTTGCTTGAAGTAGACCAGTAGACCTATTCCGAGGATTGCTGCCAACACAGCTGAAATCCCAACCACGGTTGCTATAAACTGAATTAATTCCTGTGTTTCGAGCACCTCCATTTCAGCACTAGCAAAAAGGTCATATTTGTATTCACCCACTACAGATAAAAACGCAATTCGACTGCCATCACTACTGATCAAAGGTTGCACATAATCACCCACTTTGCTAGTTACCTGTGTCAATCCTGCTCCGTTACAATCTATCACAAAAACATGACCACAAACAAACGCAATTTTGCTACCATCACCACTAATATAAGGATACGAAAAATCAATTAGATTATCGATAGAAGATGGACCAGAATTGCATATTGAAATTGGAAGATTGGAGGTAGGTGAAGTAAGTTCAGTTCCGTCCGTATTGGCCACAAATACCTCAGTATCGCCATCTACTGTAGCGAGAAACGTTACTTTGCTGCCGTCAGCACTAATAGGAGCACCATAAAGTATCCGTAGGTTGGGAAACAATTCCTTAACTCCAGTTCCTTCAGAGTCAACCACCCACACCCCATATGAGCCAGAGGTAAACGCAATTTTGGACCCATCGCCGCTGATTGAAGGAATAGTAAAAATTGATAGGGTGTTGCTGAGTTGTTTTAGCTCAGTGCCATCAGAATTGACAACAAAAAATTCCGATTTTTCATGCGAAAAAGAATTCAAGAAAGTGGCGAACGCTATTTTGTCACCATCACCACTTATTGAAGGAGGATAACAGTTTTTGTCTTTGCTGAGTTGTTTTAGCCCTGTGCCATCAGAATTGACAACAAAAAGATTGTATTTATCGTGAGAGTGAGAGATGAACGCTATCTTCTTGCCATCGCAGCTGATAGATGGATAAATATCATTTGATGTGTTATTGGTTAGTTGTATCAGTTTTGTTCCATCTGAGTTGATAATAAAAATCTCGGCATCACCATCTTCCTCAGAAACAAATACTATTTTGTTACCATCAGCGCTCATAGAGAGCCATCTGCAAGCAGTCGACATGGAGGCTATTTGTGTTAGTGTACCCCAATGCCCATATTGATCAGGCATTGCTTGCAATGAAAACAGCCATGAAAAAACTGGTATCAATACTAATGCAAAGAGGAGAGCCACTGCCACTATTTTACTTTTCATGAGCACTAACTCTTTTTCTATCTCAGATTCCTATACAGTATTGGATTGGAACCGTTGTAAAAGCGTTTTTATCAAGTTTTATTGACAAAACAAGCCCGAATCAGAGTTTTTTAGTCAAGGTTTCTTGACAATGCTTCAGAAACTTTAATTTCTAAATTCTGAATGGCTACTCAAAATATTCTAAGTAATTTTTAGGTAATTACAGACTATGGTGTCTTTCCAATTTCTAGTTTTTTCCAATCCTAAGAAGAAATATTCTTGAAAGGCTTTGAGCAACTATTCAAAACGATTGAAACCGCTTATCATATAGAAAATGAGTCCTACTGCAAGGAAACCGGTTCCAACTCCAAGTGCCAAAAGCACTAGTGGCTGTTCTGGAAACTCAGTTTCGAGAATACTGGGAGAATTCTCTGGAATTGGTAATGGAGATAATCTTGGCTTATTAGTGGGTTCAGGAGATTGTTTAGGAACAGGAGTAAGAGAAGGAGCTGTTGAGTTTACTCTATTAAAATCAAGCCAAAACTGACTATCTGTATCGCTTTCGTAACTTTTCAAGAAGGGAGAAAAGGTTCGAACAAAAGTCTTGTTGTCCGCTGGGAAAAATTCAAGTATCCGAAGCCAACCATTCCCTCCGTTTGGCCTGTCTTGATAATCTGCAACCAGCTGATGCACCTTGTAGCCATCCACATAATCAACCCTACGGGCTTCGCCATGCATATGCCCACTAAGGACCAGGAAAACTTGATCAGCGTTTGGAGCGACAAACCCATTCCAGATATGGTTACCCGCGTGTCGCCTATTTCCATTCAGATCTAAATAATCATGAGTTGCCACAATAACCCTCCTATTGGGATACTGAACTATTATCTCATTTGCCCAAGCTAAAACCAAATCACTTGGATGATATTGAAAACTGAAAAACAGATAATCATAACCCCCACCCGAAAATAAGGCAAAGCTGTTGCAATTAGTTCCATTCGGGTAACTTCCACCAAACCAGCTTTTTCCACTGAAATTGCTAAATCCAAAATAATTATTGTAATTTGAGAGACTGCTATCGCTCTCAAAATCATGATTGCCAGGCAAAACCTGCCAAGAAACTCCGACATCAAGAATTGTCATACTTTCGGCAACATTTTCCCATTCAGAAATTGAATCTCCATTTTGCACTAAATCTCCGACTGAAGAAACAAAGAGCAAGTTTAGATTCACCATTTCATCAGCTATCCATTGTGTTTGATTAGTCAGAATTTCCGGGTGATACAGAGAGTAATATTGGGTGTCTGGAATGACAATGATTGTAAAATTCTCTGTTTTATTCTGTTGCTCTATTGTATTTTCAGATTCGATAATTCGGGAAGTTGAAGTATCAATAGAGTATATCTGATCGCAACTGGATATTGTTATGAAGAAGCTTAAAAATAGAATTAAAAGAAACAGAAGAACGAGGTTCTTATTCCGAATACAATTTTTTATCAATATCACCGCCTTTTCGTTAAATTAGGTTTCATCCGAATTCACGAATCGCTCTTCTGAATCCAAGTTGACGGTTTTCATTTACGGCAATTTATCCCAAGAGAAAAAAGGGTTAGTATTGACTTAACGATTATGGCTTTAGAATAAGTATTAAAGGAACATCGTCTTGAGCGACAGGGATGCTTTGAATTGAGAAAGGTTTCCTAGAAAATTTCCGTTTGAGCTTATTGATAGATAAAATGAATTTCAATTTTTCGATATCATATCTTCTTATTGATCTTTATCTAAACCTAGAAATATTTACGTATAATAGACCATTGCACTGCTGTCGCTCTGATTCTGCTTGTATTATCGGATTTGAACTAATTTGAATTTGATTGAGTTCCATAATGGAAAGATCATTGTTAATGGTTGAGAAATGTGCCAAGTTTTTTCCAAGTCTAAATTTTTCTGTCAAGATGCCAAACCATCTTGGGATTTTTTTCCTTGGTTTTTTGAATGTTCTTTCTATTTTCACCCTCATTTTATTTTCCCCACGGTTATCTTACTATTAAGATATGTATATTAATAATAAAATATTCGTTGCTTAAAAAGATTTCTGTTTTAATAGGAAAATACTTTTATACTAAACAAACAGTGATATAACTGGTTCCAAGACTATGAAACACTATAAGAGCATAAGTGACCCTGAAGCTTTTAAACTAATGGCAGACGAAACTAGAAGAAAAATTGTATTTCTTCTCCGTGCAAAAGAAATGACAGTGAGCCAAATTGCTCACGAGCTCAACATTACTCCCCAAACAATCTATCACCACATAAAAAGACTCGTAGAAGGCAATCTAGTGGAAGTTACCCGTGAAGTTCGCGTGGACCACCTAATCGAGAGCTACTATCGAGCAACAGCGGAAGTTTTTCATTTTACCATAGGAAAAACCTCTCGAGGCAAAGAGGTTTTGCAAGAAGAAACAGAAGCTGCGCTTAAGGCTTTGAAACGCATTGGTTTCAAACTCAATTATGACCAAAAGGCAATCTCAGAACTAGTTGATCTAATGATGGAGCAAAAAGATTGCTGCGGCGCTCAAAAATTCGAAGAAGCCGTTTCAAAAATAGAAGATCTTGATTTTTGGACTAAGCAAAACACACAAGAATATGCAGGGATTTTGTCAATGTCTGATGAGGAGTTTGCCATGAGAAATGAGCTTCGAAGCAAGTTCCGGGATCTGCTGAAGTCTTTGCTGGTTAAATAACTTCTTGAGCCGCACTTCGAATTTGGACTCTCCGTTGCTAGTGCTCCCAAGATTATTGGTTTCTGTATTCGGCTGTAACAAAAACTATTTGAACGTAAGGCAAGGTTGGTTTAAGAGACCATGTTGAATCAGTTAAAAATAGAGTTATCACAACTTGGTGATCCCGATAGAGCAAAAAACTTATCCAGATTTTTTAAGACAGGAAAAGGTCAATATGGTGAAGGTGATGTCTTCCTCGGAATTACTGTTCCAGAACAACGAAAAGTAGCTAAGAAATTTGATGATCTGCCACTAAATGATCTCCAAGAATTGCTAAATAGTGAAATCCATGAACACCGTTTCACTGCCCTAGTAATATTGATTGCTAAATATCGAAAAGCTGAAAAATCCAGAAAGAAAGAAATTCTTGAGTTCTATTTAGAAAACACAGAAAACATCAACAATTGGGACCTAGTTGATTTGAGTGCTCCAAGAATAGTTGGAGATTACTTGATCAATAAAGAAAGATCAAATCTGTATAAGTTGGCAAAATCAAACAACTTGTGGGAAAGAAGAATTTCAATTCTCTCAACTTTCACATTCATTGCTAAAAACGATTTTAAAGACGCATTAAATATTTCGGAATTGCTTCTGCATGATGAACATGATTTAATTCATAAAGCTGTTGGCTGGGCGCTTAGGGAAATCGGAAAAAGAGATCAAATAACAGAAGAACAATTCTTAACCAAGCATTATTTGCACATGCCGAGAACTATGCTAAGATACGCTATTGAGAAATTTACTGAAAAAAAGAGGAAAAAGTATATGAGTAAAAAAGTTCCATCTCAGGTTTAACTTTTTAACAAGAATAGCCAACTTAACAAGTTAATTATATCTGTGGAATCAAGTCCACGAAATCTGAAAAAATCCCCTATAAAGCAAACATAGCCAAAAATAATCAAAAACAAAAGAACTCCAACTAGATTTATAGATTTCTGTTGTATAATCTCTTTACGATTATGAACCTATTTAGATTATAACTGCTGTGTGTTTGATCTTTTCTGAAGTCAAAAATTTTGCAGAAATCTAGATGCATAGAAAAATGGAAAAACTGAATTTCTAAAATTCTGATTGAGAAAATAGTACATGCTTTTACAGTCTTTGTTTGGACTAGGAATTTATGCTAAACCTGGAAAGTACTTAACCTTTCACGTTTCTTGAAAGGGCATCCATCACTTCCAAAGCAAACCTTGCTGAAACCGTCGCTTTTCCACCACCAAACTCAATTCCAACTTCAATAGCTTCCAGAACCTCACGAAACGTCGCGCCTGATTTTACAGCTTCACCAATATGCCACTCCATACAAGATTCACAGTCAGTTGCAACAGCAATGCCAGTGGCAATCAATTCCTTGTCTTTCTTCTTCAAAGCACCATCTGCATAAGTAGCTTCCTCTAGCTGAAGGAATTTCTCATACACCTTAGATCCTAAAGACAAAAGTTTAGAATGAGCTTTTTTCCGCTTTCTCCTAATCTCTTCAACCTTACTCAAATTCAATTCACCCAAGCCAATCGAATTAATCAGTTTTCATCCTTCTAAAAGATTACTCTCACCTCTGAAAATCACTTTGAAAGGATACGTTGTGTTTCGCGCTCCTGTCCTCCCTCTATGGCATTCCTAAACTCAGCAGGTTTTTTGGAGTAATAATGAAGTTGCCTTCCGTGCTCTTTATCAAAAGCTCATCATTGAAGTTAGTTATGGCAAGGAATGCCCGACCCAGGTTGGGAATCTTGTAGTACCCGCCGTGGAAACCTTGTCTACTACTTCTCCTTTAGTTTTGCTATGGCTTCGTCTACGCCCTTGGCTTCATTTTCAAGCCATTCCTTGTATTTGTTTAGGTGGTCGATTTTTTCTTCCTTTGTTAGAAACATTCTGGGGTGGGGAGTGCAGCAACAGGTATTTTTTTCATGGTGCGTGTTTATTCACCTCCAAACTTAATATTGGATTTTCGATATTGGATATACGATATACCTTATAAAGATATTGGAAAACCGATATCTAACTCAATAAGCTTTAATATCGATAATCCGACATGAATATATATGATCCATTGTGGTTCCAAAGGATTCTTATCCTTTCTCATTCTTTGGTTGGTAAGGAGCGAAGCTAGGACAGGCGCAGAAATCGCCTTGGAATTAGAAAAAAGGCGAGGAAAAAAACCTAGTCCCGGTACCATATACCCAGTTCTCAAACACCTAAAAGAAACAAACATACTTACCATAGACAACAACAAAAGATATTCGCTCACTGAAAAAGGACATAAAGCCCTCGAAGCCCATTTAGACTCCTTTATAAGAACATTCTACGACATAGATGAAATGAAGTCGTGCTGTTGCAGAGATACTTTAAAAGCCGATGATAGATTATAGGTACCCAAAAAATGGATTTGTTCAAAGGGCAATATTGAAATTTTCCATATTGCACATTCAACCATCACTTAAAGCATAGAGATTATTCTTAATAGAAACATATTCTGTATCGTTCTTTTGATATGTCCAAATCGATTGATCGAGAATTCCGAAATCGGAAAGAATGGCGCATATGGCTCGAAGGAAATCATTCTTCCGAAAAAGAAGTCTGGATAATTATTCATAAAAAGAAATCCGAAAAAGAAGGAATAAAATATCAGGAAGCTGTCGAAGAAGCAATCTGTTTTGGTTGGATAGACAGCAAAATGCAGAGAGTTGACGAGTTTATATTTCGCCAAAGATTTTCACCCAGAAAGAAAAACAGCATTTGGTCAAAGAACAACAAAGAACTAGCAAAGGCAATGATCCGATTGGGAAAGATGAAGAGATCGGGATGTGAAAAAATCGATGAAGCAAAGAGAAACGGAAAATGGGATTCGGCCTATTCGTCAAAAGAACAATTGAAAATCCCAAAAGACCTGTTGAAAGCCTTGAAAGAAAACAAGTCAGCATGGAAGAACTTCGGCGAATTTTCAAACTCAACAAAGTTACGTCTTGTTTACTGGATTGAAAGCGCCAAAAAGAATGAGACAAGAAGAAAACGAATAGCTGAAGTGATTAAGAAAGCCAATGAAAAGTGCAAATTCTGAGAGACATATTCCGCTCCGAAAACTAGAGAATTATCAAGTTTTGATCTAAAGCCCATTCATGAGCATTATTAGAATCAAATATCTTGTTTACGTTTGAAGCGTTCTATATTTACGAACTTGTAACCTATTGGACAATAAATCGCTGCAATAACGAGTACAACTATTCCCAATATCATTATCTCTCTAGCGATATCATTGGAAATCCACTGCACCAAGAATCGGAGGAAATCTGGCAACACGTTCCCAAAATAAGCAAATTCAAAGGGAAAGACCAACAATAACCAAACAAGACCTATAGTGACAAATATCACTCCACCAAAAGCATCAAGAAGACGAGAAAAAAATCTTTGGCTGAATACTCCATCCAAAGAACAGGTAATAATCCAAAAGATCAGAGATCCATACAGAAAGAACACTTCTAGCGGGCTAAAATTTGAGGTAAAAAAACCTGTAGACCACATCTGATGGGTAACGAAGTACAACATGATTAAAACGCTGACTATCACCAAAATGATACCGGTGACACGATCATTGAAAGGAATGTCTTTTTCCGCCTCTTTCTTAGCCTCAAAAAACCAGTTTTCAACCCTTTCGGGATCATTCAACCTAATTTCGCCCCTCACTTTTTCTTTGATATCTGTCCTAGGTTTTGGGCAAACTCTTCAGCATGTTTGAGGTCTTCAATATTAGGTCTACCTTTATTCATTCCACCAAAAAACCTCATGAAACTATTTGTGTTAAATCCTTTGCATTGAAACTCATCGACAATTATGTAACCTTTCGATTCTAGTTTTTCTCTCAGAGTTGAGTGGTCTTTAGCGGCCTTTTCTTCTCCAGTCAATGCGCTGGTTGAGAAAATGAATGCTTTCTTGTTGTCCACTTGAGGTATTCTATCGGCAAAATCAAGAACAGGTTTGTAGTGCTTTCCACCATCTATCCCTGCGCCAAAACCTACTAGATCATACTCTTGAAGTTCTTCAGGATCTACTTGCTGCGGCTTTTTTATTTTTGCATCAAGAACTCTTGCGATAACTCTTGCGATTTTCTCCGTGTTGTTATGATGATACGAGAACACAACCAACAAAGATTTCATCGAAACCACAAAAATCGAATATGTAAAATTTGAATAATAAGACTGTCGGATTCAGGTACTTGTTGATAAGATAAGAAGCATAAATAGACCACGAAGCTATTTCATCCATCAATAGTTATTGCTCTCGGATTCCACACTGAAAAAATCAATTTCTAACTTCAAGTTCCTAACGACTTAGCAAAATCACGATAACTATAATTACGATAATAACAGCAGCTGCATGAAGAATAAAGGGTGGAAGCTGAAAATCTTCCCCCACCACATACTCGAAAGTGCGCTCAGTGAAGAAACCCTCACTATCAACAGCAGAAATAACACAGACAACTTTTGTTCGCTCTGCCTGCTTAGGAACAACCGCTTCAAAAAACGAACCATCAGCTACCATCGGAATGACCTGACGAACATTTCCAGCAGCATAATTCAAAATGACTTCAGTTACTATTCCCCGTGCACTGACAATGCTAGCCCTCACGGTTACATCATCCTCCTCCCCAGGATGACTTGGGGACAACATCAAATTAAACTCTGAAAAACCAAGCAAGAAAACGTCAAAGTGACCATCATCAAAATCTGGAGGTGTCCAGCCAAGCGGATTCTCCTCCCCAGTGGGCTCAACCCAAATCCAACCGTGTTCTCTACCGTCACTCGGAATATCCCAGTAAAAATTGGCATTATCGTATTCTGGAAGCCAAATCATCAAAGCTACATGTTCAGGTGGTGAAACTAACGCTACATCAAAACCTGCAGCCAAATAAATGGTAGAACATAGAAAAGCCATGTCTTCACAGTCCCCAACAGCCACAGTTAACGTAGTCTCATCAAACATATGCGCCATCTCATCCGCATTCCACGCCCACTCAATCTGAGGCTCCCCCTCCATAACCACGTTATCCTCGTCATACCCGTAATCGGTCCAACTCTGCACATAAGCTAGGATAGCCTCTGCCCTCTCGAGCTTCCCTGGATAATTGGACCTGAACCATTCACCTAGACTATACGCCAACTCTCTTTCCGACCCAACAGACTCATATGCAACATTAGGCAAAAACCCGTCGGCTCCACCATAATAATTCCTATTGAAACCCCAACTATCATACCACTCTCCATACCGCAAAGTAAACTGAGGCGGATATGTTCCACCACTCGGAACGCCCCACCCAACACTAAAGCAAGAAAAAAGTAAAAAGACAATTAAGAAAGGCAAGAACTTTCTCGTTCCTATCACGACCTGTTCAGCCCAAAGGTATCATAAGAGCCCCATAAACGATTAAACCCAGAAAAACTTCATAGCCAAAGAGAAAGATCCCGACAGCCACAGGAGACCTATTTACGTCATCCAAATCCACTCCAAAAGGAGTCAGCTTAGCAAAAATGAAATAGAAAAGCCATCCAAAAAACAAACTTACAAAAAAACTCAAAACCACAATCAAGAGCCGTTGCAAATTGAAATAAGAGCCAATTATCACCGATTGACCCAGAAAAAACGGATTAACCATCGATCCATAAACAACCAACCCAGCAAAAACCAGAAACCCACTCACAAAAAGACTTGTAGCAATCGGATCCTTCCTGATAGTTTTAAACTCAGAGATTTTCGCAGTCAAACGCGTTAGACTCTTAATCGCGATAAACCCGATAGCCAAACAAATTACACTTGAAACAAAAGCACGAACAAACCAAAGAAACAGAGAAACAAAGAAATCTGAAGGCACAGCCACAAACATCACCACACTATTATTATTCAATTGATTTGGTTATAAAAATGTCCATAATCCTTTTGACGAGTCCATCAACGCCTTCCTATTTCATAAGGAGATGACCTTTCTATTTCTACCTTCTAGTTTCCAAATTTTAATTCAGAAAAACAAACTAACCGAACAAATTTGCATTGGGACTCAGCTGGACTAAAAAGGTAAAACTTTCCATTGTTATTTCAATTAAATTAGGCTGATTCGGCATTCTTTCTTTCCTTCAATTCTTTTAATGTGAGCGGTTTCTTACGACCATCAAGCATATGATGCAAAGCCAAACCAGGACTGTATAAGAGCATTCGCGGACCTGAATACCCCATTATTTTCTTTGCTTTCTCTCTCATCTGAGGCTGATAACAATGCACCAAACATTTGCCACAGGTAGATTTCTCTTCTTGAAACGGGCATTTGTCCAACCGCAAAAAGGCATACTCCAAGAAATCGGTGCATTCAGCACACAACTCATCGCTCTTTGCATCATGGTGAGCTTTGCAGTATATATGAACCATAACATCGATAGTTTTTTTCTCCCTCTTAATTCGTGGATGCTGTTCACTCAATTGAAACTCGCCTCTTGAGATATATATCATGCAGACAGATAGGAATTGATGCTACTTTAAAACAAAAAAAGATGGGAAAATTCATTGAAAGACACTAGAAGTTGTTATGCTAAGCTTATTTTCCGTTTTTTCTTTGGTTTCTTCTTCGGAAGTACGATTTCGAGGATTCCGTCTGCCAAGTTAGCAGTAACAGCATCCGTATTTACCTCTTCTGGGAGCTGCACAGTTCTATTAAATGATTCACAAGCTCTTTCCTTGCAGACATAGCCTTTTGCTTTTTTATCATATTTCCAACCCACCCTACCTGTGATTTCAAGAGAGTCTTCCTGAACTTCGATTTCAATATCCTCTTTCTTGAAGCCAGGCAGTTCAGCCTTCAGCAAAAAGTCCTTTCCACGATCTTCAAGATCTATTAATGGAACTCGTATTTCGGGAAATGCGGGATAAGCAGTTCTCCAGGGGGATGGAAAAAGCAATTCTTCAAAATCACTCTTAAAGTTATCGAAAATATCGTCAAACGCTCGCCAAAGCTCCGAACCGAATGGAGCAACAACAAAAGGACTTTCTTTCTTTCGAGAAACAATTGATTTCTTCTTTTCAACTGGTACTTCCGTCTTCTTAAGTGTCTCTTCTTTGGTTGTCTTCTTCCTTCTTGTCGTTCTAATCACCATTATATAACAGTGTTATCAAAAATATATGTTTTACTTAGGAATTCAAATAAAACGAGATTAAACCAGACCGTGTGTTCTTTTCTAACAATTTTTGACTAATCAGATCTTTCCTTCTTTCTGCAAAAACTTGCACAGATCACAAAAAGATTCACTTAACTCTTTTGAGCTAATTTCCGCTTTTACAATCTTTTTTGCCAATTTTTCAGCCATCTCTTTTGCTATTGGGAGGATTTCATCGTAGTTTGGGATGCCCTTATGTCCGCGCTTAGAGGACAAGTACTGACTTATAGCAGGTTGGGTTGTACCCAGCTTTTTAGCTGCCTGTGTTTGCGTATAACAGTATTTCACGATGAGTTCTTTCGCAACCAAAGCTCTGTAAAATGGCAGATAACTGCGAGCTATATATTCACATGAAGTAGACATAATCGTTTACCAATTAATAGATTATAACAGGATTATATTTAAGAGCATTTTTGCTACCTATCCTAGTAATATTAAAAACTGAAGGTCATTCTTCCCGCAAGAGAAGAAGATGGTTGGAAGCTTCTTTTTTGCTGATTTTTATTGCTTCAGAAGTAGTATATCTTTTCTTATTTGAATGTTTGTAAGTGTTACAATTCTTGACAATGAAGTGAATTTCACCATCAGCAGAACTAACAATTCTTAGTTTCTTTGTAATCTACAACATCCAACATAACACTGTTATATACAGATTTAAGGTTTTCTGGAGTTATCAATTCAAAATCAATTCTTTGGCTCCTTGAAATTTGACGAACCAACTTAAACTTTTGGCTTGCTAGTCTTGCCATGAACTAACAATGGAATCCCCAAGAAAGTAAGTGCTATTGTCCATAGATTAGGATTATGCAACGGTCCTATTACTTCGTACCATACACTTGGGTTTGCATGGTATCCACCAGTGAGGTAATAGTAGAATACGTTGAAGATGAAGTAGCTTCCAAACGCCACCATGATTAATCCAACGCGGGTAAGGTTGAGTTGGGTAGTCTGTTTCTTAATTGCGGGAAGAGTTGTCAATAGTGCGGCAATAGCTATTGCTAGCAAACCAAAAACGGTAAGGCTGAAGCTTAATAGGTTAGCTGGCTGCAACACAAAATCCAGTCCCCACAGCGGATAAACGTCTGGATAAGGAACTGTCTCACCCATCCAAAACATGCAATAAGTGAACCAGAAAACAACAAACAGGTAGCCTACTGCGGTTAATGAAGCCCACTTAACAATTTCTTTCTGAGATGCGTTGTTTTTAATCACTGCTCTTAGTTTAAGCAATAAAGGTGGAACAACAACAACAATTGCGAGAATTGGAACTACTGTGCCATAAATGAGAAGCAATTCTGGAGTGTGTCCAAAATAGAAGAGGTATTCGTCTGTTAAATTATAAGCGATTGCGGCAATTATTGAAGGAATCAGGGCTAAGAAGAATATGGCTTCAAATATTAGTGCTGTGCTAACGCTTCTTCTTATTTTTTGGATCGCCATATCCTTCTTCCTCCAAAAGAGGAAAGCACCATAGAATGCAAATGCTCCGGCAACGGCGCGACTGATGATTGAGATTGAACCAGATACACCCTCACTTCCATAAAAGAGCAGCATCCACCACCAAGAGTTTTGGGATAAAGATGTATAGATATATTCGTGAGATAACATTCCTATACTGTCCCTCATGCCACTAGCTGCATAGTAAACGCCATATACAAAATAGACAGCAACAACAAGCAAAACCCAAAATCGCAATGACTCCTCGTAGCTCTGAAATATTTTACCCAACGGATTTCGCCACTCTAAATGGAATGGTTAAGCCTTATTTAGTTCTACTCAAGGAACAAAACGTTCCAAAAATGGAACACACACCGCGATATACTTGATTATTACATTTCTCGAATTCAAACAAGAGTTGTGAGACTACTCTCTTTTCTTCTTAAATCGAGATCCTTCAACTAAAAAAATTACTGCTGTAATTACGGTTAATATAGTTAGTAGCCAGAAGGAACCCTCAACTGAAGTCGCAAAAAGCAAGTGTGGAAGCAAGATCGCTACTTCAGCAATCAACACACCTACAAAAATGAGACCGAAAACAATAAAGCGTGGAACAATAGTCTTTCCCAACCATATATATCCTTTGAGACCAACTTTCTCTTTAACGACATAATTGCTATATTCGTCTTTAATTACCAAACCTAAGTCGATGAGCTTCTGCAGATTCCGGTATGCCACGCTTGGACTTGTGAGGTTTGCTCCCCGCATTACCTCTCTTGGTCCTATAGGTTTTCCCGCTTTAACAAGATAAACATACGTATGGAAAGCACTAGCGTTCAATTGGTCCTCAGCATCTGAAGTCTTATCTAACGTACGCCACTCTCCGCAATCAAGTTTGCTATATGAAATTATAGTTGAGATACAAGACTTTTAAGTTCAATGCCCAAAGCAGAAATCACTGATTCCTAAAAGCCCAAACAAGCTCATTCAAGCTAGGAATAAGAGAAGGCTCTGGTTGAGCAATAGCAAGATTCCCTGAGCTATGCATAGAAAGCCTAAGACAGTCATCACTGGCCAAGAACCCAAAATCATCCCTACAAATTTCATCAAATCCTCTGCAAACTTGAAAATCAGAAAGACAATCAAAGCTGGAACAATAAAAATTCCAAAATAGATCCACAGAGAAGAAATGCCAAACACAGTTGATGGTAAAGGAAAATACAAGTACAAAAGTCCAACACAAACTAAACCAACTGTTAATCCCAATAAAGCGCTAAAAGGAACTTTACTCAAAGGCTTAAGGACTAGACCTAAACCAGTGACAAGCAGTAAACCCCAGATATCGATGCTTGAAGTCTGCTCAAAAAGAATCATAGCTCCAGTAGCCAACAGCAAGGCTCCAACAAAGATGCCGAGATACCCAAGCCCCTTTAGAATTTTTTCCGCGGACCCTTTTGTTAAAAAGCTAAGCAGTTTTGAAATGGCAACTATCCCACCAAAAACAAAGATGTAGGGAACAAAGCCAAGCAGTATCGATAAATCCAAACCAAACAGCGTTGACAGATTCAACTTAAATCCCAATAGTCTATTTAAAAAACTTAACTTAAAACTATTCCCAACATTTTTCTCAGCTAATAGGCATTTTAAGT
>WOR8_10001176_pt1 | contig 26566 bp, 27 predicted proteins | sample DeeMarSeWOR38_10_FD_19890 | JGI IMG/M metagenome (IMG submission 19890) | reverse complement strand
CTTGAGGACATGGGTGCTGTCTTTGACAGGACACCTGAGGGTAAGATTGCTCAGAGAACATTTGGCAAGCAGAGCTGGCGCAGGACTGCCTATGCATCTGACAGGACAGGTTCTGAGATAATGGTCACCCTCACTGAAGCAATTCGTAAGACGGCCGTTAGGGTGTTTGACGAAGTGTTCGCTACTAGACTCTTGGTCACAGATGGCAAGATTTCCGGGGTCTGTGCAGTTGACCTGAAGTACGGGGACTATCTTGTGTTCCGTGCGAAGTCTGTTGTCATGGCCACTGGGGGTGCTGGTAGAATCTTCAGCGTCACCAGTAACGCGCAGTTGGATGTCGGTGATGGCTATGGAATGGCCTATGAGGCTGGCTGTGAGATGATGGACATGGAGATGATACAGTTTCATCCCACCGGAATGGTAAAGCCCGAATCAGCGAAGGGTCGGCTGGTCACTGAGGCTGTACGTGGTGAGGGTGGGATTCTTCTGAATAATAAGGGTGAACGATTCATGAACCGGTACTACCCGGAGGTCATGGAGCTCGCTGGTCGTGACCAAGTCGCAAGGTCAATCATGACTGAAGTTCTCGAAGGAAGGGGTTCTCCAGATGGAGGGGTCTATCTAAGTATATCACACCTACCTCGCTCAATCATAGAATTCAGACTGGAGAGCATGATTGAGCAGTTTGAGGATGCTGGAGTAGACATCCGGGAGGAACCAATGCAAGTATCACCAACCGCACATCATTTCATGGGTGGTATCAAAATTGATGAAAACTCGTCCACGAATATTCTAGGTCTCTATGCTGCAGGTGAGTGCACAGGCGGGGTTCATGGAGGAAACAGACTGGGTGGAAACGCACTAGCGGACACCCAAGTATATGGTGCACTATCTGGTGAGAATGCTGCAAAGTATGCCAAGAATACCAACCATCTAGGCGTTGACCGTGATGAGATCAGGACTGAGTTTGAGAGGCTTGAAGCAATGCTCAACCGCAAGGAAGGTATCTCTCCTGCAGATGCTCGTGATGAATTGACGGAACTCATGTGGAGCAAAGTACAGATCTTCAGAAAGGAAGATGAGATGCAATACGCCGTCAAGGAACTCAAACGAATTGAGAAGGATGTAGTACCGAAAATCAAGGTCGATGTTCCTGTGAAGCGTTTCAATCCTGGCTGGCATCAGGCAATGGAGTTTGTCCACATGGTCACAACAGCCAGAATGGTTGCTGAGGCTGCAGTAATGAGGAAGGGCAGTAGGGGTGCCCACTACCGAGTTGATGCTGACCCCAATGATGATGGTTATTACAATATCGTTATCCACAAGGGTAAGGACGGTAAGATGGAACTACGAAAGGAAGACATCGTGATTACAAAGATCACGCCACCATAAGGAGGCTAAAAGATGGCAAAGAAAATCAAAACAAGAGTGCAGCGATATAATCCTGATACCGATGATGCTCCGTACTTCCAAGAATTCGATGTCGAATACGAGCCAGGAATGACAGTTCTGGATGCACTACTCTACATTCAGGACAAATATGACTCAAGCCTAGCCTTCCGTTGGGAGTGCAGAGGAGGTCAATGTGGTTCCTGTGCAGTGAAGGTCAACACAATTGCTCGTATTGCATGCCGAACCAAGGTTGACCCCGATGAGAACCTTGTTCTCGAACCGTTGGAGAAGATGCCTGTCATCAAGGACCTTGTGACTGACATGGCACAGACAACTTACCGTATCAGACGTATCCGTCCCTACGTTGCACGTGACAAGCAACCGCAACATCCTGAGATCATACACGCTGAACAGATTGAAACACTGCGTGAGATTCGTAAATGCATTGAGTGTAGTGCTTGTTTGTCTAACTGTCCTATTGTTCATGAAACATGGGACTACCCAGGTCCGATGATTATCCGACAACTTGCCCGATTGGAACTAGATCCAAGAGATGTCGAGGACCGTGTTGCAATGGCAATGAATGAATCGGTCTACAGCTGCACAACCTGTAAGATGTGTGAGGACATCTGTCCTAAGAAAATCAAGATACCCTCTCTTGCAGTCGAACTGCTTCGGGCAAAGGCTGTAGAGGCTGGATATCCATTAGCTGAAGGACAGCAGGGCTTCATTGATTCCGTAAATACTACGGGTCGAGCTGTTCCTGAGAAGGACACTCCACTCCTCTCGGAAATTGATACAGAGGAGTTCTTTGTTGATAATCCACGTGGTCGAGTTGCCTTCTTCACCGGTTGTCTCATTGATTACCGCATGCAAAACACAGGCAAGGCACTGATAGAGGTCCTGAACCGCAACAGTATCGATGTGGTTGTTCCAAAAGAACAGTGGTGCTGCGCAAGCCCTGCTTTCAGGACGGGGGACCTCAACACTGCTCACGCTGCAGCAAGAAGGGTCACTGAGATATTTGAAGAAGCCTGCAAAAAGCACAACTGTGACACAGTAGTAGTGGCTTGTGCTGGATGTGGTAAGACACTCCGAGAGGACCATAGACCGTTTATTGAAGAAGAACGAGGTGAGCCACCACTTTACAAGGTCTATGACATGGCTGAGTATATGATTCAAGTGATAGGCAAGGAGAACATTGTCCCACCAAAGGGTGAGATCAAGATGAAGATCACCTATCACGAACCCTGTCACCTCGGCAGAGGCCAGCACGTCTATGCTGAGCCGATTCAGATTCTCAAGATGATTCCTGGTGTGGAGTACATTGATGATCCCTACAAGAATCGATGTTGTGGTGCTGGTGGCGGTGTCCGAGCAGGTCAACGTGAACTGTCCCAGAAGATTGCTACGACAAAGAAGGAATACATTGAGGCTACTGGAGCTGAGATGGTCACTACTGAATGTCCCTTCTGTACAATCCAGATCAATGATATGATGAAGGATACTGAGATGAAGGTGAGGTATATCCCTGACCTTCTTGCTGAGTCTTACAGACTAGGTGATGAGAAGTAGCTCCAGAGAGGGTAGCTTCCTCTCCTGAAATGAGGAAACAATCACCACTCACTCAAGTGTTTACGGAGCATCCTGTGAACTTGAAGAGCAGCTAAATCATTGGGAACTAGATCGTAATCTACGAGATTCCACGCCGCATGGGTGAAGATTATCACATGAGATGCACGCGGCTCGCTCAGTAGTGTGGCTATAATGTATTGACAGCACCGAACAAGCGACCAATCGCCATCAAACTCTAGGAGTCTGTTTTCGAACTCACTGGACTTTTCATGAGTCATTGTGCTCCATAATTCAGAGATGCCATCCGAATCAATCCATTCTTGAATGTCTTTTGTGTGAGGGAGTCTGATAAGCTCGGGCTGCTGGCTCCAGTCTGCTTGGACTTCCTTCTTCAATATCTTCTCACATGTCAGATTATCGTCAGAAACCAACTCGCCGCCAATGTTCTGCTTCAGTTTTTCAACAAGCCATTGAATCATCTCTTTTGTAACAAGACCCCTCTGGTTGGCATCTGCTATTCTCTGAGCAAATATTGCATTGTGTCCAAGAATCCCATATGAAACGATAGAGTTCCTGACGACATTTCCATATCCTGCTAAATCAACTGGCTTCACTAGATTCTTCAGATTATCATCTTGGGAGAATCCTTCTGGTGATTTCGAGGGGACCTTTCGCACGAGATACTCCATGAGATGCCACAAGGATGCAATCTGTGGTCGTGTGTATTCGGCGCCAGGCAACTCCGCAATGAGCGAAAGAGGCATGATGAATGCATGTCCTAGCCTATCTGGCTCTTCTGCAGCAAGTGAGGCAATGACACGTCTTAACCGAATAGGATTCTCTCTTGCTGCTAGAATGACTGATGCCTCCCAAGATCCCACCAGGCTCTTTTGCCGTATTGTGCTCTCGAGTTTTCGGACGGCGTTATCAGGGGAATCGATACCCTTCTCAACATTGTAGCTTGGACCCTTCTCCAGCTTCCAGTGATCAATATCTGCCAAATGAAGCGCAAGACGTTCAATGAGTAGTTCTTGAATGTCTGTTTTTCTTTTCTCTTCTAGTACCACTCTGACTGATTCTGATGGAACATCAGGGGCAAGTCCAGGATGACTGCCAAAATCTTCGATCATCTTATGTATTGAATTGACCAGAATTGTTGAGTGGGGCGTATCATATGTGATTTGTTCATGCCATGCCGCACCGTGCATAAGGACTGCCCAAATTGCTGACGGACGAGCAGAGGGAATCATGTTCCGAATTGCATTAACAGCTGCCCGATTATCAGCTTTCAGACAGGCCTGAAAGAAGTCCATCTGCACTCACCTATGATATCACTATGAAATGATGAAAGACTCCTTACACATAGTGCAAGTCACTGTTTCTCCCTTGACAGCGATTCGTTTTAGATCGTTTCTGCAAAAGGGACACACAGCAATGGTCTTGGGAGGAGGTCCAGTTCCGGTGCCTAGAATGAAGTCACCTCTATCGTGATCGATTCTTCCAGATAGTTCCCTACCATCAAGAAGGTCATTGAGAATCTTAGTGACATTCATTATTGACACACCAGCTTCCTGTGCTATCCTTTCCAAGGCAAGTCTTCTCATACCTTCTACTGTTCTTTTCACAGCTGTGACGGGATCTACTGTTGCCTTCTTCTCAACTGGCGGAGGATGAAGCTTGGTGGCTTGAAGTTCAGATGGTTCCACCTCTATTCTCTGAACTGAAGCAACTTCCTGAGGTGATCCACCAGCTTGTCCCAACTGTTGTTTCAATTCAGCCAGTTTTTTATTATATTCCTCTTCAGATACCAGTCCACGCATGTAGTCCAAATCGAGATCTTTGATCATTGACTCGATCTTTGCAATCTCATCGTTCGGGGAACCATTCAATATAGTAAGTCTCCGTCTAGTCTTCTACAAAATTCCTGACTTTTTTCAATATAAGCAGAGTGTAGTCAAATACATCCACGCTGGGGGTGTGACAAATATGCATTCAGGTCCTACTCGCCCAATCTCTTGCCCTCTGGGAGTTCATCAAGAAGTAAGCCATCTTTCTCGGCTTTGGAAATTGCTTTCTTTGCTTTGGCACCTCCGATGTTCTGCAAAGCCCCTGCAACCGTCTGTCTTACAAAAATGGATTCATCATTGAGTGATTTGACTAGGGCATCAACTGATTTCTTGTCTTTTCGTTCTCCTAATTGAGCTGCTGCATGAATCCTGATCATGTACCTAGGATCTGCTAATGCGATTATCAAGACCTGTGTTGCATCGGGATGTTTGAGAACACCTAAACGCTCAACAGCACCTAGACACACCTGCTCATCATCACTCTTTATCTCAGCTTCCAGTTCACTAAGCATCTCACTGTCCTTCGTGCTGGGTGTCTTCCTTGAAGGTTTCTTCTTCACAGTCTTTTTTGGCGCAGATTTCTCTGGGCTTGTCTTCTTTTTCTTTGCAGTCTTTCTCTCCTTGGGTTTTGGTTTGGAGGCTTTCTTCGTTGGTTTGGCTGCAGTTCTCTTGGTACCTGTAGTTTTCTTAGATGTGGTTGCCTTCTTTGATGTTTTAGATGTCTTGGACAATGCGACTCCCTCTTACATCACAACAGGACTTGCCTTCAAAGAACATTGATTCATATAAAGAGTCTGACCTTTGATTATAGCGGAAATGCCTTAACTAGACTATATCCCTGTTCACAACGGTGTCATTAATTGCACGAATTCTCTGCAGCATGCTCTATTGTTGATACTGCTCTCGAAGCAGCAATGAACAACAGAGCAACCAAAGTGTCCATTGTCAATGTTGAAGTGGGAGAATTCACGTTTCTCATCCCTGAGCAACTAGTATTCAATTTCGAAATTGCAAGCAGAAACTCCATTCTAGAGGGTGCAGAACTACGGATCAAGACAGTCAAAGGTCGCCTCTTCTGCAACGACTGTAGTTTCGAAGGGGAGTCACAGATAGACTCCAACATCCCCGACCAGATAGCTGCTTTTGCACCCATGAAGTGCCCAAAATGTGGAGGCAGTTCAACTAAAATCACCGGTGGGAAGGACTTCGTAATAACGAGTATTGAAGCTGAAATCGCAGGGTCCACTGCAGGTTAGAACAACAACTACTGATGAAAAAGTGCATTCTAGATTAGCACAGCATTAATTATGCCATCCTGACCAGGCCTACTGGTCACTCGAGCACGGCCTTTTGAGGTCTTGATAATTGTCCCTCGGGTGATGACTTTTCTACGTTGATAGTCCATGTTGGCTTCGTTCTTCTCAACATCCTGTAATTCAGCACGGAATGTGACATTCTTTGATGGGTCCGTGACATTGACCTGATTTAGACGAAGGCCAGGTGTCTTCTTTGCTTTTCGTCTGCTGTCGATTGTTCTCCTTTTTGGTTCACCCATTAGGGTTTCAGTTGGAGTACGACCCATCTGGTGTTTTCTCTTACTTCTGAATCGCCTCAATCGAGCTCCAGTGACTGTACGTGTTGATCTTCTATGCCAGACACCCATATCTGAATACCCCTTGGTTAGGTCAATGACGCTCCTTGTAGATTCGTTTTAAATGTTGCTTAGTGGCCAACTTCTTTTTCATGTCTAGAGCGACCTCTTCAAATACTTCCGAGGTCTGCTCAAAAACACCGCACAGTCGGAGGATGGACAATGTCAAAGATTGAATCTGCACATGGTGCTGGTGGTAAGATAATGCAGCGTCTGCTTGAAGACGTCATAATCCCTTCTTTTAGTCATAGGAAGATTGGGGATATTGGACTGGATGAGATGGACGATGGAGCCACGCTTCAAGTTGCAGGTGCTAACCTTATTGTTTGTACTGATGCCCATACAATACACCCAATTGTGTTTCCTGGTGGTGATCTAGGTATACTTACCGCCTGTGGAACAATCAACGATTTAGCCGTCATGGGCGCACAACCAATTGCAATGACAAACACAGTGATTGTAGAGGAAGGAGTTGAGATTGCTACTCTGCAGACTATGCTCAGGTCTCTCAATAGTATCATCGAACCACTTGGAGTGGCTATGATTGCTGGTGACACCAAGGTCATGCCTCCAGGAACACTCGATGGAATTGTGATGTCAACAACTGGCATTGGAATTCCATACCTTGACCACCCAATATCGGACAGTGGTGCTAAAGCAGGTGATGACCTGATTGTGACTGGACCAATCGGTGATCATGGCACATCTCTGCTTGCTCATCGAGAAGGTCTGAAGTTTGAAACGGATTTGACCAGTGATGTCGCACCTCTCTGGGAACCCATTCGTTCATGTCTTGATGTGGGTGGTGTGCATGCAATGAAAGACCCTACTAGAGGTGGCACAGCTGTTGCCCTGAATGATATTGCCTCCAAATCTAAGGTTGAGTTTGAGCTACAGGAAGATGAAATGCCAGTCCGTCCAGCAGTCCAGTCTCTGTGTAATGTGTTGGGACTAGATCCACTACATATGAGCTGCGAGGGAACAGTAGTGATGAGCGTGGACTCAAAGAAGACTGATGACCTCCTTAGTACACTAACAGGACATAAGACCACAGCCGATGCAAGAGTAATTGGCAAGGTTCTGGATGGAAAGGCGAGGGTAGTCATGAGAACAACAATTGGCGGTCGTAAGATAATTCAGGTGCCATATGGCGAACCTATCCCACGTGTATGCTAGTTTATCGGTGGCCTAATATCGTAAGCGAGGACACGTTTAGTATGAAGGAATACTATTGTGGTTGTCTATGTTCTCTCCGCTTGGACTTTAGGTAGAAGTCAGACCTGCGGCTTCTTCCACTTCACGTTGGTCTTCAAGTATCTTCTTCATCTTGAACTTGAGCTGTGCCTTGAGTTTGACACGGTCATTATCTAGACCAAAATAGTCTGCAAAGAGTTGAGTCGTTGTCAGCAGCTTAGAACGACCTTCAGGAACAGCATCAACGAACTTCTTGTCAACCAAATCTCTGATATGATCGTAGGAATGAGTGCCCCGTTGGGCAACAAGATCTGACTGCATGATCGGTTGTTTGAGAGCAATGAAGACCAATGTTTGAAGAGTAGCGAAAGACAGGAGACCTCCAGGTATTAGTTTTCCAACCCTAGGTGTGAGCTCTGGTTTGAGCTGCATAACATACCTATCCTTTGGAAGCGCTACTACTTCTAATGCCCCCTCTCGTTTGTTGTACTCGAAGCTTAACTCATCAAGTATCTTCTGAGCAGTTGATTGAGATTTTCCAATGACGTCTGCTAACTCCTCCAGAGTCAACGCTCTACCTGAAACGTAGAGGGCTGCTTCTAGCGTAATCATATCCTCACTCAATACTATCACCCTAGGTCTTAATCTCTGGTTGAATCTCCTCCTCAGGAGTTTCATCCTCATCAGTAACCTCAGGCGGTTCCAGAAGTTTGATCCATATGACTCCCTCATCATCCATCCAAAGGTCAATGTATGCTCTTCCAAAAAGGAATAACAACGAGAAGAATACACGAACAATCTCTTGTCTTGTATTGCTCATGAGAACATCAACAAACTTCGAAACATCACCGATCTTCATGATTCTACAGAGGTCCCCATAGACATCAGCAATTGTTTCCTCAATGTTAGCTTGGTCAATGTTCATCTGGAATGTCAAAGGGTCTGCTTTAACACTGTATTTTCGCTTTGTAGGTGTAGACCGTTGTCTAACACCTTTACTGAGGACATGATCCATCGCAACGAGTAACTCTTCGAGTGTCACACGTCGATTTGTTAGTCTGAATGGTGGACGAATTAGTGGAATGACCAACTCCCCGTCCTCCTCCTCCTCCGGTGGTAAGAAACCGAGTTCGACTAGTTCTCTGGTCTTCCTCATGAAAATCACAGATGCTGAATACAACGCATTGCCTGATATTCGAAAGTCGATGTCACCAAGCCTTTTCATCTCATCGAGGAAACCTACGACAAGTTTTCCTACATCAACGTTCCAAGGTTCAACCTTATCCAATTGAAGAACATCGGTGAGAAGTATGTATGGGGGAGTCGCCCAAAAAGGAGAATCGTCATCCATCATGCTGATGCCGCAACCTCCTCCAAATCCACTGAAACAATTCTAGAGATTCCATCCTGGTTAGATACTCCCACTAACAAATCAGCCTTTCGAACTGTAGTATCCCTGAGTGACACAACAACAAACTGCGAATTCTTTGACATTTCAGAAATGAGGAGTGCCACATTGTGGGCATTGACATTGTCAAGAGCTGCATCTATCTCATCAAAAATGTAAAAGCTAGCAGGACTATACATTTGAATCGCGAAAATGAGTGCAAGCCCTGTGAGGGTCTTCTCTCCACCACTCATAGCATCAAGAGTGACAAGCTCTTTCCCGCGAGGCTTTGATCTGACTGTGATTCCTCCCATCAACGGATGCTCGGGATTCTCAAGCATAAGGTTAGCTTCACCCTCAGGTGATAGCTTTGCAAATACTTTAGCAAAGTTGTCAGCAATCTCGTTGTAGACCGTAAGGAACTTCTGCGTCTTCTCTGCCTCAAGCTCTTCCATGAAGACCAGAATCTCTCTCCGTTCATCTTCAAGTCGAGTCTTCTTGTCAACAATCTCCTCATACCGGTCTTTTTCCATGTCATAATCCGTGAGTGATTTCAGATTGACCGGTCCCATAGCTTCGAGTTCTCTCTCAATCTCCTTAATCTTATCCTCGAGTTCTTCAATTTCCTTGTATGTGAGTTCGCGGTCCTCCTTCCTCTCCTCAAGAGCCTCTTGAGCCTCTGTCACGGTGTTCAGTTCAGCCACATAGGCAACAACATCCGTTTCTAGCCTGTTCTGTTCTGTCTGGAGTCTGTAAACTGCCTTTTCATTGGATGTCTGCGCCTCACGTATTTCTTCGTGTCGCAGCCTGAAGTTTCGAAGCTCCTCCTTCAGCTCAAGCTGACGAACCCTCTTATCCTTGACAGCTTCATCGATTCTCTCCCTCTCTTCCTTGAGTTTCTCGAACTCACTCTCTCTCTCAGAGAGTCCCATCTGTAGTCGCTTCACTTCCTCCTCAAGACCTGGAATTATAGCATCTTGAGACTGCATCTTGGATTCTATGTCAATCGCCTTGGGCCCAAGTCGCTCATCAAGTGCGACTCTCACTGAAGTTATCTCAGCCTGTAGTTTCTCTCTCTGTCTGTTGTATTGTTCCAGTACTTCCTTCAAGTCCTTGATCTCTTGATTGAGCTTGTTTGCATCTGACGTGACCAAGGTTTCATTAGCCTCATCACGTTGAGCTCTTACCCGTTCACGTTGAACAGTGAGCTCTTCATCCCGTTCTTGAAGTTCCTTTACCTGAGCTTCAAGCTCGCTTATTGTGAGGTTGGCCTTGTCTATTCTCTCTTGTAGAATCTCCGCCCTAGTCTTTTGATCCTCGAATCGCTCTTCGATTCTTTCTAGTTCCATGCGGAGCCTATAGTTTGTCTTTGAGAGGCCTTGAACTTCCTTCTCATAGCCCGACCGATCTTTTCGGAGTGTATCTTGCTTAGTGCGAAGGTCGGTCAGTATCTCTTCTAAGCCCTGAAGACGCACTGCAATTTCAGGACTGGTGTCTTCCACCTGCAGTGATAGACCAGCTGTGGTCTTCTGGAAATAGCCCCCAGTCATTAGACCTGATCGTTCTACGAGGTCTCCATCAAGAGAAACAGCTCTCTGGCCTTGGAATCCCTGTCGCTTTGCAGTATCGAAATCTTCCGTCACAATTGTGTCTGAGAATACAAACTCGAAAGCTGGCCGCATTTTTGGATCGAATTTGACAAGGTTCAGTGCAAAGTCAATAACGCCGTCTTCTTTGGGTAGTTTTCCTGGAGCGCTTGTCTTGATTTTGTCAAGCGGAATAAAGGACGCCCTACCAACTTTCTCACTCTTCAAGACATTGACACATTCTGTCGCAACCTGTTCGTTCTCAACTACAATGTGGGAGAGCCTATTTCCCCCAGCGATCTCTAAAGCTACTGCATAATCCGGGTCAATTGTTCCCAGCTCTGCTACAGTCCCGTGAATTCCAGTTATAGCACCCGCATCTCTCAGTTCTAGGACAGTGGCAATCGCACGGCGTCGTTTTAGAAAAGCATCCTCTGCCTCTTTCAGGGCTTCTTGACGAGCTTGCACCTTGATGAGCTCTTCTCTGGTCTGGGATACGATTTTCGCACTCTCTACAACTTCAGCATCCACAGTCGAGAGTTGTTTTGTCAGACTGTCGATCTCAGCCTGCTTGGTCTTTTCTAGTTCCTCAGATCTCTCAAACTCGGTTTTCTTCTCAGGAATTGTTTCATTTAGTTGTGAAATCTCCGCTTCAGCCTTCTCTAGACTCTCAGTTGCATCTCTGAGTTCCTCATAAGCTAGCCCAAGCTCTCTGTTGTCGGATTTAATGGTTGATCGAATTTCAGAAACACCCTCATCTAGGTGCCTCATCTGATTGTTCAAATCCTGCAGACGCAGTGTTGTTTCATAGTATGCCGTTTGTGCTTTCTCTGACATCTCCTCTAATCGAATAATCTCTGCAGTTGTAGCCGCTATCTCCTTCTCCAGAGACGTGAGTTCATCTGTCTTGTCGGTCAAAATTTGCTCATTGTGACTGATTTCATCTTGGACAGTTTCGAGTTCGTCCTTTAGGGCTATTCTTTCGCCATTTGCCCTGTCAAACTCAGCCTGAGCTCTGTCCAGGTCTCCCCTGACATGAGACACAGCCGCAGATACTATGCCATACTGTTCAGATACCCTAGTTGAGTCTCCGCCAGTGATCTGATCGATATCATGGTCTATCTTCTCAATCTCTGTGTCCGTTCCTTCAATACCAGTTTCTACTTCTACTAACTCCTTGACAAGACTCTCTGCTTCTTCAGCGCGCTGTGCCAGAGTTTCGTTGATAGTTTCTATCCGTGACTGTCCCTTGATGGTACTCCATGCGAGTATGTCGACCCTGTGTTTTCGTATCTGTTCGTGGAGATTCTGATATCTACGGGCATCCGACATATCCTCTCCCAGTTTCTCAAGATGTCTCCGCCGTTCCTGAAGCTGCATGTCAACCTTACCCAGATTTGTTTCACTCTCGGCTAGTTTCTTCAGAGCACGGTCCTTCTGCTCATCATATGCCGATATCCCTGCAATCTCCTCAATCAGTTTTCTTCGCTCACTTGGACTAACCTTGACCATCTGAGCAATTTCACCTTGGAGAACAAGGTTGTATCCATTAGGGTCGACCCCAATGGCGCCTAACACGTCCAACACTGCAGCACGGGTCACAACTTTCCCATTGATTCGACACACAGACTTTCCTGAATCATCCAACTGTCTCTCAATCACAACCCTGTCCGCATCAATCTGCAGCTTCCTGTCTTTGTTATTGAAGTGGAGCTCTACATGAGCAGACTTGGCTTTTGGAGGCATATTGGGTTTTGGTGGAGAATAAAGTAGGTCTGAGAACACATTGGCACGGAGAGTCTTTGCACTAAGCTGTCCAAGTACAAAAAGAACAGCATCTACAACATTGGATTTACCGGATCCATTTGGACCAACAATACAAGTAAATCCCGGGTTGAGCTTAATACTGACTGCCTCTCGTCCGAATGATTTGAAGCCCTTGCATACAAGCTTCTCAATGTGAACCAAGTCCCATTCCCTTCCGGCAAGTTTCAGTCAGAACAACCCTGGCGTGACCGAGTGTGTTATTCCGATTTTACACAGTCCTAAATACCGTTGGTATGACCCAAGTATTACTCCAGCTACATCTGGATTACGTATTCAGGCTTAGAGGGCATCTTCTAAAGTGCTGAAAAGTGTAACTCTGTTGACTTTTTCGGGCGCGTTCTATCAAACAATCTGTAAGAGTGCTCTTCTCAGAGCCATCCTAAGAAGCCCCAATGACTCTCTTGCGCCCTCGCCTGCAATTCCTGCCAGCACAAGTTTTACGTCGCCGAGGATTATGATGAAACCGTTGTCTGATGCAATACTGACTTCCTTCAGACCACCCTTATCCAGACCTGCCGAAAGTTGGGAAGAATTGGATGCTATCTTCACAGCAAGGTTCGCCACATCTGAATGCTTTGTTCCCCCGCTTATAGTATGCCCAAATACTACATTTCCTTTGGCATCACATACGACAATGCCTTCCAAATCTGCATTCGCAGCCATCGTTTCCTGCACAACTTGTTCAATCTTTGCTTGATCAGCCATCTGTGAGTTTTCCTCCCTTGAGGTCTGAATTGTCTACCCTGCAGTTCTGACAATAGGTGTGTAAATATCTTACGCGTGGGTCTGTTCTTCTCTTTTTCGGAGTAAGATTACACTTTGTGAATGCAATTCTTCGTCGATTCACTTAAAACCGCTCACGCAAAGGTCAGCCAACATATTTTGGAGGCTAGTATTAGATGCCTATGTTGAGAACTAGCTCAGAGGCTTTTCCGGCTTCGAAGAAGATCCTGAGCGACATTCCATATGTCTTGCGTGTAGAATTTGGTCATCTTGCGCATAAGACAACAAAGATTGTAGGAAAGCCAATCGCCTGCCACAAATGTAATGGCTTTCTCCTTAGTGTGGACCAAATCGAAGAGGACCCAAAGGTGGGCAAGCACTTTGTTTGTCCGTTCTGTGGTACTCTAAATGTAATAGAGGGAGAAATTGTAGTAGCAGGTGACGACACCGATTTCGTTGTCGAAGCACCCCCAGATCCAGAAACCGTTACAGAGGCGATTGCCGTTGGTGGAAAGTCCTTCCTAGGACTCATTGATGTTTCAGGATCAATGGCGGGAGCAAACTTAGCAGCAGTAAAACGCAGTTTAAACACATCTATTGACAGTCTTGCTGCAAATGCGCCTGACACAATGTTCGGACTGATAGAGTTTGAGAGTTCTGTTGTGGCCAGAAATCTTGAGAATGGAAATCCCGTTGAGCTCCCTAGAGAATCCTTTGCAAGCTTGAAGGATATCATGAACTCTACGAAGAAGCTCCTTGACAATATCAAGTTGATAGGTGTAGGTATGAACAAAGACAAGCTGAAGAAGCATGTACAGACTCTCCGTGACCAGGGAGGAACTGCTCTCGGTCCTGCCGTTGGAATGGCCTATGTCATTGCCAAGCATCGCAACGTCGGAAGGGTTGTTCTTCTTACTGATGGCCTTGCAAATGAAGGGATTGGCGCCCTTGAAGGATACCAAGTGACACCAGCGAGTCAATACTATGAGGACCTTGGAAAGATGTTCATGGAACTCGGTACTGCTGTTGATGTTGTAGGTATTGCATCCGGTGCAGGAATGGAGCTTCAGACGCTAGGGCTCCTACCTGAAGCCACAGGGGGTCAGATGTACTATGTCACTCCCAACGAGCTTGACAGAAGTCTGTCCGAACTGGCTGGTGCATCGCTTCTTGGAAGAGATGTAGAGGTTCGACTCATAACACCTCGGGGTGTAAAGGTCAAGGACGCTTCTGGAGTATCCCGCGCCGTTGTTGATCAACTGAAGAAAAAGGGTGAGAGCAAGATTGGAGTTGTTGGTGAAGACCATGAGCTCTACTTCGAGGTTGAGCCTGAAACGGAAATCAAAGAGTCTGAGGTACCGATACAGGTCCAGGTGACTTACACCGATGAAGAGGGTGCTAGACGCGTACGCGCAGTCACTACCAAACTCAAGGTTTCCAAGAAGGAGGATGAGATCATGGCAACTCTTGATCCAACAGTGGGTGCCACTTTTGTGACCCAGAAAGCTGGTGAGGAGTCCTTCCGTGGGGACCGAGAAGGCGGTCGTAAGCGAATTGCTTCATTCAGAAAAGCTCTGAAAGAGAAATCAAAGGGAGCTCCCAAGGCTGTTCAGGCGATGTTGGATAAAACCGACAATGTTCTGAACAACGAGGAGGAGGAGATTACTCGTCAGGAGGAGATGCTGGAAGCCGCTCCCGCATCAGCACCTTCAGGAGCTGCAGATGAAGCATTCACTGGTAGTCTAGCTCAGATGAAGAGAAGCTCCAAGAAGCTGTTTGATGATGATAAAGACGTATAGCTCTGGATATTACAATCAACGGTCGTGCCTCTTTTTCTTGCACGACCAACCTCTTTTTCCACGTAACACAACCCCAAATATTCTCCAAATGCGCAAATGGAGCTTGAGGAGTTGTAACATATCTCCACAAGTCTAAAATAGTCAACTGCGGCGTAGATGTTACAGCACACTTGAATCAGCGAGGACTCTGTACGTTGATCAGTCAAGAAAAACTTCAAGGGATTCTTTCCAAAATCAAAGAACAGGAAGGAGTACGAGGTGTTGTTGTGACTAACATGGATGGTCTGCCACTCAGCAGTGATCTAGACCCCGAAACGACAGAAAACGTCGCTGCGATAATCACCTCCCTTGTAGGAAAAGCACTAGACGCAGTGCGAGAACTTCAAGAGGGGTCGCTATCATTTCTGACCTTGGATACAACCAAGGGTCAGATTAACATCGCACCGGAAGTGAAAGAAGGACTCATCCTAGTAGTCCTTAAGAACACTCAGTAGGAAGAAAAGATAGAGGTGTACTATTAATGAGTGATCCAAAAGCCTTCGATAAGATCCTCACCGAAATCATTAGACAGGATAAGGGTATCAAAAAGGTGATTCTCGTAGACAAGACAGGTCTTACGATCGCCAATGTTAGCAAACTGAGCTACTATCCTGTGGACGTGGACAGTATCGGGGCAATAGCCAGTGCGGTCTTCTGTGCAAGTGAGGAACAGGGCAAGAACCTGCAGATTGGGGAGCTTGAGATAGTCACTTCTGAGTTCTCGGAGGGCAAAATCTTCGCCTCAGCCTGTGGGAAAGGTGTACTCTGTGTGGTTTCAGAGGCAGAGGTCAACATCGGTCTGATCCGACTTGTGATGAAGAAACAGGGTGTGCAACTGGCTAATGAGCTCGACAAGTTCCTTGCGGTGGAACCACTATCTCCGAAGGAAAGCGAGCTTGACGAAGAGGATTTGAAGTCAGCACTAGCTGAACTCGAACGTGTGTAGTCCAAACATAACACATACAATTCTATCTATGTCTAGTAGTCAAGTGTTCAGTGGATATTGAAATGAAGAGTCCAATCTATCAACAAAGCCGTCCAGAAGCACCCTTCGGTGCCACAAAGGCTTTTATTAGACTGAACTTTTTACTCAATCAACATCCCAATATAGGGACCTCTGCAGTGACACAATGAGGTGTTTACAATTCGAAAAGACGACAAGGGACGCATTCATCTCAAGCTAGTTTTCTATGGCCCGTCCCTAGGTGGTAAGACAACCGCACTCCGTTGGCTTTACGGAAAAGTAGAAGGGCTACAGAAAGGAGAGTTCACTGCTATTGAGGACGAAACCAACCGTACACTGTTTTTTGACTATGTCCCCATGAGTGCCGGCGGGAGAGTTTTGTTCGACGTGTTCACAGTAGCTGGACAGAAAAGGCACAGACACCAGAGGAAGGTAGTCCTACAGGGTACTGATGGAATTCTCTTTGTTGCCGACTCATCACCGGACCAGCGTGATGAGAACACAGAGAGCTTTGAGGAGCTGAAGTTGTTCCTCGGTGATGCCCTTGGACGTGAGATTCCAATAGTGGTCATGCTTAACAAGCGAGACCTACCCAACAGGATGTCACGAGATGAAATGCTTGATCTCCTAGGCCTAGGTGGAAATGTACCCATCTATGAAACCATTGCTGTACAGGGCGTAGGAGTTAAGAGGGCATTTCAAGCAATTGCAAGAGAAGTCATCCTGAAAAGAATGTACAAATGACAGGTGAGACCAAATGGCAGAAACCCGCGAAGATACTCTCGAAGGTGTTCTGAATGAACTGCAGGGAAGCATTCCAGAGATTGAAGCATGCGCTATAGTCAGTGTAGAAGGGTTACCAATCGTATCAGCTCTCCCCGCTGATGTAGATGAGGCAAAGGTTGCAGCAATGACAGCCGCTATGCTGAGTCTTGGTGAGAGAGCAGCGATAGAGCTCGGAAAGGGGAACCTTGAGCAAGTCAATGTCAAGGGAATCGATGGCTGGTTGTTGGTCACGGCTGCTGGAATCAATGCGTGTCTGACGGTTTCCACCACTGCAAACGCAAAACTAGGTCTCATATTCTTAGATATGAAACGTGCTGCAGAGAAGATTGCGAAAATGATCTAGTACATCTACAAGCATAACATCAACTCTATTAAGCTAAATTCTCCATTTCTAGTTAGATCAGAGTGTGTTAGAGTTGAACCTATCCGGTCCTATGTACAGATTATACGAATACTATCTCTTTAGACAGTTGGACAAGAATAGGGCTCCACGACATGTTGGTATCATTCTAGATGGGAACCGTCGATACGCAAGAAAGCATGGGCTTGAGGTCCCATGGTTTGGACATCACCGGGGCGCAGCCAAGGTTATGGATGTCTTGCGTATTCTGTGGGAGGCTAATGTCAAAGTCTGCACATTGTATGCATTCTCCATTGAAAACTTTGAGAGAAACGAAGACGAAGTTGAAGAGATCATGGCTCTCGCAGAGGAAAAGTTTGGCGAGGTTGTTGGAAATCCTGATGTTCACCGTCATCGTGTTCGCATACAGGCCATTGGAAGAGTCGACCTTTTGCCCGAGAGAGTCCAGAAAGCAATCCGAGACGCTGAAGAAGAAACAAAGGAATACAATGACCATATTCTCAATGTAGCTATTGGATACTCAGGCCGGGCTGAATTAGTTGATGCTGTGAAAGCAATAGGTGAAAAAATAGAGTCTGGTGAATTGGATCCCTCACAGATTGACGAGGGCATCATAGAGGGTCACCTTTACACAAATGGCATTCCTGATCCTGACCTCATTATACGTACATCCGGAGAAGAACGACTCTCTGGATTTCTATTATGGCAGTCTGCATACTCTGAACTCTACTTCGCACAAATCTACTGGCCTGCCGTTCGACGAATTGACATATGGCGCGCTTTACGTTCCTATGGGGCTCGCTCTAGAAGATATGGCAAGTAGCGTCTTGTCAGCTTTTATATGCCAAATTTAGGTGAATTGACATAACAGGAGACTACAGGGCTTTGGCGAGGACTCCAGTTGATGTCTACAGAGGTTTGCTAAGGACACTTCTAGAGGACACTATACCTGACCAAATCAATACAGTGGCAGCACGGTTTACAGATGCTCAGTTTCTGGGTTCTAAGATTTCTGACCACCTAACACAGTTTCTCAAACTTTTCACGAAGCTCGTAGCATATCTTGAAAAAAGGGATGTAGCAACACTCTTGGATGTCACTGAAGCAATAGACCTTCTAGACTATTTCACTTCGACTTCAAAATGGTGGACAATGACTCGAAAAGAACCAGGTCTGGTACTAAGACCTCCATCACGAGAACCAAGGAGCTTTATCAAGTCCGTTGTAGACCTTCAATTTGGACCAAACACTCTCCAGAGAATATCTGGTTCCTCGGAAAAATTGATTCGATTTCTTGAAGAACATGAGGTTGCAGATGAATCTGAAAGAAAGGAACTCAGCGAAGCTGTTGTTTCCTCATGGGCGATTCTTAGTGCATTCTCCTGCAAAGGACAAGGCCGTAATGTGATAGTAGAAAACGACTTTGAAACAGCATACGATATTCTTCGAATACTCTTCTTCTATGTGCCAAGTGAAGATTTCAGAGCACTTACTATGATTCGTCGACTAGGATCACACTCTGTTCTGCCGAGAGCAGCAAGTGTTGGATTCTCGCCTGGATTTGAAAGAAAACTCAACTCGTCAGTTGCTTCAAGTCTTGAGAAGGTCCATGGTGATCATCTAGCAAGAATGGCTTCAGCCACCTCTGGTGCCTCTCGGACCATATTGACAAACTCATTACGATTTCTTGGCCAACTACAGGCGGTAAGACAAGAGATTGAACGGCTTGAAGAGGAACATTACGAGTCCATAATCATCAGTGCCTTGCAAATGTTTGAACAAATCGGTATATCCTCAGACTTCCTCCAAAACGAATCAGCCGCAGTGGAGCTATTTCAAGGTTTCAAACTAGGTCCGGGGATTGAGGAAAGGATTCAGCTTATAACAAGGCGGCTTGAGGGTCTAGTTGTAGACTCAACTGGAAACAAAGACTTCCTTCTCCAGTATGCCCGTCTTGTTCCTCGACTGATTGCACTCTTGTTACTTCTTGCTACTACTACGAAGACTTCACAAGAAGCACCATTAGAGGACATTGATCTCAAGAGAGGTCTAATTCTTCTTCATGATCTGATTAGTGACTAGGAGTCTTGTCTGGTCCATCAATCAGAATTCTTGCATCAACAACAATAGCGCCTTTTCCTTTCTCATACACAAAGGTCGGGTTGCAGTCGAGTTCTGTTATCTCAGGATTCTCTTCAATCATCTTGGACACTGCAAGCATTATCTTGATCAGTGCGTCCACATCACGTGGACCTTCACCCCTCACACCTTCAAGAATCTTGTACGCTTTGAGCTCACTCAGCATCTCTCTAGCATCAGCTTCTGAGAACGGAATCAATCTGAAAGACACATCTTTGAGAACTTCAACAAAGATACCACCGAGACCTGCCATAAGGGCATGACCAAACTGTGGGTCTTTTGTGACTCCCACAATAATCTCTGTCCCCATATCTGCAAAGTCAGAGATGAACACACCTCTACTCAAATCTACTTCGATTCCCTTGTCCTTCCCATAATTCTTTGCATTCTCCATAATCTCATCAAAGGCTTTTCGAACAGCATCGTCGTCTTTGAGGTTGATTTTCACTCCTCCTGCATCAGACTTGTGCATAATATCCTTTGATAGAATCTTGAGCACAACTGGGAAGCCTATTGCTTTTGACCTCTCAACTGCTTCATCAGAAGTGCTGGCAGTTGCATAGGACGGTATAGGGATTCCGTATGCCTTCATAATGTCCTTTGCTTCATGCTCTAGGACAAAGGTTCTACCTTCATCCAGAGCAGTCTTGAAGATTTTCTTGGCTTCTTTCATCTATGATTCAGACCTCTCTCCTGTTGCTGGTTTGTTCCTCCTTTTTATCATTTGCCAGAATGACACCGAAGTCACATCACACCATGTTTACTCGTGTGAATCAGAGTCCTAGAGATAACCAGGGTGCACTTGTTTATTGTCCTCTAGTACAAATAACAATCCTAAAAGCCGTGGTTTCCAGGGTAGTCTGGAGGCACTCCTGTGAGCTTTGACATTATCAACGAAGGCAATGCTGTCCTGAACGCTTCTGCTGATGACCTTCAAGTGATGATGCGAGAAGGACTGGACCAGCGATTGACAATCTATGGCAAGGATCTTCTCTGTTATAGTCCAACTGCATATCCTTACGAAATCAAGGATCATACCCAGGTTGGCCCACATAATTTCGTGTCTTTGAGCGTCACAGGCACATCATGTTCTCTCATGTGTGAACACTGCGAAGGGCAGCTTCTGAAAGGTATGGAGTCAACAATCACCCCAGAGAGTCTGTTTGACAGATGTAAGGAAATCAAGTCGCTAGGTGGGGAAGGTGTTCTCATCAGTGGCGGGTCGGACTCTAAGGGATTTGTTCCATTAGAGAGATTCACCGACTCGATTCAAAGGGTGAAATCTGAACTTGGTCTTGATGTAGTTGTTCACACAGGCCTGGTCAGCGAAAAAACAGCACAGGGTTTAGCCGAAGCACAGATTGACGCGGCCATGCTTGATGTCATTGGTAACAACCGTGTTTCCAAAGAGGTCTATCACATTGAGGATGGACCAAGAAAGATGCGGCAGTCGCTTGATATCCTAGAAGACCTTGGAGTACCAACTGTACCCCATGTTCTTGTTGGACTCGATCATGGAAAACTTGCTGGAGAGATTGAGGCTTTGGACTTGATTGCACAAGGCAATCCTGCAGCAGTTGTGATTATTGCGTTAAGTCCAATCAGAAAGACTGCTATGGGGCGCGTGGCTCCTCCCAGTCCTGAGGATATTGGACGTGTTATGACTGTTGCAAGGTTAGGAATGAAAGAGGTCCCACTTCTTTTGGGATGTGCTCGACCGATGGGAAAGCACAAGATTGAAACTGACAAATATGCTGTTCTCAGTGGTGTGAATGGAATCGCCCTGATTAGTCAAGAGGGTGCTGATTTCGCAAGAGAGAACGGATTGGAACCAGCTTTCCTAGATGTGTGCTGCAGTCTTGCCTACAAGACACTCGCCTGATTCCTTTTTACAATCCGCCCAGCAAACTCATACCCTAGATCAAAGACCCAGAGTCCTACTGCAGTGGGGAGAAACATTGGCCAAGGAATCACCAAACCAAGTACAACTAGTTTCAGAACGAACCTGTATTCAAACAACTTGTAGGCCACAGGAGACCTTTCCTTGTCTGCCCAATCATTCCCTTTCTCATCAAGAACAGCTGCTAGGAAGAGAATGATGAGCACAGTCAACCAATCCAACCAACGCGTAATGGCTGGAATTCCGAGGACTAATAGTGTAATGAAAATCAGTACAAAACCTACAATGAACTGAGGATGATTTACCTTCCCTGAAACAAGAACTCCAATCACGATACTTGTCAAGAGAACCAAGTCCCACTCTGAGATTGTCATGAGCAGACCAAAGAGAAGTCCTGCAAGAGCTAGTGGAATCCATGCGGCACTTGGTCGGTCAAGCTCATCAAGAAGGTCATCACCGAGCTTCAGTGCAAAGCCTGCGAAAGAATACGCTGAGAAATACATGACCCACTGAAGCATGTTGACTCTCCACCGAACAAGAGTGGCTCCTCAGTCTAACTATGACTCGTCGCTGGGCATTTCTGCCCTCAGATAGCCAATTGCATCATCGGAGCCAGTTAGGCTTCCGATGTTGACTAGATAAAACTTCTTGATTGTCTACATCAGAACACAAGGTGTTCCAATTGCTTGACCCGGAAGGTTAGTTCGGAATTTTGCACGAACAGCTCCACTGTTTCCATGTGGTCCAAGTACCTTGCCTAAGAACTCCTTCTCTTCTGGTGAAACCCATTTCACCTTGCGACCAACAAGTGCTGCTGCCTCGGATTTTGTCTTGATCTCATCGAATAGCAAAATCACTTGATTCGGATGTTGTAGGTGCTTTCCCCTACGATAGCTTGTGACAACGCCTCTGCGGCCTTTCAGAACGTCACTCTTCGACATACGGAGTTCCTCCCAGTGGGATTCTCGTCAACGCGCCTAGGAATCGGATATAAGAGTTACTGAATAGACTCTGCAGTTCAATCAAGACTCAATTCCAGGTCCTTTATCACGTGTAACTGAATCACGCTCACGTGTTTCGTATTTGTACATCTCCATCATTTCTTTGCCTTTCTCTATCAATACATCTCTTATTGCCCATCCGACCTGGTTTGGTCTTTGAGCTAGTCTATACAGTGCAAACCATACTCTTCCATCCCCCATCGAGCCTTGAATCATGAGGTTTTCAACCATATCTCGTGCCACTCCTACCTTGTCAATTGATGCACCAAGTGAGGACAGTATATTGTTCTCTCGTTGGTTGATCTCCCTAACTCGCCATGCCATCTGCATGGAGCTGATGAATGATAGGAACATCACAAAAAGAACATAGAGACTGGCTTCCATAAAAGTAGCAAAATCGGCAATTGCTACTGATAGTAGGACAAGTGAAATCAACAAAATCACCAAGAAGGCAACACCCTCAATCAATGCATTCACGAATCCTGCAACGCGCCAGTCGTAGTATCTTGACATGGTTGATGAGGGGCTCCGGAAGTGCATAATATCTCCTAGATACTTGTCCCTAGCACGACGACCTAAGTACAGCCAGACTCCCTGTAAGAATAGAGCATGAACGATGATAACAAGTGGGAGGGTGCTATAGGGAGTCAGTTGCATAGAACAAGCCCTCGAGTCTTATCGTTTAAACGTATTGAAGTGCGCGGTTATGGATTACTTTCGGAACCCTCCCTACTACACAGTCATGCATCAAACAGAACATCGGGATGAGAGAAAGCTAAACATTCTACGTACAATAACATGATTAGAATTCGTTCTGGATTTACGGGCCCGGGTCATGCCCTCCCGGAAAACGATCCGGGCTCGTTTCTTTCATTTCTTTTCGACAGAATGACTTATCACAAGTGGCAAAGGGTTCGCTGTTGGTGACTGTTTTGGACAAAGTCAACCATGTCAATCCTAAACATATCGAAAACATCCCAGACTATCTCGAGGCCATGCACAAGGTTGGCGTTCTTGGTGCAGGAAGAATGGGGAGGGCCACAGAAATTGTGAAACGCATGTTTAAGGACAAAGACTGCTTCACATTCTTGTCGATGTCTGGACCGATGGTTCCAGGGGGACTCCGAAATGTCGTTCGTCACTTGGTTGAAGAGGGCAATATCCAAGCAATCGTCACCAGTGGGGCGAACATTGTACATGACCTAGTCGAAGCATACGGAGGCAGTCATTTCAGAGTTCCACCCTCAAAGGATGATACTGAACTGCGAGAGGCTGGAATGGGGAGAATCGCAGACATCTTCGTTCACGAGAAGGACTTCGAGCTCTTTGAGAAAGGCATCTACAAGTTCCTAGATACTCTGTCAAATGAGAAACTTACAACCTTGGCTCCAAGCGAGTTTCTGGACGAGCTCGGAGCATCTCTGGAGGACTCCGACTCCATTGTCAAACAGGCTGCTCATCATGGTGTTCCAATATTCTCTCCTGGTCTAATGGACTCCATGCTGGGTTTTCATCTCTACACCTATAGCACCACCAAGGAGCTATCTCTTGACTTCGTGAAAGACCTCAGAATCTTGGGCAATATCGTTACCGAGCAGAAAAAGACAGGAGCAATCATGCTTGGAGGAGGTCTCACGAAGCATTTCACCATGGGCTCAACCATTCTTAGGGGTGGTCTTGACATGGCTGTCCAGATCACGCTCGACCGTCCCGAGGGTGGCAGTCTGGGAGGAGCCCCCCTTGCAGAAGGCATCTCTTGGCAGAAGATGCAAAAGGAGTCCAACTTTGAAACAGTCATTGGTGACGCCACTATTCTGTTTCCGTTGCTCGTTGCAGGCACTCGTTGAATAACCAATTAGAGTTCACAATAGTTAAATACGTCCTCTGTTAATTATTCTTCGTGATTACATTGGGTGAAAAGAAATGGCCAATGCCCTACAGAAAGGGATCAGTGTATTTTCAGTATCAAGTGAAGGACTTTGACCGAGCAAAGAAGTTCTATTCCGAAATCATGGGATTAGAAATCAAGTGGGATGGAGGAGCAGAGGTTGGATGGGCTGAGTTCGCACTTCCCGCAGAAGGCGCTAGGCTGGGTATCAATCTGATACGAGAGGGTGAGCATCGTCATGGTTCAGGAACCCTCACAATGGATGTTGAGGACCTTGATGCATGCAAGATGTACCTCAAGAGTAAGGGCGTCGACACTTCTGACATAACTGATATCCCTGACATGGTTTCCTACTTCAACCTGAAGGATTCAGAGGGCAATCCAATACAGGTTGTGGCTGAACCTCGAGTCAAGAGTGAGAAGTAGGTTTGCCTACTACTCATCGTACTTCATTGCGATGGCTAGACCGATTATCATGAGTATAATACCTAGGTAGAGATGGTGGAGGTGAAATCCACCAATGATGAATGGATCGGATGCACCTGGTATCCATTGAAGAAACTCAGTGCCTGGCACAAAATCATGCAGATCATCGAGGAATAAACCTAGACCTGCTATGAAGACCAGAACGCCACCAGCGACTCCTGTCTTTCCCATTATTCAACACTCTTCTTCATTGTCTTGCGAAATCCGTATCCTGATGTTATACTTGAGAAGTTATCAATGCATCCTTAGTCAGACTGAACCAAAACTCTCACCCTCCATTTCTCACTTTTTCTGCAATCTGGTTATTTGAAACCCCGATTGTCAAAAAACCACACATCAAAACTGAGAGGCACGAATAATGACTTGGCACGATATGCTAATACTTCCTGTAGTCCTTCCACCGACCTCTAAGAATCGGAGAGCCCAGACATAGGTATAGTCATTGATTGGTCCACCCCAACCACTACCACCGAAGGCTGTGCCAAGAACACCATATTCTGCTGCCTCGCTACTGGCAAACAAAGCTTCACGCTCAGTTACATTCAACTGAAGATACTCAATGATGTTCATTCTTCGATAGTCGAAATTGTAACGTACGGAACCTCCATTGCCACCTTCAATCTCTCCACTGATGCCTATTACAAGGAAGATGTGTTCAGGATGGTCCATCCCCCTAAATTCTCCATATAGCCAATCGACTCCAATCTCAAGTGTCACTCCACTTGTTTCGTATACGACAGTAGTCCATTGTTCTCGCTGTACAATCACATAGGACACTCCAGTGAGTGAAACAAGAAGAATCGCCGTAACAAGAAGAGCTGCAGAAAACATCCTCTGTTCTTTCATTCTCTTGAGAATGCTTGACTTTTCAGAGGTCATCAAAACCTCCACCTAAATCCAATATTGCTGCAGTTTGTTTTAAGACTGAGCTTTTTCTAGAGATGCTTTCACTCTGGTTATTTGAGATATTGATCATCGAGAAGTCAAAGATAGAACGAAGTGTGCATGCAACCCCTCGCAAAGCACGTGCTTTACTGTGACAATCAGAGCTCCACGCACGATAATAGGTTATATGATTTTATATTTACGTTTTGACTGCATGTATTCATTTTGTTCAAGTCATGTAGACCAATAGTTACTGGGTTTCGAATCTTTCTAAATCAGATGATTGAGGTCTCTACTTTTCATTTTTGTATAAGATAGCTAGTGAAAACACAAGTAGTGTGTGAACAGGCCAGGGAATCACATACTCCAGTGTAAAGATGTAGACATACTTAAGCATAAGATAGGTCATTATTATTTGGGATGTCAGTGCTCCGAGTAGCAGTAATATGAAGAACCGCTTTTGGACCCGACCTAAATAGAGATTATGCAGGAGCTTACTTGTTGATAAGCCTAGTACAAACCACATCAGACCCAATAGAACAAATGGGAATTCGTACCATGGGAAGGGGAATAGGAAATCAACTGTCCGAAAACTATACCCGAATGAAAAACCATGGCTGTATGTCCAGAATGGGAACAGCCACCGTTGAAAGGGTGACCCAATGTCCGGATGGATTTCGATTACACCATATGGCAGTAGTATACTAAGGATCATTGCAGCATAGGGCAAATACAGTCGTTTCTCCAAACCATTTCTACTCGGATGAAGTTTGATTACTATTTAGCTAGAAATCAGATTGGTCTTTCGCACAGCACATAATCTGAATGATGTGCTTTTAAGAAATCAATAACCAATCTCTCGGAACTGGTACAGAATACGAGAGTAATGATATTTATGAGATTGAACGAATAGATACTTGGACAAAGATGGAGAGGGCTACTGGCTATCTATTCCTCCTTGTGACTCTTCTTCTTGGTAGTGTGCTTCTTATCACAGACTTTCCTGGTTCATTAGCTCCCCCCAGAAGTGAGAGGGAGATTGTCCTCAAATCGGAATTCAATGATGTTTCCACTGATATGACATTGGACAGTCAGGGGAATGTCATAATAGTAGGAGGTAGAATGGATGGTAGCGA
>WOR8_10002248_pt1 | contig 26627 bp, 23 predicted proteins | sample DeeMarSeWOR38_10_FD_19890 | JGI IMG/M metagenome (IMG submission 19890) | reverse complement strand
TGGGCGAAGCAAAGACTCCCGGGAGCAAAACCAGAGCGGCAATGGTGCTGGCCCTGTCGACCGTCATTGCGTAGCTTTCCTGTAAAAAGGCCGGGATCCAGACCAAACAGCCGAACTGCACATAGACAAAACAGAAATAGACCACTGCGATGGTCCAGAGCTTGCGATTGCTTAACACCACCATCAGCCGGGACCTGGGGTCATTATCGATCATTTTCTCAAGTTCTGCCTCATCTTCAAACCCGGCCAACCCTTTTTTCCCGGGATGGTCTGTTACGAATATCCAAAAAAATAGCAGTACCGCCGCCATCATCGCCGGCGGAACCATAAATGCGCTCTGCCATCCGAAATGATCACCGAGATATCCGGAAAGCCGGATGCCGGCACTGCTGCCGCCCGTGACACAGGTTGCGAATAACCCGATCGCCGTTGCGCGCCTCGACCTTGGAAACCAGCTGACAATCAGTTTGAGGGCCGACGTCCAGCCCATGGCCTGACCAAAACCGTTGACACATTGCCCCAGGGAAAGCATCAAAAAGGTCGACCCCTGACTGAAAATCAGATTGCCGATGATCGAGATCAGTGCACCGATCGTTATAATCTTTCGCGGGCCGAAATGATCGGCTAAATAGCCTGAAGGCAGCTGAAAGAGGGTATAGGTGATAAAAAAAAGCGCCATCAACCAGCCGGCCTGGGTATTTGAAATGTTTAGATCCGCTTTCAGAAGGGGAATCATGGGGGAGAAATTGAACCGGTTCATATAGTACATTCCGAAAAAAAGCCACGTCAGGAAAAGTACCAAACCGGCCGGTGACCACCAGCCATTTTTTTTCAAGCCAGACTCCCTCCTCCATCGGTTGAGCGCCTTGTCTCGCTACCCGTCAGCGCCTTGTCCTGTTAGCCGCCAAATAAAATAAGACATGTATCCCTTGTTAACGGGCCTGACCGGCTCAATCCGCCGCCGGCGGACCAACCTAAAATAAAAGCCGACCGGTTCACTGATTTGATCCGGCCGGCTCGTCAACTTCGGCTTTCTGAAAACCATGGGTCTACTAATACATGCAATCTGTTTTGTCGTAGCCGTCGTTGCATCAGGCATCTTATTTCCGGCAGAATTTCGACCAGAACTTCTCTTAAGGCGACCCGATCACCGGCACCAAACTAGCGACCCATTAACTCTTTGCCCTTATCAACAGCGCTGGCTGCATTTGAAGCATAGCCATCTGCACCAATTTCTTCGGCAAATGCCGCTGTTATGGGAGCACCGCCAACCAATATTTTGACCTGATCCCGGATTCCTGCTTCTTTGATGGCATTGATGGTTTCACCCATCTTCGGCATGGTGGTGGTTAACAGGGCTGACATCCCGATAAGCTTGGCGTTGTGTTCCTTGATTGCATCCACGAACACCTGGGGTTCTTTATCAATACCGATGTCCACGACCTCAAATCCGGCACCTTCGAACATCATGCCCACCAGATTCTTGCCGATGTCATGCAGATCGCCCTTGACCGTGCCGATGATCAGCGTGCCAATGGGTTCCGCGCCGGTCTCTGCCAGCAACGGCCGCAAGATATCCATGGCACCATGCATGCACTTGGCACACCGCAATACCTCGGGGATGAACATTTCTTGAAGCGCTTTCCGACAACATCCATGCCCGCTAATAGCCCCTGATCCAATATATCTGCCGGTGCCGCTCCCCCATCCAACGCTTCCTTGGTCAGGTTCACCACCTCATCAATTTTGCCGGCAATCAAAGCCTCAGCCATTTTTCCTAGCAGTTCACTCATGATTATGCCTCCTTTGGTTTCGCACCGATTTATTAACTGCAAAAATAATCGAGTTTAGAATTCAAACTTCTTTTGGCGATATGCTTCCAAATAGGCGGAACACCATTCGTCGTTGCCGGCCAGCGCTTCGGCGGCAACGATATGTTCGCCATCATTTTCTTGTCCAGCGGATCCACGATGGCCCCGTCCAACCCCCTGGCAATGGCCATCACCATAAAGGTCTGGTTTAAAAACTTGCGTTCGGGCAGGCCAAAGGAAATGTTGGAAAGCCCGCAAACCGTGTGAATCCCGGGAAATGTTTTTCTAATCCGTTCAATCGAATTTAAAAATTCAACACCAAAGGTAACATTCGTGGAAATCGGTTGGACCAGCGGGTCGACGTAGATATTTTCCACCGGCACATTGTTTTTGACCAGGTTGTTGATCAGTTCCTCCGCGATCCCCATGCGCTCATCCGTCGTCTGCGGCATGCCTTTGTCGCTCATACAAAGCGCCACGACTTTAAAGTCCGTACCGGCGACAATCGGCAACAACGCCTCATAGCGTTCCTTTTCCAGTGATATGGAATTGATCATGGGGGTGCCGATGTGGACGGTAAGTGCGGATTCAATTGCCTTGGGGTCCGGGCTGTCGATGCAGCAAGGGGCGTCTACGGCCGCTTGTACGGTTGAGGTCAGCCATTTCAGGTATTCAGGTTCTTTGCCAACGAAAACACCCGCATTGACGTCGATGTAATTGGCGCCATTTTCGTGCTGGTTTTTGGCGATGGTTTGTATGGCTTCCGTATCTTGGCTCTCGATTGCCGCAGCAATTTTTTTACGGCTGGCGTTAATTAACTCCCCTACAATAATCATTTGCCCTCCTTTGTGGCTGGCGAATGGGTTTTCGTCCTTACGGTACCCGTGAAATGATGCCGAAAACCCACGCCAAAACCATCTGGCAACTCCCAAATCCTATTTTTTTAGATGGGGTTTAATGGCTTGTATATAATTTTCGTTCGATTTTCAACGCTAATCATATGACGTTCAGGAAGTGGCCTCGTCAATGATTTCAACGACATCCTTAACCTGCACATCTGATTCTTTTTCCAAGATGCCATCGCGCAGCATGGTGGTGCAAAACGGACACGCCACGGCCACGGTTTTCGCACCGGCGGCAATTATTTCTTCGGCACGCTCTTCGTTGATGCGTTTGCCGATGGTTTCCTCCATAAACATTCTGGCGCCGCCGGCCCCGCAGCAGAATCCCTTGGATTCGGAGCGGGGCATTTCAATCGGCTTTGCACCGCCGTTTATCGAAGCCAGTAAATCCCGGGGAGCCTGATAAATGCCATTCCAGCGCCCCAGATAACACGAGTCGTGAAAGCTCAGCTGTGCCGGATGATGATTGGCGACCTTTAAACGGCCCTGCTGAAACAACCCCAGCAGCAATTCGGTATGGTGCACGACCTCATAGTTGGCACCGAACTGAGGGTATTCGTTTTTAATGATGTTGTAACAGTGGGGGCAGCCGGTCAGTATTTTTTTGGGTCTGTACTGATTGAGCACCTCGGCATTTTGCATCATCAGCATCTGAGCGATATATTCATTGCCGGCCCGGCGGGCCACGTCCCCGTTGCAGGCTTCCTCCGGCCCCAAAATGGCAAAATTGACATCTGCCTTCTGCAGCACGCGGGCCATGGCCTGGGCGATTTTTTTGCCCCGATCGTCAAAAGACCCGGAACAGCCGACAAAATAGAGCAGTTCGGCATCCGGGTTATCGGCCATCAGGGGCACGTCCATGTCGTTGCACCAGTCGGCCCGGCTGTCACTGCTGAAGCCCCACGGATTAAATTGATTTTCAAGGTTGGTGAAGGTCTCCTGCATTTCCGGCGGGAAATCAGCCTCCATCAATACGCGATGCTTGCGGGTTTCAATGATAAAATCCAGCTGCTCGATGTTTACCGGGCAGATATCTTCACAGGCACGGCAGGTGGTGCAGGACCAGATGACATCCCCGGTAACGGGTGACCCCTCTCGCACAATCGGCTCAACCGCATCGAAATTTTGGGCCATGATGGCCTCTGCCTGCGCCAACAGGTCAACTTTAAAATCATGGACCACTTTTTTGGGCGAAAGCGGTTTGTCGGTGCAGCTGGCCGGACATTGTTCTTCGCAACGACCGCACTCGGTGCAGGCGTAAAGATTGAGGACATTTTTCCAGCTCAGTTCACTCACCTTCCCCAGACCGAACGTTTCTGCCTCCTCATCCTCGATATCTGTTTTGACAATGGCCTTGGGCCGGTCGAGCCGTTTTAGAAAGACATTGGGTACGGCCGCCAGTAAATGCAGATGTTTGGAGCCGGGGATATAGATGAGAAAACCGAGAATCGTGGCGATGTGGATCCAATAACTGATTTCATAGCCGCTTCGAATTCCGGCCGGTGACAGGGCATCGAGGTTAAACAGCGTGACCACGCGCTCGGAAATCGGAAACGCCCCGGCGTAGGTGAATGAAGATCCGGCGGTTGTGGGCAAAAGCGTCAGGAAGGCATTAATCAAATGAAAGGTGATAACGATGACGCAGGTAAACAGGATGATCAGGTTCGCATCCGTGCCCATGGTCAGGTAATCGGGGCGGACCACCACCCGCCGATAGAGTGCGTAGACAAACCCCACCAGAACCAAAACGGCCAGAATATCGGCCACAAACAAATAGGCGCGGTAAATTCCGGGGATTGCGTGGCCTGCTTCAAAAGCGGGAAAGACCCCCTGGATCATCAGCATCAGCGAATGCGGCTGGATGGCCAAAAAGCCGAAAAATATCAGCATGTGCGCGGTGCCGATCAGGGGTTTGCGCCTGACGTTGGATTGGCCCAGCACATCCGTAAAGAGAATTTTGACTCTCTCGCCGATCCGGTCGAGCTTGAAGTCCGCCTGTCCCTCGACCGATCGCATCAGGCGATACAGATGACGGGCACGAACAAAGAAATAGCCGAATGCGCCGATCAGCGCCAGCGCCATCACAATGGATTTAAGTGTCACATAAGTCTGCATCTACTATCCCTCGACAATCCTTCTATTTGCCGGCGTGCTCCCGCAGGACTTCGGTGAGCACCGGCACGACCTCAAACATATCCGCGATGATGCCGTAATCACATTTCTGGAAGATCGGTGCGTCTTTGTCGGTGTTGATCCCCACAATGACTTTTGACGTTTTCATGCCGGCAAAATGCTGGACTGAACCCGACAGGCCGCAGCCGATGTAAAGTCTCGGGCTTACGGTCTTTCCCGTCTGGCCTACCTGCATCGAATGCGGCGCAAAGCCGGCGTCGACGGCGGCCCGGGAGGCGCCCACCGCGGCGCCCAGCAACTCGGCGCATTCCTCGAGCATTTTGTAGTTTTCGGCGGCATCAATGGGGCGGCCACCGGTAATGATGACGTCGGCTTCGGTGAGGTCCATTTTTTGGGAGCCACCCTTTTTGACCTCTAATATTTTGACCAGACCCGGATCCTCGGCGCTGGCAGCATAGCTTTCGACCTGCGCATCCACCGGGGCCTCTTGAGCCTCGATCGCATTGGGCCGAAGGGCGCACAGCAGTAAACTTGAGCTCAGTTTAATGGTCGCAATTGTTTTTCCTGAAAAATGGGACTTTCGGACCGTCTTTTCATCAAAATTGATGCCGACACAGTCTGACGCCAGGGTAACGTTCAACAGGGCGCCCAACCGCGCAAACACGTCCCGCCCCCTGGCGCTGGCAAGACCGACAAGTCCCTCCAGGGCGAAATGATGAATGACATCCGCCAGCGCTCTGGCCTGTAAATCCGGACTGGACAGGAGGTCAGCGCCGTCGACGCTAACCTGCACGATTTTTTGCGCACCGTACGCGGCCAGCGCTTCTTGCGCCAAGTTTGCATCGACTCCCAGTAACAAGGCGACGACTTCGTTTTTGCCGCCATCCCGCGCAGCGGTGATGGTGCCGAAATTTGTCTTCTTTATCTCGTCTTTTTCCGTCTCAATCAATACGCCTATTTTGGCCATTTGAGTTGTCTCCTATAATTATCTTCAGCTCGGGTTGCACCCTAAGTGCATGTTTATAACGATACGCTTTTCACGGGAGAAAAGGCTTCCCCCCAAGTTCACAGAACCTTGTCATCCTCCCTGAGAATCCGAACCAGTTCAATCACCTGCTCGCGGATCGAGCCCTGCATAATCTGAGCGCTGGATCTTTCCGGCACCGCTTCGAGCTTTAGCAGCTCCGTTTGATCAACGGCGGTATCCAGTCCCAGCTGATCGAAATCAAATTCTTTAATCTCCTTCTTTTTGGCTTTCATAATATCCGGAAATTTCGGGTAGCGCGGTTCGTTAAGACCTTTGGTGGCGCCCACGATGCAAGGCAGTTTCATCTCCAGTACCTCCCGGGTTCCACCGCCGACTTCCCGTTCGACGACCGCCTGGCCATTGTTGATTTCAAGATGGACGACCTCGCTGACCACCGGCAGGTTCATGGCCGCGGCCAGACGATACTGGGTCTGGAAACCTTCGGTGTCCACCGCGTTTTTGCCGGTAAAGATGATATCCGGCGCGCCGTCTCCATCCTGCTCTATGGCGGCCTTGAGCGCCAGACTTGTCAGGGTGCTGTCCAAAAACTGGCTTTGGACCTTTACGAGGATTCCCCGGTGGGCCCCCATGGCCATGGCAGCCCGCATGGTTGAAACGGCAGCTTCGGGGCCCACCGTGACCACAATCACCTCACCGCTGCCCGCCTTTTCAACCCGTTGCACAGCTTCCTCCACGGCATATTCGTCATATGGGTTGATAATGAACTTGCAGGCCGTGTCTTTATAACCCGTGTCACCGGAGATATTAATGGTTGCCGCTGTATCCGGAACATGTTTCACACACACATAGATCTGCATCATCACATCCTTTTGTTTTTGCAGTTAGAAAAAATAGCGGATCACGCCTTCATTTTCTCGTTGGCGGGATCATAGAGCGGCGTCGCGACGACTTCGGCCGGCCGCATCTCACCCAATATTTCAACCTCCAGCTTCGTTCCGGGATCGGTGAGCCCGGGTGGGACATAACCGAAAGCGATGCTTTTGCCCACCCGGTGACCGTATCCACCGGATGAGGTCATGCCGACCTGTTCGTCGCCGTTAAAAATGGGGTTATAGCCCCATGGGTCGGCATCATCGGCCTCGACCACCATGCAGACCAGCTGTTGCTTGATCCCTTCGGCTTTGACCTTTTCCAGCGCCGCTTTGCCGTTGAAATCCTTGTCCCATTTGACCGTCCAGGCCAGACTGGTCTCCAGCGGGGTGTGATGCACATTCATTTCAGACTTCCAGGCCAGATACCCTTTTTCCAGGCGCATGGAATCCATGGCATACATACCAAACATTTTCAGCTCAAAATCCGCGCCGGCGTCCATCAGCGTCTTGAACACCGCAATCTGGCTCTCGATCGGATGGAAAATTTCGTAACCCAGCTCCCCGACATAGCTCATGCGATTGACCTGGCACTTGACGCGGCCCACATAGATTTCTTTGCTGGTGCCGAATGGCATGGTCGCGTTGGAGACATCGCCATAAGCGACTTTTGCCAGAAGGTTGCGGCTTTCAGGGCCGACGATGACAAAACAGCCCAGCTTGTAGGTCCGTCAGCGGGCAGGTTCAGCATCATCCCGTGCTGGTCGTGGCGCTTGCCTAAACTGGCGGTAACGCAGAAGTACCCGCCATCTTTTATTTTGGTGACGGTCATATCGGTCTTAAAAGCGCCGTTTTGGTCCAGGATGGGTGACAGTGCGATACGGCCGTCTCCGGTGGGTACCCGCTGGCAGGTCATTTGGTTCAGCCAGGCTTCAGCGCCGGGACCGCTGAAACGGGTTTTGGCAAAGCGCGTGAGGTCCAGCAGACCCACATGATTCATGACGTGCTGGCACTCAGCGGCGACATGCTTGAAGGCATTGGATCGACGCCAGCTCGGTGTTTCGCAGCGGTCGGCCTCATCAGCGGTAAAGTAATTGGGGCACTCCCAGCCGTAGTAGTCCCCAAAGACCGCTCCGGCTTCTTTCTGATATTCGTAAATGGGGCTGGTGCGGTTGGGCCGGGCGGCATCCCGCCATTCATTCGGAAAGAAAGTGCTGTACAGGCGCGGGTAGGTATCGGCAATTTTTTCGTGGTTGTAGGCCCAGTTGGCGTAAGAACCAAAGCGGCGGCTGTCGACGTGCCACATGTCAATCTCCGGTTCCCCTTCCATGATCCAGCCGGCCAGGTAGTGACCGATACCGCCGGCCTGGGTGATGCCGAAGCTGTAACCGCATGCCAGGAAAAAGTTTTTCAAGGGATAGGCGGGCCCTACCAGGGGGTCGCCGGTGGGCGTGTAGGTGATGGGGCCGACGGTGACGTGTTTAAAGCCGGTCTCCCCTAAAACAGGGAAGCGAAAGATGCCGTGCTCGACATTTTCGGCGACATTGTCGATATCCTCCGGCAGCTCCGTCTGGGCATAATCCCAGGGAACGCCCTCTGGGAACCACTGCTTTCCGACCTTCTCATACATGCCGAGGATCAAGCTGTCCATTTCCTGCCGGACGTAAATCGAACGGTCCGGATCCCGCACCAGGGGCAGCATGCGCTCCCGATCTTCCACGACACCGATGGCCTCGAAGAGGATGTGGGTATGCTCGATGGCGATGGAGGGGATCTCAAGGCCCACCATCGCCCCCACTTGCGGCGCCCATAGACCGCCGGCGTTGACCACCGCTTCACAGGTGATATCGCCCTTTTCGGTGTGGACCACCCACTCGTCGTTGGGCTTTTGGCTGATGCCGGTCACCTGGGTGTGGGTATAGATCTCAGCACCGTACTTTTTGGCGGCGATCGCCATCGCCTGGCAGATGCCGCTGGGGTCCACGTCGCCGTCGTCGGGCCAGTAAAGCCCTCCCAGCAGACCGTCCACATGCATTAACGGATGCAACTCGGCAATCTCCTGGGGGCTGACTTTCTGAACGTCTAATCCCAGACAGCGGTTCATGCTGTAGTAATAGCCCAATTCGTCCATGCGGCCCGGGTTGTCCGCGGTGCGAATGGATCCGGTGGTGTGCCAGCCGGTGGTTTGACCGGTTTCTTCCTCAAGCTTCTGATAGAGCTCGATGCTTTTCATGTTGACCCGGGTGCAATAGTAACTTGAATGAAAGTACGAGCAATTACCGGCCGCCAGCCAGGTCGAGCCGGAAGTCAGTTCATGTTTTTCCACCAGCACAACATCCTGCCATCCATATTTTGCCAGATGATACAGTATGCTGGTGCCGATGGCCCCGCCACCGATCACGACAACCCTCGCCTGTGTTTTCATTGGTTTTTTTCTCCTTTGGTGTAAATTTTCTGCCCTCGCATTAAATTGGACCCCAGACCATGGTTTTCTGTTCCACAAAAATGTTTCAAAAGTCGCAATAGCCAAGGTTTCAGGTGTCAGTGTTCAGGTGTCAGGATTACGAACCTGATGACCAGAGACCTGACACCACTTTATTCTTGACACCTTTATCGTTGAAAGAAGGCGGATAAAATCAATATTCGGTTATACAAATTAATTATAGGGCACAATACCAGGGAGTTATCAAAGCAATAAACATACCAAAAAAACTGAATTATATTTAGTAGTTAAACAGTTGTCGATTGTTTTTTAAACCACGAATTAAATCAATTGGCAAGAAGTATTTTTAATAATAATATCAGTGGATTAAATTACGGACGAGTCCCAATTTGCTGCCTCCGGGGCCCGCATGAAATCTGCTGAAAAAGAAAACGATTTCTGTTTTTCCAGGGTAAAATTATTTTACAAATAGAAAAAAAATTTGACATTTTGTAAAATTATTTGTCATTCATCCAAGGAATGATTGACTTTAACCCGTTTTACGCCGGGTAACATACTCAGATAATTCCGACTCGATGGCTGGATCGATATCCGGTTTCTCGTAATTCGCCAATCGTTTATTCAACAGGTCGGAGGCCCGCTCATCGGTCCGTTTGCCGCCTTTGCTCTGCCAGCCGTCATAATCCTGAACCGTCATCAATTCGGAAAGAAAAAATGCCGTGCGGCAAAGTTCAAAGGTTTTGGGCTGGGTCAGATAATTGCCGCCAATACCCACTTCCTCGATGGTTGCCAGGTCGAGGCTCGCATCGCTAATTTCAATGGGTTCAATTAGTTTTTTTACCATTCCGCAGAGTTCTTCATCGATGATAAATTTTTCGTAACTCATGGCAACATAGGCGCCCAGAATCCCGCAGGCGTGTAAAATGAAGTTGATCCCATTGCGAGCCGCGGTGATAAGGGCCATCGCTGATTCGATGCCGGCCTGAGCATCCGGAAAGTTGGCATCGGTCAGACCGCCGCCGCTGCGACTGGGCAGGTGGTAGAAACGGGCCATCTGGGCGGTGCAGGACACAATCATGGAAAGCTCCGGGGCGCCAATGGACAGGCCCCCCGTTCGCATATCCATCGGTGATGAAGTGGAGCCATAGATGATGGGGACACCCGGTCTGACAAGCTGGGCTAATGTCAAACCGGCCAGGATCTCGGCATTCTGCATGGCCAGGATGCCTGCAATCTCAACCGGGCCGGATGCCCCGGCCATGGCCAGTGAAGCCAGAACGCACGCTTGTCCGTAGCGTGCCAGTTCGATGAGCGAACCCGCCATTTCTTCTGAGAATTGCAGCGGGGATAATGAGTTGATCAAAGAAACGGTTACCGGCGTTTCCTTGATTTTCTCTTTACCGCCCCAGATCAGACCGGCCATCTCGATGGCGTCCCGGGCCCCTTCTTTGGAGACCGGGCTGCCCATAAACGGTTTGTCACACAGGACAATGCTGGATAAAAGCATATCCAGATGAGCCGTCTCCGCTGGAATATCGGAAGGCTCCACCATCATGAACCCGTTCATGTCAATATATTGGGACGTCTGAACCAGTTTGCAGAAATTGTCATAGTCTTCCATGGTGGCATTCCGTTTGCGGCCATCGGATAATATGATAAACGGAGCGCCATAGCCGGGTACGAACGCAAAATCGTCGTCTCCCAATTGAACGCTCTTCGCCGGATTTCGGGCGGCAAGCGTGAAATGTTGCGGTGCTGATTCCAAGGCGCCGCGAACCTGATTTTCGGAAAAAAAGACGGTTTTTCCATCCACTTTGAAGCCGTTTTTCTTAAAGATATCGAGAGATTCCGACTCGTTAAAGGCGACCCCCACGCTGGAAAGGATATTCATAGCGGCATCATGGATTTTAGTCATTTGCGCTTTGGTAAGCGTCGGCATTCGATCATACATTGGCTTTCCTCCTGTTGTATTGGGCATTTGGGTCGAGCTTCTAAAAGGCGGTTCTGTGGCGATCCATTGAAACTTTCTAAAGCCGGTTGGCGGCTCTGGAAAGATTCGGCAACTGACGAATAATCAAAAGGGAAATTCACAAAAAGACGGTCGCGATGGAAATTGCCCCCCCGTAAGGCTACCGGACAACATCGGGCAAGAGACAATGCGATAATGCCCGGTTTTAGCATCGTTACGCTTGTATTGCAGCAAATAGGGTACCAAAATGAAATTAAAGCGATATCGCTGAGCTGAATTTATTTCAGCCGGTCTAATTGAAATCGGTTCGATTCAGATGATACGTTTTCATCTTATAATGCAGCAACTGCCTGGAAATTCCAATGCTTGCGGCGGCCCGGGAAACATTGCCGTTGGCGTTGACCAGCGCATTGATAATAGCGGTTTTTTCGCCTTCTGCTCGGATTTCCATCAGGCTTTTAGCGGGAGCTCTGGCCGCCTGATTTTTAGATAAGGCGACTTTTAGATAATCATCGGCCGGGGGGCTGGTGGCCATTCTTTGCGCGCTATCGGTAGAATTGCGTTCATCGGGCCGGTTGTTGAGCTGCGCACTGAAATGTCCGCGCAGATGATTGAATTTAATCACTTCATTGGGTTGTACCAGATTCATGGCACTTTCAATGACATGCTCTAACTCGCGCACATTTCCGGGCCAGGGGTAGCGATTGAAAAGCACCATCACTTCTTCGGAAATCCGGGGGATGCCTTTGCTCAATGCACGGCTGTGTTTGTCCAGAAAATGTCGAATCAGTTTTTCGATATCATCGCGTTTTTCCCGCAGCGGCGGAATGGCAATGAAGACCACCCCCAGGCGGTAAAACAGATCCGGTCGCAGGGTTCCCGCTTCAATGGCGTGGTGGGGCTCCTGGTTGACCGAGCTGATGATTTTTAAATCAATATCGATTTCTTTCAAAGCGCCCACTCGCCGAACTCTCTTTTCCTGCAGGACTCTCAGGATCTTGGCCTGCAGGTTGATGGACATGGCATTGACCTCATCGAGAAATAGGGTGCCGCCGCTGGCGCGTTCAAAGAGCCCCGGTTTGTTCATCGCGCCGGTAAAGGCGCCTTTCGATGTTCCGAAAAGAATGCCTTCAAGCAGGTTTTCCGGAATCGCCGCACAATTGACCGGGAGGTACTGTTGTTTGTTGCGAGCGCTGTGGTTGTGGATGGATTGTGCCAGGAGTTCTTTGCCGGTTCCGGTTTCACCATAGAGCATGACCGGTGATGGCGAGTTGGCGGACATAACGGCGGTATTAACCGCCCGTATAAATGCCGGGTTTTCGCCGATAATGTCGCCAAACGTATAAACTGTACCGTTATTCAAGACGGAGTTCTTTTTGGGTATGGCCACCGAGGCGATGGTTTCTTCCAGGACATTATAATCTTTGACCAAACAGATGGTGCCGATCTGGCGGCCGTCGCGCCGCAGGGGAAAAACGCGGTGGATGGTATTGGCGACTTTTCCCATACGGGTTCGGTAGAAAAAGTGGCGATTGACGATGGGGCGGCCGTTTTTGAGGCATTCCATGACATTGCTGGTATCATCCGTTAAATCGTAAACTTCGGTAACTTTTTTACCGAGCGCATCCCCCGGATCGAGGTCATCGATTTTGGCCATGGCTTCATTGTAGTAAACAATCTCGCCGGCCATGTCGGTGATAATGACGCCCTCATCAAAATCTTTAAAAACACTCAAATAATCGACATGGTCGAGTTCAAGCTGATGCGGTAAGGCGCTGTTTTTCATGCGGTCCGTCATGGAACAATATCTTCTCCGCGTAAGTTGAACAGAATGTCATTTTCCCGATAGGCCCGTTCGAGCTTTCCCTGATGGTCTTTGAGTCGATTGCCGTCGCGGCTGGCCAGCTCCAGAACAAGATAATTGATGATGCAGGAAATCGTTGTCGGGCTCCCGATGAAGGGGATGTTTTTGGCGGGAGCCACCAGGGCGAGGTGGGCAAATTGCGTCAGTGGGCACAACGAGCTGTCTGTAATCACGAGAAGCGTCCGATCAAGCCGGCGTGCCATTCTGCCCAGCTTGATGAGCTCATTGGGATAACGGGAAGTGGCAATGATGACCACCAGACTCTGCGGTTCAGAAATGGTCAACCAGTCGATTGCGGTGCTGTCACTGCCCTTTAATATGTGGACGCCGCTTCTGACTTTGGTCAGTGACCAGCCCAGGTAGTAGGCAAACGTGTAAGACAGGCGGGAGCCGATGATATATAGGGCCGGGCTTTTTTCCAGGTAATCGATCACCTGTTGCAGCATATCCATTTCCACCGTTTCAAAAAACTGTTTGAGGTTATCCATCTCCTCGGATACCACCCGACGGAGGCGATCCATTCCCTCTCCGGTGCCAGCCGCCATGTCGGTGCGCTCCAGCATCGTTAATTCCCGGTCTACGAAATCTCTTAATGCTTGCTGGAATGCGCCATACCCCTCGTAGCCCAGCTGGCTGACGAATCGCACCACCGTCGCTTCACTGACCTGACAGGTTGTTGCCAGCTCTTTAGTGGTCATAAATACCGCTTTGCGCGGATGATTAACAATGTAATCGCCAAGAATGCGGGCTTTGGGCGTTAAGGTGGGGTGCTGCTCCAGAATGCCCTTCATCGTTAAGCGAGTTTGGTGGCCCTTCATCGCGTTTCCCTCGTCCGCTTAATAAATTTGTTCAAAAAATCCGTAAAAATGAAAGAAATGTTTGAAAATGAAAGAAATATTTCAAAATAAAAAATAGTATTGACGGCCATGCAGATAAAAAAATAATTGAATTTCATGTAATATCAAGTATATTATGCGATTTGTCAAGTTTTTTTGGAAAAATTTTATTTCATCTTCGTTTTTTTCTTGACATCTTTTATTTCATTATCATAGGGTCTTTGAGAACATCGTTCGCAATCGGGCCGATCAGGATAAACGGAATTGATTTCGCTTCGCTCATCCGCCGGAGGCGGAGAATAATGGAATGTTGGAATTCTGGAATGATGGGTAAAAAGAACAATGCGCAAGCCGTTTTCCATACCCAATATTCCAACATTCCACTATTCCACCGTTCCATGCGCCATACAAAGCCGATGACCGCAAAAGTACGATAATTCCTTGGATTGTAGAAATTCCGACTCGTTAACCAAATAAGGGAGAGTTTCCGATGCTTGGCAAATACAAACCCCTGTGGGGCGAAACACCATCGCTCAAATCAAATTATGATGCCGTTATCATCGGTGGTGGTTTACATGGACTTGCGGCTGCCTATTTTTTGGCGCAGCAACACGGCATGCGGAATGTGGCCGTCATTGAAAAACGCTATCTTGGCTTTGGCGGATCCGGGCGCAACACCGCCATTGTGCGTGCCAACCAGCGGACCCAGGAAAATGTTCCCCTTTATAAGGAAGCCCTTGATCTATGGCCCGTCCTGACAAAAGAACTCGATTACAACCTGATGTTTTTTAATTGCGGCAACCTGAATCTGATGCACAGCGAAGCCGCCATGAATGCAGCGCGGATGAATGTTGCCACCGCGCAATTTCACGGGGTTGAGAGCCATCTGATCGACGCCAAACAATGCAAAGAGATGGTCCCGGCCCTTAATATTTCAGAAGATATCACCTATCCGATTTTTGGCGCCATGTATCATCCGCCGGGCGGGATTCTGCGCCACGATGCCATCGTCTGGGGATTGGCAAAGGGCGCTGCCAAGCACGGCGTGGATATTCATCAGCAAACCGAGGTGACCGGAATCGGCGTTGAAAACCATAAAATCGTTTCCGTTGAAACCGATAAGGGCCACATCAAAACCCCGCGGGTTTTAAATGCCGCCGGCGGATACTCGGCGGCCCTTGCATACGCCATGCTGGGGCTAAAACTGCCGATCAGCGTCCTGACCATTCAGGCCATGGTCACCCAGCCGCTGAAACCGATTTTAAACCATGTGGTTTCGTCCGGCACCTATCATGCCTATGCGAATCAGACCCTTAAAGGTGAAATTGCCACCGGCGCTCACATGGATGCCTGGCCGAATTACACCACCCAAACGACCGCTTATTACATCAAACACCAGGCCGAAGCGCTGGCAGAGATGCTGCCCTGTTTAAGGGGGGTTAAATTCATGCGGCACTGGGCCGGCCTGGCGGATATGACCCCGGACATGGCGCCCATTATGGACGGCAACGACCCGATTGAAGGCTATTTCATGGATTGTGGCTGGGGATATTTTGGTTTCAAGTCCTGTGCCGCCGCCGGCAAATATATGGCGCAATTCATGGCCAGCGGAAATTGCCCTGACATTCTCAAACCCTTCAGTCTGCGTCGATTTGAACAGCACCGGCTAATGGGGGAAACGGCGGCGTTGGTGAATTATACTCCCGACAATTAATCCATAACTTTAGTCACTTCCAACTTTAGTTCACTTTAGCTCACTAAAGGAGACTTCATCATGGCTTTAACCCTCACCTGTCCCGTATGCGGTAAGCGCAACGGTTATGAATTCCGTTATGGCGGAGAAGATAAGGGGCCCCGGCCGGCTGAAGCGGAACTTACGCCGCAAACCTGGTGCGAATATGTGCACCTGAATAACTGCACAGCCGGAATACAAAAGGAATGGTGGTGTCATCGGGATGGCTGTGGCGTCTGGTTTACCACTTACCGGGACACGACATGTAATCTTGAGGTCGAAAAATCGGAGGCGCAATCATGAACAGGCTGGAAAAACTGTCCACGCTGCGAATCAATCCTGCCCAACCCATTTCTTTCAAGTACAAGAAAAAATCGTTGCAAGGTGTCAGCGGCGATACGGTTGCCACCGCCCTTTATGCCAACGGTATTCGTATCTTTGGGCGCAGCTTGAAATATCATCGCCCCCGGGGCCTTTACAGTCTGGACGGTGAAAGCAGTAATACCTGCATGCAGGTCAACAGCATCCCCAATGTATGTGCTGAAAATACCCTCCTGAAAAAGGACCTGCGCGTTAAAGCCCAAAATGTTGTGGGCTCGCCCGAAACGGATCTGAAAGGGTTCATGGATAAACTGGACTGGGCAATGCCGGCCGGATTTTATTACCGCACGATGCACAAACCGGCCCGCATGTGGCCCGTTGCCCTCAAACAGGTGCGCAAGGCCGCCGGGCTGGGCACCATTTCTGCGAATTTTCGAATGCCCGGCACCTACGACGAGATTTATCCCAAAGCGGATGTCTGCATCATCGGCGGGGGGCCGGCGGGTATGTCGGCGGCCCTGGCAGCGGCCGAGCACGGGCTGCGGGTCATCCTGCTGGAATCCCGGCCCTGGCTGGGTGGCTTTTTTGACTATCGCAAGGCGCAAAATGACGCCGGGGTATCGCTTTCTCAAAGCGCCCGGCAAATGGCGCACCAACTTGCGCAACATACAAATGTTCGCATATTTACGCAGACCGCCGCGGTGGGCGTCTATAACAACAACCTGGTCACCGCATTTCAGAAAGGGCTTGATACCGATTCTTTTGATGAGCGCTATATTGAAATCCGGGCCACCAGTGTGGTGGTGGCTACCGGTTGCATCGAGCGCCCGCTGCTTTTTGAAAATAACGAGCGGCCCGGTGTCATGCAGATCGGCTGTGCGCATCGGCTGGCACGGACATACGGCCTGCTGCCGGGTAAACAGGCGGTTTTCAGCATCGGTCATGATTTGGGCCTGGAAGCGGCGTTGGATCTGTTCGACCTGGGCCTCGAGGTTTTATGTGTGGCTGATATCCGCGAAGAGGGTCAGGACCCCGCGCTGCTCGCGGGACTGGCTGAACGCAACATTCCATTTTTGAGGGGGTGGGTCGCCACCTGCGCCCATGGGAAGAAAATCCTGAATAAAGTTACGCTGGCAACGATTCCGGGTACCCTTCAGAAAGAATTTGCCTGCGACCTGTTGGTCGCTTCAGCCGGGATGACACCGTTAACCGGCCCGCTCTCTCTGGCCCAGACAAAATTGGCTTATGACCCCCACACCGGTTTTTTCCTTCCCCAACAGCGCCCGGCCAAACTACAGGTTGCCGGTCGCCTGCTGGGACTCAATCACCCGGCTGCTATTGAAGCTTCGGGCCGGCTGGCCGGCATTCTGGCGGTTGCCGATTGCGGCGCGTCCGTTGAAAGCCAGCTAAAAGATGCCCGGGAAAAACTCAATCATTTACCGGGTCCCGACAAGGGCTGCAAATTGGTGACGGCGCCGGTTGCCGGCCGCAAAACCTTTATCTGTTTTGACGAAGATACCACGATCAAAAATGTGAAACAGGCCTTATCCATGGGCTTTGATGCCACCGAGCTCATCAAGCGCTTTACCGCCGCCGGCACCGGACCCGGTCAGGGGGGCATCCCCGGGCACAACCTGCCGCTGTTTGTCGCTCAATATCACGGCGATACAAATGCGACGGCCATGCCGACCACCGTGCGCGTACCCCTGGTTCCCACTTATATCGCCACCTATGCCGGCGCCAACCACGATATGTGCAAGCGTACGCCGGTCCATGATTCCCAGAAAGCCGCCGGCGGTGTCATCCGGCGCATTGGTGTCTGGAAACGGGCCCGCTATTTCTCCCGGGACTTCAGCTGCCGTGAAGAAATTGAAAATGTTCGTGAGAATGTGGGCTTGCTCGATGCCTCCACCCTGGGCAAATTCCGACTCTGGGGGCCCGATGCCCTCAAGGCCTTGCAGCGGGTTTACGTCAGCGACATGTCCCGGATATCCGACGGTAAAGTCAAATATTCAGCCATGTGCAATGAGGATGCCGGTATTATCGATGACGGCGTGGTGGTCAAGCGAGGTGAAAACGACTATTACTTTACCAGCTCTACCGCCCGGGCCGGCGTCACGGTCGAATGGCTCAGATACCACACCCGCTTTGACGGCTGGGATTTTCACATGGTCAATCTCACCGATGCCTTCGGGGTGATCAACATTGCGGGGCCCAATGCGCGCAAGGTGCTTGAGAAAGTTACGGATGCCGATGTTTCCCATGCGGCCTTTCCATATGCCGGCTATCGTGAATTTAGGATTAAAAATACCATACCGGTCAGATCGATGCGTCTGGGCTTTGTGGGTGAGCTTTCATACGAATTGCATGTTCCTTCATCCTACATGCAGTCTGTTTGGGATTTGTTGATGGCCGCCGGCAAAGAATTCGGCATTCGCCATTTCGGGCTGGAAGCCCAAAATGTGCTACGCATGGAAAAATGCCACCTGATTATCGGTTCCGAATCCGAGCAGCGAACGACGCTTCACGATGTCGGCCTGGGCTTTTTATGGGATCGCAGCAAATCAGAGGCAAAAACAGTGGGCGCTGTGGCGCTGAAAGAGACTGAGAATCAGGAGGGGCGTTTGAAGCTGGTGGGATTTAAAATGGAGGATCCTTCCCGGGCCCCGAAAGACGGATCCATCATCGTGGACAGCCGCATCAGGGGGTATGTGTGTGTTGCCCGTCACAGTTTTGCATTGAAAGAACCCGTTGGACTGGCACTGGTAGATGCACCGCTGGCTGCGGAAGGGACGCGCTTGCAAATTTATGAAGACGAATGCAACGGTCAGCATCTTTATGCAACCGTAGCGCCGACGCCCTTTTACGACCCTGAAGGCAAACGGTTAAGCATGTGAGGTGAAAATGGCTGCTGAAATCAAACGACAATCTCCGGTATCTTTTCCCGGCAACCCATTAAAAACGGATATTCGCGATCACTGGACCGTGGTCCTGGAATATGAGGCTGAAGGCCAGGGGCCTTATTTTTTCGACCTGAGCCACCGCGCCCGATGGGACCTGCAAGACTCGGACCTGTCAAGCTTTCAACCCCTGGGTATCGGTGTTCCGGACACGCCGGGACAATGTATTTTTGAAAACGGCGTTCTGGTAAACCGCATGAACCGGACCCAGGCATCGATCTGGCATCTGGGCGGTGAAAATCCGGCTGCACCCGATGGGCCGGCCTACACGGAAACCACCGACGTCACCGTGTTCTTGGGGTTGGTGGGCCAAAACATCCTTGCGATTGCAGAAAAATTATCGGCGCTTGATTTCGCGGACCGCTCAAGGTCAGCACCGTTTCTTTTACAGGGACCCTTTTCGCACGTACCCTGCCAGGTGGTTGCTCTGGAGAGAACATCAGAGAGATCCGGCATTTTGTTGACCTGCTCGAGAGGTTACGCCCGGGATATGACCCATGCCATTTTGGCTGCCGGCGAGGAATTCGGCCTGCAGCCGGCCGGCGAAAAGGCTTTTACGAGCTGGATCGAAACGTTATCAACTTAACTCGTATCCTGTCCCATAAAAATGTTACAAAATACTAGTGTATCTTTTATGGTTGAAAAAGAAGATTGATAATAGCGATCCGTATTGTGTAAATTAAACGGTATTAAATTCACCTGCAAGTGATGGAGCGACTCATGACATTAGAGGAAAAAATTGTTTCGGCCCTTGAAGAAAAGAAAATTGGTTATGAAATTGTTGAGCACGAAGCGGTTTATACCAATCCGGCCATGGCCGAGGCATTAAACGTCAGCGAATCGGAAACTGTAAAATCCCTGGTGCTTAAAACCAAAGAGGGCGAGCTGATTGTTCTGGTTTTGCCGGGGGATAAGAAGGTAGACTGGAAAAAGGCCGCCGCCGGGGCCAAGACCAAAAAAGTTTCTTTTGCCAAGCCGGAAGAGGTCAGCGAGGCGGTGGGTTGTGAAGTGGGATGTGTGCCGCCCTTCGGCCATTTCACTTCTTTGCCGATCTACATGGATCCGGCCTTGACCAAAAAAGACTTCATTTATTTCAACCCGGGTGTGCATGACAAATCCTTTAAAATAAAAGCCTGGGACTTGAAAAAAATTTGCAACCCCGCTTTCGTCAAATTTTGAATAGTGTTATTTTAACATGAGGTGTGGTATAAAAAATCCGCTTTATAGAAGAATTTAATCTAAAACCCATGTTGAGCGATCAACTTGGGTTGGAATAATGTAGAGGGAGGTTTTAGCATGACTAAAAAATATGATGCGATCATCATCGGGGCGGGCATTATCGGGAGCCCCATTGCCTATGAGCTGACCCAAATGGGTTATAAGACGCTCAATATCGACAAGCTGTCTGATGCCGGCGAAGGCTCCACCGCCGCTTCCTGCGCCATCGTCAGGGCCCATTACTCCACCGAGGATGGTGTGGCCATGGCTTACGAGGGTTTCAAATACTGGCTGGAATGGGAGGATTACCTGGATCATGTAAAAGATGAAAAAGGCCTGGCCAAGTATATGAATACGGGTTCCATTCTGCTTAAATCCCAGGGGCATGACTGGCGTAAAGTCAAGAAACATTACGATGCCGTGGGAGTGCAGTACGAAGAGTGGAGCAATGAGCGGGTTAATGAGGCGGTGCCGGTTTATGATTTGCACGAGTTCTGGCCGGTGCGACGGCCTGAAGACCCCAAGTTTTTTGATGAACCCACCAAAATGCTCGAGGGCGCGCTTTTTTGTCCCGAAGGCGGCTACGTCAACGATCCGGCGTTGTCCACCCACAACATCATGCGGGCGGCCGAGGCCAAGGGGGCTGAATTTATATTCAACACCGAGGTTGTCGCAATCAGAAGTCAGGACAATCAGGTGCTCGGCGTGACGCTTAAAGACGGAACCCAGATAGACGCACCGGTGGTGGTTAATGCCGCCGGCCCACACTCTTACAAAATCAATCAGATGGCCGAAGGCGTCTATGAAGGCTGCAACATCAAAACCAAGGCCCTGCGGCACGAGGTGATGCATTGCCCATCGCCGGAAGGATACGACTATCTGAATGACGGTTACCATACCTCCGACGGCGATATCGGGTGCTATTATCGCCCGGAAACCGGCAACATGTTTCTGATCGGCAGCGAGGACCCGGAGTGCGATCCCCAGGAGTGGGTCGATCCGGATGAGTTTTATGCCGGTCAAGGGGAGGCCGGGCGGAACAACGAGCTCTCCGAAGCCCAGTGGAAAGCCCAAACTTACCGCTGCGCCAAGCGGGTGCCCAGCATGCAGATACCGAACCAGCCCCGGGGGGTCTGCGATCTTTATGATTGTTCAGATGACTGGATTCCGATCTATGACAAATCCGATATGAAGGGTTTCTACCTGGCCAACGGTACCAGCGGAAATCAGTATAAAAACGCCCCGGTGGTGGGCGCCATGATGGCGGAATTAATCGACGCCTGCGAAAAGGGTCTGGATCACGACAAAGAGCCCTTTCAATTTACCCTGCGCCATATTGGGCGTACCATCGACGTTGGATTTTTTTCCCGTAATCGGGAGATCAACCCGGACAGTAGCTTTTCGGTTAATGGATAGTTCGTGGCTGTCAAATCTTTTAACCACCAAATTCAATCATTTGTACAAATCGCTCACGCCTTTTCTCAGGGTAATAGGTGTCAGGTGTCAGTGTTCAGGTGTCAGGATTACGAAAACGATGACTCGATTCCGCATTCTGTTTGCTGACACCTGACACCTGACACCCGAAACCTCGATTAACATTCCACCGATCAACAATTAAGCTCGAAAACGAGCCACAGCTTTGAAATCGGAAACGGGTATGAAGATCTACGTTTGCGTCAAACATGTCCCGGACACGGCGGCCAAGATTACCATCATCGAAAACAACCAGATTGATGAAAAAGTAACCTTTATCATCAATCCGTATGACGAGAATGCCATCGAAGCGGCCGCCGGGCTTAAAAAGCAAGTCGTTGATGCGGAGATCATGGCGGTGACCCTGGGAAAAGCGGCGGCCGAATCCACGCTGCGATCCGCTTTAGCCATGGGGGCGGACCGGGGGCTCTTCATCCGCAGCGATTACCACCCGGACAGCCTGGTTACGGCGCGGGCGCTGAAAGCGGCTATTGAACTGGATGGCAAGCCGGATATCATCTTTTGCGGCAACGAATCCATTGACAGTGAGGGCTTTCAAACCATGTTTCGGCTGGGCGCGGCCCTGAAAGTTCCGGTGGCCAGCAATGTTGTCGCTTTCAAGATGGAAGGCCCGTTTGTTACCGCAGAATGTAAAATGGATGCCGGCAGCATTGGGGTCATCCGGATGCCGCTGCCCTGCATCGTTGGCGCCGGCAAAGCATTGAATAAACCCCGCTATCCCACCCTTCCCGATATCATGAAGGCCCGCAAAAAGCCGATTCGAACCATTACCCTTGACAGCCTCGACCTGGACTCGCCGGCCGGAAGTATGGAGGTTGTTGAATTGCGCCCGGCAGTTGAAAAACGCCGGGGCAAAATCATTGGCGGTCCACCCGAAAAGGCCGTGCAGGAGCTTGTCGGGCTTTTGCGGGAAGAGGCAAAGGTCATTTGAATTGCGCCAAGGTGGAGATTGATTCTCATGCAAAAAATCGGGCTTCTCATAGAAACCAACGCAGCCGGCACCAAGCCGGCATTAAACGGCGTTATCACGGCTGCGCGCGGCCCGGAGCACGAACTCTATGGCCTGGTGTTTGACGGCAAAGGCGCTGCGTACCGGGACGAATTGCAAGACTACGGTATTCACAAGATTGTCAATGTTGAATCAGCTGAAGGGCTGTTGAGCTGGAATCCGGATAACTGGGCCAAGGCAATCGTCCAGGTCATGGAACAGCTGGGGATCAACATATTATTGGGTCTTACCACTTCGCAGACAAAAGACGTGTTTCCCCGCATCGCTGCCATTCTGGATGCACCGCTTTTGCTGGATTGCATTGGTGTGGATCTTGAAACCTTAACGGTGGAAAAATCTCAATTTTCCGGCAAAACCATTGCAACCTTCAAACTGCGCGGAACACACTATCTTTTCGGTATCCGCCCCAACGTGATTGCGGCGCACCCGTCACCCGTCACAGCAGAGGTGTTGTCCTTGCAAACTCAAATTGGCGATGAATCTTTAAGGGTTGAAGCCGTTAAGAAAGATTCCGCCGGCACAATGGATCTGTCTGAAGCCCAAATCATTATCGCCGGCGGTCGGGGCATGCAAAATGGCGAAAATTACAGGATCCTGCATGAATGTGCAGATGTTCTGGGTGCGGCGGTAGGCGCCTCACGCGTTGCGGTCGATGCCGGTTGGGTTCCCCATTCGATGCAAGTCGGCCAAACGGGGACGACGGTGAGCCCAAACCTTTACATCGCCTGTGGGATCTCGGGTTCGGTCCAGCATTTTGCCGGAATGAAAACATCCGGCGTGGTTGTTGCCATCAATACCGACCCTCAGGCCGCCATGATGCAGCACTGCGACTATGGAATTGTGGGGGATCTTTTTGATATTGTCCCCCTTCTCACTCACCAGCTCAAAACGACGCTCAACCCTGAATAAGCGCGATGCAAATGAAATCAATAATTGGATTAGAACCCATTTTTGAGATGGATTCTGGCAAGGAGTGGTGTCGAGGTCGAAAATTCGCCATCAGAAGAGCGGAGATCCGCCTCGGGCAAAGTAAGATCGGCAATCGCTCATTGTCGGTCTGAGGTTGGGCCTAAAGGGTGGTTTGCGCTGTGGGGCAGGCAACGCGGGTTTAGGGATCTTCGGGTTCTATTCTTTTTTTTCCTCTTCAATTTTTTCGGGATCTTTCTTTTCTTCCTTGTCTGACTCGCCCTTGAAATTTCGAATGGCTTTACCCATTCCTGCACCGATTTCAGGCAATTTCCCGGCGCCAAATATAATCAGAATGATTACCAGTATGATAATCAGTTCCGGCATGCCAATTCCAAACATAATACCTCCTAATTATTCGGGCCTGGCTTGTTTCAGTTCATCGAGCAGCTGTTTGAATTCTTTTGATTTGATATAGCTGTCAACACTGCTTTGATATGCAATCCATTTCGTCCAGGCATCGATCCAGGCCTCATTGTGCCAGTAGCATTCAGAATCCCCCTGGCCTTTTAGACGTTCGATATATTCTAAATATTCTTCAGAGCATCCCTTACAGAAGTTGTAGGGAACTCTTAGATTTCGACGGTACTTTTCACCGGCGCCGGGATCATGCTCGATTTGGGTGCCGCATTTTTCGCATTTCAGCGAGCAATGGGTACACTGAAATACCTTTTGTACGGCCAGCACCTTGCGCCTTCTGATTAAAGCCGCTTTTTTGTCTTTGGCCAGATCAAGCTTTTTATCAAGAGAGATGATATCCGCCACAATAACCTCTGAACTTGTAATCTTTTCTAAACGAGAATCTGACTATAACATCGGCCTATTTTTGTGTCAATCTTTTCAGATTTGGCAATTTGAAACACTCATTTTAGAATATCATTCGGCCTCATGCTTCTTTTATATCGGGCAACCATTAATTCTAATCTAATCATTGAAAAACTCCAATACACGTGTTAACTTTTAAAGTTTAAGTTATAATTTATGACCGGATATCCTATACAAAGGGCTCATTTAGTTAAACGCCCTAACAAACAGTTTTTGGAGTACCGGAGTATTGGAGTACTGGAGTGCTGGAACACCTGTGTTTTACCCATTTCTCCCATACTCCGACACTCCATTGCTCCAGTTATTTTTTTAAGGATTTTCATCCATGGACAACCCATTTCGCCCCCGGGGCCTTCCGGCGTTGATCGGTAGTCTGCCGCTGAGCGATCATGCCGAGGCCTGTCAACTTGTATTGGAACACACGCCGCAGATTCCCCTGTGGATTCAGCTTCCGGTGCACAGAGAAGAAGGAATGGTCCCCCAATTCATGCCGGGGTTGCCGGGAATTTGCTCGACCCGGGGCCGGGTATACATGGATACCGATCAGGATGACTTTGATAAAGACATATTAACGTTCTACGAAGACTATATGGCTGTTGTGGATGGCCACACCGAACTGTCTGAATCCAGGTTCGTATTGAGTGAGGACACCGCCCGGGGTTTCTTTATTTTTGTTGAGCGCCTAAAGCGTCTAGCCACCCCCCCGGTTGCGGTCAAAGGTCAGATTACCGGGCCATTTACCTTCTGCACCGGAATATCGGATCAAAACAAAAAGGCCATTATTTACGATGAACAGGCAAAGGATGCCGCGGTGAAATTGCTGGCGTTGAAATCCCGCTGGCAGGTACAGCAGCTAAATCGTTTTGGATGTCCGGTCATTATTTTCTTTGATGAGCCCGCCCTGTCCGGTTTTGGATCATCCGAGTTTATCAGTATTTCGCGGGATGGCATTGCCCAAAGCCTTGAAGAGGTTATCGCCGCCGTGCATGCGGAAGGCGGTCTTGCCGGGGTGCATGTCTGTGCCAATACGGACTGGTCGCTGGTGCTGGATTCAGCTGCCGATATTGTCAGCTTTGACGCTTATTCTTATTTTGATCGGTTTATTCTGTATTCAGATCAGATCAAAGCATTTCTGGATGCGGGCAAAATTATTGCCTGGGGCATGGTGCCGACCCTGCAAGCAGATGAACTGGAAAACGCAACCGCCGAGTCTCTTTTCAATCGGTGGCAACAAAAAGCGGAACAGGTTGAAAAACTGGGTATTGATTCGGATCAACTGATATCCCAATCTTTGATCACTCCCAGCTGCGGTGCCGGGTCATTAAGTACCGAGCTGGCAATTAAGGCGTTAAGATTGACGCAGGAGGTTTCGGAGAAGATACGACGAAAGTAGCCGGGAAGATCCTGTTTAGGGTGTCAGGTTTCAGGTGTCAGTAAACAGATGACAGAGAACAGAAAACAGAGGCCAGATAGCTCGATTCATCTTGCTGCTTTTTCATCTGTCTTCTGTCATCTGACCGCTGTCCTCTGAAAACAGATACCGGACACCCGGAACCGAAAAAATTGGATGTGTGTGTGGTTTTTACTAATGTTATAAATTCTATACGGTGAGGTAACGAATGACTGAAAATGCGAATGAATCTTTTACAGGTGCGACACGTTATATCCTTGATGAAGAACTGGCTCAGATCGTAAATATCTCAATGGCCCTGGAAATGCCGCTGTTGCTGAAAGGGGAGCCCGGCACCGGGAAAACCATGCTGGCCCATGCGATCGCTGAAAGCCTAAAGATGCCCCTGATCGTGCTGAATGTTAAATCCAGCATGAAGCTCATTGATGCACTGTACCAGTACGACACGCTGACCCGGCTCAACGACAGCCGCTTTGGCGATTCCAGCCGTGATGTCAGCAAAATAGAAGATTATATCCGGATGGGTAAAATCGGGCAGGCCTTTACTTCAGATGTTCGCACGGTTCTGCTGATCGATGAAATCGACAAGGCCGATACGGATTTTCAAGACGACATGCTGGATGTTCTGGATCAGATGGAATTTGATATCATTGAAATCGATAAAACCATTACGACCGTACACCGCCCGGTCATTATTATTACTTCAAACGCGAAAAAAGACCTTTCCGATCCGTTTTTAGGGCGCTGCAATTTTCACCATATTGCCTTTCCGGAACCCGAGATGATGCGTAAAATTATCACGGTGCACTTTCCGGAGATTGATTCCAACCTGCTGGAAAATGCGATTACCGCTTTTTATGCCGTGCGGGATTTCAA
>WOR8_10003227_pt1 | contig 26641 bp, 19 predicted proteins | sample DeeMarSeWOR38_10_FD_19890 | JGI IMG/M metagenome (IMG submission 19890) | reverse complement strand
AAGGTTTCTTTTAAGGTATTCCATCCTTCACTTATAATTACTTGAAACGGTGTCTCATGAAGTTTAGAGGAAATTTTTTTCCCCTTCTATTCTTCCGATTCCATTCAAGGTCCTATTACGTCGATTTTTACACTCATTCTGATAGTTATACTGGTTCTGCTTGAAGCATAATCTGAGTTGCTTCTACGTAAACCTTACTAGTCTTATATATTAATCCGATGACATGGAGTTAACATTTTTTTCTCCAGATCTGAAGGAATGATCATTTTCTCTGCAGGAAAGCCTAGAAACCGAAACAGGATCAAGGTATGAGGGAATACTGTAAATTTATTCGTTTTCAACTTGGGATGTTCTTTAGTGAGTGTAATTCTTCCTAAAATCGGATGTTGGTCATATTCTCTATCAAGTTCTATTCTTTCAGCATATTCTTCTTTGTATTTTTCAAGGTTGAAATATTCTGGGATATTTTCGAATTTTAATGCTTCGTCTACCGAATCAAATATCAAAGGGGGTTTTCCAATATTACTAAACCCATAAGGAATTAATTCCACTAATTTTTTCAATTCGATTTTTTCTATCTCCTCGAAATCCAAATAGATGGTGTTATTTACTCGATATCCGAAAATATCCCAAGAAAAATGCTCCACCGATTTAATAGGAAGAGTTTTTCTTACTTTTCGCTCCCATAGAGCGTGAAAAATGCTATTAGGCAGAAATAATCCATAACTTATCGTAGAATCCATTAGGATTGTTTTAGTAATCTGGTATTTATATCATAGGTAAGACCACCGTGCTCTATGAAAGAAAATTTCATTTTCATCATACCAACCTCGATCTGAAAAATCTTTCAAAGAAAATATTTCGATATGCTGTCTATATTCTGGATGGATCCGGTCTTTTGCGTTCCTCGCTTCGTCCAACGTGTAAAAGACCGTTCCATATCGGTCTAGCAACAAGTTTTTCCCTGTTTTTGTTTCTATTCCATAGATATGATCTACTAATGGGTCTGGAAATTTTTCAGTAACTTTTCTGTAGCAATTATCTTCCTCTCCATAGAATAAATCATAGCTTTCGACCGCTGTTGGATGTAAATAACATTTATAGAATTCTCCGTTGGCGCTGATTAAGACAAAGTTTTCCAGTATGGCTTTTGTTTCGGGTACTGTCTTTTGGATCTCCTGATAAAGTCTTCTACCTTCATACATACTTTTTCCTTCTTTAGTCTCCTTTTTATATTTTTCTTACCCCTAAATAAAACAATTAATACCGCTTTGACCTTTCTCAGTCAAAAAAATGGAGATAATAGGACTCACCACTCTGGAAAGTGTGATAGGATAAGAATAAATCGTAATAGTTCATGTTGAATCAGAAGTGTAAATTAATCAAAATATTCATAGTCTACAAGTAATATTAGTTATATTTCATACTTAGACTAGATTCATCACTTGTGTAGTTTTAACTTTTCGGAGTGTAATTGAAGTATATGTTTTTCTCACTCCTTTTATGGTTGAAATTTTCTTTTCTACCACATCATGAAGATTCTGTATCGAAGAAGCATTACCAATGCATAAGATGTCATGAATCCCTGTAGTGATTCTTATCATGTGGATTTCAGGTGTCTTTTGTAGAACTTCAAGTACTTCTTCCATGACACTAGCATCAATATCTAGCTCACAAATGAATTCTATTTCATATCCAATTGTTTCTGGGTCTACTTCTATGGTAAAACGTTTTATAATTCCTTTTTTGACTAATTTATCAACACGATCGGATATTGTTTGTGGTGAGAAATTCAGAAGACTTGCAATTTCTTGATATGTAGTCTTACCATCTTTACTAAGTATGCGGATTATTGTGGTATCTTGCTCATCAATAGTGTCAAATTTCATGATTCATAAATCCTATTTATTTTTGATATAAGAATAGTTAGAATGGTTAATTACTTCTTCTATTCATTCTCCATAAGACCCAATACCTGTGAGCAATGCTTGCTGGCAGGAGAGCAGGAAGTAGGACTATAAAACTGATAATGATAAAATCACTAGTCTCAAGTCCTATATTTAGGAGTAAAATCCATAACCCGACAGTAAATATTCCATAAACTAAGATAAATGCTATATAATCTGTAATTGTTTCAAAAGCACCTCTTGCAAAGCCAAATATATTCGTCAACAGAAGAACGCATAATTCTACAAATCCTTTAGCCATTAAAAAGATGAATTCTCCAAATCCGCGAAGCATCATCATAATAGTAGTTGTGCTACCTACTATAACTGAACGAGCCCCTGCTAAAATTGCATCTACACCTAAATAAGCTCCAGGTATGGCAATAAGAAGAGTATAAAGAAAGAGTAGTAAGATTGCGATCGTTTTTGGGAAATCAATTACTAGTATTAGAATTCCAACTAATGCAGCAAAAGGGGCGATTAATAAGGAAAAGCTCACCAATCCATCAATTCCTGGATTCATCACTTCTTTTTCTGGATTTCTACTGAAGAATTGTATTGTTTTATTTGCTTGAGTATAAGTCTTTGTAGGTCTTGTTCGGTTTGTAAATTGGATCCTAGATTCGTTTTTAGGTCTTTTTATTGGTTCAACTATAATATTTCCAATATCAAGATCTTTTAGCTCTTCTCTTGCTATTCTTCCTGCTTTTCTCATTTCATGATCAATTAGACGACTAGCATCAACAGCTTTCTTGCCAATAAAGCGACCTATTTTTTTGGTGGTACTTTCTTTCTTCTCATTCATCTTCCACTCACTTCCTGGTGATTTTCTTAGTTTTTGGGAGTATAAACTATTTAAGTGTTCGTTTGAAGGTGATTATTAATGAGTTTTAATAAGCTCTCTATTAGGCCCATGTAATTTGTTTAATATTATGATAAAATTCGCTTTCAATTATAGTAAAAACCTCAAATTATCTCCTTCTGAATTTTAGAGGTCATTATGAATGATCTGTACATCATTTCAGGATCCATGGAACTTGATTTTTTAAATGGTAATAGCTATGAAAGATAAGTTAAAAACTAAATATGTAGACAAAGATTCATTGATTTTTTCATCTAAAGATTATATTATTTTAATGGAACACTTTAGAGAATCCCTTATTTCATGGTTTAATAAAGAAGGTCGTGATTTACCCTGGAGGCATACTAGGGACCCTTATCACATTTTAGTCAGTGAAATCATGTTACAACAGACTAATGTTCGAATAGTAATTCCAATTTATCTAAAATTCATAAAAAAATTTCCCACAATACAATCCCTTTCACAAGCTCCTTTATCACAAGTTAAAATATTAACTGACCAGCTAGGATATAAAAAAAGAGGTGAATATTTACATCAAATTGCTAAACAGATAATAGATGAATTTAATGGTGAGTTTCCAAAAACTTTAGAGTCTCTTCTATCGCTTAAAGGTATAGGTCGATACACTGCAGGTGCGATATTGAGTTTCGCCTTTGGGGTAAATGAAAGGACAGCAGCAATAGTTGATGTCAATGTAGAACGAGTTTTAAGTCGGGTTTTTGGAATATGGGATTTAAAAAAAAATTCCGACTTTAATAAGACAATATGGAAACTTTCAGAAGATATGCTTGATGAAAAAAATGTCTGGGAAATAAATCAAGGTATAATGGATTTGGGAGCTCTCATCTGTATTTCACAAACTCCTAAGTGTCTCATTTGTCCAATGAGGGATTTCTGTAAATATTATACTCTAGTTGTTCCTAAGATAATTCCTTTAGATAATTTTTTTAATATCTAATTGACAGCTTAAGAAGAAAATATTAATTATTGTACATGTAAAAGTCTTTCTAGTAAATCTATATAATGAAATCCCCTTATCTGAGTAAAAATGTCCTCTCTGATTAGTAAATATTTGGAATTTGAGTCATTAGTTATTTCTAGGATTCAGACTATTCTTAAGGAAACTTTAGAGTCTGTTAATGGGGAAAAAACCTTTGAATCTGTTCTTAACCGATTAAAATGGCGCGTTTCTTACAAAAAAAAGGATTTTCAGCTTTCTGACTTATCAAGATTAATTACCGCATATATGTTTGATAAATTAACTATTTTACGAATGAAGTCAACACAATCATCCGAGTTTCACAAAATCTCTTCAGAGTTAACAGATTTATTTTCGTTAAAGGATTTTTCTAGCTTTTCAACCTATTTAAAGTCTATATGGTTAAGAATTTATAATGAGAATACCTATTTTAGCATTTTAGCATCTGACTTTGTCTTAAATAATTTTTCAAGTTATTTATTATCTGATATTCAAATTCTTTTAGAAATAAATAAATATTTAATGCGAATAAGAAAAGAAGAAATAGATAATCTAGTTTTACCATATATAGTAGAGGAATTTATACCTAATCATCGCAAACAGACTACTGGACAAGTTTTTACCCCATTAAATGTTTCTAGATTCCTATGCCAAGAAAATATTTCAAAAGATTCCTCTCTAATTATCGATCCTTGTTGTGGTTCAGGTATACTCTTATTAACTGCATTAGAACATGTTATTTCTCATTCAAATAATGTAATATTATTGGGAATTGAGAATGATGAATTTTTAGCAGAGATTGCAGAGAGTGCGTTACATTTCAGGTTAGAAGTATTAGATTCGAAAAAGCTTGAAGTACAGATTATCAAAATGGATTTCTTTAATTGCACTCCAAAAAACATTTTATCTTCCTATAAAGTTCATAAAACTACTATACTAATGAATCCTCCTTACACAAGACATGAAAAAATTCCAAAAGATTATAAATCAGCTGCAATCCAGAAAATTAAACAAGATCTTCTGACATTGGATTTTTCTGCTAGTTTTAATCTATTATCAAAGCGAATCGGTTTTTATATATATTTTCTAATTCATGCAACAATTTTTCTAAAAACAGATGACATATTGGGTGCCATTATCCCCAATTCATGGTTAGATGTTGATTATGGACGAATGATTCAGAATTTTCTACTAAAATATTATAAGATTAAATCTTTGGTGAGAAGTGAATATGAGCGATTAATTCCATCAGTTGATGTAAATACAGTAATTGTTGCATTGAAAAGGTCGGATCTAGTAATTTCCAATTTAATTTATGATATTCAGTTTACTTCTATAACTGACGAAGCTGGATTTAAAACCTTATTCACAAATAAATTATTATTTAAAAGTATAAATAAAAAAAATAAGGCTATTCGATCAAATATTATTAAATCTGACCTGTTAATGAGCGATTATAAATGGGGAAAGTATTTTAGAGCCCCCTATAGTTATTATTTACTCCAAAAAATACTTAATTTAAGGAATGTGGAGCTTTCAAAAATTTCTAAGATAAAGAGAGGTTTTACTACAGGTGCTAATGAATTCTTTTATGTAGGCAAACCAGGTTTTTTTAATAAGTTCTTTCGATCTAATTGGGATCCATATAATGGAGATCTGATACTATCTGTCAAAGATGATCAGACTATGGAATTATTTGTTAAACAATTGAGATCTATTCCCCCCAACTTTGTAATCGAAAAAGAATATTGGATGCATCCAATAGATAGATCTGATAATTATGACTGGGAGATTTCGTTTATTGATCCCGATGGAATTAAGTGGGTTCCGAATTATTTAATTAAATCCCCTAAAAACCTCCATTCTATTAACATATTAGAGAAAGATACACAGTTCGTAGTTCTTCTAATGAATAATGGATCTAAACTTAAACCTGGTATTATAGAGTACATAAAATGGAGTGAATCATGGGCCCCTATTAATGGGAAACCTTATCACGAGAGATCAACATGTAGGACTCGTAGTTGTTGGTTTGAGCTCCCAAGTTTAAATATTAGCTCATATGACTTTTTATGTCTGATGACTATCAATAATCGTTTTATTTTTTTCAATAATCCGTTAGACCTTTATTTTGATGCTCGATTTTATGGTATCAGGCTACGAAAAGACTTTAGAACAAACTTCCAGATATTGTTTCTATATCTCAATTCAATTTTTGCTTTCATACAATTAGAATTGCTTGGAAGAGTCAATCTCGGAGAAGGTGGATTAGATATTAAGGTTTATGAATATGGTCTTCTGAAAATTCCCACTAAAATTCTTAATGCATCAAATCAAGATCCAAGAATCACAGAATTATATAATAACATCTTACTGTATCCAATTGAACCTATAGTCAATATCAATGAAACCTCACCATTCTGGAAACTTAGCTTAGAATTAAACGAAATTTTAAATGTTGAAAATAATATGGTTCCAGATTTAATATTTGATTTAACCAAACTGGTACAGGATCGTTTAGAAAAAGCTAAAAGATAGTATTATTGAATTATTCTTCAATATCCTCTCCTTTACGTTCAAATATCTTCGTCAATAGGTTTCTTAACCATTTTACTGATTTGCTTTCTTCTGGTTCCATGACAATGATATCTCCCTGCTCGATTAGTGTAATAATTACAGTTGAAATGTTTTCAATAATCCAGTCTTCTAATTCCTTCTTAGAAACGGATGGAAACGCTGAACTTGAGGACAACGCTTGTTCAAATACGAGTTGATGTATTCTTTGAGTTTTATCTTCTTTTAAATCGCGCCATAGATTACGAATTATTTTTCTTTCCCGAGTTCTTAACGCCTCAATTTCTAGCAAGGTTTTCCAAACAGTTGAGGAAACTCTAATTGGTTCTGTCACTTTAACTTTCTTATTCATTTAATTCTCAGTCCCCCATATTCAATACATATAATCTTTTTTTGATTTCCTTAAAATAAATCTGTGTATAACAACGAGCCACACAAAGGCTACAATCCCCATCCCTATTAATAACACTGAAATTAAATTCTTAAACCAGGTCGCATCTTGAAAACCTAGAGCTGCAAATGGGAATGTATCAGGTAAAATTTCCGGTATAAATAATCCGGCAAGAATAAATATGATAGCGACCATTGTTGCAATAAATTCGGTTTTAAACTCACCCAATCTTATAGCTGTCATTATCATCAATCCTTTTGATTATATTTGTAGAGTCATATTCGTATCATGAACAATCTTGTGCCTGAACGATTCATTTGTAGGTATCGTCTCCGATGATGATTTAATCAGAATTATTAATATTTTATCATCATTCCTATTAAAAGTTAATTTAATCCGACATTTAGGCTTAGGAAGTTTGAATTATCCTAACTTTAGAATGTTATTGTAATCAATCCCTTTATCTAAAAGAATTTCTATAAGTCTTTATAAAGGCAAAGGATTTTATTTATAAAAGCCGGTATCACGTAATTCATTAATTAATAAACATGTACTACTTATAAAGTACTTCTAGGGTACTAAAAATCAGAGATATATTTTTATAATATAATTAGATGGTGGTTTATTTGTATTTCACCTGATCTCAAATCCTTTCAGTCAATATTTATTCTCTATATTTATTTTCTACTTATAGTAAAGGTAAAAATAGCAACGATACTCCGTAAATGGTTTTAAATAGTTGAAAAGAATAAAAATAGATGTTAAATTTAAGGAAAGGTATTTCATACATTAAAAAATGATTAAAATTCATTGAAATCTTTATGGTAGATATAATGTCAACTTTAGATAAGAAGTCAACTTCAAATCTCGGATATCGTTCTTGGTTTAATTCCTATACTAATAAAGAAAGAGGAGAATTCTTAATTTTTATTTTAGATTATGAAACGGATAGTAAGGATGAAGAAACGGATCGTTTAAATTATAATAATTTAGAATATGCTGATTATGAGAATGAGTTTCGAAGTCGCTCAAGAAGAATCAATGGCGTTCAAGTTTATTTCCTAGATGAAAACCATGAAAAACGTAAAGCTTTTTTACATCACGAACCATATTTCTATCTACTACTTCGTGATGATTTAAGTAAATACGAAATTGGACATATTATAGCTCAAATTCAAGACATTGGAGGATATCGTGTCACTAAAATTGAGAATCAGCTTAGTTATGATGCTGCTGATTTAACTTTTTTACGTAAGAAATTATTTTTAAAAGTGACCGTAAATCATCCTGGATCTGTACCTGAATTAAGAAAAAATTGCGAAACAATCCTAGGAGTTGTAGAATGGAGAGAAGCAGATGTTCTTTTTCATCATCGAACAGCAATTGATAATCAATTACGTGTAGGACATTGGTATAAAGCTCAAATACGAAATTGTGAAATTCAAAATTTAGTTTTGGTCTCCAACAAAGCCCCACCTGATTTAAAAATCCTAGCTTTCGATATTGAAACGGTTTTTGAACAAACTAGAGATCCTAATCCCGAAAAAGATTCGATAACAATGGTTTCATTGTTTACAGGTGATAAAAATCTGCTTATTATTAATTCTGAGGAGGTTGAAGCCAAGGATATACAGGATATGGAAATTCTTGTAAGAAAAAGTGATCATGAACATTCCAAACCATGGATTGATTGGATTTATGTAGATTCTCAAATAAGACCCAAAGGCATTATAGAAAGGCACACTGTGAACGTTTTTATCTCAAGGAATGAGAAGGAACTTCTACAAGTTTTTTATAAATTCCTGTTAGATTATAAACCAGATGTGATTGCTGATTTTTTTGGGAGTCAATTTGATATTCCATTTCTGGCTTACAGATCACAAAAGCATGGATTTTCATGGGAAAGAGAAACGGGGCTTATTATAACATATAAAGGAAGTAGGTCTAAGCGTGAAGAATCAGCAGAACTTCGATATTCTCCTGGAAGTATAGATCATGTCAAAGGAGGAGGAATAATCCATCTGGATGCTTATCTATTCAATGAAAAATATAGCTATCTTCCTAAAAAGGATCTAGGTTTAAAGCCAAGTGTAGAGAAAAAACTGAAGATCATTCCAATAGGAAGAGAAGCATTATTTGCGATTAAAGATGATCCAGTAAATGCAGCAGCATATGCGAGTTGTGATGGGTTAATAACTTGGAAGTATGTACATGAAATTGTACTCGATTTTTTCATTTCAATGGGTCAAATGTTTCCTGTACCCTCAAGCGAGATACTTACACGAAGAGCAGGATCTCTAGATGATTTATTAATTGATGCAGAGGGTTTTATTAAAAATATAGTGTCTAAGAGACGTATTGAAAACGAACCTATCAATAGTTTCTCCTCAAACATTAATGTAACATCATTAGCATATACTGGAGGGTTAGTTGAAGCTAGAAGACCTGGAATATGGCGTAGTGATCTGTTTTACACATATAATCCAAATAAGCAAGCATTAGATGAATTAAAAGAATTAATACCAGAAATAATCAGAGATGAAGGTGAAAATTATCTCAAAAAAATAATCAAAGAGGAATTTGATAGAAGGGTTCTTCAAGAACTTGGAATACAAATACAATTGGATGGAATAGATCCTTCCTTTAATCCAACCTATATTCTACAAGAAGTTGAAAAAGAATTTTTACGAAATGGAATATCTAGTGATGCTCTCGACCGTTCTCTATCTCTAACTAGTAATATTCTCAAAGATTTGTCAAAATTTCAGATTTTCGGAGAAAATAAGGCAATAATTAATGTTATTGAGAAACTAAATAGAATTTATGAGTTAGAAGATGAAACACAACTAAAGGGTATTCATGTAGACGTTACGTCAATGTATCCCTCACAAATCCGACAGTATAAGCTTCAACCATCAGCTATTGTTCCACTTACTCGTTGTGGTAGATGTGAGTATTATGAATCAGATAATAGCTGCTTTATTGAAAAAGATTGGGTTGTTAAACTTACTGCACTTCGTCCATGTCGATTCAAACAAGAAGGTGCTAAAATATGTGATCCCTCTAAATGCAGGAATCAAGACGAAGCAAAATGTAAAAAATATGAACCCTTATTAAATGGAATTACACGGTCACAGGAACTTTTCACGTATGATGGGTCAAGTACTGAAGCTTATAAAATAAAAAGGAATAAAATTAGAAAAGTTCCACTAAATAAAACTTATCTTGGATCCTCAATGACGAAAGATCCTTATTCAATACTCCAAAAATGGATTCGTGATTCGATAGAGGGAGCACAAATTATTGCAACTCTGGATCAAAATCATTTTGACATTTTTGATGATTTACCACCTAGTATTACCCTACCAAAGAAAATTTTTATGAGTGTTGATGTTCGGAAGAAAAATATAACAGTACTCCTCTCTGTTTATTCTCGTGTATGTCAAAAATCCTACAATTTTGTCGCTAGAATAATGGATGAGTTTTTTGAAAAACGAGTTCGTCATAAGGTTGAAGCTAAACGACTAAATTCTATAATGGCCCAAAATGATACTTTGAATCAAGAAATTTCCGCTGAATTAACTCGTCAACAGAAATTTCATGATAGTACACAGCTAGGAATGAAGGTACCTCTTAATAGTATTTATGGTCTTTTGGGAATGAAAGCTGGAGTCAGAAATGCTAGTACACCCTGTGCAGGAATCACTACGAAGTTATCAGCAGATTTAATTCATTGGGCAGCAGAGGAATTAGAGAAAATAGGTATAGTCGCTGAATTAGATACAGATGGAATTTGGCTTTGGATACCAAAAGAATTTCCTCATAACTTTCCTGTTTCAATTTCTTATCCTTCAGGGGATAAAAACGAAATTCTGAATATAAAAATTAACTTGATTGACAGTATTCTTAATAGCAAAGTTAAAAGTGTCTCACAAAATGATAATTATTGGATAAATGACGGTAAAACAATCAAAAAATCGAGTAATTCTCTTATAGGATTTGAACAAGATGGTCCCTATGATTTCCAATTTGTCATGGGAAAGAAGAAGTATATTGTTTATAACTATGATAAATATAATAAGATTTGGGAGGAAAAGGAGCTCACTGGGCTAGAGTCAAAACGAGCTGACTTTTCTGAATTACAAAAATACTTTCAGGAAGAAATTATAAAGGTATATTTACAGAATTATAATCCTGAATCTCCTTTAAGTCTTTCACAACTATATCAAGAAGCTAATAAGGTTTCTGATCGAATTCATTCTGAAATAAGTAACGGAGAAATTGATATCTCTCATTTAGTAAAACCCAAAGCGATTAACAAATCAATAACAGATTATAAATCTAAATTACCACAGGTAGATGCAGCAAAAATACTAATTGATTTAGGTTTTTCCGTTGAACCAGGTACAAGAGTTCAGATGCTTAATATAAAAGGAAATCGTGTCATTCCAAAGCAGGTCTTTGATTTCGACTTTTCCACCATTAAACGCATTCTGATAAATCATGATATTGCTAGATTAAGTTTCGAAATAGACACATTTAAGACTGTAGCTGATGTAAAAAGTCTGATCGACGTAAATCAGTATATAAAAGAGATTTTTGGGCCCTCTAGAATATATGATCGGATGATTAAATACCCAATGGAAATCCAACAAGCAATAGTTGAAGAACAAAGAGAATTAGAATTTTCTGATTTAGAATCTATTGAATCATCTTCTGAAATTCAAACAAATATATCTAATGATTTAATAATTAATAGAGAGGAAATTTTAATTCTTAAAGAATCGATAGTAGAAGATACTAATCCTGTACAATTAAAATCGAATAAAAAAGGAAAAAAACGCAAGAAATCCAGCTTTAAACATCTTGATTTAGATCAAATGATAGGGGTTAAAACCCCAGAAATAAATAATACGAAGAAAAAAGTACCACGGATTAAGGAAGTAAATAAAGGTTCACATATAGGTAAAAGTGATTTAAAAGAGATGACTCTTGAGTCTATTGCTGAATTAGAATTAACCACTTCTGAAATATCTGAATTAGAAAGCGAAAATTTATTTTCAAAGGGAGCAAATATCCTAAAAATTGGCAAAGAATCAAATCAGCCTTCTGATGATTTCAAAATGTTTTGTTCTGAATGTGGATCTCTATTAAGTATTAATGATCTTCTACCAATTGGTTGTCCTTTTTGTGGAGAGAGGAAAATATGATATTAAACTACCACAATAGTTAATCATAAAAATATCTTTACAAAAAAATGTAAGAAAATTACAGGTATCATATATTGATATACAGATAGGAATTTACAAAAATCATATCTAATATTGTTATATTTCACCTTTAAATCTCATATAATTCTCTAAAAGAGGTCATAACCTTTCAAGAAGTAATAGATCACTACTATTTTAGAAGGAAGTACTTAAAGTGACAAATCAAGGTTTTTTTCCTAATTTTCGTTCTCTTGAGAGTATAGCTTTAGATCAAACTGAAAAATTCATGAAACCACGAACTTTTCTTGATTTAGTTTATACTTTATTCCTGATATTATGGTGGCTTTTTGCATTTAATCCAAATATTCGTTCAACCTTATTTTTTGCTACCTTGATAATTTTTTTCTTTACACCAATTTATCTGACACTTTGGAAACCAGAAAAATCTTCAGCTAGTTCCATGAACAGAGCAATTAAATTCCTTATTTTCTTTATATTCATTCAATTTACCTCTCCCCAAATCCCTATTTTCCCTGAATTTGATAATGTTTTTATTCTTACATATGCAGAAATTGAACGGTTTATTATTTGTTTTATTGTGCCTTTTGTGGTTATTTTAAAATCTTTCTCGTTTGAATTATTAAATTTAGGATATTTCTATTATTTAAGTCAGATCTTAAGATCATTTTGGAAAGCACTTATAATTATTTTTATCTTCAAAGGATTAAATCTTTTTATTCCTTCAACAAATTTTCCATTTGATTTTGACATAGTTTTGTTCATCGCTTATATTTTATATGTTTTTAGTAGTTTATTACCAATTTCTCGAAAAAAGGTTAAAATCTCTGCTGAATCAATACTTGAACAATACCAAGCATTCCAATCTCCAGGAGAGAGAGTAAGAGATGTTTTTCTTACAAGTGGGATTATCATTCTTATACTCAATGGGTTAAAGTGGATTCAACCAGAAAATCAAAATTTCTTTTCATATATAGCAGTGATTAGTATAATCCTTGGCTTTATCTTTATTTTTGCCCCAAAAGAACAAAATGGAGTAAAAAGTTTCTTAAGTTCCTTAGCAGGGGGAAGTATTGACCCCAATAGCGATTTAGGAACTCGAGTCCACAACTATTTTAAAATAATTCAGCAAACATCTTTTCAAAAGCCTGAAACGATTTATACCATCTCAGATGACAAAGTTACTTTACTTGATAAAGGAAAAACAATACTTAAAGCAAATAAGGGGGCAATAGCCTTTCCTACAGTTACTGATAAAGGAACAGCTCTAGTATTAGTCGGAAAGTCTGAAATGGAGACAATAGGTGATTCAAATAAGCATGAAGCAAAGGAAATTGATGGTACTACAACCATTTGGGTAAATCCCGAAGAGTGGGCTAAGATTAAAAATCAACTCACTATAAAAGATTTTTCGACCATATCTGAATCTGAACTTTCACAAGTAGGAATTAACACGAAAAATGAACTTTCTGCTAAGGCAGAAAGCGCGTTTAACACCCTTAAAAACTGGAAAGGACCCCAAGGTATATTTAACTCTTTCTTCGACCCTACCCCTTCTAAATATGCTATAACCGAGACAAAGGATTATACTTCGATTCGTTTACCTGGTGTACAAGTTTTTGAGTCGAAACAATTAGAATTGGTTAATATTTTGGGTGGAGTAGTTAAAGTGATTGAAATGAAAGAAATAGGTACGTATGTACAAATACTAGGAGGAATTGTAACCGTAATAGAGAAAGGAGATTATACATTTGTACAAACTCCTGTTGTTTCAGTGATAGATACACCAAAAGGTGAAATGGTAAGAGTTTTTGGGATTGACATCCAAGGTGGAGAAAAAATTGATTTGCTTGAATTTCAAGAGAAAATCATTACAGATCACTCTAAATTTAATCAATTATTTACAGCCCGATTAGAGCGATTATTTGAAACCAATCCCCAATTATTATTAGCTGAATCAAAAGGAGAGCAACTAGGATTCCTAGTTGGCGAAGATGGATTACTCGAAGGTAGTTCTACAGGTTATATACAATCAAAATCTACAATAGACGAAAGCAAACCAATTGTAATAAGTACAGTTGAGGATAATCAGAGAATATTGGTTGAAGATATTGAAAAAGAAATAAATCAGGTTGAATCATTAATTAATGAAGCTGATGATAGACTTCTATCAACACAAATCTCTGAAAATAAACATACAGAGATAGTTAAAAGATTAGAGGAAAGAAAATCTCAGCTCTTAGATAAATTATACAAAATTAAAGAATGAAAAGAATATTCGAAGCATCATTCTGCTGATAATCCGTTAATTTTTGTCAGTTATTGTCTGAGTAATCTTTAAGCTATTTATTAATGTTTCAATTTTATATTTTGATTCAGCGAGTAATAAAAAGTCTTTTCTTATCGAAAGGCTTGCTATTCTATCATTAATTACTTTTTTTGTTTCTTCAGGAGATTTTTGAACGTTTAATTCTCTCCATTCAAGTAATAATGTGATAGAACGAGTAAAAAGGTCAATTGATTTTGATTCATCACCTGTTTTCAGTGTTATGAGTGCAGCATAATGATAAGCGTTACTCGCTCTCCTTAAACTTATTGCTGCGTTTAGGATTACTTTTTCTCGTTGGGAATTTTGTATTTGGCCTTCAGGTAATGATTTTAACATTTCATTCGCTTCTAAGAAAAATCTTGCAGCTTCTTCAAATTCTTCAAAAGTAAAATGATAATTCGCAATTTGGATGTGAACTGGAAGTAAGTCTACTTTTGCAGCAAATGATTTTTTCAAGTTTTCAAGAGCAAATTTAAAGGCATTGAAAGCAGCAATATTTCTATTTTTCTTTTTCTCAATTTGTCCAATTTCAAAATAAATTGCACCTAAAAGTCTGGATTTATGCATTCCTACTTCCATTTGACTAACTAAACTTGCAGCTTTATTTAATAATCGTAAAGAACTTTCTAAATCATTTTTTACCGCTCTTGCTCCTTCATATAAAGATTTTGAAGCTGAAGTATAATCTTCAATCTCCATAAAAAGATTAGTCGATTCTTCGAGAAGTTCGAGAGCCTTATTATTCTCTCCTAAAGCAAAATATGATGTTGTAGCAAGAATTAAAGAGCTAGCAGCATCCTTTATCTTTCCATCAATTTTGAGTAGAAATTCCGCGACTTTTTCCCTTTGAGCTGCTGATCTTCTTAATAAACTTAATGAATAATTATAATTCCCTTGTTTTTCTGTCTCTGAATGAAGAAATAGTTTACTGGCATATGTAGCAGAGTATTTCGCAGTGTTTAAAGGATCCAATTCAGAGATAAGCTTAATCGATTTTTCAAAACAAGAATATGCTTCTTCAAATCGATCTTGCTCGTGTAGGACAATTCCCATGTCATAATTTAGAGCTGCAGTATTATTAGGATCACTAATCCATAATGATCCCGCTTGTAATAGTTCTATAGCCTTTTGATGTTCTTGAAGGAGGTAGGCACATCTTCCCGCTAACGCAGAACATTCACCCGCCATTTCAAAATTTCTAGCTCTAGCAAATACATTTGATCCTTTCTCATAAGCATCTTTTGCATCACGATAATTCTTTCCATCAAAAAATATATGGCCTGCTAGTTTAAAAGCGTCTCCTGCTTTATTATCATTTATATGTTCCAGTCTATTCGCTGCTTTTAAAGCGTTCCATAATTGATTTCGATCGTGTGTTTTTGTCCAAGCATGATAGGCTAAATCAACATCACGTGTCGCACGAGGAATTGAATACTCAATATTGAGGTCATTATCATCTAGTTCAGTATATATTTTATCTTCATGAGAAGCAAAGGTCTCAATCAGTTTATTCCAAATTTCTTTGAAGATACTTTTCAGTCTCTTGTTCAAGAATGAAAGCTAAAAAGAATGGTCGTTCTTTTCCACGAAGGTTTTGATCTGGCCATGCGTCAAAAGCTACTCTAGCTGTTACTCCATGTCCTAAACTTAGCATGGGAACAGAAAATTCTGTTCTTTGAGATTGACCATGTTGACCAAATACTGTAACTGAAGCAAGATATATTTGAAGTGCTATAGACTCGGGATCGACAAGTTCTGTTGGAGGAAAAAGAGAAATAATTGAGGGACCAGTAATGTCATCCCATCTAACTGCGAGAATACTCACACCTAAGTTTAGAGGATCCGACATTATTTTTTCTCTTCTATATTCTTCAATTTTCTTATATCTATAAGTTTCTTCTCTGAAAATGAATTTCTTTCTAGTAAGAAAAGATCATCTTTTCCTGGAATTATAATTATGGGTCCAATTGGGGTAAAAGATTCGCTTCCTCTAATTCGTAAAACGATGAACGATTTATGTTCTTTTTTATCCAAGAAATTCCATTCGAGAATAATTTGGTTTTTATCTTTCTTCAAAGTTGGTTTTAGATGAATAGGATCTACTAACTCTATATCAAAATCTGATGGTATTCTATCACTCAAGTTGATTTTATTTTCTGAAGAGTTCTCTATTGAATAATACCAAATATAATCGTATGAAAATGAATCATGAAGAGGTTGAGAAATTTTCTCTATTTTTATTAAACCAGTATTAGTAACAATCTCCTCAATATAATGTCTTGTTATCGGTTTTTCTCGGAATTGATAAAAAATACAAAAGTTGTCACCAGGATTAAAGGTATTAAAAGTCCATCTATATAATGTAGAATCATGAGTGGGAATTGTATATGGTTTAAGACTTTGAGATGACTTTGAATCACTTACAATAAGTTCTGGGGGAATAACATCTTCAATTAAAATTTCATTATAAACATTTCCAGATGTATTCACAAATTCTAAGTTTGCTTGTAGATCTTGTTTTATAGAATGATATGTTGTTACAACAGAGACTTGATTTTGTCTTCTTAACACAATAGATCTTTCTACTCTTTTTCTGAGGATATATTCCACCGCAAGCTTTGAACCAGGGTCGATTTTACCTGTTTTCCATGTAAAAACCATTCCAGTTTGCGTTGGTTTTTTTGTTTCTAGATCAAAGTCGGATTTTACATCAATAACCTGCCATTGAAATGGTATGGTATCCACAAGCTCAATATCAACTAATTCTTCTTCATATTCATTGATAAATTCAGTTCGTGCAGTATAATTGAGATCTAATGTATCTGGTTCTGAAATATCAATTAAAAAATGTTCATTCACTTTTTCTGGCTCAATTCTATCTTCTTTGATCAGATCTGAGGTTTCTGATTCCTTAATTCCTTTTTTAATGCGATTTAAAGTCTTTATAGGCTCAATTAAATGTGTTTCACCTTTTTTATCTTTAAAAGCTGCATTAGCTTGAAGATTTGACTTTTTTTTCTGTCTTGTTGCCTTAGAAACAGCAGTCATAACATCAAAAGTATCTAACTTGGTTTTACTTTCATTTAATTGAGGGATAACATAATCCTTTGAATCTTGAATGATTTCATCATTCTCATGAAATTCATCATATCTAATGGGAAAAATTGCTTGTTCCGATTCAATTGGGACGATATCAATCTCAAATATTTCCTCTTGTACCTCTTTTTCCTCAATATCATTCATCTCTTCGTCTTGTTTTGTTGAGAATTTTCTCTCTATTGCATCATGAGCAATACTAAATTGATGAAAGGAGGTAGTAAATCCGTATTCTTGGCCTTTTTTGAGTAATATTTGAGCTGTATCAAAGTCTTCAATCATTAAATATCTTAATATTGCTTTTCCATAACAACTAGCTGCTTTTTCTAGATCATTGAGATCCATATGGAAATCACCAGCCAAAGTCAAATATTGACCAGCTTTTTTCCTATTTCCAGCACTATCAAAACAGATAGCTGTTTCCTCCAAAATACTTGCGGCTAATTCTAAGTTAGTTTTAGCTGCGGTTAATCCATTTTTCGCTAATCCATCACATTCAGAATTTTTTGACATATAATTAACCAACAAATTATTCAATTAGCCGATATTTCGATTTAATCGTAAGAACTTCAGTGATTCTTGGTGTATAGTTAGCAAGTGGATCACTATAATCATATTTTATTGATTGATAATGTCTTGAAAAAATAACCCAAGAAACGCGTTTGTTTTCACTTTCGATAAACCTTGAAAGTTTTTCAAATGCGTCCTTCCCATCTTCACCGAAATATAGGTAACACATTTCCTTTATATCGTTTAATATTTCTTCTGATTTATTACGAGAATACTCACCAAGCTTTTCTAACAGATCCCCTTCCTTAGGATTAATTTTTTTACTTTTCAAAAGTTCGAATATTATAGTTGAGTCTTCTAAGGAATTTTTTGCCTCAGCAAAGGAGATATTGATGAATGGCACTTAGGGAATCCTCATAAAAAATAACACTGGAAATTTATTAAATACCTAGCTAAACAAACTTAAATCCATAGATTTCTTTAATAATTGTAATGAGGTTAATAAGTGATTCAACGCCCATTATGTCTTCAAAAATTACACTTATTGCTTTCAAGCAATACAAGAACTATCATTGATTTGCCTAAAGGGTTTCAGCGAGCCTCGGTTTTAGTTCCTTTTTTTCTTAGAGATGAGGAATGGAAACTTATATTCATTCGTCGTACCGAAATCGTAACTAATCATAAAAACGAGATTTCTTTTCCAGGTGGACGATATGAACCAGATAAAGACAAAGATCTTGTTGAAACAGCTTTAAGAGAAGCTTTTGAAGAAATTGGAGTAAAAACAATTGATATTCTTGGATTGATTGATGATATTTTTACTATTAGTAAATATGTTGTAACTCCAGTGGTAGGATTCATCCAAGTAAATGAAGAACTGGATCGAAAATGCTTTGACTTAGTTGAAACAAATTATGTTATAGAAGCGCCATTAAATCATCTGACTAATACTAAATATTTCTCTTTTCAGGGAGTTACTTATAAAGAAGGAATTAAATTTCATGTTCCATTCTTTAGTTTCCAAGAGGAGATTATTTGGGGAGCTACTGGTAGAATTTTAATTAATTTATTTAATCTATTGAAGGGACTTGACACTGAATGCAAAATTAATTTAATGAAGCATGATTATTGGATATTAAGGGAAACTGATAGTAAGTCTCTTTATTCTAAATATCCTCTTGAACTAGAATAAGGAAAAAGTAATCTAAATTACTTTAATTCCTCATAGATTCCTTTTATATTATCAAAGGTCACTTTTAGATTTCTTTCTTCTACCAAATTCAGAATCTTTTCGATTATTTCTCCTTTAGCTCCTAAGGAGGCTGCTAGATTTCTTGCATGAAGTTTCATGTGACCTGCTTGTATTCCAACGGTTGTCAAGGCTCTTAAAGCCCCAAAATTCTGTGCTAAACCAACTGCAGCCATAATTTCCGCCAATTCCAGAGCACCACCAGGAATGCTAAGGTTAAGAATTTTAAAAGAAATTTGAGCTATAGGATGAATACGGGCAACTCCTCCTACTAATCCTACAGCTAGTGGTAGTTCAATAGTACCAACAAGGTCTCCTTCATTATTCTTTTCCCAGGTTGTTAATGAAGAATATTTCCCAGGTATTTTTGTAGCTGCATAAGTGTGTGCACCTGCTTCAATCGCTCTCCAGTCTTGAGCTGTAGCAAGCGCAACTGCATCGATACCATTCATTATACCTTTATTGTGTGTTGCACAGCGATAAGGATCAGCTTCTGCAAATGAATAAGCTTTTATTATTCCATCAACGACTTCTTCTCCAGAAAATTCCTTAGTAGCTAGTTCTTCATTTTTAAAAGTTGCTCTTGCACGTACTAACCTTTTATCAGCTAAATTTGATATAATTCTTAGGAGGGATTTTCCTCCTGTAATTTCCTGAGCTAAAATAGAAACTGATTCATTCATTGTATTAACTGCATTTGCTCCCATAGCATCACGTACATCAACTAACAGTTCTAGAATAACCATAGATCCCTGTGAAGTTTCCGGAAGAACTTTAACCATGATTCCTCTACAACCGCCTCCAAATTTTAAAAGAACAGGATCTTGCTGATTAGCTATCTCAATTATCTCTTTTTCCTTTTCTAGAAGCTTGTTTCGTGCATTAAAAGGATCAGGAATATTTGTTAGCTGAATTTGACCAATCATCATGGGTGCTGTGTGACTAGTAAAAAAACCACCGCTATCCCTCGCAACTTTTGCACTATTTGAAGCAGCTGCGACTACAGAAGCTTCTTCAACTGCCATAGGAATTAGATAATCCTTTCCGTTAATTGTGAAGTTAGTTGCAATTCCTAATGGAATCTGCATTACTCCAATTGTATTTTCAATATAATGACCGTGGCCTGCTTTGTCTAGGACAGATGTAGAATCTTTTAAACATTGTAATTCGTCTGTACTCAAATTACATAGTTCCTTCATCAATTTTCGTCTTTCTTCTACATTTATTTTAAAAAATCCTGCAATTCTTGAGTTAATTTTTCTTTCATTCATCTTTTATCCACCTAAATCAGATTCCTAGAGTAATACTGATTTTAATCGATTATCCATACCTAAAAGGATCATTGTTAATATTTTTTTTAGTTGAAAACTAATTGAAAAGGAAATTTTAAAATGGCAAGATCTATCCAAATTAGATAAAAATGTATTTTTTACATCTGAAATAGATTTTTGACTAACTTGTCAAGTTTATTCCAATAAATGTAGAAGCAGGACTTGAAAAATAAATAGAATTCCCTTTAGGAATTGGGATAAATAGATCATCAAGTTCAATGGTGGATGAATCCTTTTGAATGTATATAGCTAAAATCGGTGTTTGAGATTTACAATTAAGAACTTTAGAATTCTTTGGTGCACTATAAAATGTCACCTTTCCTCCTGAAGAGGCTGAAGACAGAATCAAATTTGTAAAAATGAGATTTTTTTCACTTGGAGGTGAAAGCAGTTTTGCTTTTGAATCTAAAACTTCCTCAACATTATCAGAGGAGAAATATCGAACATCCTCCATTTCCTCAATGAACTCTTCCTCAAGACTAATTGATTCTTTTCTAGGGGTTATTTCCACCTCTGAAGTTTTTGCGTTATTAATTGGAGTGGGATGACCATTCGAGATTGATGTTTGGGGAGGTTCAGGAGCTGTTTTGGGGGTTATGGCCTCTGGAATAATTTTTTTAGAATTTATATCTTCTTCATCAATAACCTCAAATAAAGAAGTAGGAGTAACTTCTAATAGTGTATCTGCAGATATGCCTGTCTTAGAAATTATATCAATAAATTCTAGAAATTTTGCAGTTTCATTCCCCTGATCTTCTGTGGATATTCTATGTGTTAAACCTTTTTCTAATCGCATTTGGCGTGCAATTTGACTGGAGATAAATCGCTTACGGACATTTGATTTTGAACCAGTCCAAATAAATATCTGACGATCTTCTTCATCAAGAAATATAACTACTTCGGTTTCTTTAAGATCTTTTGCTGACTTAAATTTTACTGGAATGTATTCCCCGTCTGGGGATGGCATAAAAGCATAAGCACGTTGTGAGTTCATTTATATCCCTACTTTTAAGGTTCAAACAGTTTATTAAACAAAAAACTAAGTAGAATTCTTACAAAAAAACAATGAAATGTGTACTTATTTAAGGTTTGCAAATAAAAAAGCAAAATTCTAAAGAAATCTATAAACAAAGTCACCCCTTCAGAACATACAAATAACATTTAGAAATGAAGAAGTTGAACTTTACTTAAAAAGTAGAAAACGTATGATAGTAGAAATGTTATTTATTTGATTAATAGTTACTATTATAATTTCCCTTTTTGAATATTTTCCCGTCATATACAATATGATCTGCAAATTTTAAAGTGAAATAGATGTGATAAGCATGATTTGGATATTATTTCAAGGTAAATTTAAACCACATAAATAAACTTTAAAAAATTGAAGAATTAAAGTAATAAATAGTTAATCACAATTCTTTACAATATTTATAAAGTGTATAAAAGTAAAAAGAACCCTAAATCCTAAGCGGAGGTACCAAAGTGGCTATGGAGCGGCCTGCAAGAAGGAAGTACACTTTATTTCCTTCTAGATAGCCGTATTACGTGCGTTCAAATCGCACCCTCCGCTCTTCTCTTCTCCACTGAATCTTGAAATCAAGTATCTATATTTTTTTAATAAGGTATTTAAAAGAGACAAAATATTACTTTTATGGAGTTTAAATTAATGTCTACTCAATTATTCGATGTAGTTGTTATCGATACAAATTTCTTCATTTCTCTATTAAATGCTGGAGTTATTGAGTCACTTCTTCCAAATTTGACTGATATTGCCAGCTCTGTGGGTATGACTGTTATAATTCCCGAAGAACTACCGAAGTCGGATATTCCAGGGAAATATAGAGAGCTTAGAACCTTGGTACCAAAGTATATCCAAATGGAACCAGTAAATCGTAATTCAAAGCTCTGGAAAAACACTGCAAGATATGCAATTCAAGAAAGAATGGTGCGTGTAAATGAGGATCCTGCTGATATTGATATTGTAATTCTCGCAAAAAAATTCAGTCTTCGAGATAACAATCGTGTGGCTTTAGTTTCTGATGATGAAGGTGTTGCGCGTATCATTAAAGAAAATAAGCAATTCAATTCAATTGAGCATCTCTCTTGTGGTTCATTTGTCTCTGTTTTAGCTGCGTCTGTTTCAGATGTCGGAATGCGTAAAATTCTAGATGATACTGTAGAGCGAGTATTTAAAGCTTCTTGGAGTTATAAGAAAAAGACTCGAAGATATATTGATGTCGCAATGCTTATTGACGATCTTACCGATACAGCTCGATTTGTCAGATCCGCAGCTCAAGTAGGTAGTGAAACTGCGTCTTCTGGAATATTATCATCCAAGAAGGAGCTTGAAATGATAGAACCTGAAGATGCTCTGATTATCGCTCAACAACTTGTAATAAAAACACGAGAATCTCGTGATAAATTCAATCTTCAAGAAGCGGAGAATATGGTCTTAGAAATTCTATTAAAAAGCTCTGAATTAATTTATCAAATTGATGGATTAGAACAAAGGGTAATTGTCGAACGGATGCTTCGATCTGAACTTTTTGAGCATCACTCTTGGTTACTTGATTTTAAATTAACACGTAATCAAATTATTGAAGCTTTAGTCCATGCAGAAGCGTGTCGTGTCTATATGAATTTTATATCAGTTGGTAAAGAAGCCATTGAAAATTTAATTTCCTTACAAGGATTATTATATTTATTACTTGGACGTTATGAACAAGCTCTTAGTCTTTTCAAGAGAGTACTACCAGAAAATAAAGAAATTTCTACTACACAATTATTAGGACTTACTACATCCTTGATAGCTACTAAACAGCTTAATGAAGCATTTTTCTTGCTAAATAAACATCGAACTCATTTAGATGGTATGTTAATCTCAATGCATACTTATGCAAATGATTTATATTCTCATGATCAACGTGAACTAGCTATAGAAATATTAAAATTTATTGTAAAGAATTATACAGACCGAGAAGAAGTTGAAAGATCCATAAAAAGATTATTTATATTAACACGGTTAAGAACAGATCTCGTTGATTTAGATCTTAAAGTTCAAAAGATTTTTAAACAAAAATTAAGAGAGAACTCTCAAGATAACACCAAGAGAGGAATTTCTGTAGTCTTAAGAAATAATCTTCCAATAGAATTATCTCCCGCGGAGGATGGAGGGCCAAATGAAGAATTCAAAGGTTTTTATCATATTTTAGATATTCAGGAAGTTCATGATCGTGATGAATTAAATGTAATAGTATGGAATGAAGGAAATAATTCTACTTGGAATTTAGTTTTAGATGCTGCTTATAAACCAGCATTAGAGGAAAGTGTAAAAATTAAAATTACATCAGGTACAATTAAAGATATTAGACCTGCAAAAAAAGGTCAAATCTGCAGGGGAACAATCGTCTTTCATAATCCCGCAATTCAGCCAGAACTGATCAAACCTTGGTAAAAAAAATTAAACCATAATAAAATTAACATTATACCATAATTTGCGAAGAGCTTTCACTTGTGCAGTTATTGCTTGATTTTTAAGAATAAATTCCCGTAATGTTGAAGAAATAGGTTTTGAAAACTTATTTTTATCCATAATTAATGTAGAAATAAATTTCGGGTCGATTCTCTCAAAGTACTTATTCCAGATTGTTAAATTAGGATTGGAGATAGAACTGACTTCTTTTGGATTTCTATTAGGAATTAGTGGATTCCAATCTTTCTTTTGATTTTCTATCCCTCGAAGACAAATTTTTGAAAGTGAAGCCCCTATAATAACTTCTTTACTTTGTAAATGGAAAAGTTTAGCTATTGTGGCTGAACCAATTTTATTTAATATGTGGCCGTCAAACTGAACCATGTCGGCACCGATAACAGCAGTTTCAGCTAATTCTGAATATTCATTTACTGCGAAGTCAATACCTAGGTGAGTTTTTTGGTACCCAGCATTAGCGAGTGAATGAGCGGTTCTTTCTCCTTCTTTTAAAGGTCTTGATTCCAAGATATATATTTCTTTATCAATAAATCCATCTTTAGCTAACTGTAGTAATGCTTTTATTATAGTAGAAGAGTGAGAAAATGTTAATATAGATTTTTTATCTTTTAATTCTTCAACTAGCCGTTTTATCGTATTTATTTCACCAACACGCATTTGTTCTTTACGAGTTGCAAAAATCATTTCGATTGACGCTTTTACATTCCCTGATATTAATCCTCCCGAATCTATTAGATCAATCAGTCTGATATAAATAGGCAATAGAGCATTTTCGATTGTAGCCATGGGATGAGTATCTAATAGGAGTTGGATAGCTGTTTTCAGTATTGATTCATCAAGTCGAGTTCCAATTCTTAGACATTCTTTTTTTAAGACTTGGAGGCTATCCTCTGCGATTTGGGTTGCTCCATTTTGAGTATCATTATGAATAATCTCAACTGATTTCATGAATGTTTTAGATAACAAACTTTTTCTTTCCTTAGATATAAGATAATTATAATCAGCAAGTCTGATTTTTCATTTACAGTTCTAGCAATTATTTTTTAAGCGATAAAGCTGATAATTTATCACCTTATTGCTTTTATAGTCAAAATATTAATTTGGTAATTCATATCAATTTAGCTGGTGAGATTTTATGTGTTTTAACTATCGAGGATCGTATTTAGTATGAATTAGGAAAAATTTTTTGGCAAATTTTCCTACACTAGAAGCTTCCTCTTCATTGAGATGATTCTTCGAGCTTATACCCTCAGAATTTGTAGCTTCTATAAAAGCATATTCTGCGTCTCTTACAAGATCGATCAAATAACTATTCATGCCTGTATCTCCTGTAAAAGCTAAATATTTGGTTTTGTTGTAAAATATAGCATATCCATAGGTTGGAACTCTCGTTAAGAGGCCTTGGTTAACAATTGATCCATAGTGAAGCATTGGATAAGATTTCACGTAAATTCTTTGGGAAATTCTCACTATTTCGTCATCAATAAGGGGTTGATTTTTTAACTTAAAAGGTAAAGAATCCTTGTAGACCGAGGTAAATACATCTAATAAAGATTCTACCTCAATACTCCCGCTTGGGTAGTAAATATTAATATTAAATGGTAATCCCAACATACGTAAAAATCCCAAGAAGGAAAATATTCCTCCACAATGATCATAATGCCCATGAGAAATAAAAATATGCCACGATTGACTTTTTGAAAAATCAATTTTTGTTTTTAAAAGATCACGTATGATCCCATCCCCAATATCTAGTAAGATAGTTTCTTTTTCGCTAGAAACTAAGATTTGGGTTGCAATACCAGCAGAAGAAAAAAGGAGCTGATGTTTCATTTTTATTACAATACCTAATCAGGGAATGTTTGCCATTCAAGGAGCTTTTGAATAAGTTCGCATCGAAGCGAAATCTCATTGGCCATAGCTAACTCTGTACTAAATATATCCAGCATCCCTTGAATATTTAGAATACTCATTAGTACCATAAGAGCTAGATGAAAATTTAATGGGATATAGCCTGAAGGGTAAAGCGATCCTAAAGATAGTTGTTCAAGTGCAAGAATTTCATTATAACCGCTTAAAAATGATTTTATATTTGTAGTTAATCTGCTTAAAGACTTATCTAATCGATACTGATTTACTGTCTCGATTGTAAAAAAATTCGCTATATCTTCAAGTCTATCATGTTCACTATTCATATCTAAAAATTCAGGATCAATTATATATGTTTGAATCATTGGTTTTCGGCCAATTTTTACATCAAAGATTAGATTACCAGGATGAAAATCACCAAAACTAACTGATCCAGATTTTATGGAGTTCTTTTCCACTATGGGTATTTGTGAATTAAACATTTCCTTAATTTTTTGTTTTGTATAAACATCCACAGGGATCTCTTCAATACTTCTACTGCTTAAAAGTTTATATTTTTCAAACCATGGTTTATTGATAGTTGTATTATGAAATGCTGATAAACATTTCCCCGCATATCGATATTTCTGAGGTTTTGGAATTCTAGAATCACGGAAATCATCACCCTGAATACCCTCCATTATTACAACACTTCCCGAAAAAAAGATGACTGAAGCTGAAAATATACCCAATTTCTTGTATGGGATAATTCTTTTTTCTAACAGATTAATCTTATTTACTACAGTTG
>WOR8_10001171_pt1 | contig 26661 bp, 19 predicted proteins | sample DeeMarSeWOR38_10_FD_19890 | JGI IMG/M metagenome (IMG submission 19890) | reverse complement strand
CATACTTTTTGCCAACCGCCAGGTAAAGGAAAAAAAACGCCACCAGCATCATGATAACCTGTTTGATGAGCAGGTTGGGCATTCCTGTCTGCGTCACGAGGATATTCTTGATGAGCTCCAGGACATAATCCCAGGACATGTTTACATCTCCTTCCTAAATGTGCAAGATGAGGCAAACTAGCACCAAAGCTGTAAGGAGTCAATTTTTTTATTTCACAATCCTTTGGTCAAATTGAAACTTGCACGGACCACCGACTCACCGCCAATAATTTTACGCGCCTGAGGGCAAACCATTATTAAACCTCTGCTACTCTGCTATTTAATCGATCCCCATAAATACGTGCACCCTGCCCATCGATGGCACGGTCAGCAAGATGTTGCTTGTTTACTTACTGCAGGCGTCCTTTGTGCCGAAGATCGCGGCTGGATCTCTATTTCCGCAAATAGACAAATAAAGTAGGGCATCGTCAGAAAATGGCGGGATAAAGCTGCGGTTTCCGGTACTGGCCGTGATCGTGCCGGTCTGCACCAACGTGCCTGTTTTGGGATTAAACCACTCGTAATCATAAGTGCCCGCAGCCAGATTAACCGTAAAAGCGCCGGAATTAGGCTGGTAGATAAGATATTCCTGGCCGGGATTTCTAAGGCAGTAGGTGGTCGAGCAGTGGTAAGAACTATCGGAAGGAGTCATTGCAGCCAGATTGATCTTTTTAGCGTAATTCTGGGTATCCCCAAGAACGCGTCTTGCGACTACCATATCCACTCCATTGTATGTTGCTGTCAATGTATCCATGAGCATGATATTGTGACCGCGCGTGAAGCATTTCCATATCCAAGGTCCCATGTGTGTCCGCCCATCTCGAACAGGAGGGATATGGTCCGTGTCCAAGATGATCACTTTGCTTCCATCATTGACCAGAGGATTTGTATTATAATCTCCAGTATCCGATGAGCCGGGTGATATCCAGTTAGCAGTTGAAAAAAATAGCCCCGCATTATCATCAAATCGAATTTTTTTCTATTGCTGTCCTGCTATTTCTAAAAGCTCTTTGTACCAACATGCAAATTCATACATACCGATAAAACGATCTTCTTCGTTGACGATTCCAAGCGCCATTTCCAAGACACCTCTGCCATAAGCGTTGCTATATCCTTCAGCGCTTCGGGTTTGCAGAAAATCTCGGACCAGCAACTGTGTAGTGCGTTTGGTTTTATCTTTACGAATATCAATGGGATCCTTGGGCTCTTCAAACGGATCCCATTTATCGTAACCTAATTTTTTAAGAATATGTTTCTGTCGTCGTGGCGACATGCTGTCGAAAATAGCTTTTTTTCGTGCTTCTGCCTCTTCGGGAGAAAATTCATTCATTATTTATCCTCGGTTTCTTCTTCGGCGCTTTCTGGATCTCACCTCTTCAGCTTTATCCTCAGCGATGCCAAGATAAGCGTCATCATAATCAGAAACTAAAGCCATGGACAATGGTACGAGCATATCGACCAATCGGATATTTCGTGATTGGATATCCCGCAGAAGCTCGGCGGATATTTGCTGCAGCTTGTTGTGAACGGCATCCAGATTAACGGTGGGATATTGTTGTCCTTGTTTGAAACCGGAAAGTCCGCAGGTATGTCCTTGACCGCCAATTGCTGTGGGTACACCATAAAATCGGCAAGTTATAGGGCGATTGTCATACAACTCACACAATTCTTCTTCATTTAAAAGCGGACAGCGCACGCGTTCCAACGCCATCTCGGCTAGGATCTCCGCTTCAGTTTTTCCGGCCTGAAAATCTTCATACGCTTTGCGCTTGAGTTTGTGAATTCTCCGATCTGCACGATTGGCCTTTTCAAGCAGTTCGGATTTTGCTGTTCCCTTGAATTTCTCTTTAAACTTGTAATTAATATACAGCGCTTCAATCAGCGTAAGATCAAACAGCGCATAACAGCAGTCGGCACATTTTTCTTTGCATTTTACACAGTCGGCATATGCTTCCCTTACCCGCTCAAATGCATCATCTGCCCTCTCAACCAGCGCTTCGTATTTTTTGAAGTAAGGTGTCAGATCTAGGTCCATAATTGCGCATTCAACTCCAATTCTAAATGTTTCACGTGAAACAATCACTTCCCAATACAAAACTGGTTAAAAATCTGATCCAGAACGTCAACTTTGACATTGCTCCCCAGAATTTCATCCAGTGAATCAATGGCATCCTGGATATCTATGGCAATGAGGTCGATAGGGGTGCCGTTTTGTATTTCGGCCATCATACCCTCGGCGGCTTTGATACTTCGTTCGAGGATAACCTTTTGCCTGAGATTGGGCACAATAATCTCTTCCAGATCAATGGGGTTCTCCCCGGTTGTAAGCTGGACAATTTTATTTTTAAGGGAATTTATGCCTTGGCCGTACAAGGCGGAAGTATAAACCTTTTCGTATTCTCTCCAGGGCTCTGGAATGGGTCTATGTCTGTTTTGCTTGACAAGATCAATCTTGTTTATGGCAATGATCAGCGGCTTGGATTTAACTTTCTCATAAATCTGATAATCAACATCGCTTAATGAGCGATGGGCTTCAATTAAAAAAAGTACAAGATCGCAACCGGTTACATGCTTGAGGGTCTTCTCGATGCCCAGGGTTTCAACCGGATCATCGGTTTCGTGCAGACCAGCGGTGTCTGAGAGGACAACCGGAATCCCCTGGATGTTTACGGTTTCTTCGATCACGTCTCGCGTCGTTCCAGGTATCGACGTTACTATGGCACGATCTTTTTGCACCAAACAATTCATTAGGCTTGACTTGCCTACATTGGGCTTGCCCACCACTGCAACTTTGAGCCCATCCCTCAACACACCCGCATCCATATAATTGCGAATCAGCATCTTTAGTGGACCGATAACTTTTTTTTGAACTTCAATTGCCGTTTTGCGAAGGTCGAAGATATCGTCAACATCTTCCGGAAAATCGATGACTGCCTCGGCATGTGTGAGAAAATGAATAAGAGGCTTGCGAATAGATTCGATCTGGTTTCTGAGTTGACCATCGATTTGAGCGGTGGCAATCTGAAGCGATTCTTCCGTTCGGGCATTTACAACATCAATAACCGCTTCAGCCTGGGTCAAATCGATGCGACCATTTAAAAATGCTCTTTTAGTGAATTCTCCCGGTTCGGCGAGTCGCGCACCCTGTCGTAACACCAATGCCAATATGGCTTGCAAAGCAACCGCGCCACCATGCGCATTGATTTCGACTACATCTTCTTTGGTATATGTGTGCGGAGCTTTCATTACGGAAACCAAAACTTCATCCAACGCTCGCTCAGTTTCCGGATCTACAATTTGACCGTAATTTAGCTTGTGGGATTGAAAGTGACCGTTGTTGTTTTCCAGTAACTCCGATCTCTGAATATTTCCGAAATCACAGTTGGAGTGATGTGGCCGAAAAATGTCTTCGGCGATCGAGACTGCTTCAGGACCCGAAATCTTTATAATTCCAATACCGCCCCGGCCACCGGGGGTGGCTAAGGCGGCAATCGTCGAATTATCCATTATTAATATTTTTTTTTCGGAAAAATAACAAGCTTTCTTAAATACCCTTCCCCGCTGCTTTTGGTACTGACATCCGGGTCATCCCTTAAGGCCAGGTGAATAATTCTGCGATCATGAGCATTCATCTGACCCAACGAAATGGGTTTTCGAATCCGCTTGGACTTCTCGGCAAGGCGTGCGGCCAGTCTTTCAAGGTTTACTCGCCGAGTTTCCAAATATCCTTCTATGTCGACCTGAACCCGAATTCGCTTATCATTATTATTGTGCTTATTGACAACCTTTTTTACCAATGACTGAATCGCCTCCAAGGTTTGTCCGCGTTTGCCAATCAGTACGGCGGCATTTCCACAAGCGACGTTGAATGAAATTCGGTCTGAATCTTCTTCAACTGTGATTGAGGCATCTGAGGTAATGGCGTCGACGATCCGTTGAAGAACACTTCGACCTAAATCCAATGGATCTTTCGGGAAGGTAAAAAGTTGCTGACCCTCGGATTGATCATCAGCAGGATTATTCTTGCCCGCTGCTGCAAAATTATTGAAAGCTTCAGTAGGCAATTCAATTTCTTTATCAAATACGCTGGTTTCGGTAACAGCTTCCGGAGAGTCATTGTCTAAATTAATCCGAATTCTAGCCTTTTTTGCACCGGCTAAGCCAAAAATACCGCTGGAACCATACGATAATATGTCATATTCTAATTGATCTTTATCAATATTGAGTTCTTCACTTGCTTTATCAAGCGCTTTTTCAACATTTTTTCCTTCAAATTCCAACAAAGTCATCATGTATAACCTCCCTGATCAAGCGAATTTCTTCTGAATATAGTACTGTTGTGCAATAGATAGAATGTTATTCACCAGCCAGTATAAAACAAGCCCGGATGAAAAATTAATAAAAATAACCGTAAATACAATGGGCATCAGCATCATCATCTTAGCTTGCGTAGGATCGCCCATCGGTGGAGACATTTTTTGCTGCAACAACATGGTAGCCCCCATCACTAACGTCAGAACCGGTATGCCGTAGGGTGGCTCCATAAACGGGATCGAGAAACCAAACCGGAACAGTCGGTCGGGAGCAGACAGGTCGTCAATCCACAAGAAAAACGGCGCGTGTCGCAGCTCGATAGCCTGATAGAGCATTCGATACAACGCGAAGAAAACCGGTATTTGAACAACCATAGGAAGACAACCCCCTAATGGATTGATTTTGTAAGTTCGATAAAGGGCCATCACTTCCTGGTTCATTTTTTTCTTATCATCTTTATATTTTTCGCGAATCTCTTTCATCAACGGTTGAATCTTTTTCATCTCACTCATCGATTTATAACTTTTTGATCCAAGCGGCCATAGAATAATCTTGATGAGAATCGTCAAGATAATAATGGCAACGCCATAATTGGGAATAAAATCGTATAAAAAATTCATTAACCACAAACATGGTCTGGCAATAAAATCAAACCAGCCAAAATTAACAGCCTTTTCGAGGCCATGCCCCACCTCGTTTAAAACTCTCATACTCTTAGGACCGAAAAACAGAAAGTATTCATATTGATACTGTGTCCCCGGCCGGATCACGTTCTCCGGCTGAACATACTGCGCCTTTATAATGTTATTTGGCTCTAAGGAAAGCCGCAAGCTCGCTTCTGTTCCATTCTGGGTAATGAGACTTCTGATGAAATACCGGTCCTGAATTGCCAACCATTTCAAATCTCCGGTAAAGGTATTTTTATCGGTGATGTTTTTAATCTTGATTTCTTCCACTTTATTATCAATTAGGGCACTGGGGCCTTCAAACCCATACATGCGCGTTTCTTTGGGGGTCATACCTTCGATTGATAAGGTCAAATGGTCCTGAATAGATTGATCGGACCCGTTTTGAATTTTTATCTCCATCCCTATCAGATATGTCTCAGGAGAAAATTTAAACGTTCTTTCAACCCTGATGCCTCTTTCTGATTCCCAGTAAAAGGTAACTTGCTGTGGCCTATCAATCACATTTAACGTATCCAGGTTAGGTTCAGCCGAAAAAATAGCGCTTTGGAAATCAGGCATGCTTTTTCCGGAGAGTCCTAACTTAACCGTCTCCAATATAATGTCAGGTGCAAGAAATTCTTTTAAAGGAGAATTTTTTCCGGCCTTTTCCCGAAAATTTTTCAGCACGAAGCTGGTGAATACGGCCCCTCTTTCTGAAATTTTGACCCGGTAAAGGGGTGTGTCAACAGTGACGGTTTTGGCTGTTTTTTGAGGGCGCTCAACATCGGCTGGCGTAACAGTTTTCTCTGTAACAACAGGTTCCTTTTTTTCTTTCACATAAGGCTCTTCCGATACAGGCTCTTCTTTTGTCACCGGTGTTGTCGGTTGTTTTTGGGCAGACTTCTTAAGGACTTCTTTATCCACAAAGAAAAACTGCCATATCACAAACACTATTACTGAAAGCACTATAGCCAAGATTAACCGCTTTTCGTCCATTACATTCTCCTAAAATATGTTCACTAACAAAATATTATCCGAATACGTTATCTGCATCGGTAATTGAATTCAGGCAATCACGATAGGCCTTTACTGCGTGGAATTGATCTTGGTAGGCTGATACGGAAAATCCTACATTTGCGCCTAGGCTGAAAGCTCAACTCCCTTCGTTATCTGTCAATCCAAATGCTTTCGTAGTATAATTAAAAATTGGCTTTTACAATCAAAGCACTAAGGAACCGGATCAATTCCTCCAGCATTGAAGGGATGACATCGCAAAAGCCTCTTTAAAGCCAAAAGAAAGCCTTTAAGCGGACCGTAACGCTGAATAGCTTGATAGGCATAATCCGAGCAGGATGGATGAAACCGACATGTAGGACCAAAAATCGGGGATAAAATATATTGATATGCCTTAATTAAGCTCAAGAAAGGTAATGTAATCAATTTCTTATAATTCAACACGACTTGATATTCTCTTAAAAATGTTTTGCAGCGAGCCGAATATCTCCTCCGATGAAAGGTCTGCGGCCTCTTTTTTGGCTATAATGTTAATATCCCATTCACCTGAAATCAAATGCTTGTTTAATCGAAAATATTCCCTTATGAAACGCTTTATTCTGTTGCGCTGAACAGCTCTACCGAACTTTCTTGTCACCGTAATACCCAGGCGGGGCCGGCCACGCCGACCGGGAGCATAATAAGCAATGAAATATTGGTTTTGTATCTTTCGGCCAAATTTAGAAAGCTGAATATATTCATTGCGTTTTAAAATTCTGTCTGCTTTTGTGAACGAAAAATCCACGTCGTTCAACTTAGCCTGCCAATCGAACTCTACCCTTCGCTCTTCTTCTGTTGATTATTCTTCGCCCTCCCTTGGTGGACATGCGCTTGCGAAATCCATGGTTTCTAGATCTTCTTCTTCTGCTCGGCTGAAAGGTACGTTTCATTTGTTCAAGTCCTTGTTTGATGTATTATTTCTGATTCTATCCTGAACGTTTTAATTCCAAAGCAAATATCAGTAAATACGATGCCTACGACAGTTAATATGGAACGTAATCTTAAACCTTCAAACTAAAACATAAGACTTAATTTATGTCAAGATCATTAATGAATTTCATAAATTTCAAATTGTTCCATATGAAACTGGGGATTCGGATAAATGACAATCTGTTTGCCGATCTTTCGTTCGAGGGAGGTTATAATATCATTTTCCTCACCGTGCAGAAATTCGGCAATTTGCGGATTCACCCTTATCGTCAAACGACCGGCATTCATGTCATAAGCATCACGCAGAATCTCACGATAAATACTATAACAAATGGATTGCCTGGATATTAAATACCCCTCACCGTCACAGTAAAAGCACGGTTCACATAAAATTCGAGTCAAGGGGTCTCGGGTCCGTTTGCGGGTCATTTGGATGAGTCCCATCGCTGACATCGGAAGCACGTGGGTTTTGCTCTTGTCCTTTTTTAAGGTCTCTTTAAGTGCATTAAACACTTTTTCCTGATTGGACGTCTTCTCCATATCAATGAAATCAATAATGATAATGCCACCGATATCCCTGAGGCGAATTTGATAGGCGATTTCCTTTACCGCTTCAAGATTGGTCTTCAGTATCGTTTCTTCCAAATTATGCATCCCGACATATCGACCCGTATTGACATCAATTGCGACAAGCGCTTCGGTGTGCTCTATCAAAATGTAGCCGCCGGATTTCAGCCATACTTTGCGTTTTAGCGCCCGGGATATATCGCCTTCCAAATTATACGCATCAAAAACCGGTTCTGCGCCCTCGTATAAGATTACATGATCTTTTAAGCTGGGCATGTAGGTATTTAGAAAAGATAGCACCGCCTCGTAAGTTGGTTTTGAATCGATAACCAGTTTTTCGACTTCATGGATCAGAAGATCGCGCACGGCACGGAGACTTACGGATAATTCCTGGTGCAGAAGCGAAGGTACCGGCGCTGATTGAAATTTTTTTTGGATATTTTCCCATAAATTGTTCAAAAAATTCATTTCATAAGCAAGTTTTTCTTCATGTTCCCCTTCAGCTGCTGTTCTGACAATATAACCGTAATCCGCAGTCTTTAACGCTTGTACCAAGACCTTTAAACGCTCCCGCTCACTCTCAACTTCAATCCGACGGGAAACACCGATATGATCGGAAGTCGGCATTAAAACCAAAAATCGACCCGGGAGCGAAACATAGGAAGAAATACGCGCACCTTTTGTGCCCATAGGAGATTTGGCCACCTGAACAAGGATTTCTTGTCCTTCTGAGATCAGCTCTTCGATTTGAATATCACGTTTTTTAGAGCTTGATAGATTTGAATCTTCATCAGAGATGGTTTTTTGATCTTCGGATTCGATATTAAATAATTTTTCGTATTCTTTGTAACCATTGCTGTAAACATCATCCACATAAATAAAGGCCGCCTGATTGAGCCCGATATCGACAAATGCGGCTTGCATTCCGGGTAACACCCGCAAAACTTTGCCCTTGTAAATATTGCCGACAATGTCGGAATCATCGCCGCGGTCGACGTAAAGCTCAGCAATGGTTCCATCTTCTAGTAGCGCAACCCGGGTTTCGTGATCGGTGACATTAATGATGAGTTGTTTGTACATTAGAATTCCTTCAATAGGCATTCGTCAATAGAAAATAGTCAATTCCTAAGTCCCTTAATTAATCTTTACAATTCTTGCCTGTTTAATCTGGTCTGCGGGCAAACTGAATATTTGATGAAGAACTGCCGGTGGTCGCATGGTTTTGGCCGGTTCGGATCTTAACCGCATCTGTAATTTCTTGGAATTAATTAAATCTATGTTTAGAACCATATCTTTTAAATTTATTTTTTTCAACTTTCCTTTTCGATCTTCAAGCTCAATGATGAAATCTGAACGTTGGATAAATAATTCGAACTTTTTTTTATCAAAATTTCCATTTTTCAACGTGACGTGATAGGTATTCGATTTGGTTGCTTTCATATCGGCGTTGGCCGCTGTCATCTCAACATGATGCACCAAAAGACCATCTGGCAATTTGTTATTCAAGCCTTCAACGACTGTCTGGGGCTTGACGCATGCCGGTACAGTCAAGGTTAGTTTCTCGTTTTGACTTTCTAAACCAGTGGGCAGCGGATTATCAAAAGAGACTTTGGGTTTGGGATGAAATCCTTCAGAGAACTTAACGGGTATGCCGGCACGTCTGAGCGCCCTTAAAAAAATATTTGCCAGTTCAAGATGGCCATAGTATTTTGCCTGACCTAATTTAGAATACGATAGCATTAGGCGTTTAAATGATAAATTCGGAACCTCTGCCTTCGGCAGGAGTTCTGATTCCGTATTGCGGCATTCCCGGTAAGTCCTCGGCTCTATTGCTTCAAAATCACAGACACCACAGTTGTTACACTCACCGTCACGACAGTCTTCTGTGAGCGCAGCCTGCATCGATTTATGCCACTCGTCCTGCAAAAATTCTTTGCTGATCTGAGTGTCGATATGATCCCAGGGCAACGGTTCACAAATATCCCTTTTGCGCAAGGTATAAAAGTCAGGATTAACATCCGCTTCTGCAAAAGCCTCCTGCCATAAACGGTATTTAAAATGATCGCTCCACCCGTCAAGCTTACATCCGCTTTTGTAGGCAGTTATCAGCAAATTACTTAACCGCCTGTCTCCTCGAGCCCAAATTCCTTCAAGTAGGCTGACTTCAGGATTTTGCCATTTGAATTGAATTCCCGGTAATTCTAACTGATTTTTAAGCCACCTGATCCTCTCCTTGGATTCAGCCAAACTGATTTGGGAGACCCACTGAAACGGGGTGTGGGGCTTGGGGATAAACGTGGCAACGCTCACATTAAGTCTGCCTTTTCGCCGGTTAGAACCTTTGATCTTATGAAGTTTTTTGACTAACTCTACCAAAGCGCGCAGATCCTTATGGGTTTCGGCTGGTAGACCGATCATAAAATAAAGTTTTACCACCTGCCATCCCAAATCAAATGCGTCTCTGACGGTTTCAACGATTTCGGTTTCGGTGATATTTTTGTTGATGACATCCCGCAACCTCTGGCTGCCGGCCTCGGGCGCAATGGTGAACCCGGTTTTACGGACTTTTTTGATAAGTTTCATTAATTGCGGTGTAAGGGTGCCCGCTCGTAAGGAGGGCAACGAGACGGCGACATGATCCGAAGCTAAGCGAGCCATGAGCCGTTCCATCAGGGGGACAATACATCCGTAATCGCCTGTGCTCAGAGAAAGCAACGATATATCTTCATAGCCGGTTACAGCAATGGAATGATCAACAAGAGACATCAACCTCTCCGGGGAACGTTCACGAACCGGACGATAAATCATACCTGCCTGGCAAAACCGACATCCGCGTGTACATCCCCTAGATACTTCAATCCGAAGTCGATCGTGCACCGGTTTCCCATATGGCACAATCGGTTTTGCCGGAAAAGGCATTCGATCAAGATCAGCAACAATCGCCCGTTTGACTCGGGTATAGTCCGAAAAAAGCGGTTTGAGCGTCTGGAATCCATGCGGATCAACTTGAGGTTCAAAAAAAGATGGTATGTATACGCCCTCGATCTTGGACCATTGTTTCATCAAATCTTCTTTGTTTAATTGGGCGCTGTCTTTCCACTGAATCCAAGTTTGAGAAAGCTCCATGATCACGTGCTCGCCATCTCCCACAACAACCGCATCAAAAAAATCGGCAATGGGCTCCGGATTGCACGTGCTCGGACCCCCGGCAATGATTATCGGATGAGATGTATCTCTTTGGCCAGCTCGAAATGGAATGCCGGCAAGATCTAGGATGGTCAGGATATTGGTGTAATTTAGCTCATATAATAAACTGAAACCGAGCATATCAAAATGATTGATGGGTTCATGGGACTCCAGGGAAAAAAGAGGTAGTTGAGAGCTCCTGAGATGGGCCTCCATATCGACACCCGGAGCAAATACCCTTTCAGCGGCAATATCCGCATGGCTGTTTAAAATGTGATAAAGAATCTGTAGGCCAAAGTGTGAGGTACCAATTTCATATAAATCCGGAAAGACTAAAGCAAAGCGGAGCTTCACCTTGCTTAGATCTTTTTTAATCGCGTTGATTTCCGAACCTAAATATCGGCTAGGTCTTTCAACTAATGGTAAGATATCGTGAAGGTTTCGAATACTCATCAGAAATTTTTAAAAATCCGGAATTCTTTATTTTCTAGCGTCGCTGTTTATGATAAACCATTGTCAATCTAAAATCGTCAATCAGATAAAGGATAAAAATGCCAAAATTACATTTTCATTTCAACATTAGACAGATGAAAAAGATCATAGCCATATTTTTCATTTGCTTTCTGATGCAGGTTGAAATCCAACCATTGCTGGGTCATCCAGACGATCGTGAGAGCCCTGTCGTTAAAGCGGTGCGCAAAATCAGCCCGGCTGTGGTAAATATAAGCTCATCCTATGAGGTCCGCAAGCGAGTCAATCCCTTTTCGGGTTTCGGCCTAGATCCGTTTTTTGAAAATTTTTTCAAAGATTTTTTCGACCCTAGATTCGAACGGCGACGCCAACGCACCAGTTTAGGCTCAGGTGTTATTATAGATGGAAAAAGAGGTTTCATTCTAACGAATGCACATGTGATTGAAAGAGCCGCAACCATTGAAGTGGTATTGCAAGATGAACGAGAATTTGAGGCTCAGATCATCGGTGCGGACCCCGATTCCGACTTAGCGGTTTTGAAAATCGATACCCCAGAACCCCTTCCTGATATCGAAATGGGAAGCAGTGATGATCTTATGATCGGAGAAACGGTGATTGCTATCGGCAACCCTTTCGGCTTTTCTCACACCGTGACAACCGGTGTCATCAGTGCGTTAAACCGAAGCGTGCGCGCGGAAAACAGGGTTTTTCACGACTTCATCCAGATCGATGCGTCCATCAATCCCGGCAACAGTGGCGGTCCGCTTTTAAACATCACCGGGGAACTTATAGGAATTAATACTGCCATCTATGCCAAAGCCCAAGGTATCGGATTCGCCATACCTATTGGCAAAGCAAAAAAAATAATTTCGGATCTCATCCAATTCGGTGAAGTTATTCAGGCCTGGATTGGCATCACTGTACAAAACCTCGATGCTAGGCTCGCGGATTATCTTAAAGTTCCGAGAAAAAGAGGTATAATGGTTAAAGCGGTTGAACCCCAAAGCCCGGCTCAGAAAGCGGGTTTGAAAGAGGGAGATATCATCCTTTCTATCGGAAATAAAAAAATGGATTCAGTGCGCGATTACTGGTCGGCGAAAAAGACATATCCTGCAGGTGATATCCTAAAAACAAAGATTTGGCGCAACGGTAAAATACAAACCGTCTCGGTGAAAACAAAGGTTTTCCCTTATGAACTGGCCGAAGAGTTGGCATTCAGATTTCTGGGAATAAAAGTTGAAGATTTGACGGCTAAAAACCGTTTATACTACCAGATCCCATCACGCGAAGGAGTGGTTATTTCTGAAATCGACAAAAAATCTTATCTGGCGAGCATTGGAGTTCGTCCGGGAGACGTTATCCGCCGGATTGATGATTACAAAATAAAAGACAGGGAAGACTTCAAAAAGGCAATAGTTAAGTATCGTCAGAAAAATTCGGTTGTTTTGCTGCTTCAACGTGGCGATCAGGGATATTATATTACAGTGAATATTGGACAAAATTGATATGATGAAACTAGAAAATATCCTTTAATCATGTTAGAAGCAAAGGAATTTCCCATGAAACGGACAAAAATTTTTAAGCTTTTAAATTCAGAAACTACCATTAATCAAGTATTGATCAAAGGTTGGGTTCGAACGCGTCGGGATTCGAAAGGCTTTTCGTTTATCGAAATCAATGACGGATCATGTCTGAAAAATATGCAGGTGGTGGCAGATGAATTATTGGATAATTATGCGGAGATTAAAAAATTGACCACCGGATCTGCGTTGGCAGTCAGCGGAAAGCTGATTGCATCAAAGGGCGGTGGTCAGAGATGGGAAATTCAAGCAGATAATATTGAGATTGTTCATTTGTCACCGGAGTCTTATCCGTTGCAGAAAAAACGTCATAGTGATGAGTTTCTCCGAACGATTGCTCATTTGCGGCCGAGAACAAACAAATATGGCGCAGCCTTCCGCATACGATCAGAAATATCGTATGCCATTCACAAGTTTTTTAAAGACCGCGGATTCCGCTATATCCACACCCCCATTATTACTGGATCGGATTGTGAAGGTGCCGGTGAATTATTTAAAGTGACAGCTTTCGATCTGGATCATCTGCCTAAGAAAGAAGATAGAACCGACTTTCAAAGGGATTTTTTCGGCAAAGAAGCCAATTTGACTGTATCAGGGCAGTTATCTGCTGAAATGTTTGCCCTGGCGCTGGGCGATGTCTACACCTTTGGGCCGACATTTCGGGCTGAAAATTCGAATACCCGCAGGCACGCAGCCGAATTCTGGATGGTCGAACCGGAAATGGCATTTTGTGATAACGACGGCAATATGGATCTTGGTGAAGAACTTGTAAAATATCTAACAACTTATGCCATGGAAGCGTGTGGAGATGATATTGAACTCTTTGCTAGGTGGGTCGATAAAAACCTTATGGCGACTTTGGAAAACACGGCCACTTCGGAATATGTTCGGCTGCCTTACCGGGAAGCCGTCAAGATTTTAAAGAAATCCGGTCAGAAATTCGAGTTTGAAGTCGATTTCGGAAAAGATCTCCAGACAGAACACGAACGGTATCTGACGGAAAATTATTTTAAGAAGCCAGTTATTGTTTATGATTATCCCAAGGTCATAAAGCCATTTTATATGCGGATAAATGATGATCAGGAAACCGTAGCGGCTATGGATGTGTTAGTACCCAAGATTGGTGAAATCATTGGCGGAAGCCAGCGTGAGGAACGCCTTGAAATCTTGGAATCTCGTATGGATGAGATGGGCTTGGATAAAGCGCCCTATTGGTGGTATCTGGATGCGCGCAGATATGGTAGTGTGCCCCACAGCGGATTTGGACTCGGTTTTGAGCGCCTGCTGATGTTGATCACCGGTATCAATAATATCCGGGATGTCATTCCTTTCCCAAGAACGCCGAGCAGTATAGAATTCTAGCCGGTTTGATTATCGATTGCCAATTATTTCTATTATAAATCAGACTTGGAAGCAAGATAAGTTTATGTCTTCAAGCATCGCAATTTTGCAAGATCCTCCGCATAGCCGTAAAGATGAAGCCCTTTGCTTTCAACGATCATTGCTCCGTCCTGAACCCCAATTTCACCTGCCATATATTCCTTGAGATTCTGAATCGCCGCCAGATTGGCCGGAAATCCATTCCAAAGATCCCAGGAACGAAAATATACAAAGAAATGAAGGGTACCATCCTGTATACGGGTATCGATAGACCTTAAACAAGGAGGATCGAGTAAGGTAAGATCAGAGGGATGTGCAATTTGTAAAACCAGTTGGTTATTGCGGTATCCGAATTTTTTATAGGTATCAATCACCCATTCAATTTGATTTAAAAAAATTTGACCGTCTTCTTTAAATATAACCTTTCCGTCAACTTCGCGCTTATCGATGATTTGGCTATTGTCCTGTTCCCACCAGGCTAATTTATCACCGGAAATTGGTACTCTAGTTAGCCGCTCGCCATAGGTATACGATTCATCGGGTTCTTTGCGGGGTGACATTAAATATTCAATGTATGCACGGTCATAACCCGGACCACCGTAAATATAATCATATTCCACGGGGTTTGGGATACCGCAGGAGGGAGGAACATCCGGTATCAACGGTTGTGTACCGGGATATTTTACGTGTCCCATAAAGTAATCATATTCCAGACGTGTTTGTCCGGCATAGGATCCACGATCGATAACAAAGCGTTTACCATAATCGAGTATATCATGAACGGCTTGAAACCAAAGATCCGGTAAATCTCTGGCATCTATTTTGTGAATTACCATTTTGCTTTATATTTTTTTAACAGGATTAACAGAATAACCTTCAGCGCGCAACGCGAATCCCGCAACCCGGAACCTAAAATCTAAATATCCAACACACTCACCTCTAATGCATTTGTATGGATAAACTCTTTGCGAGGTTCAACCTCTTCGCCCATTAATATGGTAAAAATTTCATCGGTTTCCATTATATCTTCGACTTTTACCTGAAGCAGATTTCGTTTTTCCGGGTTCATTGTGGTTTCCCATAGTTGTTCAGGATTCATTTCACCCAGACCCTTATAGCGTTGGATGGTCATACCTTTCTTACCGTCCTGCATAAAAATATCCAGCAATTCGCTTTTATCTCTTACAGTTAACGGTTGGCCTTCTTTTTCTTTATGGTTAATAATAAACGGCGGGAAATCGAATTTGAGGATTTTTTTACCAAGAACTAGGCATTTCTGAAATTCAGTGGAATATATCAAGCCACGACCGATTTTTATGGGTGTAAAGGACCTATCATAAGGACTGGTGATGACACCGTCATCCTGCATTTCATCACGCCCATTTACAAGCATTTCAAAAACATTTCGCTCCTCACTCCATTTCAATTCATCGACAAAATATCCTTTCTGGATGATACAATTCCGTAACATCGACATTCTTTTTTCGTCTTGCAGGAAGCTTTGATCTTCAACGCCTTTGGCGATTAATACCTCGACAAGATCCGCTGAAACACCTCTTTTCTCGAGCTGGGCCAATAATGAAAAATACTCCGATAAATCCCCGATAAACATAAACAGTTTGTGACCGGATAGTTCCTTGCCATCTTTTCCGTATTTAATGCGTCTACTGTCGCAGATCTTTTTTAACAAATAATCATTTAACTCGTATTCATTATTCAAATAGGTTTCATTCTTACCTTTGCCAACTTTAAACAATGGCGGTTGGGCAATATATAAATACCCTTTATCGACCATTTCTTGCATCCGGCGATAAAAGAAGGTTAGCAGTAGTGTTCGAATATGCGACCCGTCCACATCGGCATCCGTCATAATGATCACTTTATGATATTTAATTTTATCAATATCATATTCTTCCTCTTTTCCAACTCCGGTTCCTAAAGCAGTAATAATATTTTTTATTTCTTCACTGCGTAAAATTTTATCTATCCTGGCCTTTTCAACATTTAATATTTTACCTTTCAAGGGTAACACCGCCTGAAATTTTCGATCACGGGCCTGTTTAGCGGAGCCGCCAGCGGAGTCACCCTCAACGATGAACAACTCTCTTTCGGCGGGATCAGTCGACTGACAATCAGCCAATTTTCCCGGAAGTGTGGCATCCACTAAGGCACCCTTGCTTCTGGCCAGATCTCGAGCCCGCTTCGCAGCATCCCTTGCCCGTGCAGCATCCACTCCTTTAGCGATAATCTTTTTGGCAACGGATGGATTTTCTTCAAAAAACGTACTTAATTTTTCATTGACCAGCGATTCAACAAGGCCTTTGACCTCACTGTTGCCAAGTTTGGTTTTGGTTTGTCCCTCAAATTGAGGATCTTTTATTCTAACATTAATAATGGCTGTCAGTCCTTCACGAACATCGTCTCCGGAAATTTTAAGCTGTAGATTCTTAGGCAGATTTCCGTTGGTAGCATATTGATTAATTGCACGGGTTAATCCCGCTTTGAATCCAATCAGGTGAAAACCGCCCTCGGTGGTATTGATATTATTCGCAAAAGAAAATATTTTTTCGGTATAGCTATCATTGTACTGAATAGCGACTTCGATCTGTACTGCGTTTTTAACACCCTCCATAAATATGGGTTTATGCATAGAAGTATGTCTTCGATTAAGATATTCTACAAATTGTTTGATACCACCTTTAAAAATAAATTCATCTTTGGCGTCCGAACGTTCATCTTCAATGCTAATTTTGACACCTTTATTTAGATAGGCAAGTTCTCGAAGTCGGCGCACCAATATCTCATAACTAAATTCAGTGATATTGAAAACTTCTGAATCTGGAGTAAAACGAATTTTGGTACCGCGCTTTTTGGTTTTTCCCTTTACTGCCAGTTTAGAGGTCTTTTTCCCGCGTTCATAGGATTGATAATAGATCAATCCTTCCGCATAGATTTCAACTTCCAGAAAACTTGAAAGTGCATTGACTACGGAAACTCCGACGCCGTGGAGTCCACCGGAGACTTTATAGGAATGATCATCAAATTTTCCACCAGCATGTAGTTTGGTCATCACCACTTCCACAGCTGGAATCTTTTCCTTTTTATGTATTCCAATCGGAATACCGCGACCGTTGTCAATAACACTAACACTGTTGTCTGTATGAATGATGACATTGATCCGATCACAAAACCCTGCCATAGCCTCATCGATACTATTGTCAACAACCTCGTAGACCAGGTGATGAAGCCCGGCAGAATCGACATTTCCGATATACATGGCAGGTCTGCGGCGCACAGCTTCCAAACCTTCGAGAACTTTTATATTGTCTTCAGTATACGTGTTGGTAATAATTTCTTGTTTCATATTCGCATCGGCATAATTACACTTAAATAGGTTTTGTCTTTCTCGCCCTGAATTATACAGGGTTTTTCCTCATTTACAATATTGATTAATACATTATCCTCATCAATGACACTGAGTGTATCAATAAAAAATCTTGGATTAAACATCACAATTATCGGCTCTCCGCTATACTCAATAATCATATCTTCTTTTGATTCACCGATATCAGGATTAGTGGAGTTGATAACCAGTTTGTCTTTAGAAAAATTGAATATCACGCCCTTATAATCTTCTGAGGACAAAATAGACATTCGCTTAAGCATCATTAAAAATAGCTTTCTATCTAAAAAGATATCATTTCCTCCGCTTATTGTAATTATATCATCATAGGCCGGAAAAGCTCCTTCCAAAAGCCGAATAATTAGGGTTTCACTATTCTTTTTAATTATAAAATTATTGTCTTTGAAACCAACCTGAACCGGTCCCTCTGCGTCTAAAAATTTATTCACTTCAACCAGACCTTTTTTAGGGATCATTACACCGGTTCCGGATGGTAAATTATAATCCTTATCATAAATATAATCTACTTTTGAAAGCCTGCTGCCATCCGTGGAAACCAACCTGAACACTCTTTGCTTTTCTTCAATAATCCGTTCAGCATAAACCCCTATAATATGCGCACGTTTATCATCGGTGGCACCGCTGACGATCACGTTTTTTTCAATCATACGCGCTAATGCAATGGAATCAATTTCGAAAAATTCAACCGCTTCGATTTTAGGAATTTCCGGAAAATCATCCGGATTCATGCCGACAATATGATATTCTACATGTTCATTGCCAATTTCTATCCAATGGTTTTCAATCTCTTTTAAGCTAATGTCTTCACTGGGAAAATCTCTGACAATTTCATAAAATTTTCGAGCATTAATCGCAACAGCTCCCTGGGTTTCAATATTTGCAGGATAAAAACCTTCAAATCCTGTTTCAAGATCAGTTGCAGAAATAGAAATCCCAGAATCTGTTGTCTTTATTAGTACGTTTGTCGTAATTGCAAGATTAGTTCTTCGGCCGGTCAATCCCTGAATTTTGGCCAAAACGGGAAGCAAGTCGAATTTTTTAACTATCAAGTTCATCCTTTAATCCTTTTTTATATTTCATATAAATAGTAATAGTATGTAAGCTTTGTTAATAAGTCTAATAACATTTTAAGCTACTTAAATAATATAATTATTTTATACTCACAAGTGTTGATAGCGCCTATAAAAAACGTTTATTTTTTTCTTTTTATCAACAATAAATTTTCCTTTGTTTATAATCTGCAATCTTTCAACAAAATATAGAAACAAAAAAATTAATAACCTATATTAACATTGATCTTTTGTATCTACCCATTTACAAATTTGAATTACTCCTGTTTTTTGCCATCTATTTGATATTTCTAATTTTATAAAAACACCATATATAGTAGCTTTATTAATATATGATTAATATATAGCGTGTTTATAGATTGGTATCAAGCAAATTTTCCTATTAAAAAAGATAAATAAACATGATATGCATATTTGGTTAACCGGCTTAAAATCAATTAGATTCCTGTGCGTTACTATAAAAGTAAAGCCCGATGTAATAATATTTAAATTAATATAGTAATCTACTATGAAATTTATTGCCGATCTTCATATTCATTCCAAATTTTCAAGAGCCACAGCAAAGAATCTTGATCTCGAAAATTTATACATTACAGCACAATTAAAAGGTATCACCGTTGTTGGAACAGGTGATTTTACTTATCCGGGTTGGATTTCAGAAATTACTGAGAAATTGGTGCCGGCTGAACCAGGGTTGTTTAAGCTCAAAGATAAACTCGCCGACCTTTGCGACCAACAGGTCCCGCAATCTTGCCGAAGCGTTGTTCGGTTTATTTTAGCTACTGAAATCAGCAACATCTATAAAAAAAATGGGAAAACCAGAAAAAATCATAACCTTGTATTCATACCCGATTTGGATATTGCTGAGCATTTTACGACAAAGCTGGATAAAATCGGGAATATAAAATCTGATGGGAGACCCATTCTTGGATTAGATGCTCGTGATCTACTTGAGATTGTTCTTGAAACTTCAGACCAAGCATATTTAATACCGGCTCACATATGGACACCTTGGTTTTCAATACTGGGTTCGAAGTCCGGTTTTGATTCTATTGAAGAATGTTTCGAAGATCTTACACCATATATTTTTGCGGTTGAAACCGGATTATCCTCGGATCCGCCAATGAATTGGCGAGTATCCGGACTGGATGGTTTGACGCTTGTTTCCAATTCGGATGCACACTCTCCATCGAATATAGGCCGTGAGGCAAATCTATTTAATACCGAACTTTCCTATGCAGCCATAAGATCTGCTATAAAGTCGGGTGATTCCGACCAATTTTTAGGCACTTTTGAATTCTACCCGGAAGAGGGGAAATATCATTTGGATGGACATCGAAATTGTAAGGTTCGACTGCGGCCTCAAAAAACCATAGCCCTAGATGGAAAATGTCCGGAATGTGGCAAAGCATTGACGCTCGGTGTACTATACCGAGTTGAAGAATTGGCAGATCGCGAGGACGGTCAAAAACCCCAAAAGCATCACGCTTATCGAAGTATCATTCCTTTGGTGGACATATTTGCTGAAATTTTTCGGGTGGGTCCGAAAACCAAAAAAGTCAATCAGGCATATTTCACGGCCCTTAATAAATTGGGATCTGAATTTGATATCCTTCATTATCTGGACCTGGATGCGATTGATACTTCAGGCATACCTCTGCTTGGGGAAGCGGTCAAACGCATGCGTCACAAACAAATAGAGGTAAATCCCGGTTATGATGGTGAATACGGGCAAGTTAAAATCTTCAGTGAGCAAGAACGCAGCCAATTTATGGGCCAACAATCCCTGTTTTCTATACTTCCGATTGAATCTCCCATAAAAAAAATTACGACACCAAATGCTAAGCACTCAAAAAAAAGGATCCAAGCCGATCGAAATTTTTCTCTAAATGTTGACTTTGAGAATTCCGTTAAGAAAAATAATTCCACCGATATTTTACATCAACTAAATGATGAACAGCGTCGAGCCGTTCAATATTCTGCCGGTCCTTTGATGATGGTCGCCGGTCCGGGAACCGGAAAAACCCGCACATTGACTCACCGCATCGCCTATTTAATTCGACAAAAGGGCATTGCACCCCAAAGCATACTCGCGCTCACCTTTACCAATAAAGCAGCCGAAGAGATGCGCCAAAGACTTCAGACCTTGTTTGTTGGTACCCATCAATTTCCATTTGTGGCCACTTTTCATGCGCTTTGTTTAAAAATACTAAACGCTCTCAATGAGACAAAGGTAGCGATAATTATCGATGACATTAGTCGAAAACATCTGTTATCTGAAGCCATAACGCACGTAAAGCATAAAGGAATTGAGGTTTCGTTAAAATCACAAACCCTGTTAGATCGGATCATTGCAGCCAAACAACAAATACTTGGACCGGAAGACATTCTTAAGGAAGCTGCAGGTGAAACTGAAGCTAAGCTCGTTTCGGAAGTATATCGGACGTATCAGGAGCTCTTAACTATTCAAGGTTTAAATGATTATGAAGATTTAATTTTTAAAGTTGTCCGACTATTTGAGTCAGATTACCAAGTGTGCCGCACATATCAGGATAGATATCAGCATATCTTTGTAGATGAATACCAGGATTTGAATCAGGGGCAGTACAGAATTATTCGGGCTCTGGCAGCGTCTGAAAATGCGGATAATGATATTTGTGTCATCGGGGATCCCGATCAATCTATATATGGATTCAGAGGGTCAGATATTACATATTTTAAACGATTTATACAGGATTATCCGAATGCCGAAGTCATTTATCTCACGCGAAATTATCGTTCAACCGGGACCATCCTTGATGCTTCCTATCAGGTTATCAAAGATCACCGTATTCAACTTTCTGACTCCCGCACCTATTCACAAATTGATGGGGTTAAAACCATCAGCATCTATGAGCTTGCGAATGAAAGAGCAGAAGCCGATGCAGTTGCTAAAATCATTGAAAACCTACTGGGTGGAACAGGCTTTCATTCCATTGATACCGGAGCCATCGATGATGCTAACCTTTCAAAGGCTCGAAGTTATTCTGATTTTGCCGTGTTATATAGGACAAACGAGCAGCATCGGATTATTGCCGAAGTTTTTGAAATGACCGGCATACCCTTTCAAATTGCCAGCAGGGAAAATGCGCTCGATCAATTCGGTTTACCGGAACTGCTTGGCTTTTTAAAAGTTGTTGAGGGATGTGCAGGCTATGGGGATCATGAAAGGATGATGTGTCATTCAATACCTGGTATCGGTAAAAAAACCTTAAAACTATTCAAAAATTGGTGTTATCATAATCGATTCTCATTACATGATGGGCTGAGCAAAGCAAAACGGTTCCCTGTGCCAGGGCTGAACACATCCAATCAACAGATCTTAAATGATTTTACAGATCATCTACTGGGACTGAAAAAAAAGATTGCCGGAATGACGGTGGCCGAAAAACTGATTTATCTTAGTGAAAACAGCTCTTTATCCACAATGTTTGATAAGGATGCCTATTCAAGACAGGCTTTAGATAATTTAGTTGAATTTTCAAAAGCTTTCGGCACCCATTTGGCTGACTTTTTTGCCGCTGTGGCGCTTCACACGGATACCGACACCTATGCATTGCGGGTTGAAAAGGTTTCGCTAATGACCATGCATGCTGCCAAAGGTTTGGAATTTCCGATTGTATTTATCACCGGTTGCGAGCAGGATTACATTCCCTTTAAACGCGCCGGTGATGCACCTCAGGATATACAAGAAGAAAGACGGCTTTTTTATGTGGCCATGACCCGTGCCATGGAAAGATTATATTTTACCCGTGCCAAAAAGCGAAGAATATACGGCAAAATGCAATTCCGCAATTTATCTCCCTTCGTCGCCGATATTGAAACGCGACTAAAAAAAATTGAAATCCCGCAAGCAAAAAAAAGAAAAAAGAAAATAGATCAAAAGCAACTGACTCTCTTTTAAAGTCATATTGCCTGTATCAGACGGTGATTGTTGACCGATTCTTATAATTTCGTTCCGGCACGAAAAGACATTTTTTGTGGATAAGGTTGCGGGGATTATTTGTTTTCTGTTTTTGAGCAGCGCTATAATTTAAGTTGTTCTGGTTTTGGTCGATATATATTATATTGTCTTTAAAATTTAATTCAGCTATAAAATTATTATAAGTCGATAAATAGAAAAAGAAACAGTTTGATGGAATCTTAAAGATAATTTACAAAAGAAGTCAAGGATAAGCTATAAAAAATGATGCGGTGGAGCGCAACTAAATTAGCTTACTATCTTGTTGCTTTTACAATCGCTTTGCCTCTTTTAGCCGTTCCTGTAAATGCTGACATTTATGTGTATATTGACGACGAAGGTGTCATGCATTTTACCAATACACTCACCTCTTCTGACTACGATTATCGGCTCTATATTCGGGAACAGCCTTTCAATTCTGAAACTTTTAATCACACAGACAAATATGATGATCTAATAGGTGATGCGTCAGATCTTTACGGTGTTGATTCTCGGCTGGTGAAGGCCATTATAAAGGTTGAGTCGGATTTTAACCCGCGCGCAATTTCTAAAAAGGGTGCCATGGGCTTGATGCAAATCATGCCTGAAAATTTTCAACGTCTAGATATTGAAGATCCATTTGATCCGAAGCAAAATATAATGGGGGGTACACGCTATTTCAAACAGCTTTACCAGCGCTTTAATGGAAAATTGGCCTTATCTCTTGCGGCTTACAATGCCGGCCCTACTGCAGTGGATCAATATAAATCCATCCCACCATACCAAGAGACGGAAGAATACGTACAAAGAGTTTTAAGCGTCTATCGTAATTTTAAAAGACTATGAATTTCTGTCCCGTTTTCTCCCAATGAAGCTCCTTGCAGCAAGCCGGGGAGCTTCACATTCAAAGATCTTAATTTATAGTAGATTTTTTATGGCGAGGATGTGCGCAGGAGATGTACCGCAACAACCACCAACCAGACGTGCTCCTGCGTTTATGCATTCAGCCATACCTGATGCAAAATCCTCTGGAGACAGGCTAAAAACTGTTTGATTGTCAATTAATTTTGGCATGCCTGCATTCGGCATTGACAATATGGGCAAAGATGTTTCTTTCCCGAGCTTTTCGACAACCGATGCCATTTGTGATGGTTCAAGGTCTCCGCAGTTTGCACCGATAGCCAGAATACCTTCATTCACTAAAGCGTTGGCGCATTCTTGCGCAGAATTGCCCATCATCGTGTAACCACCGTTTTTTGAATTTGCAAATGCCATCGAAACAATGATTGGCAGCGATGAAACATCTTTGCATGCGCGCAACGCCCAAAGTGCCTCTCTTAAATCAATCATCGTTTCAATAATGAAACCGTCTACGCCACCTTCGGCCAATAACAATGCTTGCTCCTTAAATGCCTCATAAGCATCTTCCTCTGAGAGATCACCGTAGGGTTCAAGCAATTTGCCTGTCGAACTCATGTCGCCAAGTACGTATAGTTGGCTACCTGCCGCAGATTTAGCAAGCTGAGCGCCTTGCAGGTTTACTTTTTGAACACTCAACTCCAATTTGTGGGTTTCAATGTAGATGCGGTTCATGGTGAGGGTATTTGTTATTAAAATATCGCATCCGCAATCCGCATAGGCTTTGTGAATGTCAAGCACCTTATCTGGATGCGTAACATTGTTTTGTCCGCCCATCTCCAATCCATAGTTGGCCAGTTGGGTGCCCATCGCACCATCCAGCAGAATAACGTCTTTGCTTAAGATGAACTCTGATAGTCTCATTTTTACAGATCAGAAAACTGCTTCGATTTTTCTTTTTCCAGGACGATTGTTTCCAAATTGGCAATTCTGTCTTCCAAACCAGATATACGTCGGGAAAAGTCATTGAATTCCTCATCCGCTATCTTTGCATTCGCTTTGAGCCGAGCTCTGTATAGGCCGCCACACGTTCCAATGGCAACGATAAGCACAATTGCTGTCATTGTATTCATTATTTTTTACTCCTTGAAAACCTTTTCTTAACTCATGCCAAACTTGCCAGAAATTTATTGTTTGGATCGTTTCTGAATAGCCTTTTGCACCGATGACATCCGCCGAATCCAGGGCGATGCTTTCTTTATCTCGCCAGGCAATTCTCTTATGGCCATAGAAGCATCTTTTTCGGTGGCATAAACGCCGTAGAGCAGAGGGTACCAGTCTTTTCCTTTGTAACTGGTTCGATAATACGCGATTTCACGGTGTTTGACCGGTAAATTTTCATCGATGAAGTTTAATAGCAACTTCTCATTACGGACCCCCATTAGTTGAATTGTATAATGGGATGACTTCTGTGAGAGTAGCCATTTTTCGCGGTGAACGGTTTTCCTTTCTGTTTTTTCTTTCTCAACGACCGGTTCGCGTTCTACCAAATGTTCAGATGTTAGCGGAGGCTCGGATGTTAGCGGAGGTTCGGGTAATACCAGGGGCTCAGATGATACCGAAGGTTCAGGTGTTGCCAGGGGCTCAGATGATACCGGAAGTTCGGTGGTTTTCGCGACCTCAATCGTTTGTGTTGGTGGTGGTGAGGCTGGTGGAGGTTGGCTTTTTTCTTTTTCCGAGGATACGATCTCAGTCATAACTGGTGGTATTTTTTGGAGATGACCGGCTGTGACTATTTTTTTTCGAATAACTGTTTTCGCTAATCTTGGGGTCTCTGTTTGCGATGCCGGAGTCCTCTGGTAGCGATACAGAACGACTAGAGCGATTATGATGGTGGTAAAACATACCATCGCCCAACCGATAATTTTTCGGCGTTGATGCATTCGGCTCTGATAACTGCGACGGAGCTGTTTTCTTATTGAATATTCTTTCTTAAGCCATTGATCTGCCATCGTGTTAATCCTTCCCGGAAGGCCGCCTGATAAGCGGTGCAATTTTTTGACAAATGAAGAATGGAAAAGACTCCTACCCACATATCCAGCGACCGCGAGCCGGTAATTTAGGTATGCGGCGGTTTCCGCTCTGGTCATAGCGGGCAAAAAAATTTTGTTAATAGCCGTTTCATTGGCTAATGTCTCTGCAGGGGTTGAAATCGTTTCAATTAAGCTGGGTTCGCCAAAAAAAACGAATCTCTTGACTTTACGAGCACCGCTGGAAGACTGAGTGTTTTGGAGAAGACCCTTTAACTGTTTTGGGGTAAGATTGTGGGCATCATCGATGATAATAACCGAATCAGCTACATTTTGCCGAATATGGGCAGGGTAGCTATCAACATCCTTATCTTCAGCTGCGGGATGGATTCGAATTCGGCAGATTTTCCAGCCCGCATCAGAAGAGCTTAGATAGCGTTTCAACAGTGTCGTTTTACCGCTACCCGCCTCACCGATGACGAGAATAACGGTTTCTGTCCCCTGAATTAAACGTATGAGCATAATAAAACATTGCTCAAGTGATTCATATTCAAATAAAAACCTTAAGTCCGGTTCGGGATTAAACGGATCAGCATTTAGGTTGAAAAAGGTTCTATAATCTATTGCATCTTTATCGTTCGCCATGTTTCAACTTAATTTTGAAAGCAAATGTTCTAAGGTGATTTCCTGTATCTCAGCCGAGACTCTTGTCCAGAAAACCCCGCTCTCTTATTGAGAAACGGGGTTTTACGTTCTTGAAACAATTATGGATCCTCCTGTTGAATGAAAGAAGATCGTTTGGTATTCATCGATGCTAAAGCTTTTGGAATTGATTTATCAATAATTGAGGAAGGAAGTCAAGAAAAGACACACAAATTTTGAGATTGAGGGATTTAGGAATTGAGAAAAAAAATTTATGATTTTAACTTAATCGATGCAAAATCAATGCGGTTCGAGTGGGCAGATAAAGACTGAGAAGATGGCATTTACGCTCTGCGACGAAATCAGAAAAGGTGAGATGTTCTTGATTCGGCGCCAAACGGCTGTGACCGCCGTATTCCGGTGCATCACTGTCGAAAATTAATTGATAATTTCCGGGCGGGGCTTCAAAC
>WOR8_10001321_pt1 | contig 26688 bp, 21 predicted proteins | sample DeeMarSeWOR38_10_FD_19890 | JGI IMG/M metagenome (IMG submission 19890) | reverse complement strand
ATAAAACCCGGTGATGGGCAAAAATGTTGATTTAGCCGATGTTTGGACGGCAGAATCAGCTCAACCGACGACATCCCGCCGAAATCCAGCCCTGAATGCGCGCAGGCGTTGCGCGGGCTGTAAGCTTTATAAATTAGTAAGCAAAACTTTCGATAACTTATATAGGCCGATGCCGATTCGGCCAGGCGGTTTTCAAACCGCAGCCTGCCTTTTTGTCTTGCCAACTATGGAAATAGCCAGCAAAATGGGTGTGTTGTAGCATATATACAGAGCCTTACATAGCCTTGTGATTTTTACTATAGCGGTAATTGATTGATCCTTAATCGTATCAAGGAGGTGCAAATGGAAACGGAAAAGGCATTTTATGAGAGGTTGGCGAGCAAAGGTGTCAGTCGAAGGGACTTCATGAAGTACTGTACGTTCCTGACGGCGACCATGGGACTCTCGTCATCGTTTGTGCCGAAGGTGGCGGAAGTCTTTGCCGCACCGGCACAGCGCCCGCCCGTCATATGGCTGCATTTTGCAGAATGCACGGGTTGCTCCGAGGCTGTTCTGAGAACCCAGTACCCGTATATCGACGATTTGATCCTTGAGATTCTCTCGCTGGAATATCATGAGACGGTTATGGCGGCGGCCGGACAGCAGGCCGAGGATCAGCTCCATATGGCAATGAAAAAGTATGAGGGTAAATTTATTTGCGTCGTTGAGGGTGCCATAGCAACGAAATTCGATGGCGGATACGGCAAGATCGGCGGCCGGACCTTTTTAGAAATTGCGAAAGAGGTCTGTCCCAAGGCTGCCGGTGTCATCTGCATCGGATCATGCTCCGGCTTCGGCAATATTCAGGCCGCAAACCCCAACCCCGGCGGATACAAAAGTGTCGGCGAGGCGCTGGGGATTAAAACCGTCAATATCGCCGGCTGTCCGCCGAATCCGGTCAATTTTGTCGGTACAGTAATTAACTATGTGCTGCTGGGCAAACTTCCAGAACTGGATAATCTGGGCCGGCCGCTGTTTGCCTATGGTAAAACCATCCATGATCAGTGTCCGCGACGGTCCCACTTTGAAAACGAGGAGTTTGTGGAAGAATTCGGCTCGGAGGAAGCTGCGATGGGCTATTGTCTCTACAAGGTCGGCTGCCGGGGTCCGGAAACCTACAACAACTGCCCGGTGGCCAAATTCAATGCCGGCACCAGCTGGCCGGTCGAAGCGGGTGCACCGTGCATCGGCTGCAGCGAACCCAAATTTTGGGATAACTTTACGCCTTTTTACGAGGAAATGTAGATATTAGCAGCGCTATCCAGAACAAAAGGGAGGAACCATATGGCACAGCGAATCACGATAGATCCAATTACCCGAATTGAGGGTCACCTTCGCATCGAAGTCGAGGTGGCCGGAGGCAAGGTGATCAATGCCTGGAGTTCAGGTCAGATGTTCCGGGGCATTGAGATCATCCTGCAAGGCAGAGATCCCCGCGACGCCCACCATTTTGTGCAACGCTCCTGCGGCGTCTGAACTTACACACATGCTCTGTCCTCGGTGAGGGCAGTCGATAATGCCGTCGGTGTCAAAATTCCGAAAAACGCCCGCATCATTCGCAACCTGCTGATGGGCGCCCAATTTCAACACGATCATATTGTCCACTTTTATCATTTGCACGCCTTGGACTGGGTGGATATCGTCAGCGCGCTGAAAGCGGATCCCAAGAAAACAGCCGCACTGGCCGACAATGTCAGCAACGCACCCTGGGGCGGTAGTGTTTATTTTAAAAATGTTCAGCAACGCATTCAAACCCTGGTCGACAGCGGGCAGCTGGGGCCCTTTGCCAACGCGTACTGGGGCCATTCGGCTTACAAGCTGCCGCCCGAAGCCAATTTAATGGCAGCGGCGCATTATATTGAGGCCATTCGTCTGCAAGCGCGTGCCGCCCGAATGCATGCTATTTTCGGCGGTAAAAATCCTCATCCGCAGTCGCTGGTGGTCGGCGGGGTGACCTGCGTTCGAGACCTTACAGCGGATCGTATTGCCGAATTTTTATACATCACCAAAGAGACCGATGACTTTGTTAACAAAGTCTATATTCCGGATCTTTTGGCGGTCGCCTCCTTTTACAAGGACTGGGGTGCCATCGGCGGTACGACCAACCAGCTGGCCTGGGGTGAGTTTCCCGAATCCGACAAGGAACCCGAGAGCCTATATATGCCCAGAGGCGTTGTCATGAACCGCAATCTGGCAGGCGTTAAAATGGCCAATCAGGCACGGGTTTCAGAAGATGTGACCCGCGGCTGGTATAAAGACGGCCCGGCGCGCCATCCCTATGAGGGTGAAACCCAGCCGTTACAGGAAAATCCGCAATACCGACCGGGGGATGGTAAATATAGCTGGTTCAAAGCCCCGCGTTACGATGGAGAACCCTGCGAGGTGGGTCCGCTGGCCCGCGTTCTGGTCGCATATGCCAAAGGCCACAAGGACATAAAACCCGTCGTCGATAATGTGCTCAAGACCCTGGGTGTCGACGCCAACGCCCTGTTCTCGACGCTGGGGCGCACAGCCGCCAGAGGTATCGAGACCGTTGCGATCGGGCAACAAATGCGGACCTGGGTGATGGAACTGGTCGAAAACATCAAATCCGGCGATACCCAGACCTATACGCCCTATGAAATGCCCGACAGCGGCATGGGGGTCGGCCTCAACGACGTGCCCAGAGGCTCCCTGGGGCACTGGGTCCAAATTGAAGATAAAAAGATTAAAAACTATCAGTATGTCGTACCCTCAACCTGGAACCTCTGCCCGCGGGATGCCAACAAAAAAATGGGTCCGGTGGAAGAGTCACTGATCGGCACACCGGTAGCAGATGCCAAACGGCCCCTGGAGGTTCTGCGAACGGTCCATTCCTTTGATCCCTGTATTGCCTGTGGCGTCCACGTCATCGATCCGGACTCCAACGAGGTTTACAAGATCAAGGCGCTTTAGTCGTATGTGTTGATTTAAAACGGCCTTCCGCAATGTGGGAAGGCCGTTTTTTTATGCTGTTGACGCTCAATCCGGTTTTGGTGTATGAATCTTGTCTTCGGCTTCGGTCCATTAACGATTCGATATCATTTTGTTTAAATAGGTTAGACGTGTCTGTTGAAAACCCTTTTGATGAAATCTATGCCGTCCATGTAATGGTTCTGGGTGTCGGCTGCACCCTTTTTTCCGATGAGGGATTTGGCGTACGGGTCATTGAAAAAATGCAGCGAGAATACGATTTTTCGGAGGATGTGCTGTTGGTGGACGGCGGCGTGCTGGGTATCAATTTGCTGGGGGTGATTTCAAAACCGGATCATCTGATCGTGGTGGACGCCATCCGCAATAAAGGCAAGCCTGGAGATCTGTATCGCCTGGAAGGTGCAGCCATACCGGAGCGCATTCGGGCCAAGAACTCTCTGCATCAGGTTGATTTTCTGGAGGCCCTGACTTTGTGTCAGACCCTCGATAAGGTGCCCCAGACGGTTATTCTCGGTATAGAACCCGAAGATATCGAGACGCTGAGCACTGAACTGACGGCCACCGCTCAAGCCAAAGTCGACACCATTATCGAGAAGGTATTGGGTGAGGTAAAACGATTGGGCGGATCCTATCGGCAAAAGAAAAGAAAATGAAAACACATCCAGGGCCTTTGCACCTAAATTTTAGCATGCAACTGAAGTTTGCTCTGAAAGTTGTCTGCGCATGCCGACTCGATTTTCAAAACCACTTTCTTTCCGGTCGGCCTTAGATGGGATTCTGTCAAGGCCGTGGATCAGTGTCGTATGTTTCGCACTGATTACTCTATTCTTTTCCATCCAAATTCCCAAACTCTCCTTTCGGACCTCCATCTATGATTTGCTGATTGAAAATCTTTCCGATTCCGTCCGTTACCAGAGAGCCAAAAAAGTGTTCGGTTCCGACGAGCTTATCCAGGTGGTGGTCAAAGCAGAATCCATTTTTGACACCACCACATTCAAAAAAATCGAGATCCTCGCTGAAGCGTTCAGCCAGATCGATGGCGTCCGGAGGGTCATCAGCCTGCCGGATATCCGGCATAAAGTCGATCCCGGCAAAAACTGGACCATCGATCAATTCGCGCAAGTGATATCGCCGGTCGACCTGTTTAAAAAGAATCTGATATCAGCAGACGGCACGGCCAGCGCGATCACCCTGATCCTGGAAAGCGAAGCTGTGCATGCCAGCGTCATCGCGAAAATCAACGATATCATTGCAAAAGATTCGGGCACACTTTCGCTTTACCAGATCGGCATGCCATTGGTGTCGCAGGCACTGGTCAAATACACCATTAAAGATTTTCAAACGCTTCCCGTTTTAACGCTTGCTTTAATCAGCCTGACCCTTTTTGTTCTGTACCGAGCGCCCGGTCGCCTGTTGCTGGTGCTGATGGTCGTGATCCTTGTGCTCATATGGACGTTTGGGTTCATGGCTTTGCTGCAGGTGCCCTTATCGCTTTTAACCATGATTGTGCCGGTATTTCTGATCGCTGTAGGAACGGCGTACTGCCTGCATGTCATGTCTGAATATATCGCCAACACAGCGCTTGCCCGAAGCGCAAAGGAAGCGGTCATGGCGACGTATGCGCATGCAGCCTTGCCGTGCGCGCTGGCTGTCGTGACCACCCTGTTCGGAGTTGGGTCGCTTTTTGTCAACCGCATCCGTGCGATCCATGAATTTGCGCTATTTACCTGCCTGGGGATGGGCAGCCTGTTGTTGGTGCTTCTATTGCTTCTGCCGGCAGTGCTTGTTTTGGTGCCGTTGTCCTCCCAAAAGAATAAACCGGTCGCCGGTATCGATAAAATACTGAATCAAATTCTCGATCTGATTATAGGGCTCGGCTCAAAGCACCAGAGAGTCGTCTTCATTTGTATCGGGGTGTTGTCTTTGCTGGCGGTGGTCGGCATATTTTTCTTACAGGTCGAGACCAATCCTTTCGAATTTTTCAAAAAAAATATACCGATCAGACAAAATTTCGATGACAGTCATCGGAAACTTGCAGGCAGTTTTGCGATCTTCGTGATAATGGAAAGCCGGCAGGAGTATTATTTCGAGGATCCCCAGCATATAGCCGAAATCAAGCGTTTTCAGGAACATCTCGAAACGCTTCCCGGTGTGGATAAAACCCTTTCTTTTGCTGATTATGTAATGCTGGTCCACTATGCCTTGAATCAATACGATTCAAAATATTACGCTATCCCCCAGGAAGCTTACGAAGCGCGTATGGCGATAAACAACTATAAAGGTTTGCTGGGAGAAGAACTGTATTCACCGTTTATGACGCCACAGCTCGATATGGCCAATATTCTGATGTTGACGCATATATCGAGCACCAAAGATCTTCTCAAGGTCAGGGACCAAATCCTTATCCATGCGCAGCAAAATTTGCCTGATCACATAACTGTCGAAGTTACCGGCTTTGGAGTGGCGATTTCTGCCAGCAGTCAGTTGCTTGTGGCGGGACAGATAAAGAGCGTGTTGCTCGGCCTGATCCTCATTTTCGCTATCATGTTTTTGATGTTTCTGTCGGCGAAAGTCGGCCTGATCGCCCTTGTTCCCAACTGTTTTCCGATCATCATGAATTTTGGAATTATGGGCTGGATGGGCATTCCGCTTTCTACCTCAACCAGTCTGATCGCCAGTATCGCCATCGGGCTGGCCGTTGACGATACCATTCATTACTTGCACCGCTACAACCGTGAATTTAAAAAAGATCTGGATAAAGATCGCGCCATGCGCGATGCCATCAAAAATGTCGGAAAGCCGATTATTTTTACCACGCTGACCATCAGTATCGGATTTTTTATACTCATGCTCTCGCATTTCAAACCGACGGCTATCTTCGGTTTTTTAATGGTCATCACCATGCTGACAGCGCTGATTGGCGATTTGATCCTCCTGCCGGCACTCATGCGCCACGTTGAACTGGTGACGGCATGGGATCTTTTGAAATTGATGCCGACGATGGGGGGCATGTCCGCCGGCATTGCCCATGAGCTGAACCAGCCGCTGAACGCCATCAAAATGGGCAGCGATTTTTTGAAAATGATGATTGCGCAGAAGACAAAGATCAAAGAAGCGCATCTGCTTGAGGTGGTCGCTGAAATCGGCAATCAAGTTGATCGGGCATCCTCGATCATCAACCGGTTGCAAGCCTTCGGGCAACGGCCCGATTTTGCCAGACAAACCATATCCATCAATGATCCCGTCAAGGACGTGCTGGCGATCGTCAGTCACCAGTTGAGTGTGGACAACATTGAACTCAAACTGGAATTAGATGAGAATCTGCCGCCGATTATCGGTCATCGGAACCGCCTGGGTCAGGTTGTCTATAATCTGGTGACCAATGCCCATGAGGCGATTATCGCCAAGAGAAAAGCCGGCACGGAAACCGGGCAGGCGATGATTCGGATCCGGTCTTTTTCAGAGGGCGACAAGGTGATCCTGTCGGTTTCGGATACGGGAATCGGCATTTCCGCATCCGATATGGGTCGGATTTACGAACCGTTTTTTTCAAAGAAGGCAACCGGGCAGGGAAAGGGTCTGGGGCTCAGCATCAGCCATCAGATTGTCAGGGACTTCGCCGGCCGGATCGACGCTGCCAGCCAGGAACATCAGGGCGCCACCTTCACCGTGACCTTTCCCCGCTCCCGGAGCCAAGTGTAAAAATTGCCTGACGATCCGATGATCCGGGATCGAAATTAGCGCTTCCCTTGCGGTTGCAACTGTGCTATTTTGTGGTATTTCTATAAGTTTCACAGCACCTTTTTGCCGGCGACTGACTGACCGGCGCGCACGAAAAAATCCTGTTTGCGGATCATCGACTGTCAGCGATGTTTTTAAAGTAAAGGAGACGACTGGAATGTCCTTGAAGCTATTATGGATCCAATGCGGTGGTTGCGGCGGCGACACCTGGTCGTTTTTCAATGCCGAATCTCCCGACGTTATTGAACTCTTTGATACACTTGATGTCGAACTGCTGTGGCATCCTTCGATTTCAACCAGCAACCCCGATAGCTTAAAAACGATCCGTGAAGATCTGGAATCGGGTGACCGGGAACTGGATGTTCTGTGCGTTGAAGGGTCCATTTTGCGGGGGCCCGGCGGGACCGGCCGCTATGACGAGATCCATGGAAAACCCAAAAAGGACCTTGTGGCTACATTCGCCAATTACGCCAAGTATATATTGGCCATCGGCACCTGCGCCAGCTACGGCGGCATCGGCGCCAATACCGAAATTGAAGCCACCGGAATGCAATTTCTAAAAGAAGAAAAGGGCGGTTTTCTGGGTGAAAAATTCACCACCAGAAGCGGGATGCCGGTTATCAATCTGCCCGGCTGCCCCTGCCATTGCGATATCATTGCCGGAACGCTGGTCGCTATTGATTCCGGCGCAGAGCTTGAGTTGGATAACTACAATACACCCGTGGAATGGTACGGAATGATGGTACACCAGGGATGCACCCGCAACGAGTATCACGAGTACCGCGTGGAAGAGCGGAAATTTGGGGAAAAAGGCTGCATGTTTTTTTATCTGGGCTGTCATGGGCCATTGGTCCACGGCCCCTGCAACAAGCTGCTGTGGAACCAGCGTTCATCCAAGACCCGGGTAGGGGTTCCCTGTTTCGGATGCACGCGGCCTGACTTTCCACAACAGTACCCGTTTTTCCAGACCCGCAACATTGAGGGCATACCGATTGAGCTGCCGGAAGGCATCAGCCGGGCGCATTACATGGCCTACAAAGGGATGGCCGCCGCAGCTGCACCCAAAAGGCTTAAAACACGGAAGACGGGTATTTAATCGCTTAAAAACAAAATGTCAGCTGTTGAAATAATGGCATCGGTCGGTCAAATGAAACCTAAAAAAATACATATTTTCCCCGTAAACCGGGTCGAAGGCGATCTCGAGATTCAGATTGAAGTCGAAAATAACCGCGCATCCGATGCCTGGAGTGCCGGTATTATGTACAGAGGCTTTGAGAACCTGCTCGTCGGCCGCGCTGTGCTGGATGGCCTGGTTCTGACGCCGCGCATTTGCGGCATTTGCAGCACCTCGCATTTAAATGCCGCGGCCAAGGCGCTCGATATGTTTTTCAATGTCGAAATACCGAATAATGCCGTGCGCATTCGCAATATTACCCTGATTGCCGAAAAAATTCAGAACGATGTCCGGCATGCATTTTTACTGTTTATGGCGGATTTTACGAATCAGGCTTATCAAAAACATTCATTGTTTGCTGAAGCCGTCCGGCGCTATAAACCGCTGAGCGGTGAGACGACGGCAGCGACCGTCCGGGAAACCAAAAAAATTCTTGAAATCATCGCCAACTTAGGCGGCCAGTGGCCGCATTCATCGTTTATGGTCCCGGGCGGGGTGGTGTGTGTGCCCGGAGCCAATGACCTGGTGCAGTGTCTGTTTGTGATTCGGAATTTTCGAAAATGGTTCCAAAGCCGCGTGCTGGGATGTCAGATTGAACGCTGGATGGAAATCAAGTCCAAGGCTGATCTGGACGTCTGGCTCGATGAAGACGAATCTCATCTGAAAAGTGATCTCGGATTCTATCTTCGATTTGCGAAAGAAGCCGGTTTACAGAAAATCGGCAGGGGCTGCGAAAATTTTATCAGCTTTGGCTCTTTGGATTTGCCCAAAGACACCGGCGTTAAAGTGGACGCTGAAACCCGGCAGTTTTTGCAGCCCGGGTTTTTCCACAAGCTCGAGCGCAGAGCGTTTGATCAGAAAAAAATTAGCGAAGATGTATCGCATTCATGGTTTGATGATGGTTTGCATTCCAAGCACCCCTTTGAGGGTGAAACCAGGCCCTATGCCATTGGTAAGGAGAGAGGCAAGTATTCCTGGGCCAAAGCACCGCGCTATGATGCCATGCCGGCTGAGACCGGCCCCTTAGCGGAAATGATTGCTGCAGACAATCCTTTGTTGGGTGATTTTATGCGGCAAGATGGCCCAAACGTGTTCATCAGAGAGCTGGCGCGCCTGATCAGACCGGCTTATTTGATACCGCTTATGGAGCAATGGCTTGAAGAAACGATTCGTTGTCACGAAGAATTCTATCAGGATCACAGCAAAAAAGAAAAAGGAGAAGGTTACGGCCTTCTAGAAGCCCCCCGCGGTGCGCTGGGACACTGGGTAAAGATAAAAGACGCCAAAATCGAAAAATATCAAATTATTACCCCCACGGCCTGGAATGCGTCGCCCCGTGATGCCAACGGTTTTCGGGGACCGTTGGAAGAAGCCATTGTCGGAACTGAAATCAAGGATCTGGATAATCCCATAGAAGTCGATCATATCATCCGGTCTTTCGATCCGTGCCTGGTTTGTACGGTCCACGCCGTTGATGTCAGAAAATAAGATCGTTTATAAACCCTCCAGCGCGTGAGTGAATGCCATGGAAGTTTTATCGCAACCCTATCAGGAATATGTGACTGCGAATAGTCACTACAGGACTCTGGCCGAAGAAAATGCGCTTCTGCGGAGAGAAATTCAGGTGGCGCGCAAAGCGGCCGAGCTTACCGCCAACCTGGTCGTCAAGCAATTTGAGGAAACCGAAAAGGTTCTTCACCGCTTTCAGGTTGCCAACGCAATGCGCAAAGCCGTGCTTGATTCAGCCAGCCGGATATCCATCATTGCTACCGACAAAAAAGGCGAAATAACTATTTTTAATACGGGGGCTGAAAATCTGCTGGGCTACCTGGCCGAAGAAATCGTCGGCAGAAAGACGCCGGAACTTTTTCACCTCCAATCTGAACTGGATATAGTCCGCGACAGCTTGAGCTTTAAATACGGCAGCCGGGCGAAGGGATGCGATGTCTTTTTTGAATATGCGGCCCAAAAACAATTGGCGCCAAGTGAATGGACCTATATGCGCAAAGACGGCACACCCTTTCCGGTCAGGATGACCATCAACACGCTGCGCGATCCCGACGGAGACATCAGCGGGCTGCTGTTTATTGCCATGGATATTGCCGAAGTAAAACGTTCTGAAAAAGCACTGAAAGAAAGTGAGCGCAAATACCGGCTGCTGGTTCGCAATCTGCCAAACTGCGTATACAAAGGCTACATAGATGGCGCGATTGATTTTTTTGACGATAAAATCGAGCAAATTACCGGGTACAGCAAAGAAGATTTTTTATCCAGACGCAAAAACTGGTTTAGTCTGGTTCATAACGATGATCTGGCGTCCGCTCAGGAAAAGGTAAAGCAGGCATTGAGGGCTGACGACCATTACATCAGGGAATATCGTGTTCAATCCAAATCCGGCGACACGATCTGGATTCAGGATGGCGGACAAATCATTTACGGTGAAAATGGCGAAGTTGAATTTATCACCGGTGCTTTTCTCGATATCACCGAACGCAAGCTTGCCGAAAAAGCCCTGCATGATTCTGAAGAAAAGTATCGATCGCTGTTTGACAGCGGCCCCAACCCGATTTTTGTTCTGGACCGTGAAACTTTGGAGATACTGGATGCCAACCCGATGGCTGAGGATTCTTACGGATATACAAAAGACGAATTAACCGGGATGCTTTTTTCAGCGCTCGGTCCGGTGGACGAAATTTATAAAGGCATTGCTGCTTTTGACAAAATGGATTGGCCCAGAGCCTGTGTGATGGAGTCAAAAGTTCGCCATTATCAAAAAGGAAACAAGCCTTTTTACGTCAGGGTGACGGCCTGTCCGACGCGGTTAAAAGACAGAGATGCCATTATACTTGCCACTACCGATATTACCGAAATGCTGGAAAAAGAAGCGCAGTTGATGCAGGCCAGCAAAATGACCACCCTGGGGGAGATGTCGGCCGGTATTGCGCATGAGCTGAATCAGCCGTTAAATGCCATCAAAATGGGCAGCGAATATCTTAAAATGATGGTTGAAAACCAAAAAAGGATTCCCGAAGAAAACCTGGTCGAAGTTTCCGATCGAATTAATGAACAGGTCGATCGGGCCTCCGAAATCATTAATCATCTCCGCGAATTCGGTCACAAACCCGACTTTGCCAAAGAAAAGGTCGACATCAACCAAGCAGTGCAGGTGGTTCACGGTATTATGGCTCAACAGATACGGCTTAAAAATATTCAGGTAACCCTTCATCTTGAGAAAAACTTACCGCCGATTTTGGCGCGCAATACCCGTATTGAACAGGTGATCTTTAACCTGCTGACCAATGCCCTGGATGCCCTGATACAGAGGCAAAAATCGCAATCGGCGGCCGCTAAACCGGCCATTCGGGTTTGTTCGTTTCTGGAAGGAGAGTGGGTGACGCTAACGGTCTCAGATAATGGTGCCGGCATCGCCAAGGATGCCCTGGACAAGGTATTCGAGCCATTTTTCACGACCAAGGAAGTCGGCAGCGGCATGGGGCTGGGTCTTTCGATCGCTTACGGCACCGTCAAAGATTACAACGGCGTGATTGACATTCAAAGCGCTGAAGGCCGGGGAACGACGGTTAAAATGCAATTTCCCTGCGCCTGAGCCGAATCGAAAGGAAAGATCGGTGGAAAAAATTCTGGTAATTGATGACGAAAAACCGACGCTGTCCATGTTTCGCCTTTTTCTGGACGCCTATGGTTACAGGGTCTATACGGCCGAAAACGGCGCAGAAGGAATCGACATATTTCGCAAAGAAAAACCGGCGATCGTGCTGACCGACATTAAGATGCCGGGCATAGACGGACTGGCCGTATTGCAGCAGATAAAAAAAATCGCTCCCAAAACGGCCGTGATCGTCATTACCGGCCATGGCGATACCGATCTGGCCGAGCAGGCCGCGGCACTGCATGCTGTTGATTTTATAAATAAACCGATAAAAAGAGAAGCGCTGGAGGCGGCGCTCGAAAAAGCCAGACAGAAACTGGCCGCAACGGGGCGCAACGGAGACGCATAAGCCCATCGATTTTCAATTCGGCCTGGCGGCATGCCGGTGAACGGTGCCCAATCATTCGTAAGCCGCCGATTGATATTTTCGGTTGACTTTTTTACAAAAATTAAAGAAATTCTGTATCCCTGTGATTGCATATTTGATAATCCGAACACGTCGCGGCGAAAGGAATCAGGAGCAAACCAATGTGTCTGGCAATTCCATCGAAAATTACCAAGATTGAAAATAATATGGCAACCATTGATGTGGAAGGCGTTCAACGAGAAGCCAGTTTGTTGCTTCTCGAAGACGCCCAGGTTGGTGATTACGTTATCGTTCACGCCGGTTTTGCCATCTCAAAACTCGATCAAGCAGCGGCTCAGGAGACCCTGGATCTTTTGCGCGAGGCAATCGCCGCGGTCGATAAAAGCGAATCCAAACAGAATTAGGAAACGCCTGAAGCCATAGGCGCGCCATTCGCCTTTTTAGAACCCGCATCCTGTGAGCCACCCCGCCCAGACCACACGCCATTGATGCCATTATGCCGAATAACACTGCAGCCAAAAGAATTGATGTGAACGGCATTGTTCAAGGAGTCGGGTTTCGGCCTTTTGTGTACAACCTTGCCCTTCAATATCGTTTAAAAGGCGAAGTGGCCAACACCGCCGCCGGGGTATCGATTTTGATTGAAGGCTCGCCGCAAGACATCCAGGCCTTTGAAACAGCGCTGACGGCCGAGTGTCCTCCGCTGGCCCACGTGGTCGAAATATCCGGACACGCTGAATCCGTAAAGCCCTTTGCGGAATTCAGGATTGTCAAAAGCAGGGGCCAGACCCGGATGGCCACCCTGATCTCGCCGGACGTATCGATCTGTGATGATTGCCGCCAGGAGCTTTTCGATCCCAAAGATCGCCGCTATCTGTATCCGTTTATCAATTGCACCAATTGCGGGCCGCGCTATACCATCATCGATGATATCCCCTATGATCGCCCCAAGACCTCCATGCGGCATTTTAAAATGTGTGCCGCCTGCCAGGCCGAATACGACGACCCGACCAACCGGCGATTTCATGCCCAGCCCAATGCCTGTGACCAATGCGGGCCGCATGTCAGCCTTCATGATCACCGTCGCCAGCCGATCGCTACGGATAATCCCATTAAAGCGGCCGCGGCGTGCATCCGCCAGGGCCGAATTGTGGCTGTCAAAGGGCTTGGCGGCTATCATCTGGTGGTCGATGCCCTCAACAGCGAAGCGGTTTTGCGGCTTCGCAAACGCAAGTTGCGCGAGGAAAAACCGTTTGCCATCATGTCCGCTGATCTGGAAAGTATTCGCGAATACGCCCGGGTGCGCCCTGAAGAAGAAACCTTATTGACCTCCATCCAGCGCCCGATTGTATTACTGCAAAAAAAGAACCCCAATCCGATTTCCGAGGCGGTGGCGCCCGGCAATAAATACTGGGGGGTGATGCTGCCTTACACCCCGCTGCATTATCTGCTGTTCGAACATCAGTTTGCGGCCCTGGTCATGACCAGCGCCAATCTGAGTGAAGAGCCCATTGCCATCGATAATGACGACGCCTTTGAGCGCCTGGCCGACATCGCCGATTACTTTTTAATTCACAACCGTGACATCTATTTGCGCAGCGATGATTCCATCCTCAAACACACCGCCGGCCATAAGCGCTATATTCGGCGGTCACGCGGGTACGTGCCCATTCCGATTTTTTTAAATCAGACCGTCCCGGCGATCCTGGCCTGCGGGGCCGAACTGAAAAATACCATTTGCCTTACCAAAGGCGATAAAGCCTTTTTAAGCCAGCATATCGGTGATCTTGAAAACCTGATCACCCTGGATTTTTTTAAACTGACTGTGACGCATTTGGAACGCATTCTCGAAATCAAGCCCGAACGCATCGCCTGCGATATGCATCCGGACTATCTGAGCACGCGCTATGCCAAGGAACAAAACCAAATCCCTGTCATCGAAGTCCAGCATCATCATGCGCACATCGTCAGCTGCATGGCCGAGCACAAATTGGAAGGGGCGGTCATTGGGCTGGCCTTTGACGGCACCGGTTACGGCACGGACGGCACCATCTGGGGCGGCGAGGTGCTGGTGGCCGAGGCCACACAATTTGAACGGGTTGCCCATCTGGCCCGGGTGCCGATGCCGGGCAGCAGCGCCGCCATAAAGGAGCCCTGGCGCATGGCGCTTAGTTACCTGCATGCAACCTTCGGGGAGAACCTGCCGGAGCTGGATCTGCCCTTGCTCAAGCACATCGAGCCCCCAAAAATCAACATCATCGTCGAAATGATGGAAAAAGGCGTCAACTGCCCGCAAACATCCAGCCTGGGGCGCCTGTTTGACGCCGTGGCGGCGATAATCGGCATTCGCCAGCGGGTAAATTTTGAGGGGCAGGCGGCCATGGAACTGGAAATGCTGGCAGAAGGCCACAGCGAGGCCATATATGATATCCGCTGGCGTTCGCAAGCGCCTATTGAAATACTACCGCAAACCATCATTGCCGGTGTGGTGCAGGATATTCAAAACGGGATGACGCCCGCTGACATCAGCGTCAAGTTTCACCAGACCCTGATTGTTCTATTTGGTGAAATATGCGGGGCCGTTCGGCGCGAACACAATCTGAACCGGGTGGTGCTGAGCGGCGGTTGTTTTCAAAATTCTTTGCTGCTCAAGGGTTTGATCGGCCAGCTGGAGGCACACCATTTTGAGGTTTTTGCCCACCGGCAGGTACCCGCCAACGATGGCGGGATTGCGCTGGGACAGGCAATCATTGCTGCATCCAAAATCGGTAGCTGAAATATACAATTTAACATTTTTAGATGAAGTGCATCATAAAATTAAAATCCGAATAGATTATAAAATTAGCTCTTACTTAAGGAAATTGATAATGACCCTGAAACACATTGATGAATACCGGGATGCGGAGATATCCCGGAACCTGATTGAAAAAATTAAATCCATCAGCCAAAAAGAGGTGCGCCTGATGGAGGTCTGCGGCACCCATACGGTTTCCATTTTCAGAAGCGGGATTCGTTCGGTGCTGCCGTCGACCATTTCGCTGCTTTCCGGGCCGGGATGTCCGGTTTGTGTGACCGACCAGGCCGAAATCGATGCCTTTATCGAGCTGGCCCGCATCGATGATGTGATCGTAACCACTTTCGGTGACCTGATGCGGGTTCCCGGCACCCGCTCCTCGCTGCAAAAAGAAAGGGCCGCGGGGCGTGATATCCGCGTGGTGTATTCGACCTTTGACGCCCTTGAAATCGCCGGCAATAATCCCGCTAAAAAAGTGGTATTTCTGGGTGTCGGGTTTGAAACCACCGCCCCGACCATTGCGGCGGCACTCCTTTCGGCTGTCCAGGCAAACATTGCCAATTTTTCGGTCATCTCCGCGCATAAATTGGTGCCCCCGGCGTTGGAGGCGCTGATGGCCGCGGCCGACGTCCGGATTGACGGCTTTATTCTGCCCGGCCATGTCTCGGTGATCATCGGCTTGAACGCCTATCGGCCCTTTTTCGATCGCCATCAAATTCCCTGCGTGGTGGCCGGATTTGAGCCCGCCGACATATTGCAGGCCATATACAGACTGGTTGAGATGCTGGAATCCAAAAGTCCGGGTCTGGATAATGCCTATCAGCGGGTGGTGACCGCCGACGGCAACGCCAAGGCCCGGCAAATTCTGGCTGAGATTTTTGAGCCGGCCGATGCCTGCTGGCGCGGGATCGGTGTGATTCCCCAGAGCGGTCTAAAAATTCGCCAGAAATATGCCGCCCATGATGCCCTAAAATTGTTCGACGTTCATGTTCCGAATGCCCAAACACCGAAGGGCTGTGCCTGCGGCGAGATTCTGACCGGCACCAAAACACCGCCGGAATGTGCCCTCTATAAAAAAGCCTGCACGCCCATGGATCCGGTGGGGCCCTGCATGGTTTCCACCGAAGGCACCTGCGCAGCTTATTATAAGTATCACTCGGAGTGAAAGGGTTCAGGTGTCGGGTGTCAGGTGTCAGAAGGCACAGGGTACAGGGCGTAAGGCGCAGGGCATGGGGCATGGAGCAGAGTGCATGGTTGCATGACATGGACCTATGATGCTTTGAGAACTCAAGGACGACGACGAAATTCTATGTGCTTTATCGTCCTCGTCCTCGGTTGTTTGCTGGGGAATATACCACGGACAACGGACCACCAACAACGGACAATTTTAATGAAAAATGACAAAATATTACTGGATCACGGCAGCGGCGGCAAGATTTCCCACAGTCTCACCAAGAACATGATGCTGCCGGTTTTTGACAATGCCATGCTGGCGGCGCTCAATGATGGGGCGATCTTTGAACTGGAAGGCAAACGGTTTGCGTTGTCGACCGATTCCTACACGGTTGATCCCATATTTTTTCCGGGCGGCAATATCGGTGACCTGGCCATCAACGGCACGGTTAATGATATTGCAATGTGCGGGGCGACGCCGCTTTATCTGAGTGTGGGTTTGATCATCGAAGAAGGGCTGCCGCTGGAGGATCTGGATACCATTATCAAAACCATGGGCCGGGCGGCCAAGGCGGCAGGCGTCGCCGTCATCACCGGAGACACCAAGGTCGTACCCAGGGGAACGGCCGACCGCATTTTCATCAACACCTCCGGCATCGGCCTGATTCCCGAGGGTATCCATGTGGCCAGCGTCAACGCCAGAGCCGGTGATAAGGTTATTTTAAGCGGTACCATTGCCGATCACGGGATTGCGATTTTAACCCGGCGCGAAGGTCTTTCCTTTGAAACATCGCTGCAGAGTGACTCGGCGGCCTTAAATCATTTGATCGAAAAGATGTTTGCGGCTACGGACCCCGCCGGCATTCATGTGTTGCGGGATCCGACCCGCGGCGGTGTCGGCACGGCTTTGAATGAAATTGCTGAAATGTCTGAAGTCGGCGTCGAGATCATCGAGGACAAAATTCCCTTAAAAGCAGAAGTGGCCGGGGCCTGCGAATTGCTTGGATTCGATCCCCTTTATCTGGCCAATGAAGGCAAACTGCTGGCTTTTGTCGCAGCGGAATGTGTGGATGCGGTGCTGCAGACCGTCCGGTCTGATCCCTGCGGTCAAGATGCCGCCGTGATCGGCGAGGTCGTTTCGGATTATCCCGGCAAGGTCTTTATGAAGACCCGCATCGGCGGCAAGCGCATCGTGGATATGCTGGCAGGTGAACAGCTCCCCAGAATCTGTTAAAACCGGGTTTTAAAGCCGCATCTAATGTCCGATGGCTGCGTTACGAGCCGCTCCAAAATGCTCGCGTACTACCGTGATTTGTTAAATCAGGTTGTCAATAATTTTATCTCTAAAGCAATTAAGTAAAGGCGTGCGGCATAGGGCTCACGGCAAAAGGTTAAAAAACATTCCGACACGTGTGCGGCTTGTTGAACACCTTAATCTTTATAAAACTAGACCTGAAATCCAGCTGCGAAGCTGGGGTCATCGAAAAAACTTCTCGGTTTTTGTTCAAATGTTGGTTATAGGAAAATAAAAAATTCTGATAATCCTGCCTGGCGCGCCGAAGTTTCTTGACCGCCATAGCAGTGGCGACGGCGGTTAGCGAAGGCGGGTAAATCCTGTCAAAAAGAATCAAATGAAGCCTTATCATCAACCGATCATCGTATTAATCGTATTACTGATCACGACCGGCGCTGCAGCGCAGACTGAGCACCTGATTGCGGGCCGCACGATGGGGACGACCTATCACATCAAGGTGGTTGGCGGTGATGTTGAAGACCTCAGTGGTCTCAGGGAAAAAATCGAGCGGCGCCTGCTGGATCTGAATCAGGCTTTTTCGACCTACATCAAGGACAGCGAAATCAGCCGCTTCAATGCCCTGCAGCGCGCCGGTGAAAGATTTGAAGTTTCCGGCGATTTCATGCAGGTGATGCGGGTTGCGCGTGACATCCACCGGCTTTCTGAAGGTGCCTGGGATGGTACCGTCAACCCGCTGGTGGATTTATGGAGCTTCGGGCCGACCAAACGCAAGCCGGGCATGCCGCCGGCCGACGCCATTAAGGCCCTGCTGCCCAGAATTGGATTTGATCGCATTCGAATTGAAGAACCGAATTTTCTGTTAAAGGAACTGGCCTCGGTCACCCTGGATTTAAATGCCATTGCCAAAGGGTATGCGGTGGATCAGGTTTCAAGGCTGCTGGACAGCGCCGGTTATAAAAGCTATCTGGTAGAAATCGGCGGTGAGATCTATGCCGCAGGGTTTCGGCCGGACGGCCAACGCTGGCGGGTGGGCATCAATCGGCCGCAAAAAGATGCGAATTTTAACGAGGTCTACAGGGTAGTGGCGGTTTTCAATCAGGCCTTTGCCACCAGCGGCGATTACCGCAATTTTTTTGAAATGGATGGCGTGCGTTATTCGCATGTGATCGATCCGCGCAGCGGTTACCCGGTTTCCAATGGGGTGGTCAGTGTTTCAGTCATAGCGGATAACTGCACGCTGGCAGACGGCCTGGCAACGGCCATCATGATCATGGGGGCAGAAAAAGGCATTGCGCTGGTGAACCGTCTAAACAACGTCGAATGCTTTATTGTCGTAGAAAAACAAGATGGTCGTCTTATAAATTATGCCTCTGCCGGCTTTGCCACCCTCAATCAATAGCAAATCAATCCAATCCACCTGATTTTTTATAAGGGACGTTCTTTACTTATTAACTTATTTATCTACCAGTTTATAATTCATGTCCTTGACAAGCTTTTCACCGCGGACAACGGACTTACTGACGGCCGGAATCGAGATGTTCAACATTTTTGAAAGCAGAGCCATGCTCGTCCCCAGCTCGCGGACTGCCCAATAGCAAAGCAAGCTGCGTGCCCTGACAATAAGATGATACCGTCCTGAAGCCCACACCTCTGCTATATCCATTTCTAATAGATCTGCCACCCGCATCGCAATTTTATCCAGATCAAATCCTTGAGCGCGGAGCGCAGACTTTCTTTCCATGGCCTCATTTGATGCCCTAAGCGTTTGTTCAACAAAATCACCATCACCTAAAATTCGCTCGTCTCCTTTCTGGTAATTTTTGGTTTGGCGCATCGATATAAAAGCTGACCAGCCGCCAATACTGCGGATAAGTCCCCCTCCAACCAGGTCCGGTCTTCTGCCCTGCGCTACACCTTTTTTGACAAAATTTCTGTAAGACCGCAGCGCCATGTAGCGCTTATCATGAAAGAGCGCCAAAATTTTATCAATTTCTTGCCATGAATTGCTTGTATTTCCTAAAATCGTGCTGTGTCCGCAATAAGGATATTTATCCAGCTGTTTAAAATCCCTGACAAGTTTGCCGCGCAATGGGTTCAGATGAATATAACGAACCAGCTCCAGTAGGTATGTATTTTCCTGGCAAAGGATTGATTTATACCGATTTTGAAAAAGATGTCCTTGGCGATCGTGTCTGTGATTATGATATATCGCATAACCGGTTAGAAGTCTTCTCATTATGGTAGAAATGGGTACGATACCGGTCCTGAGCAATAAGTGAAAATGGTTGGGCATAAGCGCCCATGCATAGCAGGGGGTGTTGGTATCTGTTAAAATTTTTCCCAGGCGTTTTAAAAATGAGTACCGGTCTTTTGCGTCAAGGAAGATCTTGCTTTTAGCAATTCCTCTGCAAATGATATGATGGAGTGCGCCGGGCGCGTCTATGCGTGCTTTACGTGGCATGCATACCGCGTAACATATCAGAGTGATGGAATCAAGTTAATAAGTAAAGAACGTCCCCTAAATAAAATTGGACGGATTTTTGGATTTGACATCAATGGGTATTCAGCATATGAAATTTAACAATTCATATTGACCTGGCCTGCGCCATTTTATCTTAGCCGCAAATCGACAGCTGCTGGATGATGCGAAAGGGTATGCCTATGACCTTCTCCTTTAAAGAGATGTGGCAATGGACGCTTCGCAAGCCGTTAGTTGTTATTACGATCATTTTGGCCATCACTCTTTTTTTCGCCTGGCAAATTCGCCATCTTTCCTTCAAAACCTCAATCTATGATCTTCAAATCGAAGACCTTCCGGAAACCGTCCGATACCAGGATTTCAAAAAGCTGTTCGGCTCGGACGAGATTATTCGGGTGGTCGTCAAAGCGGAAAATGTTTTTGACGCGCTGACCTTCCGCAAAATCCAACAGCTGGCTGAAAATGCTGCTCGGATCGAGGGCGTTCGGCGGGTGATCAGCCTTCCGGACATAAAAAAGTCGATGGACGTGGCCGGCACCTGGAGCATGGAAAAATTTTACGCCGTTGTTTCCGGGGCCGATCTATTCCAAAATAATCTTTTTTCGAGCGACGGCAAAGCCACTGCGCTCACGCTGGTGCTGGATAACGACGCCTCGCCTGGCGATGTGATTCAGCGAATCAGAAAGTTGATTGCCGCATCATCCGGGGATCTGAGCCTGTATCAGATCGGGATGCCGCTGGTTTCCGAGGCACTTGCCAAATTTACCGAGAAAGATTTTTCACGCCTGCCGCCGATAACCTTTCTGCTCATTGCGATCATCCTTTTTTGCCTATTCCGAAAGCCGCGTTATATCCTGATTCCGCTGGCCTGCGTTGGATTTGCGCTAATATGGACTTTCGGTCTCATGGCCCTGCTTCGTATCCCGCTTTCGATACTAACCATGATTGTCCCGGTTTTTCTCATAGCGGTCGGAACGGCCTATTGTCTGCATATCGTTTCTGAATACATTGCTTGTCAGAAACGGGCGAATTCCCCGGTGGGTGTGACCGCAATGACCTTTTCCCGTATCGCTTTTCCGACTTTTCTGGCGATCTTGACGACCATTATCGGCCTGGGATCCCTTTTGGTCAACCGCATTGCCATGATCCAGGAATTTGCATTGTTTTCCTGCTTCGGGATGATCAGCCTATTGGCGATTGTGCTGACATTTCTTCCGGCGGTCTTATCGCTCTTGCCCATTTCACCCCGTAAGCAAAACGAAGAAATCGATACGCCCTCCCTTTTTCAGCGGTATATCGACAGAGTCGTAGAACTCAACTTAAAACATCAAAAGATGACCCTATCGCTTATCGGCATTCTGGTGGTGATTTGTCTGATCGGCATCTTTCGGATCCGGGTCGAAACCAATCCGATCGGATATTTTAAGCAGAGCACAGAGGTCCGGCGCAATTTTAACGACATCTACCGGCATTTATCCGGCAGCTTTCCGCTCAATGTGTCCATGGAAAACCCCGAGGCCGACTATTTCGAAGATCCCGCCCATCTGGCGGATATCGTACGCCTGCAGGCATACCTGCAGAAGTTACCCGGTGTGGATAAAACGGTTTCCTTTGCCGATTATTTGAAGCTGGTCCATTATGCCCTCAATAAATTCGAGCAACCGTATTATGTTTTGCCGCAGGAGGGCTTTGAAGTCAGAATGGCCATCAACAACTTTGCCACCCTGCTGGGTGAAGACATGCTGACGCGCTTCATGAGTTCTGATTTTTCAAAGACAAACATTCTACTGCTAACCCACATATCCAGCTCCAGGGAGTTTCTCCAGGTTCGTGAAAAAATTATGGCACACGTCCAAAATACCTTTTCAAAGGATCTGACCTGGGATGTGACCGGCCTGGGAATGACCATCGCCGTCAGCAGCCAACTGTTGACGGACGGGCAGATCAAAAGCCTTTCGATTACGATGGTTCTGGTTTTTGGAATCATGTTTGCCCTTTTTCTGTCCTTCAAAGTGGGGCTGATTGCCGTGATCCCCAATATTTTTCCAATTATTGTGAATTTCGGGATCATGGGGTGGTTCGGCATCGAGCTTTCCATGGTGACCAGCCTGATCGCCAGTATTGCCATCGGGCTGGCGGTCGATGACACCATTCATTATCTGGTGCGATACAACCGGGAATTCAAAACCGATTTAGATGAAAAGCGGGCCATCAGAGACACCCTGACCCATGTTGGCAAACCGATTACCTTTACCACGATTACCATATGTGTGGGATTTTCGGTTCTGCTGTTTTCAGGCTTCAAGCCGACAGCCATTTTTGGTGCCATGCTGGTGATCACCTCACTGTCTGCGCTGGTTGGCGATTTGATTCTGCTCCCATCCCTGATACAGCATGTCGAAGTGGTGACGTTGTGGGATTTGTTGCGCTTAAAGCTTGGCAAGGAGCCTCCCGAGGGCATACCGCTTTTTAAAGGCCTTTCGAGTACCCAGGTCCATTATGTCATCATGGCCGGATCTCTGACAAATATCGATGCCGGCGATGTTCTGTTCCATAAAGGCGACCCGAGCGATTCCATGTATGTGATCATTTCAGGTTCTATGGATGTGGTCGATCCGGTAATCGATCCAAATACCGGTGAAAACTTCAGCAGGCCGATTTTGATCAACCAGCTGAAAACCGGCGATATTTTAGGGGAGATGGGCTTTTTGCGCTCGGTTCCGCGATCTGCCACTGTCATCGCAACCGAGCCCGTCGAACTATTAAAGATCAATCGCAAGATGATCCGACGTTTGCAATGGCTGTATCCACCGACGGCCTATAAATTTTTCTTCAACCTGATGACCCTCATATGCGACCGGCTCGATCGTCTGACCCAGCGCTTCTCAGAAATAAAAGTATTGGATCGGTCCAGTTAAATGGCACATTTCGGTTATCTGGGAAACTCCAGTTGAATACGATTGATATATATCTCACCACCAAGAACACGAACCCGTCCGCCTTGCCTGCCCTCGGCCATGAGCTACTTTCGGCCTGAGCTAAAGTCGAAGGCGAGCCGAATGGAGCGTCCCACGCCCGCCATGCGAGCAAGGCGAGGCGGGCAGGGTCGCGATGGCGGGCGTAGGATGCACAAAGGGAAAACACTTCATTATAATTTTGTCCTTTCGTGTCCTTGGTGCCCTTCGTGGTTATGGTTGCCTTACTTGCGCTTTCTGAATAACCGCATTGCTTCTTTTATTTCTTGATACGTCCGGGTCATTCGATTATCTATTTTACCATCCCCCTTGTCCGAATTCTTTAACGCAATTGAAAAAGAGCGATGACGCCAGCATCAAATGAATACAGCATAGAAATTAGCCTTCCCAGCAAGATCGGTTACGAGCGCATTGCCATCGCCAGCTCGGCTGCTCTGGCAAAAATGGGGGGGTTTCCCGCCGCCCGCATTGAGGATTTGAAAAGCGCGGTTGCCGAAGCCTGCATCAATGCCATGCAGCACGGCAACCAATGGCGCCTCGAAGCCAGGGTGGTGGTCCATATGAATCTCGGCGATGACCGGATCGTCGTTTCGGTAACCGATCAAGGCAGCGGCGTAACCGAGTTTCCCAAATATCCGGGCATTACCAAGATCATTGAAGAAAATGTATCTCCCAGAGGATTGGGCGTCTTCATCATTCATCAGCTGGCGGATGAGGTTCGCTATAATCAGACCGTTGATGGCGGGCATACCATGACGATAGAGATCAGATTGCCCGAATAGCGGGACTGCTTTTTATCGATTTAAGGTCATAGGTTAAACATGACGCAAGCAAACGAAATTGTGCTGAAACAGATCGGTGATGTAACGCTGATTGACATCCGCGGTGATATTACGATTCTGTCTGAATCCTATCTGAATGATGCGTATGCGGACGCCAACAATCGGGGTGCCGGCAAAATTCTGCTCAAATTCGAAAAAGCGGCCTATATCAACAGCGGCGGCATTTCTGTTTTGATTCAATTGCTTGCCAAAACCGAACAAAATAATCAGACGATCGGGCTTATCGGCCTTTCAGATCACTTCACAAAAATCTTTAACATGGTGGGCATCACGAAATTTGCTAAAATTTACAAGACCCGTGAAGATGCGCTGAAAGCCATGTCCTAAGGATTCATATGCCCCGGCGGGGTCCTGCCACCCGCTATTCGTAGCGAGCCTGTTCCTTTGTAACTGCTGTTGACGAATCGATGAATTTTAGTGCCCGCCTGAAGGAGGATATCGGAACCCGGAATGAACGCAAAAGAGCAAATGGTCAAAAAGCTCAATAGCCATGCGGTTGAGGTCAGTTTGCCCAGCAAGCTGGGTTATGAGCGGATTGCAATGGATTGCTCGGCTTGCTTTGCAAAAATGGCCGGTTTTGCTCAGGACCGTATCGAGGATTTAAAGACGGCGGTGGCCGAGGCCTGCCTCAACGCGATCGAACACGGCAACAAGGGTCATCCGGACACCCGGGTACTGGTAACCATGGATTTTAAAGATGACCGCTTCAGCGTCTGCGTAAAAGACAACGGAAAAGGCATTTCCAGAATTCCCCGGGACAAAACGGTTATGCGACGCATCGAAAATCTGGAGCCGCCCAAAGGCCTGGGCACCTATCTGATAAAGAAGCTGGTGGACGAGGTTGAATTCAACAACCTGACGGCAGACGGTCATATTGTCAAGATGGTCATTAAACTCACAGACAAACCGCTTTTGTCGGGAAAGAGACAGGCATCCGGTGGAACAACCATCTGAAATTGCTCTGGAGACGATCGGAGATGTTACGCTTTTTGACATCAGAGGTGACGTGACCGCTCTCTCCGAGCCTTTCCTCAATGACGCCTACACCAAAGCAATCGATCAGGGTGTCGTCAAAATCCTGTTTAAATTCAAAAAAGACATTTACATCAACAGCGGCGGCATTGCGCTGCTGATTCAGATTCTGGCCGAAACGAAAAAAAACAATCAACAGGCCGGCATTACGGGCCTTTCGGACCATTTCAAAAAAATATTCAACATGGTGGGTATCACCAAGTTTGCCAAGATCTACGACAGCGTGGAGGCGGCATTGGGGCAGATGTCCGGGGGGGATTGATCCCATCAGGGCTGGCGTCATCTTTGATAGATAAATAGGTATCTTAGCGGTTTGCGGTTGTCGTTAAAAAAGAATCTCACCCAATTTTAAAGACGTACTCTAAATTTGAACATTCCTCGGTTTTGTTTCCCCTCTGTAACCATTTCGCCTGGAGGAGGTTTTATGCAGTTATCCGCTTGCTACCTTTTTCAAGGCCTAACTGAATCACAACTCAGCCAGATTCGCACGATCGGCAGCGAAGCCCCCATTGAAGCGGGTCAATGGCTTTTCCGCGAAGGTGACCCCGCCGAACTGATGTATGTTCTTAAAGAGGGCGCGGTGGAATTGTTAACCACCGTTGATGAGGTTGAGCTTCCGATTACCATCGTCAAAAAGCCGGGGAACTGTTTCGGAACGTCGATGCTGGTCCCGCCCCACCAGTACAGCCTGTCTGCCCGCTGTGCGGAGGACGGTATGTTGCTGAGCATCCATAAGGCGGATCTCGAGCGGCTCATCAACGCAGATGTCAAACTGGGGCATGTGATTCTGGCCAACCTGGCCAAGCACTTTTGGCCAACCTGGCCAAGCACTTTTTAGATCGGCTCAAAGAGACCCGCCAGGAATTAAAGATTCATTTTAAAACGATCTTCAAATCCATGCATCACTAGCAGGTTGATGGTGGATTGGTTAAATGGTTGATTCGTTAATTGGTTAATAACTCGCAAGATTTGATCCATTTTTAAACTATTTAACGAATTAACTATTCAACTAATTAACGGAAAAAGCCATGGCTAACATGGAAGAAGTAGAACAACTTAGAACCGCATTAAAAGAAGCCGAGCATGTCCAGGCCGAGCTGGATCGGCGGGTGTTTCACCTCAAAACCCTCTACGACGTCAGCAAGGATATCTACGGCAGCGTTGAAACCGAAACGATCCTGCGAAATTTTCTGTTGATGACCATGGGCAATTTCGGGGTGTTGCAGGGCTGTATCATCCTGCTGGATGCGTCATCCAAAGAAATCAGCCAACTGGTATCCATCGGGATGCAGGATGGTGATGTGGACGGCCTGCGCAAGGATGTCCTCGCGCTTCTTTCCGAAAAAGGCCTGTCGGTCTGGACGGATGGCCAGCTGGATGAGCAAAGTGCCGCAGCTCTTTCGGACCGTATCGGCTTTTATTTGCCCTTCAGGGTTGAATACGAGTGCCTGGCATTTTTAGGCCTGGGCGAAAAATTGATCAAAGAACCGTTTAATGACGACGATCGGGAGCTGCTGGACACGCTGGTCAACAACCTGGTGGTGGCGCTTAAAAACGCGCGATCCTTTGAAGAAATCAAAAGCCTGAACGAAGAGCTGGTGGCCAAAAATGAGCAGCTCGAAAAAGCCCTGGCCGATCTTAAAAAAGCCCTGCGGAAAGTGGAGATTCTGGAAGATGTCAAGGCCAATCTGAGCAAATTTGTCCCCAATACCGTCAGCCGCCTGATTGAAAAATCGCCCAACGGCATCATCCCGGACAGCAAAGAGCAGGATGTCTCGGTTCTGTTTGTGGACATCGAGGGCTACACCAAAATGTGCGAACAGCTCCAGGGCGCCGAGGTCAACGAAGTCATCGAAAACTGTTTTTCGGTGTTTATGGATGCCATCTTTGCCAACAACGGCGATGTCAATGAAACCGCCGGCGACGGTTTGATGGTTCTTTTTCTCAACGAAGACCGCCAGACCAATGCGCTGGAGGCCGTGCGCACGGCCCTTAAAATCAGGGAAGAAGCCGCACGCATCAAAAGCGAGTTCAAGGCCCTGTCCGGGCCGCTGACTATCAACATGGGCATTAATTCCGGGCCTGCCCTGGTGGGGGCCGCCAAATTCGAGAGCTACACCGGCTCGCGCTGGACCTACACCGCCCGGGGAATCGTAACCAATATTGCCTCCCGAATCGGCGCCCAGGCCACGCAG
>WOR8_10003253_pt1 | contig 26693 bp, 22 predicted proteins | sample DeeMarSeWOR38_10_FD_19890 | JGI IMG/M metagenome (IMG submission 19890) | reverse complement strand
GGTTGGACGAAATTCGCACCTGCATCGCCTGCAACACCTGCATGGAATCCATTTTTCGCAAAGGCCGCATCGAATGCCTGGTCAATCCGACGCTGGGTCGCGAAAAAGAAATGGCTTTTGTGCCCGCCAGCAAACCTAAAAGAGTCATGGTGGTCGGCGGAGGCCCCGGCGGTTTGAATGTGGCCTGGGTGGCAGCCAGGCGCGGCCACAAGGTCCATGTTTTCGAAAAAAGAAACGCTCTGGGCGGACAATTGCTTTCCGGCAGCGTGCCGGGCCACAAGAAAGATTTGCTCAGCCTGATCCGATTTCAGGAAAAACAGATTGAAAAATTCGGTGTGACCTGTCATCTCAACCATGCGGTCCAGGCCACAGACATCCAGGAGTTCAATCCGGATGTGGTCGTTCTGGCTACCGGATCGCAACCGGCGCTTCCGCCGGTGGACGGCATCAATAACGCCATTGTAATGACCTACGAAGATGTGCTCAACGGCGCCCCGCCGTCTTTTAGGCAAGCGGTGGTCATCGGTGGCGGTGCGACCGGACTGGAGTTGGCCCTGTACCTGGCTGAAAATGACTGTCATGTGAGCGTGGTCGAGATGCTTGCTAAAATCGGACGCGGCCTTGAATCGATGACCAAAAAGATTTTGCTCGGCAGGCTCAAAGAGCATCGGGTAAGCATATGGAACGAAACCCAATTGGTCAGAATTGAAAGCAAAGGCGCAGTGGTGTCTACCGGCGATAAACGCGAGATGTTGATCGAGGCCGAAAAGGTCATTCTGGCAACCGGTAACCGACCGCAGAATGATCTCTATCAAAAAGTCAACTCCCTCGGTTACGAAACTCACCTGATCGGCGATTGCCTTGAAACCCGCAGTGCCAAAGAGGCAATTTATGAGAGTGCTGTGCTGGGACGCAAGATATGACAAAAAAGGGTTCAGAAGACAGAGGTCAGAGGACAGACGACAGAAGCCGAATCAATAAGCAGAATTATTGGCCATGACGTGGTTTCTTCTGTTGTCTGTCCTCTGTTTCTCATACCTGACATAAAACTCTGCATCAAGAGGAAGTCGTCTTCGACAGGGTGGCCTGATACCGGCGATACAGACCGCGAAATTGATGATAGGTCAGGCCCAAAATCCGGGCGGCTTTTTTTTGATTGTATTTTGCTTTTTGCAGGGCGGTTTGCATGCGGGTCACCTTTAGCTGCCAGACGGCTTCTTTAAGCGGTGCCTGGAGCAATTCAGACAGGTCCGTCCCGGCAGCGCGGTCATCCAGGGCCGGTTTTTCAGCATCGACAGATTTTGTGCCGGCAAACGGAGAATAAAAGGGGTCAAAGTCTATCTCGGTAATGGTGGTCGCATCGGAACGGTAAACGGCCCGCTCAACAACATTTTTCAATTCGCGGATGTTACCCGGCCAGCTGTGATTCTCAAGCGCTGCGACGGCATCGGCGCTGAAAGCCGGTATTTCGTCCCATCCGAGTTCCAGCGCCATCCGACCGGCGAAATGCGTGGCCAGCAAATAAATATCTTCCTTCCGCTCTCTGAGCGGCGGCAGTAATAGAACTTCAAAACAAAGCCGATCCAGCAAATCCTGTTTGAAACGATTCTTGCGGGCCAGATCTTTTAAATCGGCATTGGTGGCGGCAAGAATGCGCACATCCACTTCAACGCTCTCGGTGCCGCCCACACGCTCAAAGATATTGTATTCCACCACTCTCAGAATTTTCTCCTGGACTTCCATCGGTATACTTCCGATTTCATCCAAAAACAAGGTCCCGCGATCGGCGGCTTCAAACCGCCCGACCCGTCTTTGCAAGGCGCCGGTAAATGCACCTTTTTCATAACCGAACAACTCGGATTCAATCAGAGACGGTGAAAGGGCAGCGCAATTGAGGGCCACCAGCGGGGCCTGCCATCGATTTGACAGAAAGTGCAAACGCGATGCGGCCAATTCCTTGCCGGTTCCACGCTCTCCGATGAGCAGAACCGGTCGATTTACGGGCGCTACGCGTGAAAGCCGTTCCTGAAACGCCAAAAAGGCTTCCGATTGACCCTGGGCTTCTGTAACCACTGTGACCGTGCGGGAATCCAGACTTTTCTGGTGTGTGATAATCGACCGGCTCATAGCTATTAATACCATATTATAGTTTATTTAACTAATTGTAGGTATTTTTTACCAAATTGTCAAGTGTGCTGCAAATTTAATTTTAATAATAATATCATATAGTTAAAATTGAAACGGACTCTGGCACACAATATGCTCTGGTTAACGAATAACAATTAGCAATTAACACTGAATTGAGCGTATGATGCGAAATTCAGGTTTCCAGACAGGGAGGTTATCATGGGTATTTTCACACGATTTCGTGACATTATCAGCTCCAATATCAATTCGATCCTTGACAAAGCCGAAGATCCGGAAAAATTAATCAAGCTGATGATCAGAGAAATGGAGGACACCCTGGTTGAAATCAAGGCTGCCTGTGCCGGCGCCATGGCCAGCAGTAAAAAGGTTCAGCGGCAACTGGCTACGCTGCAGGAGCGCATACAGTACTGGGAAGAAAAGGCCCAACTGGCGGTGAGCAAAGGCAGAGATAACCTGGCGCGCGAAGCTCTGGTCGAAAAACGCCGGTATACGAGCCGGATGGATGGTCTTGAAAGCGAGCTCACCGAACATAATCTTTTGATCGAGCAATATCAGGCCGACATCCGCCAGCTGGAAGACAAATTGAAATCAGCCCGTGACAAACAACGCCTGCTCGTCCAGCGCCATATTCATGCCAGCCAAAAAATACAGGCCCAGGAAGAAATCAGACGGGTGGATAGTGCCGCGGCCATGATGAAATTCGATGAACTTGAAAACCGTATCGAACGCATGGAAGCCGAAGCCGACCTGGTCAATTTCGGGAAACAGTCGCCCCTGGACACCGAATTCGAAGCGCTGGGTGTGGATGAAGAAATCGAAAAGGAATTGCAAGCTCTGAAAACGCCCTATGCGGGCTCTAAATCCAGTGAAAGGCAATCATCCGATTGACGACCATGGGCCATACGGCAGAAGGGAAAAATTTTTATTGATCGATTTGCCCGGATAATTTTATTATCTTCTAAAGAACTTAGGAAACACCTTTGCCGGCTAAAATCACCTGAGCACAGCGTTTTGCTAAAGGCAGCCACATCGGGTAAAATTAAATTGAGCAAACCAAGGTAAATGCAAAATGAAAGAAGTATTGATTGTAGCCATCGTATTCGGAAGCATCCTGCTTGCGCTGGCCATCATCCCTGGCACGATTCTTCTGGCGATAAAATTCTTTCGCGGTGGTCTCTCTGCCGAAGACCAGGCTGAGGAGACCAAAATGATCCAGGAAATATACAAGGGACTCGCTCGCATGGAGAATCGGGTTGAGGCTCTGGAAGCCATTTTGCTGGATCAGGAGGGATCAAAACGAGCGCAACAGAAAGGAAGCTGAAGCATGAGACAACCTACCCGCATAAACCGCAACGGTATTTATCGCTCGCGCAGCGGAATAATTCTGGGCGTGTGCAAGGGCTTGGCGTCCCATTTTGATTTTTCCGTCTTCTGGACCCGGGTGATCGCCATCATTGTATTCTTCGTCGCCGGTTTCCTGCCGGCCGTCGGATTGTATCTGCTGGCCGCTTTGCTGATGAAACCCGAACCGGTCGTACCCATTAATGATTCAGGCGAGAAGGAATTTTACGACAGCTATACCACCTCTCGCCATGGTGCGATTCAGCGGATGAAAAGGCGCTATGAAAACCTGCAGCGCCGCATCCAGCATATGGAACATATCGTTACCTCAGCTGAATATGACTGGGAAAAGCGCATCAGAAACGGCTAACCGGTTACACACGGGCAAAATAGATAGTTTACCACGAAAGCACGAAAAACCGAAAAAACGAAATGAAAAATCTTTTTGGTTTTCGTGCTTTTATACTTTCGTGTTTTCGTGATTTTTTATGATTTTTTCAAGAGCTCGGCAATCAGATCCGAGGATTTAGCAACGCGCAACAACGGATAAAGGGGGTTGCGACGGTAGCTGTCACATGTTTGCTCGTGAACCTGCCTGGAAAACGCAGCCGAACAATCCTCAAGCAAAACCGCCTTAAAATCATGACAGATCGCATCCAGTACAGTGGTCAGCACACAAAAATGGGTCGCTATGCCCCCGATCGCACACAGCGTTATCCCTCTTTCGCGTAACCAGTTCGCCAAATCCGTATCAAAAAAGGCTGAAAAGCGGGGTTTCGGCTGCCATAAATCATCGCTTTGCATATCCAGCTCTTCGAAAACTTCGGCACCGGCGGTACCGGCCAGCGAATGCGGCTGAATTCGCCCCTTAAAAATGAAATCATCTTTGTGAAATGCATCGGTGGAAAACACGATCGGCCACTGCTGGCTGCGAAATGCGCCGATTAATTTATTTAGGGGCGCAATGACTGCACGTGCAAAAGGGGTTATCGGCAGGGACCGCTTTTCGTCAAAATTATCTTTGACCATGTCGATGATGAGCAGGGCCGGTAACTCCGGCGATTGTTCCTTCATGAAATCTTTTCCGGTTTGTGGTTTGGATGGTCGTTTTCCGTGCACACTTAATGAATGCAGATGTTAAAGTCAAGCTTGATCATAACACGTATCTTAAGGTAAAAAGATCATTTTAGCGAGCAGACAGAATAACGGTTTTTAAATCGCCTCCGCATATATTCTTGGGAGAGCGCCTTCAACGATTGCGCAAGCCTAAAACAGGGAGAAAAATCATGCAAAAGGAAAAACGCTTGGGGTGGACGCTGTTGCTGGGACTGATCCTCATCGGATGCGCTGCATCTCCGGAGCCTGGCACCCGGCCGTCAATTGATGAAAGCCAACCCTATCTGGAATTCAAATTAACCTATAATTATGCCGTTTATGAAAAGCCATCAATTTTTTTGCCGAAATCTCAACCGACCTTTGCCATCTGGCTGCAAGATAAACGCTCCGAAAAGGTTCAAACAATCTATGTCACTGGAAAAGCGGCAGAAAATAAATGGATCCTGGCTGAAACCCGACCGGAATCCATACCGGTCTGGTATGGTGTCAGGCAACAAGAGCCGGCCGGGAATGGTGACCAGATCGATGCGATCAGCGGTGCCACACCATCGGGTGATACAGTGGTTATCCAATGGCAGGTACCGGATTGGTTACGAGCGAAACAAGTCAGCATCTTTATAGAGGCCAATAGCTCGTATGATTACAATGCCTATTATTCAGACCAAAAAGATGCTGCCGGTTACAGCGGCGCAAACGGCCAACCATCGCTGGTCTGGAAAGCAGAATTGGATTTTTCAAATGGCGCGGATGGGGAAATCGTGCCCGAGATTATCGGCCACGGCCACCTCTGGGGCAAAGATCATCAAATTTATGCGGACATATCCCAAATTACCTCAGCCCGGGAAACATTTTCTTATATGGGGATCAGATACATCGAGGGAAATTAGGCTGTTTCAGATTGCCGATTGCAGATTGAAATCGCGGAACAGATTCAAAGGAAACAATAAGATCTGGATTTGGTGCCGGAAAATTTTAGAAACGAAAATGAAGATGCCCTCTGGATACAAACACGGGGAGGAAAGAGACCGCTTGCCGAAACCGAAGGCCATGCCAGCGGGATGGGATGTCAATTTCTAAATTGTTGCAAACCGGCCCCGGCCAAATCGCTGAGGCCGGTCAGAGATCAGATTTGATCCAGCACAGAGGACGGTACGTCAAATGTCTCCATGACGGAATAGTTATTGGCGCTGGAAATGGAATCAGACAACACTGTCTGAATTTGATCCAAAAGCTCGCACTCTTCCATGCAACCGGGGAAATCTGCTCTGGTCGGGCATGCTTTGCAAGGGCTTTTGACAAGATGACCAATGTTGAAATCAAAATTTTGATTGTCCGCAGCTTTGTCTAACATTTTTAACACCTTATCATTTGAGGTTGTTGTTGCTGGCCGTTTTCATGCACACCATGTAATCCTAATATCGGTCACTGGGCAGTAGAACATTAGGACTATTTACGGCGAATGAACTACATACCTATACAACTATCATGCCAACCTTGCCTGTTTTTTTTATTCGCATATTTTCAGGTAGTTATAAATTTATCCCATTATCTGTACGGCAAAAAGTGACAAATGTTGTCAAAAAATGGGTCAAAAAATTGTCAGTTGGGAAAATAATTACCGACTTGTGGGGTTCAAAGGTTCCCGTCTTCGCTCTAGCGAGCTTCCGCCTTCGTTAAAACTTCGGTGCGACAAGACGCCCGGCTAGCAGGGTTCAGGGGTAACTCGATTGCGGATTGCAGATTTCGGATTGCGGATTGTAAGCGCGGTGATTATTGCACACAGAGTCCACATAGAGAATACTCATACAGGTGCGGGTTCGGTGGATTGGGTTTCTCGAGGACGAGCACGAGGACGACGACGATCGTTTAAGTGCTTTATCGTCCTCGTCCTCGGTTGTAATACATCTACGCCTTATTTCAACAAAATCGACAGGCTATTGCACATGTCACGCATCAGAATACAGAGGGCAGATACATCGTCTGATCTTCCCGCTTTTAATCTGTCCTCTGACCTCTGCCCTCTGTCTTCTGACCTCTTTCTTCCGACCTCTGTCTTCCGACCTCTGTCTTCTGACCTCTGATGCCTGCGGATAGCTGGGCTGGTAATAACACCGCTTTGGAGATGTAACTTTTCCCTGTTTTTTCAGTTCGCTGATGACTTTTGAAACTGCCTTGCTGTCTTCTCCGATCATTTTGGCCACCCCGGTCATCGCGCTGGAAATCGGGTGCCAAACAACCGGTTTGGAAAACCCAACAAAAAGACGATAACTGCGGTGACAGCCATCAGCACGCCGCCCGGCTTGCTCAATGGCAAACCGGAGCTTGCCGAGTCGATAAAGCAATTCAGGCTGCTGCTGGTGCCGCCACCGTCTGAATCATCTCTGAGCGGGACCATTTGAAATACAAAAGCGGCGCCGGCATTCAATAGGATGGCGCTCAGATCAACATCCGGAGCCCCGATGATAATGGTATCAAAAGCCACGATAACCGCTGTGCCAAAGGCTTCATCGGCCATGGCGTCCGATGCGGTCAGCTCGGTCCGCAGACTGAACAGGCCTGTGTCAGGGTCGCGCCTGAAATCATAGGCGGCACCGGCGTTGACCCGCATGACCATTGCATCCGGCGGCAGATCGACCCCCGGTGCGCCGACCACCGCCATATTTCCGACCAGTGTCACGGCGGTGCCGAATGCATCGCCGGTGGCTGCACCCCCAAGTTCCAGTTTCTGCAGTTGGGTCCACGGATTGGCAGCACGGGTGGGATCACGTGTAAATATGTACACCGCCCCGGCAGCCATCGCCCCGGTAACATCCGCCTGGGGTGCGCCGATAATGGCCGTGTTGCCGAACACAGAAACGGAACTTCCGAACCCATCTCCCGCGCTGGCATCCGCAGCGGTCAGTTTTTGCTGACGGGTCCAGCTGTTATCATCCGGATCGCGCACAAAGACAAAAACGGCCCCGCCGCCATCTTCAAACGGCGCTCCGACCAGAGCGGTATCGCTGTTGAGGGCCACGGCCGCACCAAAATTATCATCCATGTTCTCGTCACCTCCGGCGGTCAGCTTTTGTGTTTGACGCCATTGATCGGGCGCTGCTTGGTCAGGGTCGCGACTGAAAAGAAATGCAGAACCCGCATTGGATACGCCGTTCGGATCGTCATCAGGCACACCGATCAGGATGATGTCGGCATCAATCGCCACAGCGGCGCCGAAATTGTCCATGGTGGTCACGTCAGCGCCGGCGGTTAATTTAACCGCTTGATCCCAGTCGCCGGTATCCAAATTCCGGTTATACGCGTAGGCACTGCCGGCATCGGCATCGGCCCCGACATCGGCATTCGGTGCCCCGACAACGGCAATATCAGCATCAACGGATACGACCGTGCCCAGGTTGTCGGATGCGGCTTTATCGCCGGCTGTCAGGGCTCTCTCATCATCGAATACCTGGGTGTCCGGATCGCGTTCGAAGGCCGACACTTCCCCGGCATCGACATCCCCTGCCGGATCAGCATCCGGGACCCCGATCAGGGCGGTATCCCCGCTCAGCCCCACCGCGCTGCCAAACCCGTCATTTGCTGCTGCATCGGCGGCGGTCAGGACATCGGTCTCCTCGGAGATTTCATCGTCTTCGGGCTCCAGGACATACGCAAAGGCAGCGCCGGCGAAAGTGGCAGTGCCCTGATCTCTTTTGGCGGAGCCAATAATAGCGGTGGCAGCGTCCAGGCCAACCGCCCCGCCGAATTCGGCCAGTGCCTCCGGGCTGCTGCCGGTCAATTCCTGTCGCTGGCGCCAGTTGCCGGAAAGCGCTTCGCGGACAAAGAGATATGCCGCGCCGGCGTTCGTCGCGGTAAAATAGCGCGTCCCCGGGGCACCAAGCAGCGCCGTGGGGCCGTCCACCAAAACAGATGTGCCAAGTTGACCGTCGGAGCTCGCGATCCTGGCCCTTAAAATTTGCTTCTGGCTGAAAAGAGCCGATGCCGATTCGCGGGTGAAAACATAGGCGGCCCCGGGGTCCACAAAACCGGCCAGATCGACCCCCGGCGCGCCGGCAAGAAGGGTGTTCCCGTCTATCGACACGGATACCCCCAGACGGTCGCCCGCCCGGGCGTTACTGGCGAGAAGTTTTTGACGCTGCGCCCAGGGGTTCAAAAAGACGGTTTGATCCCGGATAAACACATACACGCCGCCGGCATCAAAAACGGTGCCCCGGTTATCCAGCGGCGCGCCCACGGCAATCGTACTTCCATTTAGCGATACGGATGTACCGAACTCGTCTTCAGCGGCCGCATCGGCGGCGGTCAGTTTTTGCTGCTGGGTCCAGGGCACGACCTGATCGTCCGGATCGCGGGTAAATACATAGACGGCTCCGGTGGCATTTGCAGTGCCGGCATCTTTGCGGGGGGCGCCAGCCACCAGGGTATGGCCCTCCACGGCTACCGAGCTTCCCAGTAAATCATTGGCAGCTGCATCGGCGGCGGTCAGTTTCTGCTGTTGCGTCCACGGGTTGTTGGCGACCGTGGGATCCCGCGTAAACACATAAACCGCGCCGCTGTCAACCGTCAGGCCTGAATTGTCCTGGGGCGCCCCGACAACGATGGTATGGCCGTCAATGTCAACTGCACTGCCGAAGTTGTCTTCGGCGGCTGCATCGGCGGCCGTTAATTTTTGCTGTTCGACAAAAACACCGGTTGACGGATCCCGCACAAATACATATACCGCGCCGGTATCAGTAGCCGTCCCTGAATTCACAAATGGCGCGCCGACCACGATCGTATCGGCGTCTATGGCCACCGTGACACCGAACTGGTCTTCGGCAGCCGCATCCGAAGCACGCAACGCTTGTTCGCTGCTAAAAATCGGATCAATGGTCACCGGAAAGCGCGCCCCGGCGGTTTCAACGGATATGCACAGACGATTTCCGGATAATTGAAAGTGAGCCGGCAAAATCTGATGGTCGGCATCAAAAGCCAGCAACTGATGATAGTGCATTTGAACCTGACCGCTGGCATCCGTGAAATCAAGCCTGTCAGCAGTCAGTGCAGGATTCAAATCGCCACCTATTTTAAAGTGCAGCTCGAAATTGCTTTGCGCACGCGATCTGTCCACAGTCGCCGGTTGGTGCTGTCCCCGTTTCAGATAAAATCCCTGTTCGATCCCCAGTGGCGTATTGATAAACCATTCGCTCAGATCGGGGTCGTGACGCACCTCAACCCGAACACCGTTAATGCGAATACGGTTGGACTGCGGGGTTTGTAGGTCTGAACCGAAGCCATAATGTGTCAGCTGCAGGCTAAATGACCATCCGTTTGCAGCCGTCATTCGGACGCCATTACGATCGATTCGAGCATCCAGGCGCTGCACCGGATTAAGTATTTTAACCGCACCGCTGCGCATCTGCCTGGGGTGCCATTCTGCGGGCAGCTGCTCAGAAATTGACTGCAGGATCTGCGGCAAGTCAGTGTTCAGGGCCGGCTTAGAGACTGCAGGCTGGGCGGTTAGAACGGTTAACAGCAAAATCCCAACCAACAACATGGATGTCGGCAAACCCGCCGATGGCCGGTTCATATTCAGGGGCAGAAAATTGACAAACATTGCGCACCTCTTGCCAATGAAAAAATTTTGCTTGCTGTATTCGACGGTTGTAGTTCCTATCAAAAATTTCAATACAGCGAAGTAAAAAACAGACATGCGCCCACTGGGGGCAAACATTTTTGGCGGAAATGATTCCTCAGGGAGTTTCCGAAGAAGTGCGAGCTTCTTGGATTTTATATAAATTAGGTGATAGGCAGTTATCATAAAAGCCATAGTTCGGCCGATTTGTCAACGATAATAATAAGCACCAACTATACATCTATCTATTCTATATAACTACAAATATCAGATAAAAAGCCCCGATGCCAGATACGGCGCTCGGGGCGTACAGAGGCTTTAAGGAGGGATGCATCAGGGGCGGGAGCCGCGCCGCTGGCGGTAATTTCGATTAAACTGTCGCGGATTGTCCTCGTTCTGCCGGCGACGTTGGCGGTATTCCTCTCGCAGCTGGCGTTTTTGGTCGGGCGACAGGTTTTGCCATTTTTTCCTTTTTTCAAGCAACCGCTCGCGCTGCTCGGGGGTCATGTTTTCAAATCGGCGGCGGCGCTCGCGAATGCGCTGTTTTTCGGATAAACTGTGGATAGCCGCCCTCACCTGCGCTTCTTTTTTCTTTTGGCGGATAAATTGCACGCCAGCATGATGGATATCATAACAGCCGAAAGCGTCATGCCCATCGGCGAAGGTGGCTCAACGTTGGCCGTTTACAGTTTGTCTGTTCCATGCGACTCGGATGAATCGATTTTGGGAAGGGTATCGAACGTCAGCACGGGACGGCGCTTTTGGTCATATTTAGCGACCACGACACCAATTGCCAGGGTCAACAGATGAACAGCAAAGAAAAAACACAAAACACCATCCTTCGTGTTCCACCCCAACAGTAAAAAAATGAAGGCACACAAGAACAATAATTTGGTTTTCATCATCTTATCCTTTGTCAGGTGAACGCGCTTCGTTCGGTACGCATTGATCTGTATGGATAGGATCGGCTGAAAAACCAAAAACTTTAGTGATTAAAAACATTTAAGTTTAAGGGTGAGCGACCGATATAGGATTATGCGACCTTTAGAAAAAATCCGAAAATGGCGCAGCACCAAAGTCGAGGACGGGATGAAAAAAGATATCGTTGCGTTTATACAAAACCTTAAAACCAATAAAAAGCTTGAGACATTTGATGAGGCTTCTACCAAGCAGGCGGTTGTACTCAGGTTGCTCTCATTCCTGGGCTGGGATATCTTCAACGTTGACGAGGTCTACCCGGATTATACCGTCAACTCCTACAGTGCCTCCTATGCCTTGCGTAACCGCAATGCCAATAAAATTTTGATCGAAGTTAAGCGCGTCCATGAAAAGTTAGATAATTATCAAAAAGCGTTGCTGAGTTTTGCGGCCCAGGAAAAGGTCGATATTTCTGTTCTGACCAACGGGGTTAACTGGTGGTTCTACCTGACCCATTCGGCTGGAAATTCACAGGATAAATGGTTTTATTCCGCCGATTTGTTCAAACAAAATGAAGATGCGGTGGTCCCCAATTTGATCGACCTTCTGAGTAAGGATAAAGTCGCCAACGGCCAGGCATTAAAGGCTGCCCAGGCGTTGAACCAGAACAAAAACCAGAAAATGGCCGCCGATGTAATTCCCGAAGCCTGGAATAAACTGGTCAGCCAGCCGAACATGATTCTGGTGGAGTTGTTACGTGAATCCACCGAAAAAATTTGCGGTTGTAAAGTCGAGTCCAAGCCGGTTGAAAGGTTTTTAGAAAAAAATCTGGACCGATGGTTAATCACCAATCGGCCGGTTGCAAACCTCGGGCCGCCGCCTAAAGTGATTGAAATTCCCGCTCCGGAAAAAAAGAGCGTGACGAAAATACCAAGCCTATCCCATAAAAAATCGATTCTGAAACCAGAAAGCTATGTCGATAAGGAAATCAAATCCTTTACCTTCAACGGTAAAACAAATCCGGTTCGCTACTGGGAAGACCTGCTGACCAACCTTTGCGACTATTTTGCAGCCATTCATTCGAAGGACTTTGAAAAAGTACTCTGGATATCCGGCGAGGACAAAACCTATTTTTCACGCTATTCCGACCAGCTGCGCATTCCTGAAAAAATTAAGGGTATGGATATCTACGTCGAGACCAAGCTGAGTCCGGATGAAATCGTAAAAACCTCCAGAAGTCTTCTTACCGAATTTGGTTATGACACCAGCGATTTAACCATAACCACCCGCTGATTCCGTATAGCACCATTCTCGTGGGCGCAATCAGGCAAAGCGCTTTGCGCTGGCACCGTATCGTCATCTGCCACTCAGAGGCGGTTTGAAAACCCCTGCTCTCACCGTGTCCCGGAAATAATTTACGATATTGATTTATACCGCTTGTCATAAATACGTTCCGATTAAAAGGATGGCGGCATAAGCGGTTGTAACAAAAAAACCTTCCGCAAACGGAACGTTTTTTTGACAATCGCTATATCTCGTCAAAAAGGCGCGCAGCCGCCGCCCATCTTTGGGCTTGACAAATTGTACCAAGAAGATGAAATTTGGATCCGACGGATATGCTGCCGCCACCGTTGCAATTTCACACACATGAATATCTTCTGGCCATGATCAAAACCTATCTTTTCTATGATATTGAAACAACCGGGTTGAACAAGGCATTCGACCAGGTGTTGCAGTTTGCCGCAGTTCGCACGGACCGGCAGCTCAATGAAATAAACCGCTTAACCCTGAAAATAAAACTGCGCCCTGACGTGATCCCCTCTCCTGGAGCCGTGATCACAAATCGGATACCGCTTAAGGATCTGGCATCCGGACTGAGCGAATATGAGGCCATTCAGCAGATTCATCGGCTCATGAACCAGCGCAATACCATCAGCCTGGGATATAACTCTCTGGGATTTGATGATGAATTCTTACGGTTTGCATTTCACCGCAATTTATTGCCCCCATACACACACCAATTTCGGAACGGCTGCCGCCGGATGGATCTGCTGCCGATAACCGTGATGTACTGGCTCTACAAACGAGAGGTCATCAACTGGCCGGAGGTGGAAGCAAAGCCGTCATTAAAATTGGAACATATCAGCGAAGTCAATCAATTGACCGGAGGGCCAGCCCATGATGCGACGGTTGATGTAATAGCAACCCTGGCGCTGGCCCGCAAATTTTTTAAAAGCCAAAAGATGTGGCACTATCTGCTGGGCTATTTTGATAAAGAAACCGATGCGCATCGTATAAGCGATATACCGGCTACTTTTCAAAGTGCACTCGGTGAACACCGCTGGGGATTGATGGTGAGCAGCGAATACGGCCCCCATCTGATGTATCAGGTGCCGGTCCTGTCCATTGGAAGCTCAATCCCGTATTCCAATCAAACCCTCTGGCTTCGCCTTGACGCGCCGGCGCTTGCAGAAACCAAAGCCGACACCATCGACGCAACCACATGGATCATTCGCAAACGATACGGTGAGTCTGGTATCCTGCTGCCGCCCAACCGGCGCTATCTGAAATTTCTCGGCGCCGAACGCAAAGCGGTTGCAAATGAAAACCTAAAATGGCTGCAGGCCAACCCTGCCCTATTCCAGCAAATTGTAGATTACCACCGCACCTACACCTACCCCTTTATTCCAAATCTGGATCCGGATGCAGCCCTGTATCAAATTGGTTTCTTTAGTCGCGGCGATGAGATGTTGTTCAAAGAGTTTCAAACAGCAGCCCCGCATGAAATGGAAAGCATCGCCCGTCGGCTAACAAGCCCGGATGCCCGTATTTTAGCCAATCGCGTGATCGGAAGGAATTTTCCACAATTTTTATCCGAAGCATCCGCTGCCGAATTCGAAACCTACATGCGCCGGATTAACCCGAGCAGCGAAAACCAGGCTTTGCAGGATTATAAAGGCGCGCTCCGGTTGACACCCGCTGCTGCGCTGTCAGAAATCAAGCATCTCAGGAAATCCGGCTCTCTGGATAACGAGCAACTGACGCTGCTTGACGAACTGCAAAACCATATCGAAACCCATTTCCCAAAGCGGGGGGCGGGGGAACAGCTCACCATCGGCAAAAATTTTTAGATGGGTTTCAACTATGTTTCCATAATCCGGTCTTTTCGTCTAAATCGAGGTAGCACTCTCCATTTCATCGATCCCCACAGCTTAGCGGGCATGTTATTTTCTGAAAGGTGCCATTCTGTTAGATTGCCAAGATTAAAAAACGCATTATGTTTTCAAAGAAGTCTTTTATACCGCTTGTCATAAATACGTTCCGAATAAAAGGATGGCGGCATAAGCGCTTGTAGCAAAAAAACCTTCCGCAAGCAGAACGTTTTTTTTGACAATCGCTATATTTCTCTGCAAAGCGGCACCTGAAGAAATCGGTGGACAACAGAAATCCGCAATACTTCAAAATGTAAACAAGCAATATGCTCGAAATAGAAACCATATCCCGACAGGGTGCAGTTGAAGATGGTTCCGCCCGGTGTCGTCTGCAAACCGCCTGGTGGATGGCGTGTTTGTTTTGCCTGCTGTTTCTCCTGGGTGGTTTAAGCTGCCTTTATTTCGTTTGGCAGCCCTTTTCAGCATTTCAATGGCTGCTGACGGCTGCCGCTATCAACGCCTACGTGCTGTGGCTTCTGTGGACGGCGATGGGGAAAAACCATTCTTTGCAAAACGCCGTTCTGCAACCCGATCTGGGCATCGCCAACTGGCTGACCATCGCACGCGCCTTCTTAATCGGTGCTCTGGGCGGTTTTTTATTTCAGGGACCGCCGGGAATTTCGCCCGGATCCCAATGGTTAATTTGGCTGCCCGGTATCCTGTATATCGTCGCGGTCCTGTTGGATTACCTTGACGGACTTGTCGCCCGGCTGATGAGATCTGAAACCCGACTGGGTGAATGGCTCGATACCAAAATCGACGCGCTGGGTCTGCTGGTGGCGCCCGTTGTGGCTATCGGGTATGACCGGCTTCCGGTTTATTATATCAGCGTCAGCCTGGCCTATTATCTGTTTCAATTTGGCATCTGGCATCGAAAACAAAACAATCAACCGGTCATTGAATTAAGGCCGCATCCGGTCAAACGAATGATTGCCGGGTTCCAGATGGGTCTGGTGATCATGGCCCTGCTTCCGGTATTTTCCCCGACGGTAATGACAATTGCGGCATCGATTTTTATGATACCGCTGTTGGCCGGTTTCTTAAGAGACGCACTGGTCGCCGGTGGTTATGTCAGCGTCAACCATCTCCAGCAAACACGCTGGGATCCTCATATCGCTTTTGTGTCGACAAAATTTTTACCGCTTATGTTACGTTTATTCATCGTCCTGACCGGAATGGTTTTCCTTTATAAAGTGATTGTCGCTCCTGTCACGGGCGACCACAGGGCTGCAATGTTGTTCAACCCGGCGGCGCTGCCGCTGTTTGCAACCGCCGCCTTGATGATTGCTGTGGGATTTATGGCCCGCATTGCTGCTTTGCTGATCAGTATAGTTGCGGCCGGCATACTGACCGCATGGGGTTCGCCGTTTAGCCTTTTTCTGCTGCTGCCATGCGCGCTGACCCTTATGCTGACCGGATCGGGTATGGGCTCGCTATGGCAACCGGAAGACAGGCTGTTTTTGGAACGTCAGGGTCATAGGCCATCATCGGATTAGTGTATAAGTGTACACTGGCCGTCAAGAAAACGTTCCGATTGCGGAACATTTTTTTGCCACAACACTTATGCCGCCATCCTTTTTTCGGAACATTATTATGACAAGCGGTATAAATGCCACAAGCCGCGAATCGGCAGCATCTAAAGATTTGGAGGAACATGGTGCCGTCACATAAATCATTAAAAGGCCGCCCGAGTCCCGGCAGCAAAATCTCGGTAAAGGCCGGTAACATCGCTGAAAACGATGCAGACACACGCATCCAGTCGATTGAAGACTTAACGCAGCAATTGCGGTATGCCGCCCGGTTCCGCGCCAAATATGGCCGCCCGTTTATCACGATCAGTTATGCCCAGAGCATCGATGGCAGCATCGCCGCACGCAATAATGAGCCCCTGGAATTGAGCGGGCCCCAATCATGGACGCTGACCCATCAGGTCCGAGCTGTCAGTGATGCCATCCTGATCGGAATTGGCACCGTGCTGGCCGACGACCCGCGATTGTCTGTCAGAAGAGTTGAAGGCCGCAATCCACAGCCGATTATCCTGGATACGCACCTGCGTACCCCCCTGGATGCGAAATGCGTTCAAAGAGATGATGTGAGCACCTGGCTCATAAACGCAAAAACCAATTCGATCGCAAACAGACGGGCGCTTGAAGAAGTTGGCGCCAGTCCGTTGACCTGTGCGACCGGTACTGACGGTAAAATTGATCTTTTGGCACTGATGGATCTGCTGGCGGCCATGAAAATTAACAGTGTCATGGTAGAGGGCGGCGCCCGGGTGATCACCAGTTTTGTGAATGCCAGACTGGTCGACCAGTTTATTATTACCATTGCCCCCAAATTCGTCGGCGGATTACAGGTTCTCAATTCCCGGGGGATAGAGAAAGCGCAATACCTGGAATGCGAGCAGGTTTACTATCAACACCTGGGCAATGATATCATTGTTTGGGCTCGCCCGGGGTGGAAGGCCAGATGAAACGCACGACGCTCATTTTCGAAAAACCTCACACGGTCGCAATTAAAGAAGCGCCCATACCGGCGCCCGGGGCCCGGGAGGTTCTGATCAAAACGATTTTTTCAGCCATCAGTGCCGGATCCGAATTATTGATATACCGGGGCCAGATGCCTTCCGGGCTGCCGGCTGATACGACCATCAAAGCCCTTTCGAAACCGTTTCGGTATCCACTGAAATATGGCTATGCTTCCGTTGGACAGGTGGTCGCAGCGGGCTCAGGTGTAGATCAACAATGGCGGGGTCGACAGGTCTTTTGTTTTCATCCCCACGAAAGCCATTACACGGCAACCACAGATGACATTGTGATACTCCCTGAAGAGATTGATCCGAAGGAGGCGCTCTTTTTAGCAAATATGGAAACGGCTGTTAATTTTTTGATGGATGGCCGACCCGCTATCGGTGAGCGCGTCTGTGTCTTCGGGCAAGGTATCGTGGGCCTGCTCACAACAGCTTTGCTGGCCCAGTTTCCGCTGCATCAACTGGTTATCTTCGATCGCTATGCCGCTCGACGGCGTGCCGCTTTGGATGCGGGCGCCGATATCGCCTTGGATCCGGATGATCCCGCAAGCACAGATGCGTTGCCGGATACGGACGACCCAATTGCGACGGCCGGCCCTGCAGATTTAGTGTATGAGTTGTCGGGCAACCCTCAGGCCTTGAACCAGGCCATCCAGGTTGCCGGTTTCGGCGGGCGTATCGTTCTCGGCTCCTGGTATGGTCGTCAGAAGGCCCAATTGGACCTCGGGGGGCGGTTTCATCGTAACCGCATTCAGCTGATCAGCAGCCAGGTCAGTACCCTGTCTCCGGAGCTTTCCGGCCGTTGGACAAAAAAAAGACGGATCCATATGGCCTGGGAAATGATTCGAAGATGTGAACCGGCACAATTTATCAGCCATCAATTTCCCCTCACCCGGGCCAAAGAGGCATATGATCTTTTAGATAAAAACCCCGATGAAGCACTACAGGTCATTTTTACCTATGGCTCCTAATGGCATCCACGGAAGAACGCATGCACTGGCTCGACTACTTCATCATTGCAACCTATATCGCCCAGATTTATCAGGTTTGCTTTTTTGCGGTGCCCAGCGCCGGTTCCACCGCTGAAATGCTGGTTAACCGGAAAAACAAATCAAGGTCGGCCGAGCGGCACCCGGGCGCAACCGTCGTGCACTCCGCCCCGCATATGATCGGCGCCATCGGAGCCACCCTGGCAGTCCTGGCCGCATCGATGATACCGTTGCTGGCGGTTGTGTTTCCGGTTGTGAACCATTATCTTTGGCTGTTTATAAAGTTGCCGCCGTCTACCGCCCAGTCCATTGTCAGTGCCGGCCTGCTGTTGCTGGGAAACAGTCTGACATTTATAGCTGTTGGGACCCTGCGGGCGAATGTCAGTTTTCATGATTTTGGTGAAACAACGCGCCTGTATACGGGCGGGATCTACCGCGCCGTCAGAAATCCGATAACCCTGGGTCTGGGGATTATTTTTGCCGGGCTGGTGCTGGCACGGCCATCGGTGGTGATGCTCATCGGATGGATCATATTTGCGCTCAATTCCCATTACCGTATCCATATGGAGGAAGTTTATCTGGAGAAGACCTTCGGCAATGACTACCGTCATTACAGGGATCGGGTTGGAAAGTATTTTCCCAGGGTAGGCAGGCATGGTGTTGTTAAGGTCAGGAAATTCGCAGACGACAATGTCAAATCCCATCATGCCGATACAATACAGGAGTAATGGAGCCGTGTCGTAGTGAATTGAATCACATTTTGGATTTTAGAATTCGGATTTTGGATTTAAGAGCAGACTGGCGTGCTTGACGTCAGGACCTCTCATTTTCGATCTAAAATCCAAATTCCAAAATCTAAAATCAGGAGGTTATGATGTACGCTGTTGCTGTGCGCCGTAATTTTATTGCAAATCATTTTTTAACGGGCGGTGATTGGGGGCCGGAAAATGAACGCCATGCCCACCATTATGTTGTCGAAATCCGTTTTTCCGGGCCGGAATTGGATCATCACGGCTATCTGGTTGACATCTGTGAAATTGAAGCTGCCCTGGATGCTGTGGTTGAAGATTACCGCGACAAGACGCTTAATCGCCTGGCGGTATTCCAAGGATTGAACCCCAGCCTGGAGCATTTCGCCAGAATTATCTGGCAGGCCATATCGGATCAACTTCAAGCATCAAATATAAAATCGATGTCCGTCAGGATCTGGGAAAATGACATCGCCTGGGCTGCCTACACGAAAGATCTATGATGCGTTTGTGCTTGATGATATATGGCAGTCTGAATACCCTGACCGGCGGTTTCCTCTATGATAAATATCTGGTGCGGTATTTGCGACACAAAGGCCATACCGTGGACATTGTTTCGCTTCCCTGGCGCCGGTATGGCAGGCTGTTACTGGACAATTTCTCGCGCAGGCTCAGGTCGACGCTTTGCGGTAAACGATATGATCTTGTTTTGCAGGACGAACTGATCCATCCTTCCCTGTTTTGGATCAACCAAAGGCGCCGGCGCGCCAATGGCGTTCCGATTGTGTCCATCGTGCATCAGGTGCTTTGCAGTCAGCCCCGTAAAAATAGCCTCAATCTGCTGTACAGGACCGTTGAGAAACACTACCTGGCCAGTGTCGATGCCTTCATCTTTAACAGTCAAACGACCCGCAGCCATGTGCATCACCTGATCAATCGGCAACCGCCTTCAATTGTGGCCAATCCGGGAGCAGACCGGCTGGGTCATCTACAGCCACCCGAACGTTTGGCCCCCAGAGCCCGAAGGGCGGGCCCCCTGGAGCTGGTGTTTGTTGGCAACATCACGCCGATAAAAGGCCTGATTCCCCTGCTGGAAAGCCTCATACGCTTGCCCCCCGATACCTGGCGCCTTACGGTCGTGGGCAGTCTCAAAATGGACCGCAGGCATGTCAGCAGAATCAGACGCATGATTTCTGCCCGTCACATCACCCGTCAGGTTCGCCTGACGGGATCGCTGCAGGGCCGGGATCTGGTCAGCATTTTAACCGACAGCCAGCTGTTTGTGATGCCATTTGCCAATGAGGGCTTTGGTATCGCCTGCCTGGAGGCCCTATCATACGGCCTGCCGGTCATGGCCTCAGCGGCAGGCGCTGTAAACGAATTTATCCAAGATGGTATCAACGGCTTTTTGATACCTGCCGGTGAAACCCAAACCTGTGCCGACATCATTTTAGATTTGCACACTGACCGCGATCAACTGATCCGTCTCAGTGAGGCCGCTCGGCAAACGGCACTTGCAAGACCCGGCTGGAGTCATACCGTGGATGCCATCCATTATTTTTTGACTCATTTACCCAAACAGTCACAGACCCCCAACCCGCTGATGGACTCGATATGAACCGGCCAGAGTCAACGACCTCCCGCACAGCGGGTGGCGTGGATTTTACCGTCAAGGGCGGAAAAAAACAGGAGCACTCAGTGCCCCGATCGTTGCGGGTGAAACCGGGTGCAAAGCACCCGGTTTGGGAAACCCAATCAAATCAGATGCTGATTTTTCCCTCGTCAATTTCCAGGATTAAGCCCGTCATCGGAGTGGCGCTGGCCTGGAGTTTTTTAAATATACTGCTCAACATGCGGTATCCCGCCCCGCAGGAATCGCTATGGTCGCTGCTGCTGATTTCACCCGAAGCGTTGTTTATCGTCGCCGCCCTTTGTATCGCCGCCGTGTTGAAATGGCGATTTAACCGCGGTCTATTTTGGGTGCTGACGCTGATCGTCGTCTTTTTGCGGTTGTTTCGCAGCGCAGATGAGCTGGTGCCCATGTATTTTTTCCGCCCGTTTAATCTTTACATCGATGCACAATTTCTGCCGGTTTTGATCCGGTTGCTGAATAAAACCATGCCGCCCGAAACCTTCTGGCTCTATAGTACCGCGGGTATTTTGCTGATGGCCGCCATCACCGCAGGCACCTGGTGGTCTGTCAAAGCCATCCATCAAGCGCTCGCACGCCGGCCAAAGACGATTGTCATCGTCGCCTCGATCGCTGCCGTTCTGACAGCATTGTTATTGTTCAACAGCGCCGGTCGCTTACGCCCATTGCCGGTCTTCACTCCCGGATTTTCACACCGAATTGCCCAGGAAATCGATTTCATTCTGCATGTTCGTGGCTATCGAAGCCAAAACATGAAGGCCATTCACCAAACAGCTGCACAACTTGATCAAACACCGTCGTCTCTAGACAGACTCGGGGGATCAGATGTATATATCATTTTTATCGAATCCTACGGACAGACCGTATTTGACAAAGACCGCCACCGGTCCCTTATTTTGCCGGCGCTGATCCGGCTTGAGCAGGAGTTAGCCGATCGGGGATTTGCGGCGCGCTCCGGTTTTTTTAAATCACCGGCTTTCGGGGGCAGCTCCTGGTTGGCCCATGGCACCATTGCCAGCGGTGTCAATCTTACCGACCAGCTGGTTTATGATCTGCTGATCACCTCGGATGCCACCACCATTGCAGCCCTATTCAAACAGGCCGGATACCGTACCATCAGCGTTATGCCGGCCAATGAAATACCCTGGCCTCAGGGTAATTTTTTTGGTTATCAAAAGCATTATGACGCACGGGATTTTCAATACCAGGGGCCCCGATTTGGTTGGTCACCGATGCCCGATCAATACGTCCTTGAATATATTTATCGACAGGAAATCCTGCCCCGCAAGCAACCTTTATTTATCGAGTTCGTCCTGATCAGCAGCCATGCCCCATTCAACCGTCAACCGCCTTATCTGACAGACTGGTCCCAAATCGGCGATGGCAGTATCTATCATCAAAAAGAAACCGTTACATTTCCGGTGGTCTGGCCGGATCTGACAAATGTGGCTGAAGCTTACGTCTCAGCGATTATTTATGAGATGACGGTGATTAAAAACTTTATCGCACAGTACGTGGATGATCATACCTTGATCATCATCATGGGAGATCACCAGCCCAATGTGCAGATAACCGGGCCCGACAGCACCTGGTCGGTTCCGGTTCATGTGATTAGCCGTAATCAACAGTTTTTTGAACCGTTCGAGAAAAACGGGTACACCCCCGGCCTGATCCCCAAACAGCCCCCGCCCCATGCGGGGATGGAAACATTCCTGCCGCATTTTCTAAGGGCTTTCAGCACACAATAACGCTTGAAATGAGCGTTTTAAATTAAAAAATGAATAATATTCTTTGAAAGGTTTTTTATCTATCTTAATTTTTAATTTAAAACCCTGCGGGCTTGCCGATCTTACCGTATCTACTGTGTCAAATGCCGCTTCGCATAGAAAACTATAGCGAAACGACATTTTCCGTGTAGCTACGGCAACCTCGACAATCGCTCAATCCAAGCGAAGCTTGAAATGAGCGTTTTGAATTTGAAACGGTCAATTTCAAATTATGTCCTTTGCTTTTGGGCCGCAGTTGAAGAGCATATCCAGGACCGACAGGTTGGCAATAAAGGGGCCCCACAATTGCGGATAAATCCAGTCCGGTGGTTTGATGAACTGAATCTGGAGGCCTGCTTTTTGAAACAGGGCGCTATCCAGATATTTTACAGCCGGCGCTTGCGCCAGATAGCCGGAAGCCCCCAATTGCCGGCAGATGTCAACCAGCAGCTGATTGCCGGTTGTTCGAATGCCGAGTTCCGACAACAATTTGATCTCCGTATCAATATTCAGCTGGCGGAATAGATAATGGATAAAGGCCATGTTCAGATCGATGAGTTTTTCAAAACGAGCCAGGTAGGTGTTTTCGATAAAGGGCATATGCTCGGCAACGTAAGGTGCGCGGGCGTAAGCGGATTTCAGACTGGCCAGATGTTTGGCGACCCAGCCGAATGCATGGCAGATCCTGACGTCACAGATGCGCTGCAGACCCAATCCTTTTTTCCAGACCGGAACGGTCAGCCACAGGGTTCCCTGACCATTTTTCAGGCGATTGCGGCTGATCCAGGTGGTGCCCTGCGGGAATTGCACGCTATCCAGAATAACAAACGTATCGGATTGGCGGGCTTTGTAAAAAAAGCCCGGATAGGGAATGAAATAGGGCTGGTGGGTGCTAATGATCATGGAAGCAATTTTAACATAAAGATGGAGCAGAGCGACACCATAACTTTAGGCATTTTAGCTCATTTCAGGCACTTTAGGCACTCTTTTTTTGCTGGTACAGTTTGGTTTAATCCTGTGTTTATGGAAATCAGCAATACCGATGAGAATTAAGAGGTGTTGATCACAGCGAGCATTTCACCGACAACCCGATCGGCGTCTTCGTAGGAGACCTGACAGGTGCCGACCCGTTTATGCCCGCCGCCGCCATATTTGAGTGTTAATGATCCCACATCGACAGATGCGCTCGGGTTGATGATGCTGTACCCGACCGAAATCATCGCAAAGGCTTTGTTCTTGCCGTCTGCGATCCGGATGGAAATATTCTGCTCGGGATACAAAACATATTCCAAAAAGCGGTTACCGACCGGGATGGAATTGCGATTGCGGAAGTCGAGAATGATGGCATCCCCTTCAATTCTGGCAGATTGCGTGATCAGCTGCTCGTATTTTTTATTTTCCTCCTGATACAGTTTCACCCTTTCCTGAAAATCGGAAAGTTTTAAGATGTCGTCAACTTTTCGCGTGCGCAGCAAGCGGGGTAATTTTTTCATCAGTTCAAAATTACTGATGGTAAAGCTGCGTTTGTAACCGAGGCCGGTGCGCGGGTCGGAGATAAAAGCCAGCATCGTCCATCCCTCTGGATGAAGAATTTCCTCTCGCGTAAATTTGGCCGAATCGGCTTTACCGGCAATTTCAATCAGTTTATTAAATTTAGCCAATTTATCCGCATATTCTTTATGCTGCCGGTAGTAATCATAAACCACCTGTGCTGCGCTGGGCGCTTTTTTGCTGGCACCTTTAAACTGGCCGTTCAGCTGCAGACGCTCCTGCTCGCTGGAATGATGATCAAACCACAGTCCGCAACCTTTTACATAGGGTACATTTGCCAGAATATCATTTTCAGTGACGGTAATTTTGTTGTCCTGCAAGTCCTTGGGATGCACATAGAGGATGTCATCGACAATTCCAAGCTCTTCCAGAATCGCCGTACAGACAGAGCCGTCAAAATCCGATCGCGTCAGTAATCTCACAGGTAACTCCCGCTGTGTGCCACCACTACCGTTACAAATATATTAAGTATAAGATAATTTATAAAATTTGGCCAATTTCTAATTCTTAAAAACCAAAGAACCCGTGTAAAGATGCCATACCGCACAAGGCATGCCGTATCTTATAGTTATCGGCATAAATTGGGGAGAGCATGAATTAAATGTCCTATATCGACGCAAAATCCCGCCTTGCGGGGCATGGAAGCGACGTGAGCGGATACCGAATTTTCAGCTGTGGAATTTGCACGCTGCACCTGGACATGTGTTTTAGGGCAAAGACATAACGGACACCCAGCGCTCGTATTCGGTTGCGTGGGGAAGTGCATTTGCTTTCAAGACGGATATGATCGCGGGCTGATTGAATCTTAAAAAGGGATTGATTTTGCGCTCTTCCTCCAGACTCGAGCATACGCAGTTGGGATCGTATTTCTTTTGGAAGAGATCAATATCTGAATTTAACGGCTCAATCAATTTGGCCACCTTCATTGAATAGGTGACATAATCGTGGCCGGCATAGATGCGGGTTTGAATGGGAAAAGCCATGATCCGTTTAATGGATTCGAAAAACGGTCGCATGCCGCCGGAAAAGCAGCTGCCCACATTACCGTTAAAGAGCGTATCGCCGGTTAAAAGGGCATTCGCCGCATAAAACACAACCGAGTCCTTCGTATGACCGGGTGTCTGATATACCTGGATTTTTTGACCTTCCAGAACCAGCTCTTTTGTATCGCTCAAGGCCTGTGAATCCAGATGAGCGGCACCGGTGCGATCCATCAGCGGCTGGTGGCCAACCATATGATCCGGGTGCGTGTGGGTTTGGGTCACATAGTCCAACCGTATTCGGTTTGCGTCGATAAAATCGAGCATCGCATCGACAGCGCCCCCGTCGACAGCCACAGCAGATTTTTGACCGTGGATCAGATAGCCCAGATTATCGCTGGCGTAACGAAACTGTTTGACCTGTAATCGATCAGCTGCCATTAAACTCCAGCCTCCTGGGGTGTGACCTCCAGTATCTGATGCCGTTGATCGCGAATAACATCAATTTCAACCGGCCGTCCCATAGGCCATTCTGCCAGAAAACGATGCAGGTCATCGACACTTTCCACGTCCACCACCGAAACCACCGCCCGGGAATAAGCGTCCAGCAGTTCCATATCGGCATCGCTTGCCGGCCTGCGGTCCGATTCGTCCTGGTTATCGGCAGGTTCCGCTTCAGCGTTGATCAACTTGAGTAGATGTTTCAAATGTGCGTCCATTCGCCACGGCCCCTTCCACACTCCTGTCTGGGAGGAGATGCGTACGATTTTTCCCACTAAATATAGATACGGGTTTTGGCAATTCAAGGTACGGCGACAAAACGGCAGGCCGGTCAAAGCGGGCACCCGTGGTGCAATCAGAAACCAAAATCGCATCAATAAAAAGGTGGAGTTTTATCAAAAGCATCCGATAATCCGGCTCGGGATGGTGCTGAGAAAGCGGATACTGGAAAACGTTGTCAGCAAACTCCAAAACATGATACCCTAATTTATCGCAACTGAATCTCCTGAAAGGACAAATCGCGGCTGCGCGCCAGCCGTTTGAGGTCTTCTGCCAGTGTCATTTGCCGGCCGTCTGGCGACTGCACGGTGATGCTTTTATCTCCCACGACAAAAATTTGAATTTTGCGGGGGTCCAGCAGCTCACGGGCCAGCCGCTGCAGGTCATCTTTGGTGGTGTCCATAAAAGCGTCCTGAATTCTTTCGAGTGTATCGAGCGGCTCCTGCCGTAAATGGTAACGCCCGTAAACATCCACCAGCTCTGATTTGGTATCCACGTTGAACACAAAGCTGTTGAGGGCATCCAGCCGCTTTAACTCCAGCTCTGTTTCAGGAATCGACTCGCGCAGCGCATCCATCAATTTCAGTGTTTCGGAAATGGCCGCCGTGGTCTGATCACCTTTGCACCCGATGTAGCCTATCAGTTGACCGGCCTGCCATTTGTATGTCTGGTAAAAGCCGGCTGAGTAGACCAGGCCCAGATCATCGCGCAAACGCTTGTACATCAGCGAATCACTGCCGCCGAATATGTTCATCATCAGACTGGCCTTCCAGAAATCCGGGTGGGAACGCTTTAAACTCGGCAGGCTCATAATCACCTGGGACTGAACCTGACCGGGTTTGTCGATCAGAGCCACGACCGGAGGCGTCCTGGCCGGATCTTTTAAATTACGCTGCGGTGCCGGTGATTTCGGAAAAGCCTTTAAAAAGCGACCCAGACCGGAAATGATGTTTTCTTTATCGATATCACCGGCAATTGCAATGGTCATGTTTTCAGGCACAAAATAGCGCTTTAAAAAGTTGCTCAGATCCTGCGCTGAAATGTCCGCAATGGTTTGCAGACCTGCGAGTGGATCCCGGCCGTACGGATGATCTTTGAAGTGCCAGATGTCGCTCTCGCGCATGGCCACCGACATGGCATCCTCACCCTGTCGCTTGAGCGCGACGCGTTCCCGGTTTTTGGCAACCTGCAGGACACCGGGATCAAAGCGGGGTCGGGTCAGCACCGCCTGTAAAATCGCCAGGCCTTTTTCCCAGTCCGCCTTCATCACCGACAGACGCACCGCTGTCTGCTCTTCGTCCACCGATACACCCAGCTGAATGGCATTCTCGTCCAGTACCATTGCCAGCTC
>WOR8_10001162_pt1 | contig 26737 bp, 20 predicted proteins | sample DeeMarSeWOR38_10_FD_19890 | JGI IMG/M metagenome (IMG submission 19890) | reverse complement strand
AATGGCATTAACTTTGGTGATGTTGTTGCTGGTACTGCTATCAGTACAATCCAGTTAGATACGAACGGCATTCCTACCGTAACTGCAGGGGACGCACAACTTGCCGGAGGTACTGTACTGGCCGGTGCTTACACATTAAGTGGCGAACCTCTCAAAAGTTACAGCATTTCGTTACCGGGACCGCTCTCACCAGCCACCATAACATCTGGTAGTGGTGACACCATGACTGTTTCAGCTTTCAATCATAATGCAGTTGCTGTACCGGCATTAGATGGGACTGGCGCTGGTGGCTTTAATGTTGGTGCAACACTTAATATGTCTGCAAACCAACCTGGAGGCACCTATACAGGCACGTGGCCACTGATAGTTAATTATCAATAATCATACCAGTGCCCATGTAATGAATTTTGGGGGCTGACAATATGTTAGCCCCCAAATGCATCAGGGACTATAAGCTGTTATAACAGCCGTTTCTATAATAATAACAATCATAATGAAACAACAAAATACGATAATTCATAACACATCTGCACAGTTAATTGCTAATCCGAAGCCTTTTTCATGGAGCAATGCCAACTTTGTTCTCATAATAGTTCTATTCATTATTTCAGCATTACCAGTAACAAATGCTAATGCTGCCGGGCAGTTAATGGTATCGCCAACGCGTATCGTATTTGAAGGCAACGAAAGAACCCAAAAGGTCAATTTAATAAACAACGGTTCAGAAACAGGTCGTTACAGAATTTCGTTTGTACGCAGGAAAATGACCGGGGACGGAAAGTTCGAAGAGGTATCGGAAAATGAACCCGGTATGTACTCGGATGATATCGTGCGTTTTTCGCCGCGCCAGGTGACACTTCAGCCAGGACAGTCACAAACCGTCAGACTGATGTTACGTAAAAAACGCGACATGCAGGACGGCGAATACCGTTCCCACATGCTGTTTCAGTCACTGCCTGATCCAGCCACATCAGATATCAACAAATTGACTGACAATAACTCAACAGGACTCACTGTACAGCTGATACCTGTTGTCGGCATAACCATTCCCGTCATTGTGCGCCAGGGCAAGCTGAGTTCGACAGTCAGCCTGAGTGAATTCGAGCTGAAGCAGGCCAATACTGTAAAGGCAGAAAATACATTGTCATTCAAGATTAACCGTGAAGGCAACAGTTCCGCCTATGGCGACTTTCGTGTTTATTTCACACCCAGGGGCGGCGAAACTGTTGTCCTTGCCCAGGTTAATGGCGTAGCTGTATACACACCTCTTGCAAGCAGATCCGTTGACATCAGGTTACAGACACCCTCGGACTTAAACCTGTCTAACGGCGAACTGCATATCACCTTCCTGGAGCCCGGTAAAGACGAAATAACCGGTTTACTCGCCGAGTCAAGATTCGCAGTCCCCTAGGCCTTTTAATGAGCGCAAGTCAGTGTACTTCGTTCGATTCATCATACTGCCATTACTGCTGTTCTCAATTTCAGCATTTACGCGTGCGGCTGATAACCCATCTGATTACTGGACGCCTCGTGATGATGATTTACGTATACTTGAAATACGCGTCAAGCAATACCTGCTGGAAGACGTTATAGCGGCATACCAACACCAGAATATGCTGCTGGTGCCGATGGGGGCTCTGGCCGACATGCTGGATCTTGCGGTAACTGTCAACCCGGGCGATGGTATTGCTCAGGGTTTTTTATTCAAGGAAAATAATACTTTATTTCTCGACGCCTCACGCAGTGAAATCATAATCAGAGGCGAAACACAGTCCTATAACAGAATGCTGGTATATGTGCTGGATGACGATATTTATGTAGATTCCAATCTGTTATCCCGGTGGTTCGACTTGAAGATAGATGCAGATCTATATTCTTCCACTGCAAAAATAACATCGGATAATCCCTTTCCATTCATCGTCAAGATGGAGCGTGAAGCGCGAATAGCCAAGACAAGGGCCCGCCTTGCCACGGAACAGCCGTACTATCCACACCACTACGAACCCTATGATTTGTGGAATGTTCCATTTTTTGACCAGACATTTGATGCCACACGAAGACAAAGGGATGACGGATCAACCAACACATTCCGCTCAACCACCTTCGCAACAGCTGATCTGCTGACTATGTCATCATCGCTGTATCTGTTTGTATCAGATGATAATGACCTGAATGACTTGCGTTTCACACTAGGCAAGAAAGATCCTGAAAGTGAACTGCTTGGAATTGCCAGTGCAACGGAATTCGCGCTTGGACATATTACGGAACCGCGTCTCAAAAACCTGACCATACCCGGCGACCAGGAACCGGGGGCACTTGTAAGCAGTTTCTCACTCAGCAGGCAGGACGAATACGACCGGCAAAGATTCAGGGGCGACCTGCTGCCAGGATGGGAAGTCGAGCTTTATCAAAATGACAGGCTTATTGGTTACCAGTCTGTAGCGGTCGATGGGCAGTATGATTTCGTTGATATACCGCTGCTATACGGTAGAAACTATTTTCGCCTGGTATTTTACGGTCCCCAGGGACAGGTACGGGAACAGGAGGAGTTCTTTGAAGTTGGACAATCACTCACCAAGAAAGGCGAGCATTTCTATCGTGCGCTCGTTTCTGACAACGAACGCGGTGGTAATCGTGCCACATTACAGTACGATGTTGGCCTGTATGACTGGATATCGGCAAGTCTTGTCGGTGCCAGCATACCACTGGAGGTAAATACAACGACTGTTGAACAGCACAACTATGTTCAAGCCGGTTTACGCGGATTCTGGGAGTCATTTTTTGTAACACTCGACCTGATTAATGACATCGATGGTGGTGAAGCCCTGGATTTTGATTTACAGACGGGGATTGGTGATACATCGATCAAGTTCAATCACACCATCATGAATCATTTCTTCAGCGAAGAATACAGATTAACGCAGCAGGAATTCAAGGACAAAACAGAATTCAGGATCGATACCGCTATACCACCAGGATATTTACCTCGTATACCCTTCAGTCTTGAATTGATTATGTCAGATTTTGAATCGGGCAATGACCGCAACGAAATTAATAACCTGATCTCGTTACAAACATATGGATTATCGCTCAGTAACCAGCTGACCTATGTGCAAAACTCGGATGTACAAAACATATTCACTGGCACTCTTGGCTTGAGCAGCAAGATACAAAACTACGGACTGCGCGGAACAGTTAACTATGAATTCGAACCCAAATCAGATATTACAACAGTTGACCTCACCCTGAGGCCTCCATTGTATAAAAACTACCAGTTTACATACGGCTTGAACCATTCATTACGCGCCGATCTTACAGAAGTCAGCGCATCCGCATCCAAGTCAGTTGGCAGTTTCAACCTGTCTGCAGGCCTGAGATATAACACCGACAGTGTTGTAAGCCTGGATGCAAGATTCTCGATTGGCCTGGGCAGAGAACCCCGAGAGAACAGATGGGTACCCCATGCACTGGCCATTGCCGGCAGGGGCAGCGTCTCTGCTCGTGTCTTCCTGGATAACAACGAGGATGGCATCTTCAATGAAGGCGATGAGGCTATCGAAAATGTTGGCTTCACTGTCAATAACGGCTATCAACAGGTACGCACTAACGAGTCCGGTATCGCCTTTATGACCGGTCTTCTGGAATACGTACCCGTAAATCTAGCAATAGCCATATCGACACTGGAGGACCCGTTATGGACACCCGCGCTGGAGGGTTTGCACATCGTGCCCAGACCGGGTCAGGCGATGCAACTCGATTTCCCGATTTTCACCAGCGGTGAAATCGATGGAACGGTATATCTAACAAGAAATGGTAGAACGGTACCCGCAGGTCGCGTTACAGTTGAAGTAGTCGATGACCGTAACCGCGTAGTCAAAACGACGACAACAGAATATGACGGCTTCTATGTGATCAGCAAGATACCGCTGGGCAAATACCACATCCGCATTTCCAGGCAACAGATGAGCGAGCTGAATTTGAGAGCTGATGAAGAACCGACCTTTGAAATTACCGCTGACGACCAGTTCGAAAGCGGCATCGATTTCACCCTGACTCAAATCATCCAGTAAATAATTGAAAAAAAATGGCCCTTTTTACAGGGCCATTAAGCAGGAATATGTGAGCGTTTTATTATTAGTTGCCAGTTACTCTGACTTGTTAACTCACCGGGATTTTCAACACCTGACCTGCATTCAGGTTACTTGTGTACATCGCATTGCGTGCACGCAAATTCTCTATACTGGTTTTATATTTTTTAGCGATACTGTCCAGTGTATCTCCAGATCTTACTTTATATTCTGCTGCACTGGCAGACAGCCACGTGCCTGGTGGCGCCTTGCGCGCAAAATAGTTGGCCACGCCCTTGCTGACTGCATTGGCGACTTTTTTCTGGTGCGCAGAACTCTTCAGATTCTTTTCTTCACGCGGGTTCGATATGAACGCAGCCTCAAGCAATACGGATGGAATATTAGGCGCCTTCAGTACTGCAAACCCGGCCTGCTGTACCTGTTTTTTATGTACGCGGTTGACATGCTTGATCTGTTGCAGGATTTCTTCGCCAATATCCAGGCTTGACTGGATATTACCGGTCAGCGACAGGTCAAACAGCACCTCTTTGACCATCTCGTCTTCGACAGCCAGGTCCACATCACCAAACAACATGTCTGCAGCATTTTCTTTTTCAGCCAGCAGCTTTGCCGTTTCCGAGCTCGCGCCGTCAACCGAGAGTGCATATATTGAAGAACCCCTGGCACGCGGATCGGGGAATGAGTCAGCATGCAGCGAAATCATCATGTCAGCATGGTATTCACGCGCCTTGTGAATGCGATCGCGCAAGCGCATGTAGCGGTCATTTTGCCTGGTCAGAACGGCTTTCATGCCTTTTTGCTGGTTGATTGTTTTCTGCAGCCTTTGAGCCATCTGCAGTGTTACTGTTTTTTCCTTGGTGCCTTTTTTACCGGTAGCGCCAGGGTCTTTGCCGCCATGCCCTGCGTCAATTGCAATAATGACATCGCGTAACTGTTTCTTTGGCGACTCGGTTTTTTTCGTTTCCGCCGGTTGCGCCTTCTCAGTATGCAGATCCAGGACCAGTCGATGACCCGAATTGGCGGATGGGCCGAGTAAAAAACTTCTTGGCTTGACTTCATGCTGCAGGTCAAAAACAACCCGCAGATCATCATTGTTTTGAACACCACTGCGAATACGTCGAATCATGGAATTAGCACCGACACGATCGACCATGCCGTGTACCATCTTGGTGTTCTTGAAATCGAGAACGATTCGCTCAGGTTTGTTCAGTGCGAATACGGAGTGGTCAACAGACTTATCAAGATCGAATACCAGGCGTAAATAACCATCATGGCTGGATAGACGAATATCCTTGACATTGGTTGCAGCTGCCGCATTGACCACGAACGGAACAGCGGACATGGTAGCCACCCCACCAAGTCCTGCTAGCTGTTTTAAAAATTGTCGACGATTGTTTCTCATTGGTCTAGAAAGTTATCATCGTTTCCATGGTCGCGTGTTTATAGTTTGGTTATTTTTAAAAAAATTGCAAGCAATTTCTAAACTTTTTTATTTATTTTTTATATACATAGCGCACTAAGCTAGAGTAATTAGTCAGCTTTGAAGCGCAACAAAATCTCTTCACCCTTTGCAGAACAGGCATTTAGCGTCATTTTTCTACCCTGAGGATGATGCTCAAGCATGCAATCGATATCTTCTTCAGCCAGAAAACCTGCGGCTTTTTCAGGCCATTCAATCAGGCAAATAGACGACTCATTGAAATAATCCCGCGCTCCGGTAAATTCCAGCTCTTCCGGATCAGCAAGCCGGTATAAGTCGAAGTGATAACACATCATTGAATCGAAACTATAGGGCTCAACCAGGGTATAGGTCGGACTTTTGACCACTCCCTTATAACCCAGGCCACGCAGGAAACCGCGAGCAAAAGTTGTTTTACCGGCGCCAAGAGGGCCCCGTAGATAGATCATCAGATTTGCAGCAGCATGTCCTGCCAGCCGGGCTGCGATGGCTTCAAGCTCGCTTTGTGAATGCAGGACCTTTTCAACAGAACCGGTCATTCCTCCCGATACCTGGCGGCTGCTCGAATATATTCGATAACATCGGTCGCCATCAGGCCGCGATCATCACCACAGGCAGCCAGATCACCAGCACGCGCATGCAGGCAGACGGCGGCCATCACTGCCTTGCTTATATCCCCCGCCATGACGATTTGCTGAGCAGCCAGGGAAGCGATCATCCCTGTAAGAACATCTCCCATGCCCGCTGTTGCCATGGCCGGATTGCCGAATGCGCAAACCTGAGGGCGCCCGTTATGCTGAATAATCGTACCTGAGCCTTTGAGCACGACATGAGCGTTGCATTTCTGCCTGAGTGTCTTAGTGGCCTGGAAACGGTCATACTGGATATCACGCTTTCTCACATTCAGGCAGCGCGAGGCTTCACCGGGATGCGGGGTGATGACACATTCCTCGGTGAGGCTCAAATGATCCCGTGCCGCCATTAAATTCAGCGCGTCCGCGTCAACCACCAGGGGGATTGTCGAATCCAGCACCAGGTATAGCAGGCGCTGCGCCCATGCGTCACTCCCCAGACCACAGCCAACAGCGATGTAGTCAGCTTTCTCTAGCAGTCCGGGATCTATTTCGCCATTGGCGCTGCCATGGACCATGCATTCCGGGCATGCCGCAACAACCGCATTGATATGCTCGTTCCGGGTTACAACTGATACCAGACCTGAGCCCGACCTGAGCGCCGCGCGCGCGGCCAGGATAACCGAACCCGGCATGCCATAATTTCCACCGACGATCAGGACATGACCGTTTTGACCCTTGTGCGTATCATGGCGTCGCGGCGGCAATGTCCATTGCGAGGAATGACACAGCAGTTCTGCATCCGGCTCAACAGAGTCATAAATCCCTGCCGGCAATCCCAGATCATCGAAACTGATTTCACCACTGCATGCCTTGCCGCTGCCGGTGAACATCCCCTTGTTGAGACCAATAAAACACACGGTATGATTTGCATTAATCGCCGCGCCGGAAATCACGCCGGTATCCGCATTGAGCCCGGATGGAATATCAACCGAAATCACGGGAATACCTGACTGGTTTACTGTATTGATTAACTGCTTCCAGTCATCTTCGACTTCACGTGTCAAACCTGTACCCAGCAGGGCGTCGATAATCACCTCGGCATCAGCAGTAAATTCTTTCCTGTATGTAACGGTTTCACCGCATTCCTGCCAATGCTGCCATGCCTGCCTGGCATCACCCCTCAGCTTGCCCGGATCGATCATGCTGACAACGCGAACATCAAGACCATGTGCCTGTGCAAGGCGCGCCAGCACATAACCATCACCGGCATTATTGCCTGCGCCACACAAAACAAGGATCGTTTTTGCGTCGGCATAATGCGCCAGCAGTACATCAAGCACAGCCTGCCCTGCCCTGCGCATCAGGGTATAACCGGGAATGCCGCAATCATTGATCGCGATCTGATCAAGAAGCGCTACTGATTTGGCACTGTATAGATTTGTAGGTAATTTTTTCAACGCAAAGGCGCAAAGACGCAGAGGTCGCAAAGTTTAGTTCGTTATTCGGTTTATATAATAACAGCCATCGGGCCACTGCAAGAGTTAAATATTCGTGTGTAAAATTTAAACCAAGACGAGTAAGAATTCAGGCAAAAAGTAAGCTTGTTAAATCAAATTAATGACAACCTGCGTTCTCTTTACGTCTTTGCGGTAATTAATTCTTTTGCAGTGTTTTTACACCGCCCATATAGGGCTGCAATGCATCGGGTACGACGACACTGCCATCGGCTTGCTGGTAGTTTTCCAGGATTGCCACCAGGGTACGGCCTACGGCAAGCCCCGACCCGTTGATGGTGTATACAAGCTCGGGCTTGCCGGTTTCAGGATTTCGCCATCGCGCCTGCATGCGCCGCGCCTGGAAGTCGGTAAAACAGCTGCACGAGGAAATCTCACGGTAGGCCTGCTGCCCCGGCAGCCAGACTTCAAGATCATAGGTCTTGGCCGCAGAAAAGCCTATATCGCCACTGCAAAGAACTACCACGCGATAGGGCAGTTCCAGTCTCTGCAGCACGGTCTCGGCATGCGTGGTGAGTTCTTCCAGTGCATCCCAGGCGTCGTCCGGCTTCACCAGTTGCACCATCTCGACTTTCTCGAACTGGTGCTGGCGTATCATGCCGCGCGTGTCCTTGCCGTATGAACCCGCTTCAGAACGAAAACAGGGTGTGTGGCTGGTCAGCTTCAACGGCATATCATCTGCATCGATGATTTCATCACGCGCAAGATTGGTGACCGGCACTTCTGCAGTCGGAATCAGGTAATAGCCGGCATCTCGATCGACACAGAACAGGTCTTGTTCAAACTTGGGCAACTGCCCGGTGCCACGAAGGCTGTCGCTGTTGACGATATATGGCACATAAACTTCAGTATAGCCGTGTTCGCTGGTATGAAGATCAAGCATGAACTGTGTGAGTGCACGGTGCAGTTTTGCAATCTGCCCGCGCATGACAACAAAACGCGAACCAGTGAGTTTACTGGCGGTATCGAAGTCGAGCGCATCAAGGTCTGCGCCAACATCAACGTGATCCTTTACCTCAAAATCGTACTTTATGGGTTCACCCCAGCGACGGATTTCAACATTATCAGCCTCGTCTTTCCCATCAGGCACCGATTCGTGAGGCAGGTTCGGAACACCCATCAGTATTGCGTCTAACTGCTCCTGGATATCACCTAGTTCGGCTTTTGCCTTGTCCAGCGATTCACCCAGGCCGGCAACTTCATCGAGCAATGGCTGAATGTCTTCGCCGGCAGCCTTTGCCTTGCCGATTGACTTTGACCTGGCATTACGTTCACTTTGCAGCTGTTCAGTATGCACCTGGCATTCCTTGCGTTTTACCTCAAGGTTTTCAATTGCAGACACATCGAGATCATAACCGCGTCTTTTCAGCTGTGCTGCAACGGCTGAGATATCGGAACGAATCAATTTGGGATCAAGCATTTCAGGTTATAACCAATCAGAAAAAATCAGCGGCGAATGTTAACACATGGCCGGGAGAAATCAGGTCGCTGATGGAGTCCAGTGCGATTTCGACCTTGTCCGAGGTATCAAAAAACTCCACTACAACCGGCATATCAAATGACAGATCGAGCAAGTTAGATGAATGTGTTTCACCTGATTTCCCAAACCCGGTTATGCCTCGATAGACCGTCACACCCTTGACCTTGTGTTCGTCATGCAGGCGCTGAAAGATCTTCTCGTGGATGTGTTTACCTTCAGTAACATATATACGTGCAACAGTAACTTTCATATTTGACGCCCTATCAATACCCCGAACCATACTGCGACCAGACATACCAGCACACTTAACACGATGTTCGTCACGGCGCGCATTACATCACCCTGCTCCAGCAGATTGAGAGTTTCGATTGAAAATGTTGAAAAGGTTGTGAACGAACCCAGCACGCCAACCAGTACAGCAGCCCGCCACTCAGGCCCTATATTAAATCTTTCCAGCATCAATACACCGAGCAGGCCCATCAGTAATGAGCCTGTTACATTGACGAACAAAGTGCCGTAAGGAAAGCCCCTGCCCATGATTGAATAAACACTCAGGGAAGCGCCATAGCGTAATACGGCCCCGATTGCTCCACCCATTGCAATAAATATCAGGGCCTTCAATGCCGGTTCCTAGGCCAGCTCTACGCTTATTGTATCTGCAATTTCAGTGTAATCCGGCATCTGATCAAAATTGAGGTAGCGATAGATATCCGCAGAGGCCGCATCGAATGACTTCATACGCTCCATGTATTCATCCATGGTTGGTATATAACCCAGCGTTGCAGTAACCGCACTTAATTCAGCGGATGCGAGGTAGACATTGGCGCCATTACCCAGTCGATTCGGGAAATTACGTGTCGATGTCGATAACACCGTTGCATTGTCAGCCACGCGCGCCTGGTTGCCCATGCACAATGAACAGCCCGGTACTTCTGTGCGCGCGCCGGCTTTGCCGAAAACACTGTAGTGGCCTTCTTCCATCAACTCATGCGCATCCATTTTTGTCGGTGGCACGATCCACATGCGTGTCGGTAGACTGGTAATACCTTCGAGCACCTTGCTGGCAGCGCGATAATGTCCAATATTGGTCATACATGAGCCGATAAAGACTTCGTCAACTTTTTCGCCACTGACCTCGGATAACGGCTTGATGTCATCAGGATCATTCGGACATGCCAGCAGTGGCTCCCTGATTTCATTCAGGTCGATTTCAATAATTTCTGCATACTCAGCATCAGCATCTGCTTCCAGCAATTGCGGGGCCTGCAGCCATGCTTCCATCGCGTCGATACGACGTTGTATAGTACGCTTGTCTTCATAACCGTTTGCAATCATCCATTTCAACAGCGTGATATTGGAATTCAGGAATTCGATGATCGGTTCCTTGTTCAGGCGTACCGAACAACCGTTGGCCGAGCGTTCTGCAGATGCATCCGATAATTCAAAAGCCTGCTCAACTTTCAGATCCGGCAAGCCTTCGATTTCCAGCACACGACCATTAAATACATTCTTCTTGCCTTTCTTCTCGATGGTAAGCAGGCCTTTCTGGATCGCTACGTAGGGAATAGCGTTTACCAGATCACGCAGTGTGATACCGGGCTGCATCTTGCCCTTGAAGCGGACCAGTACGGATTCCGGCATGTCCAGCGGCATTACGCCCAGGGCGGCGCCGAATGCCACCAGGCCGGAGCCCGCCGGGAAACTGATACCAATCGGGAAACGCGTATGCGAGTCTCCACCGGTACCGACAGTATCCGGCAATATCATCCGGTTCAGCCATGAATGGATGATGCCATCACCCGGTCGTAAGGCAACACCACCACGCGTCTGCATGAAATCCGGTAGTTCGTGTTGCAGTTTCACATCCACCGGCTTTGGATAAGCCGCGGTATGACAGAAACTCTGCATCACCAGATCAGCTGAAAAACCGAGGCAGGCGAGTTCTTTCAACTCATCGCGCGTCATCGCGCCCGTTGTATCCTGGGAGCCGACAGTCGTCATCTTTGGTTCGCAGTAGGCACCCGGTCTGACACCTTCGACACCGCAGGCACGACCAACCATTTTTTGCGCCAGCGTGTATCCCTTACCGGTGTCCTTGACCTCCGCGGGTCTGCGGAAAATATCTGACGGGCCGTCACCCAGAAACTCGCGTGCCCTGTCTGTGAGACCACGCCCGATGATCAGCGGGATACGTCCTTTCGCGCGCACCTCATCCGGCAGCGTTGTAGGACGCAGCTCAAATTTACATAATTCATCACCGGCTTCGTTCAATATAACGCCGTCAAACGGGCGAATACGTATCACGTCGCCCATGTTCATGCCATCGACATCACATTCGATGGGCAAGGCGCCGGAGTCTTCCGCGGTGTTGAAAAATATCGGTGCGATTTTACCGCCCAGCACCACACCGCCCTCGCGCTTGTTGGGAACGTAAGGTATATCAGTCCCCATGTGCCATAAAACAGAATTGATTGCGGACTTGCGTGAAGAGCCGGTTCCTACTACATCACCGACATAGGCAACGGGATGGCCTTTTTTCTTGAGCTGCTCCAGTGTCTCGAGCGGGTTTTCCATCTTGCTGACCAGCATCGACTTCGCATGAAGCGGAATATCCGGCCTGCTCCATGCTTCGGTCGCCGGTGAAAGATCATCGGTGTTTGTTTCACCCGGAACCTTGAAGACGGTGACTGTAATTTCTTCACTCAGCTCCGGAAGTGAAGTAAACCATTCAGCATCCGCCCATGAGCGCAGTACGCGTGCAGCATACTCATTCTTGTCTGCCTTATCAGAAACATCATGGAAGGCATCATAGATAAGGCGGGTATGTGACAGGGCCGTGGCTGCAGCATCGGCGGTCACATTATCATCGAGCAGCTCGACCAGGGGCTGAATGTTATAACCACCTAGCATGGTGCCGAGCAACTCGGTGGCACGATTACGATCAATGATGCCGCATTCAGTACTACCCCTGGCGATATCGGCCAGAAATGCCGCTTTTACATAGGCCGCCTGGTCAACTCCGGGTGGGACACGGTTGACCAGCAGGTCCAGCAGGAATTCTTCCTCACCAGCTGGCGGATTCTTGATGTTTTCGACCAGATCAGCGACCTGCCTGGCGTCCAGTGGCAGTGGCGGCAAGTTTTCTGCTGCACGTTCAGCTACATGTTTACGATAAGCCTCTAGCACGTGTGTTCCTCGGTTGATGTGGATACGGGGGGCGTATTATAACTTTTGATGCCAATGCACACAAAGTTCCCGGGCTGCACAAAAAAGCCCGCAGAGCGGGCTTTTTTGTGCAGCAGTCATGAGATCAATCAGTTATGCTTACCCTTGTAATCTTCAATTGCAGCATGAATCGCATCTTCTGCCAGTACCGAGCAGTGAATCTTTACCGGCGGCAATGCCAGTTCTTCTGCAATATCGGTGTTTTTAATCAACTTTGCTTCCTCCAGTGACTTGCCTTTGACCCATTCTGTCAGCAGCGAACTGGAAGCAATCGCACTGCCGCAACCATAAGTTTTAAACACCGCATCTTCAATAATGCCGTCATCATTAACCTTGATTTGCAGCTTCATCACGTCACCACAGGCGGGCGCACCCACCATGCCGGTACCTACATTCTCTTCATCTTTATTGAAAGAACCGACGTTTCGAGGATGTTCATAATGATCAAGCACTTTTTCACTGTAAGCCATGGTGAAATACCTCTATATCATGCCCTGGGAGATTGCTTCTGCCTGGCGTCTTGCCAGAATAAAGCGCCCGTTCATCTTGTCACGCTGTAATGACAGCTCGGGTATACCCGGTCGGTCAACAAACTGTGACAGTGTAATATTATCTAGGAACACATAAAGCCTTTTGCTGAGCTCGGTCCACAATTCATGCGTCAGGCAGGCTTGACCATTATCGCAGTCAGCCTTACCGCCACAACGCGTCACATCAATGCTTTCATCTACGACACTGATAATTTCACCAATGCTTATTTCACTGGCTGGACGGGCAAGTCGATAACCCCCGCCAGGTCCGCGCACGCCTTTGACCAGGCCGCCCTTGCGCAATTTGGCAAACAGCTGCTCCAGATAAGACAGGGAAATACCCTGGCATTGCGAAATATCCGCCAGAGTTACCGGACCCGCCTTATCATGAATAGCCAGATCCATCATGGCAGTCACGCTATAGCGCCCTTTTGTTGACAGTTTCATGTAACACCTCATAATTCCTGACTAAAATAGTATGGTTTAGTGTACAAATACCTAGTAAAACAGTCAAGTATTATTCTGCACAGAAATTGTAATTATTTTGGGATACGATTTGAGCGGCAATCGGTATTAAAACAGGAAATCAGCACGAGAAAAGCCCAGTACAAACGGGGCCGGTGAAACTATCCCTATAATAATCTAGACCTTATCCCGAACTGCCGGCAGTGGCAGCTAGTAATATATCGTCGCCCGCGCAAGCTCTCGCGTGTAATCCTGCTGCGGATTCTCGAACACGTCTTCGACAGCGCCTGCTTCCACGACTTTTCCTGCACGCATCACGATGACCCTGTGGGACATCGCGCGTATGACGCGCAGGTCATGGCTGATAAACAGGTAGCTGAGTTTATGCTTTACCTGCAACTCGGAGAGAAGGTTTAACACCTGCTTTTGTACCGAGACATCCAGGGCACTGGTGGGCTCGTCCAGCAGTATGACATCCGGCTCCAGGATCACCGTACGTGCTACAGCAATTCGCTGTCGCTGGCCACCCGAAAACTCATGGGGATAGCGCCATAATGCGCCCTGATCCAGACCCACCTCTTGCAGAATTTTAACGATACGATCATAACGCTGCGCCTTGTTCAATTCCGGATAGTGCAGCTTCAGACCTTCTCCGACAATCTGCTCTACCGTCATCCGCGGTGACAGCGAGGAAAACGGATCCTGGAATACTATCTGGAAAAACCGTCGCAGCGGGCGCATCTGCTGTTCACGATAATCCGAAATAATGTGGTCTCTGAAACGAATCCTGCCAGTTGAATCCTGCATCCTCAACAGTGCCATACCCAGCGTGGTTTTACCGGAACCGGATTCGCCGACAATACCCAGGGTTTCACCCCGCCTTAGCTCTACATCTATATCATCGACTGCTTTGACTTCACCCACCTTGCGTTTGAAAAAACCTTTTCGAACCGGGAAATACACACGAATATTTTCCGCTTCGATCACCGTATTCTTACCGGGTTCGATTTCAGCAATACGTGATTCCGGTTCACTATCCAGCAAATACTGGGTGTATTCATGCCGTGGATGTTTGAACAATTCTGATGACTGCGCCTGCTCGACAATTTCACCTTCGTACATGACGCAAACGCGGTCGGCAAAACGACGCACAAGATTGAGATCATGTGTGATCAACAGAACCGACATGCCTGTTTCCTTCTGCAAGTCCTTGAGTAAATCAAGAATCTGTTGCTGAACCGTAACATCAAGCGCGGTGGTGGGCTCATCCGCAATCAGCAATACCGGGTCGCAGACCAGCGCCATCGCAATCATTGCACGCTGGCGCTGGCCCCCGGACAGCATGTGAGGAAACGAATCGATTTTTTGCTGCGGCTCTTTGATGCCCACCCGGTCGAGTGCTTCGATTGCGACCTTTCTTGCAGCCAGCCTGTCCATCCCCTTATGCAATTTCAGTGTCTCCTGAATTTGCACACCGACCGGATACACCGGATTCAGAGATGTCATCGGCTCCTGGAATATCATCGATATATCCTGGCCGCGAATAGCCCTCATCTCGGCTTCAGAGGCGAGCATCAAATCACGGTTTTGATAGATGATGCGGCCATCCGGATAATCGACATGCTTTTCGTCATGCAGTTTCAACAGTGATAAGGCCGTCACTGACTTGCCCGAACCGGATTCACCGACGATGGCAACATTCTCGGATTTGTCGATATCGAAACTGACACCTCGCAAAGCTTCTATATCACCACCCTGTGTTTTGAAAGTGACCTTGAGGTTCTCGACCTGAATAAGCTTGTCGGCCATATCAGTGCTTCCTTGTATCCATGGCTGCACGCAAGGCTTCGCCGATAAATATGAGCAGCATCAGGGTGCCCACCAGCACGATAAAGGTGCTCAATGACAGCCACCAGGCTTCAATATTCTCCTTTCCCTGTCTCAGCAACTCACCCAGGCTTGGCGTAGTTGGCGGCACGCCCAGACCAAGAAAATCAAGACTGGTCAATGCCAGGATCGAACCGCTGATACGAAAAGGCAGGAAGGTAATCACCGGCGTCATGCTGTTAGGCAATAAATGGTGGCGCATAATCGAAATATCCGATAACCCCATTGCGCGTGCCGCACGCACATAGTCCATATTACGGCCACGAAGAAACTCGGCGCGCACGTAATCCGACAGCCCCATCCAGCCGAACATGGATAAAAGTATGATCAGCAGCCAGATGCTCGGCTGAAAGATCGAGGCAAAAATGATCAGCAAATACAGTTCCGGCATCGAAGACCAGACCTCGATAAACCGCTGCATGATCAGGTCGAGCCTGCCCGAAAAATATCCCTGTACCGCGCCTGCAAGGATGCCGATCGCCACACCGATCGCAGTCAGCGCAAATGCAAACAGCACAGACAGACGAAAACCATAAACAAGCCTGGCAAAGACGTCTCTGCCACGATCGTCTGTTCCAACCATGTTCTGAGACGATGGCGGCGCCGGATTGGGCAGTTCCGATCTGAAGTTGATGGTGTTGTAGCTGTATTGAATCAGGGGATCGATGACCCAGTTATCACCCGTTGTGATCAGATCACGCACATAAGCATCCGAGTAATCCGCCTCGGTTTCAAAGTCGCCGCCGAATGCCGTCTCGGGATAAGCAATCAGAAACGGAAAATAAAGTTCATCCTGGTAGCTGACAATCAAAGGCTTGTCATTCAACAGAATTTCGGCAAACAGGCTGAGCACAAATAAAATGCCGAACAACCACAGGCTTATATAACCGCGCCGGTTTGCCTTGAAGCGCAGCCATGAACGTCTTCCCGGTGAAAGGTGCACATTATTCGAACTGCCATTGCTATTCATGTGAATCCATCCCTGGTCTAGTCAACTGATTCAAAGTGAATGCGTGGATCAATCAGCACATAACTGATGTCCGCCATCAATTTTGCAAACAGACCAAGCAGGGTAAACAGATAAAGCGTGCCCAGCACGACCGGATAGTCGCGTTTCAATACCGACTCGTAGGAAAGCAGGCCGAGCCCGTCGAGCGAGAAGATTGTTTCGATCAGAAGACTGCCGGTAAAAAACGCACCGATGAATGCAGCCGGGAAACCCGTCACCAGTGGAATGATCGCGTTTCTGAAAACATGGCGATAAAGCACATTATTTTCACTCACCCCCTTGGCCCTGGCAGTAAGCACATACTGTTTGTGGATCTCCTCGATGAAGCTGTTCTTGGTCAGCATGGTCATCACGGCAAAGCTGCCGATTACCATTGCCGTAATCGGCAATACCATGTGCCACAGGTAATCCAGGACCTGGTCATACCACGGCATCGAATCCCAGTTATCCGAAACCAGTCCACGCAGAGGAAATATATCGAAGAAACTGCCTCCTCCAAAAAATACCAGCAAGGTGATACCAAGCACGAAACCGGGTATGGCATAGCCGATCAGGATCAGGGTACTGGTAGTAACATCGAACATACTGCCATCCCTGACGGCCTTGGCAATCCCGAGCGGAATGCATGTCAGATAGGTAATGAAAAAAGTCCACATGCCGAGACTGATAGACACCGGCAGCTTGTCAATGATCAGCTCCATGACCGAACGGTTATGGAAATAGCTTTCACCTAAATCAAAACTCAAATAGTTTTTCATCATGGAGAAGAAGCGTTCGTGAACCGGCTTGTCAAATCCGTACAGGACCCTGATCTCTTCTACTTGCTCCGGGTCCAGGCCACGAGCACCACGATACAAACCTCTCGCTCCCGTGCTAGCCTCGCCCTGGGCAGACTTTCCTTCCAGTTGGCTCACCAGCTGCTCCACCGGTCCACCTGGTACAAACTGTGTCACCAGAAAGGTAATCAGCATGACGCCAATCAGTGTTGGGATCATCAATAACAGGCGTTTTGAGATATAGGCAAACATAATAATTAACAGTGAACAGTCAACAGCGAATAGTTAATAGTTAAGAAAGACATAGCGGTGTATTTCCATATTTCATGTAACAACGAGCTCTCATTATTCACTGTTCACTGCTCTCTGTTCACTGATTTCCCGCACCGACCATGTTTTGAGCAACCATGAAAGCGGCTCAAAATACAGCGGCAGCGTTTCCGGCATATTGAATTTGTCGCGATAGGCAATTCGATGCGTGTCTATGTACCAGTTCGGCACCAGGTATTCGCCATGCAATAATACACGGTCGAGGGCATGAGCAGCGATGATAAGTTCATCACGATTCTCTGCATTGATTATTTTTTCAATCAGGGCATCGACCACGGGATCAGATATGCCGGGAAGGTTTCGTGAACCTTCCATATCCGCGGCCTGTGAATGAAACATATTCATCAGTTCATTACCGGGCGATACCGACTGCGGGAAACTTGTTACTACCATATCGAATTCAAATTTGTCCATTCTGCGTTTATAGAGTGAATCATCGACAGTGCGGTAATTCATGTCGATTCCCAGTTTTTTCAGGTTATGCGCATAGGGCGCAAAAATCCGGTCAAAACCTTTTTGCACCAGCAGCACATCAAGGACAAAGGCTTCTCCCTGCGCATTTTTCAACACTCCATCCTGCACAGTCCAGCCCGCATCGGCCAGCAGATCACGGGCATTTTTCAGATTATCCCTTAAGCTAATCTCGGCATTTGTCGTCGGTGGATACCATTCCTGTTCAAATACAGATGCCGGTAGTTGCTCACGGTACTTGTTCAGCAACTCCAGTTCCCTGCCCTGTGGCAATCCGGTTGCAGCCAGTTCGCTGTTACTGAAGTAAGAGTCGCATCGTTCGTACTGATTATAGAAAAGCTGGTTATTCGACCATTCAAAATCAAACGCCAGACCCAGCGCCTTGCGCACGCGTACATCCTTGAATTTTTCGCGGCGGATATTAATGGCGAAGCCCTGCATGCCCGCATTGTTGCTGTGAGCCAGTTCGGTTTTCAGAATTTCTCCGGAATCATACTTCGGGCCGACATGTGAACGCGCCCAGCGTTTTGAATAGTTCTCGTAAAAGAAATCAAACTCTCCAGCCTTGAAAGCTTCCTGTGCAATCGTCGAATCCTTGTAATATTTATAGGTGATGCTATCAAAATTATACATTCCCGTGCGCACGGGCAGAGCCTTCGCCCAGTAATCGGGATTTCTGCGATAACGAATATAGCGTCCGCGTTCATAGCCATCCACCAGGTATGGGCCCGAGCTGACCGGTGGCACATCATCAACTTCGTCAAATCGCTCAGAGCCCAGCCATTCTCTGGAAAAAATCGGTATCTCGCCGACGATCATGTGCAATTCACGGTTCCTGTTCTTGAAATGGAACCGTACTGTTAGCCGATCGATGACCTCGGCTGATTCTACATCTCCGTAATACACCCTGAATTGCGGATGCGCCGCCTTGCTCATCAGGGTATCAAAAGAGAATTTGACGTCTTCGGCTGTAATGGGCTTGCCGTTGGAAAAGCGCGCCTCAGGATTGATGTGAAATGTCACAGATAGACCATCTACAGCAAGATAGAAATCGTCTGCTATCAGGCCGTACATGCTGAAAGGTTCGTCGAGGCTTTTCTCCAGCAGGCTCTCGAATACCAGTGAGCCGAGACCCTCTGCTGGTAGGCCTTTGAGCAAATAGGGATTGAGGCTGTCGAATGTGCCCAGGCCATAAAGAGTTATCTCGCCTCCCTTCTCGGCACCGGGAGAGACATAATCAAAATGCTTAAAATCAGCCGGATATTTTGGCTCATAGCCCATTCCCATTGCAGGAACAGCCCGAACATCAGATATCTGAAGCAGAATCAGCAGAAACAGGGATAAATTTTGAAATAAAACGCGTAAGCAGCGTCGCATGATTTATATTGTTGCTTTTCGCTGTATAATCCACCTAACATTAGGCCATCCAAGTTTACAGCACTTTTTAATTGGGGAGTAACTGATATGGGCTTTATGAGTGGCAAACGTGCACTTATATTTGGAGTTGCAAGTAACCGATCGATCGCATGGGGCATCGCAAAAGCCATGCACCGCGAGGGCGCGGAACTGGCATTTACCTACATGGGTGAGCGCCTGCGCGAACGCGTTGAGAAGCTTGCCGGTGAATGCGACTCGGATATCGTTATTCCATGCGATGTCGAGAATGACAATGATATCGAAGCGGTATTTGAGCATCTTGATGATTTCTGGGAGTCACTGGATATCATCATTCATTCAGTCGCTTTTGCTCCGAAAGAAATGCTGGAAGGCGATTATCTTGATAACCTGACCCGCGATGGTTTTAACCAGGCGCACGATATCAGCTCATATTCACTTGCTGCGATAGCCAAAGCAGGCCGCCATATGATGCAAAACCGCGAAGACGCATCGATTCTGACGCTAAGCTACCTCGGCGCCGTGCGTGCATTCCCCGGCTACAACGTCATGGGCCTGGCCAAAGCCAGCCTGGAAGCCAATGTGCGCTACCTGGCGCACTCACTGGGGCCAGAAGGTATTCGCGTGAACGCTATCTCAGCCGGCCCGATCAAGACGCTTGCTGCAAAGGGTATTTCAGGTTTCAATAAAATTCTCGAGCACGTTGAACAAAGCGCGCCGCTGCACCGCAATGTAACCATAGAAGAAGTTGGCGACACTGCCGCTTTCCTCTGTTCGAACCTCGCCAGCGGAATTACAGGTGAAGTGGTCTATGTCGATGCCGGCTATCACACCGCCGGACTAATGGGGAACACAAAGGAATAGTTTGAAGTTGGCAGTTGGCAGTTGGCAGTTTTAAGTTAACTGCCTACTGCCAACTGTTAACTTTGTCTCTTCTCCCTCAAGGCGGGCAATCGTCACCGCGGCAACTGAATCGCTGAACACATTCACCGCTGTCCTGCACATATCCAGTACCCGGTCGACGACCAGGATCATACCGATCGCCTCAACCGGAAGTCCGATGGCGGAAAGTATAATTGTGATCGCAACCAGGCTGGCCGATGGTATTCCTGCCACACCAATCGATGTCAGTAAGGCAATCAGTACAATCGTGAACTGAGTGGTCAGATCCAGTGACAGGCCATAGGCCTGTGCAATAAACATCGCTGCCACACATTCATAAAGCGCCGTTCCATCCATATTCACGGTGGCACCAAGCGGAAGCGTGAAGCCGCTCACCCGGTTGGAGACACCTGCACGATTTTCAACGCAATCGATCGTTATTGGCAGCGTCGCAGATGATGAACTGGTAGAAAATGCCGTCAACAGCGCAGGCATCATTGCCCTGAAATGAGCAGTCGGGCTGACTCTGGCAATGAATTTGAGCACTGCAGGCATCACCAGGAGAAGATGTATTACAAGCGCAATAAGAACGGTAATGAAGAACACTGCCAGGGGCTTGAATGCATCCAGTCCTGAAGCCATTAGCACATTAGCCACAAGTGCGAACACCCCGATTGGCGCAAACAGCATCACCCACTCGGTCATTTGCATCATCACATCGAGCAGGCCATTCCAGAAATACTTCAACGTCTCTCCAGGCTGGCCCTTGACGCGTGATATGAAGAATCCAAACAGCAGACTGAAGAAAATCAGTCCCAGCATTTTTCCCTCCGCTGCTGCCGAAACGATATTTGGCGGAATCATTCGAATGAATACTTCGGCGAGATCACCACTGCCCTTCCCTTCAACACGCTCAATAACATCATCGATATCGGCTGAAAGTCCGACCATTTCACGCACAGGTTCTCCATCGGCTATACCCGGTTGGAGCAGATTAACAACGAGTAAACCGATTAGAATAGCGACCAGACTACTTGCGGCGTAATAAATCAGCGTCTTATACCCAAGCCGTCCCAGCGCGTCCGGTTGTATCTCCATCATGCCCACGATTATCGATGACATGATCAATGGCACAATCAGCATCTTCAACGCATTAAGAAACAGGGTGCCAACAAAATTGAAGACAGCGCTAAAGCTAATACCGAACAGTGTTGTTGCAGGGTCCAGAAATGCACCGACCAGAACGGCCAGTACCAGGGCAATTAAAATCTGCCAATGCAGCGCCAGGCGAAATATATTCAGCATGGGCCTGCTATCAGCTAAACCGGTTATTGAAGCAGGCTGGTATTACGCTGTATTTCAGCAGCATCTTTGATAGCACTAAGCACAAAATCAAAATCCGAATTTGCCACATCATTTTTACGCTGTTGCCTGACAGCATCGATCTGGTCTTTGGCGACATCATCAGGTGTTGCAACCTTATCAACCAGCACCACTGCAACGTCCCCGGATATCAGGTTTACCACCTGAACCGACGGTTTGTCATTCTCCGGATATGGCATCTGGAAGGCAGTCCCTACAACCATGGGATCAACACTCCCGGGGGCTGTACGCTTGACAGTAAACGGACCTTCTATATTTTGATTTTCCGCCAGCACGCTATCAGCTGATGCGCCTGCGATAATTTGATTTTTCGCGTTTTCTGCAGCGGCCATAACCACTGCATGTGCGGCTTTCATACGTAGAATATTCTCGATTTCTGATCTTACTTCCAGCAACGGTTTCTTACTCGCCGGCTCATGTTTGAGTAATCGCAGTACGGCAACATGGTTCGGTGCAATTTCAATAATATCGCTGTTCATACCCTGTTCAATGACTGCGGATGAAAAAGCTGCTGTACGGAATTTCTGATTTTCAGCGATGCCGGTTCCTGAATCACGTGTAAACAGCCCGGTTTTCACCGGCTTTTTGTTGATTGCATCGATAACAGCATCGAGACTATCCGGGTTTTCATAGGCTGTAACAGCCATATTTTCAGAGACATCATAGAACATGGCGCTGATGGCATCCTGTTTGAGCTCACGTTCGAACTCACTGCGTTTATCGGCCAGCGTTTGCAACTCTGGTGTTCGAATATCGTCCAGTTTTATCAGGTGTAATCCAAACTGGGATTCTACGACATCGCTGACTTCGCCCTTGTTCATACTGAACAGCGCATCCTCGAATGGCTTGACCATCTCGCCGGCTGCAACCCAGCCAAGCTCGCCACCCTGCTTTGCGGATCCCGGGTCATCCGAATATTCACGCGCAAGGTCTTCGAATGACTCACCATCATTTAATTTTTGCTGCAACTCTTCAACGCGCGGCATCAGTGCTTCCTTGCTGTTCTCTGCTGAAGTACCAATTTGTAATAATATATGCCGTGCCTTGCGTTCTTCTTTCGCAAGTGTGCTTCTCTTGTAGTCCTCGTACATCCCCATCAGCCTGTTTTCATCAACATCAATGCTGTCAGCAAGTTCATCGCTGGTGACTTCAACATATTCAACACTGACGCGTTCAGGTGTCATAAATCTATCAGCATTGCTGTTGTAATAAGCCTCGACATCCTGCTCTGTGACAACAATATCAGCTGAATCTGTATCAACACTGAATTTAATCAATCGAAGATCGCGTTGTTGCTGCTCAAGCGCTGCCAGCTGGCTGACTTCCTCATCTGTCAGTATTGCTGATGCAATGATTGCATTCCGTTTCTGTAACACGCGCAGCTCATTTCTTAACCGCAACTCATACTGGCTGACAGTCATGCCATTCGAAGCAACAACATTTTCAAAATAATCCCGGTCGAATTTTCCATCACGACTGAACAGTGTGGCGATACTTTGCTTCAAACTTTTATCAGAAACCCTGTATCCGGATGAATAGCTGTTTTCCTCAAGAACCACAGAATTAATCAGCTGATCAAGTACCTGCGTTTTGATTTGTTCATTGGTAAACGGCAGAGCACTTCCAAATTGCTGATTCAGTCTGGCAAGCTGATTTGAGTAAGCATTCTCAAATTGAATAACAGGTATCTCCTCGCCATTCACCACCGCGGCGAATTGCTTACCACCTCCGCCGACATAAGACTCTATCCCCCAGAAAGCGAAAGGAATAGTAATCATAATAATGACCAATGCGCCTAACCAGCCTTTGATGCGGTCGTTGATAGCCTGCAGCATGATTCAGATTGCTCTTGTGTAGTAATTGAATAAAGTACGGATTATACAGAATGTATCAAACAGCAGAAACCACTCGAGCTGTCGTTGTAACGAAAACCCGATGCGTGGTTTGCTGTAAGAAATATGGCGGAGCGGACGGGACTCGAACCCGCGACCCCCGGCGTGACAGGCCGGTATTCTAACCAGCTGAACTACCGCTCCAATTGGTGGGTGCTGAGGGGATCGAACCCCCGACATTCGCCTTGTAAGGGCGACGCTCTACCAGCTGAGCTAAGCACCCCTACTGAAAGAGCGCGCTAGTTTACGGTATCTTTCAGCGCTTTGCCAGGCTTAAATGCAGGTACATTTGCTGCCGCAATCTGGATTTCTGCGCCTGTTTGCGGGTTACGACCGGTGCGAGCTGCACGCTGACGAACTAAAAAAGTACCAAAGCCAACAACACTGACCTGATCGCCAGATTTCAGTGCATTTGAGATAGCACCAATAACAGCATCGAGTGCACGAGCGGAGTCAGCTTTTGACAAATCTGCTGCGTCAGCAACAGCGTCAACCAGTTCGGATTTATTCATTGATAGTATCTCCCATGAGGTGTAGTAAATCGTTATTATTTTGTGTCACTTGAAAATCAGGCAGCAAAAACACTGTAGATGTAAAAGGCTGTGTTTTTATACCGTCAGCAACGCGTTATGTCAATGATTACGTATAAAAAAACTGCTATTTTGCCGGGAAAAATCGTGATTTAGTAATAACAAAACACATGCAATAGTGTGTGCTATTGCATGTGTTCGTTATGTAATACTAATTATTAGTGATGTCGAAGGCCATCCCTGTTCTTTTTACCTTTGCCCTGATTACTTGCTTTTCTGTCACTTGCCGACTTTTCTTCAAGTGGAGTCGGCAATTCGAGTAATGCGAGCTCAAGCACCTGGTCAATCCAGCGAACCGGTTTGATGTCCAGTTTAGCCATAATATTCTTCGGCATTTCAACAAGGTCTTTCCTGTTCTCCTCCGGGATCAGAACCGTCTTGATTCCAGCCCGGTGGGCAGCCAGTAATTTTTCCTTCAAGCCGCCTATCGGAAGCACTTCACCGCGCAGTGTAATTTCACCCGTCATCGCGACATTGGCATGAACAGGTATACCGGTTAATACGGATGCGATCGCGGTACACATACCAATACCAGCGCTTGGACCGTCTTTGGGTGTAGCGCCTTCAGGTACATGGATATGAATATCGATATCATCCTGAAAATCCGGCTCAAGACCCAGTGTAGCTGAACGGCTACGCATAACTGTCATTGCCGCCTGGATAGACTCCTGCATGACATCGCCCAGTTGGCCGGTAAAAGACAGCTTGCCTTTACCTGGCATAACGGCTGATTCAATGGTAAGTAACTCACCACCGACTTCTGTCCAGGCAAGGCCATTTACCAGGCCAACCTGATCATTTTCTTCAGCCTCACCATAACGGAAGCGATGAACACCCAGGTATTTCTCCAGGTTACGAGCGCTTACCGAGGTCGCTTTTTCTTTTGGCTTGAGTACGGCGTTCTTTACAACCTTGCGGCAAATTTTGGCGATTTCGCGCTCCAGGCTTCGCACACCGGCTTCACGTGTATACAGACGAACGATATCATGCAGGGCTGAATCACTGACCTGTAACTCGTTATCTTTCAGGCCGTTGTTTTCCATCTGTTTTGGCAACAGATAGTTACGCGCAATAGCGACTTTCTCATCCTCGGTATAACCCGGCAAACGAATGACTTCCATGCGGTCAAGCAGCGGCGCAGGAATATTCATGCTGTTCGCAGTAGCGACAAACATGACATCGGATAAATCGAAATCCACTTCGAGGTAATGATCAGCAAAGGTGTGGTTCTGTTCCGGGTCGAGTACTTCAAGCAGTGCTGATGCAGGATCACCCCTGAAGTCTGCCGCCATTTTGTCTATTTCATCCAGCAGGAACAATGGATTACGCGTACCCACCTTGCTCAGGTTCTGAATCACCTTGCCAGGTAAGGAGCCAATATAGGTTCTGCGGTGACCGCGTATTTCTGATTCATCCCGCACACCACCAAGCGCCATACGTGTATATTTACGATTAGTCGCTCTCGCGATGGATTGACCCAATGATGTTTTACCAACACCCGGGGGTCCAACAAGACATAGAATCGGGCCTTTGAGCTTTTTAACGCGTTGCTGTACTGCAAGATATTCCAGAATACGTTCCTTGACCTTCTCCAGGCCATAGTGGTCGTCATTCAGAATCTTCTCGGCCTCGCTAAGATCGTTACTGATCTTGGTTTTCTTCTTCCATGGACAGTCCGCAAGCCAGTCGATGTAATTACGCACAACGGTCGCTTCTGCAGACATCGGCGACATCATTTTCAGCTTGTTGAGCTCATTCATTGCCTTCTTCTTGGCTTCCTTGGGCATGCCGGCCTTCTCGACTCGCTGTTCCAGCTCCTCGATTTCATTAGGCGCATCTTCCATGTCACCCAGTTCTTTCTGGATGGCTTTCATTTGTTCGTTCAGATAGTACTCACGCTGGCTCTTCTCCATTTGCTGCTTGACGCGCCCGCGGATGCGTTTTTCAATCTGCAGCAAATCGATTTCACCGTCGATCAGCTTCATCAGGTATTCAAGTCTTTCATGCACATCGATAATCTCGAGAATCTTCTGTTTTTCATCGAGTTTTAACGACATGTGTGCTGCGATGGTATCTGACATGCGCGATGGCTCGTCTATGCCAGACAGCGAGGTCAGGATTTCAGCCGGTACCTTTTTGTTCAGTTTTACGTATTGATCAAATGCACCCAGAATTGACCGGGAAAGGATTTCCAGCTCCTTGTCATCGAGCGACACCTCGTTTTCGAGCAAGCTATATCCAGCGACGAAAAATTCATCACCATCCCTGAGGTTAATAACAGCCGCACGCTGTACACCCTCGACCAGGACCTTGATAGTGCCATCAGGCAGTTTCAGCAGCTGCAATATAGTTGCCATGGTGCCGATTTCATGTACATCATCGATTGTAGGCTCATCGATATCCGCACTTTTCTGGGCAACCAGCAGGATCTGCTTGTTGTCCTGCATGGCAGCATCGAGTGCCTTGATGGATTTTTCACGACCGACAAACAGGGGGATTACCATGTGCGGGTAAACCACGACGTCTCTTAGCGGTAATACGGGAACTTCGGTTGCGTGAGGATTCGAATCGTTCTGATCAGTAGCTGTGGCCATAGGTGCCTCAAAAGTTTGTTTCCTTGTTTATGTGGTCAGTTTCGGAGACTTCAAGCCTGTCGGGCCACCTTATTATTATTCTTGCGACGCCTGAAGGCTTTCACCACCCTCATAAACGAGGAAGGGCTTGTTGATCCCTTCAATTACAGATTCATCGATCACCACCTTGGCGACATCTTCCTGTGATGGCAG
>WOR8_10001160_pt1 | contig 26774 bp, 27 predicted proteins | sample DeeMarSeWOR38_10_FD_19890 | JGI IMG/M metagenome (IMG submission 19890) | reverse complement strand
AACAAATTTTCATGAAACCCGGCCCGATCTTTGGAAACTCGCACCCGGTATATACCCGTGTGCGGGGGTGCAAAGGGATCTTTGGGAATCTGATCAATCAGCAGATCAAATTGGGGATAACTGTATGAACCGATTAGAGACTGATAAGCGCCATAATCCTTTCCATCTAATCCTTTTATATGCTCTTTCAGGGTATGAATCGGCCTCATAGTTCCTCCGACTATCTTTGAATTTCATTTTTAAACTGAATAAAAATCAGAGAAGAATTTTAACAAATATATATTATTGACTTTTAAATGTCAACTATAGTATATTTCATACACTATGGTAGAAAATCAAGGAAAGAATATGCAACTACTTGGCGAAGAGCTGAAGACAATTCGTCAGATACGCAATTTGAGTCTTGCCTCAGTAGCGGAGCCAGCAAAAATATCTACAGCCTATCTTCAGAAGCTGGAAAATGGCATCGTGAAAAATCCCTCCCCACATGTTCTCATGCGTCTTGCTGAAGTTCTTGAATGTGAATATGATCGACTAATGGCTTTAGCCGGATATGTAAAGGCAAATAGCCCCAAGAAATCAGGGAAACTCACATTTCTTGAGGCGGCATTGCGGAATGAAGATTTATCAGATGAGGAACAACGTGCGGTATTAGCGTTTATTTCGTATTTAAAAAAAGTACGTCCCGCCAGGTAGATAAAATTAGAACTTGTTTGTTGGTGTCCTTTTACTGATTCCATTCTTTGTAGTATTTCAATATTGAAAAACCAACATTATCATAATCCTTGACAATTTTCTTTATCTTAAGTTTCTTTTTGTCAATTGGCCAAACCAGTAAGGCATTATATTCACTTCTGTATATTTTCCCATTGGTTTCAATATCCATATCGGGTCCAATGTCCAACAGAATATATCTTTCATCATTCCTGGTTTTCATTTCATTGTTATCAATTTCCAATTTTTGAAAAATACCAGAATAGCTTCCGAATAGCTTACCATCTTTTTCGTATAATTCTCTATCCTTAACGTAAATACCTTCATCCACCTGATCCAATAGGAAATTATCGCCTTTATAGAGTTCTATCAATTCATCAAAATCCTGCTTTTGTTTTTCCACTTCCTTTTCAGAACTTCTGATATCCGAATATTTTACCGTAAAGTGTCCACTGTTAAAATCGTCTGCATACTCAATTGTATATTCAAGAACATGATATGTCAAGCAGCCATTCAGAATAATCATGGCAAATAATATTGGAATAGTGAAGATCTTTTTCATAGCACACCTCTTTTATTTGTTTTTAGCATGTTTGAAACTTCCTGTAAAGTTATCTGTGATCTTTGAAGTTTCGCTTGCTCGAGCAGCCGAATAAAATCATTCAATGATATCTCAACTCTCAGTTCATGTTTATTTACATCACCTTGTTCTGTCTGTTGCTGCTTATCCCGATTGATAATAGGTATAGACTGCACCCCCATCTCATGCAAGGCGATTAATTTCTCAAGAAGAATATGAACCGGTATAGCATCTGAAGAAAATTTGGTGAACTCGTCTTGATCTGAAAGTACAATTCCAAGTCGGTTCCAATCTTCGGAGAAAATAAGTTGACTCAATGTTTCATTTTCTCTAGCGGATGTATATCTCTGTTTTCCATTTTCAGGAATTACAAATCGACCAATAACTATTCCGCAGATTAAAATTGCTGCTGCTGCATACCACAACCATCTGTGATCCATTCTTTTGTTTTCTGAATCTTGCTCAATTCGCTCAAGAACTTCATTTTTGAATGAATTCGATTCACTCTCCGGTTCAATTTTTAATATCTCTTCGCGGTCTATGACGTAATACATTTTTACCAGGGATAAATATTTTTCCCTGCAATCTTTACATTTTTTAAGGTGATTTTTAGTTAGAATTCGTTGTTCCCCATCTAACTCTTTGTTTATGTAAGATGACAATTGATCCTGATACTCATCACAATTCATATAACATCTCCCTGCTAAAATTAAACTCTGACTCCAGGAAGTTCTTTATATTTTTCCTTGCCAGATGGAGATTACTACGAATGTTGCCAACAGGCATATTCATTATTTTAGTTATCTCCTCAAACGAAAATCCCTCGATATCTCTGAGAATAAAAACAGCTTTTTGTTTCGGTTTGAGCCTGTCTGAAACGGTGAGTATTAATTGATAGAGTTCTCTGTCTTCCTGGTTTTCAGCAGATGTCATTGTTGTGCTGTCTTCCAGTCCGATATATTTATTGCTGTTTTTGCGTAAATGATCAATCGACAGATTTACAGCTATTTTATAGAGTAAAGTAAATATCGGTTTATCCTCACTTATTTTATTACGATAACGCCATAGCCGAAGAAAGGCATCCTGAGCAAGATCTCTGGCAGTATCCCAGGAATTCACCATTTTATATATGATCCTAATTACCGCCGATTGGTAAATTTCTAAAATATCTGTGAATTGCTTTTTATCCATCAGCATCCTTTATAGACTATTGAGTGATACGTATGGCTGAATAAAATATCAAGTTTGTGTAGGTAAAAAATGAAATAGTAGTTATGTGATAGATGACGAATTAAAACAGGAATCCTGTCGTAAAATATAAAATTGTTCCTTCGGTGGAATTGGCTGTTCCAACATGTAATGTGAGCTGACGATCCAGGAATGATAGCCATATTCCCCCGCCAGCTGAGGAATGCCATTTATTGGAGTCCTCGCCTTCTAAATATACACGTCCTGTATCCCCATAGAGTGAAAAACCAAATCTTGCAGGAATAAGGATTTTGATGGGAAATAAATAACTTCTTAAGCCGATAGCGCCATAAGCCAATGCATCACCTGTAAACCGCTGACGTTCGAATCCGAGGAGATTCGGCCGACCACCCAAAAACGCAGACATATGTAGAGGATAATTTCCCCAGAGTTTTTCTCCCAGAGCACGAAAAGCAATCGAAGATGTTGTTAAAAATTCGGACCTGAAATAGAGACGAGCATCTATAATCATTTTATTGTAGCGGTTCTCTCTTTGTGTTATTCCAAGAAAATTGAAACTTTTAAAATCAATATAGGTACCCTCCAATGGTGACAACTCATGATCTCTTGTGTCAAGGAAATATCCGAAATGAAAGCCTAGTTGTTGTCTGTGGTCAGTGTTTTCAAGTCCAAGGGTATCAACAATTGTGTTTGGATCGTATTTGATTTCTGAATTATCGTATCCGATTCCGGCCCAGAGATAATGTTTTTCTTTAAACAAATAATCGAATGACAAATTAAGATCGAACAGGTCTGGTCTGATTAGATAGAAGTCTTCCCCCTCCAGTGTCGGATCTATTGTGGTTTCATTTCCGTAACCATAAAAATTGAGAGTGGCGGTGACTTTTCGAACATCCAATTTTGTTCGCAAAGGTTTAATTATCTGATAAAACTCACCTTTATATTCAAGGACAAAGGTTTTTATATTTGTGATATAAGCTGCCATTAAGGACTGACGATAGACGTAGGGCGCTACGCGATATCCAAATTCGTAAAGAACAGGTCCGCCTCCAATAAGTAAACCATCATTGCTGTTGTAACCAAACCAGAAGCCAGCTTTCCAGTCATGTCCCCGGTCCTCAATCTGTGGCTCATATTTTTCATTGATGTTATCTGTTTCAGGATTAAAGGTTTTTGGTTCAGGTGTTTTTTCTGTGACTAATTTAGAAGAAGGTCCCATTGTAATTTTTGATTTCTTACCACTATCATAGATGATCGATTTGGTTTCTGCATCTGAAAATGGGGTGATGTCAAGAAAGAAACCGTGTACCAGAGATTGATCTAATATTTCATCTTTGCCTTTGCCACCTGTTATTATGACAGTTATACTTCGATCTACTTCTCCCATGATAAGGGCGGTATCATCTCCATCGAGTAAATCGATACGGATTTCTTTTGTTTCACTACAGTAAAAGGTTCGGTTAAAAAACGGTTCTCCTTTTTTCTGACCGTTACTTTTATCCTTTTTATATATTTTAACTTCAACCTTATCATTATTAACTCTGTTTATCTCAGCATATTCTCTTTTATCACTGGTATAGATAGAGACATATTTGGATATCATTTTATAGTATTTTTTGGATATTTCGGATAGACGATCACGACGCATTTTTAATATGTAAATCAGTCGTTCACCTTCTTTTTCAAACCACTCTTCTGGCATGCGATGCACTGCTTCTTCGATCACCTGATCGGTCAATCGATCCTGAATAAAAGAAGTTACTGAATCCCACGCCGCTTCTTCAATCGAAACGAGAAACCTTCGATCCAAAAAGCGACCTGACCAGGTAATATCATTCACCTGCTGGTAGTTTTCTTTGAATGGTTCTATTTGAGGTACTGCAAGCGTTGCCATCCAGGGGATCAAACCGTTGTATAATGAAAAGGCCTGATCACGATCACGCGGGATTGGTAACCAGGTTTTTTTCTTACCGTCCTTGAATCGTGCCCACTTCCATTGTCCAATATGGCGATCCCAATCTCCTAAAAAAACATCCATTAAACGTGCCTTTAAAAATTCACAGGCATTGACTTGATCATCATTATCTTCTTCCAGTTCCTCAAATATTTTATAATTTTTTACAATTTTATCTGCACCGGCAAATACCAGTTCCGGATCAGTTTCATCCTTGGGATTTTCAGCGAACGTTCCAAAAACTCCATTGAAATCTTCCCGATACTCGCCCAGTTTCTCATCATCAGGGAGTTGCAATACGGTCGGTTGTGAATTTAAGACATCAACTGCATTGAGAAGCGGGGCAGCTACAACTGCCGATAGAGGATGTGAAGTACTTATCAGGTCCTGGACAATATCTGCTACAAATGTTTCTCTGAAATATTTTGGTAATACTTTTTCGGGATCTTTGTTGATTGAACGAAACTTGTAATATTTCCCATTATTTGCTTTAAAATGAAGGGACTTTGTCTGAAATCCTCCTCCTCGTTTGATAGGTTCCAATCCGCTTCCATATTCATTTAAATTTAGTATAGGAACAGTAATGGGTGTTGTCCAGAGACTCCGCCATTGTGAACCAAAAAAAATCCGATGCAGCCATCCCGCCTCATATTCGGGGCCGGGCACAACAGTAATCATTCCCTTATTTGCTGACGTTGAATCTGTTTCACCATTGACAGCAGAAGAGGCTAATAGAATTAGATAAAATAGAGTAAGAAAGAAGAATTTCATCAGACTTTTCCAAATGAAATCAAGGCAATTTAATAAAATTGTATGTTTAGGCATCCAGCCTAGAAGTACAATCTATTTATTCCGCACAGCAGGATATTGTGTAACTTTTGCTTTACCGGATCCAGCCTCATCACCAATCAACAAGGACAGATTTTTCGAGAAGGTGATTCCTTCTGGCTGATTGTGATGTTTTTTATCCAGCATAATTACTCCCATAATCTCCCCAGCTTCTGAAATCTGGACAATTCTTCGTCCCTGGGATGAGAGAATAAAATAAGAGTTTGTAGATGGATGTCTTTCAATTCCGGAAGGGGCAAACTTATCTTCTGTCAATAGAAAGAATTCTCCCAGTTTTTGAGCAAGATCAGAGTCATCATGTTTCTTGACTTCTTCAATAGAAATAAGAAATCGCGGTTTTTTCCGCAGTTTTTTTTCAGTCAGCGAAAAAGAATAGACAGCACGATAACCATCATATTTTTTTCCGGGATCGCCTTTACACGCAAGTAAGAGTGAATTACTCACGGGATCATAGCACAATCCTTCTACATCATTTTTAGAAGAAAGTTTGGTTTTATATTTCTTATATAAAACAGAAGACTCGTCCTCACCCTCTTTAAATTCATATAGTTCTCCACCACTGGTCACCAGGTAAAACATTTCATCAACAATTGCTATCCCTTCAAAGTCTTTTTTTAATGATTTTTCACCAAGAGAAAAGGATTTGATAATAGATCCATCCGAATATTCAATCTGAAATATATCTGCTTTTTCATCATTGTGTCCAAACAAGCGACCATCGCTTGTCATAGCCAGGCCAGATAATTCATTTAATTTTTTAGGTAATTTTGCAAAAGTCTTCTTATCAAGATTAAAAGCCGATACGTGTATACTATTGGTTTCTGCATTATTGTTAGCACAGGCAATGATGAGAAGGAAAATAAGGTAGACCATTCTATAGTCCGTATTGATTTTTTTTCCCCATATAAACATAAATAAAATGTAGATAATTCTTATAGTTTATGCAATAATACTCTGCAACCGGTTAGAAAAGACAATGGATACTTAATTCCCACTCAAATTATTATCAGGAACACATAGAATATCAAAATGTTTTTCTATATTAATATGATTGACATCTAAGAGATCTCCTCTACCAACCGGTTCATTTTCAATTTTATATATGGAATAATTTTTTTCCAGAAAAAACGAGAAGAGTTTTTTTCGATATTCAATAGAAGTTTTTTTAAATATTTCAGTTTTTACAAATGGTCGATAGGTTTCAATGATGTCGGAGAGAAATTGCAAGATATATAAATCATATCCTTCGGTATCAATCTTAATAAACTTTAATTGAGGAAGGTAATCCATATAATCTGATTTTAATTCTTGTGCCAGATTGAGTCCGAAAACTTCGAGTTTATATGCATGCCCGTGTCTGAATACACTGACTCCCTCATGACGTCCACCATTGCAAAAGCCGGCATCTGAATACTCAAATTCCATGAAACATTCCTTTGAAGCAGCCGCAGCCATTATAGTTTTAATATTAGTAATATTGCGATTTAATCTAACATTTTTTTCGAGAACATGGTAAACAAATGGATTTGGCTCAAGGGCAAGGGTAAATCCCGAAGATCCAACCGCGATAGCCATTGGAAGAGTGGAATCGCCTGTATGTGCACCAATATCTATACAGAAATCACCTTCTGTAAGAAATTCCCGAAATGAATCTATTTGATCCTGGGAGATTACTTTTTGGCTTTCAGCAGGATGCATCCATTGGGCATAATTAACCTGAATGCCGTCTTTCAGATCAAACCTGTTGATCGTGTAAAGATATCTTTTTGCCTTACTACGAAATCCGAGTATTTGAAATAAATTTTTTAACTGCATATTGTTACCTTGTAAAAGTGAAATAGGAGCAATTCATATATCTTAATATTTTCATTTGTTGGATAATGCCTTGGATATAGAAATATTAAAATTCCATAGATAATTGTGAAATTGTATCTCCACTAATTCTAAATACTGTCCATTCATTCATAGGTTCAGCACCTAAGTCATTATAAAAATTTAGTGCATTTATATTCCAATCAAGAACAGACCACTCGATTCGACCACAATCTCTTTCCACAGCTAATTTTGCCAGATAAGCCAGAATAGATTTACCAAATCCCAATCCCCGATGCTCCAGTTTTATATAGATATCCTCAATATAAATCCCCGGACGTCCAAGAAAAGTAGAGTAGTTGTGAAAGAACAGACAAAACCCAACTGGTTTTGTCAGATATTCGGCAATAATTACCTCTGCAAATGAGTTTTCACCAAATAATGATTTTTTCAATTTTTCCTCAGTGGCGACAACCTCGTGGGAAAGTTTCTCATAATCCGCGAGTTCTTTTATGAATTCCAGGATAACAGGAACGTCATATTCTTCAGCGAATCGCAGAGTGAGACCGATGATTTTTGTTCTAATTGGTCTAGGCATAATGGATCACATTTTATTTTTGGTTCTTTTCTTAGAAACAAAATGAAATTCAAAGAAATTCCAAAGTCGTATCAATAAACATATGTAATTATGTAGCGACGCTGTTAATCGCATTGCCACGTATTAAAATATAGCAATTATAAGAATATTTATCACTGAAAAAAATTTTATGCTCAAAATCTTCACAGACAACGGCATAGGGGTCAGATTTTTTGAAAAAATATTGTACTAAGATAATTAAAACAGGTCAAATGTTTGTGTCTATTTTTTATTTGTACTACATTTATAAATTGAATATTTAAGATTGAAGATTGAAAAATATAAATGTGTGTGAAAGAAAATTCCTCAACTGATATAGTTTTCCCTCAATCGGCGGTGATTCCCTTTAAGATAGAAAATAATCGACTAAAAATTTTATTGATAACTTCCATTAATAAGCAGCAATGGATTTTTCCTAAAGGAATTATTGAGGAAAATCTATCCCCACAGCAATCGGCATTACAGGAAGCAAAGGAGGAAGCAGGTGCAGAAGGTGAAGTTTTAAGCATTACTCTGGGTGAATATTCATATCCTAAATGGGGTGGTATTTGTGAGGTTGTTGTTTTTCCGATGTATGTTACCAGGCTGCTGGATGATTGGCCTGAGGCTAATATTCGGAAAAGAAAATGGGTTTCAATTGAGGAAGCCTTTACTTATCTATCAAAAGAAGATTTACGAAAATTACTAGAGTTATTTGAACTAAATTTAGAAAATATTAAATCACTAGTTAAAGATCTTTAATTTTGTCATGTATCAAGTTATAACTAAAGATCAAGCTTAGGCGATTAAATGGCCCACTCATATATTTTTGATAGAGACAGGATTCAAAGTAATACACAATTACTTGCATTTCTTCAAAAGAATTTCTCCCTCTTAAAAGAATCAAAAACTCATGGTCTTTGTTATTATTTTGATACGTTCGACTGGCGTCTTTATCGACAAGGTTATTATCTTCATCATTATAATAACACCTTTGTCTTATCAAGGCTCTATGATAAAAAAATTGAGGTTAAACAGGAAAATGTTTTAAAATCTCCAGATTACTTAAGTCTCCCTGACGGCCCCTTGCAACAAAAGATTGCTCCGATTATTGGGATCCGTGCATTAATGTGCAAAGCAATTTTCAGGTTGACAGAACAGACGGTTCGAATATTGAACAAAGATCTGAAGACAATTGCCCGGATAAAATTTGAACAGAGCAAAATTAAAGACAAATCAAAATATATTGTTTTACCGCCTTTTTTTAAAATCTTGCCCCTAAGAGGCTATGCAAATCAGATTCCTGGTATTCTAAAAAAACTATCATCTCTCAATTTATCGCAATCTAAAGGAGATCGATTACAAAGGGGATTGTCAGCAATTGGAAAAACCCCTGCAGATTATACCTCAAAACTCGACATTAAACTAAACAACAGAATGACAGCAGAAACAGCGGCAAAACAAATATACCTTTATTTACTCAATATCATAAGAAAAAATGAATTTGGTATCATAGAAGATATTGATATAGAGTTTCTCCATGATTTTAGAGTTTCAATCCGCAGAACCAGGTCTGCTCTGGGCCAATTAAAGGGTATTCTCGATGAAAAAGCAGTACTAAAAGCAAAAGAAAATTTTTTGTTTCTCGGTCGATCGACAAATAACCTGAGAGATATTGACGTATACCTCTTAAAAGAGAAGCAATATAAAGCAATGCTTCCTGTGGAATTAAGAGAGTATCTGAATGCTTTTTTTGAAAATTTGCACAGTCAAAGAAAAACCGAACTCAGATCTCTGATTGCGATACTGAAATCGGCAAAATATAAAAGAATAATTTCCTCATGGAACGGATATCTTGATTCTGTAACTCAAAGTAACAGATCTTCTGCACTCTCGGCAAAATTGCTGGCTCAAACAGTGATAATGAAACGAAACAAAAAGGTTATAAAATTCGGCAAACGAATTCTTTTAACAGGCTCAGATGAATTGTTACATCAATTGAGGATAGAAGGTAAAAAACTCAGATATCTACTTGAATTTTTTAGTTCACTTTTCGCCCAGGAAAAGATCCAATATCTAATTGGAAAGTTAAAAATATTACAGGACAATCTGGGGGAATTTAATGACTTGATCATTCAGCAGGAACATCTGTTTGAGTCGGTGCGAAATATAGCGCCAAGAAACAAGACAACAAAAAATACTCTGCTTGCAATGGGAGTTTTGATAGGTAAGCTCAATGAAAGGCAACAAGCAGTAAAAAATGAATTTGCCATGCTATTTTCCAACTATGCCGATAAAAAGGTACAAAAAATATTCAATGAACTTTTTTACGTTCATGAAAGGCCAGCCAAATGATTGTCATTTCGGTCTATAATATTAAAGGTGGCGGTGGCAAGACAGCTGCAGCTGTGAATCTTGCATATCTTGCTTCGTTAGAAGAAGAAAATACGCTATTATGCGATCTTGATCCGCAAAGTTCATCTACATATTATTTTCGTGTTAAACCCAAGATGAAAACAGGATTGAAACCACTCGTAAAAGGGAAAAAAAGTTTAGAAAAAAGTATAAAAGGAACTGATTACAATTTTTTAGATTTACTACCGGCTGATTTCTCGTTACGAAATATGGATATCATGCTTGATAACGTTAAGGGCTCCAAGTACAGATTGAAGTCAGTATTGAAAATATTTAAGGGGGAATATGATTACATATTCTTGGATTGTCCCCCGAATATTACCCTGGTTTCAGAAAATATTTTTTATGCATCGGATTTAGTTCTCGTTCCGGTTATCCCAACGACACTCTCTTACCGAACCTTCGAAAAATTAGTGGATTTTTTTAAAAAAAGGAAAATATCCAAAACCAAGATCATCCCCTTTTTTTCAATGGTTGAAATCAGGAAGAATATGCATAAAGAGTCTATTGAGATGTTGAAAAGGCAATATCCATTTTTCCTCGAGAGTAAAATCCCCTATTCATCGATTGTTGAAAAAATGGGAAATTATCGGGAACCTGTGGGAAGTTTTAGTCCACGATCAGTGCCTGCACAACAATACCAGTCTCTTTGGGGCGAAGTAAAAAAAATAGTCGATAAGAAAAAGTGAAACTAGACGATTATTTATTGAAACCGCAGAGATCACTGAGAAAGAATCTGTGAATCCTTTACAGATCGTTGTATTTATTAACAAGTAATGAGACGTTATTTAATGCAGAAATTATGAGTCATTTGTGTTGATTCTTGAATAACTATGTTTTTAAAAATATTTATTTGTAATTTAAAGAATCTATTTTGGAGATCACAGAGTGTTTATCTCAATCAATAAAACATGATAATACTCTGAGCCCTCTGTGGTTTCTTTATTATAATCAATAATAAATTAAGGGACAAAAGGTGAAATCAGCTGTTTATATACGGGCAATAATCGCATTTTTGATAACCATCTCTGCCGGTTACTATCAGAGGCTTACTGGTCCAACCCATCCGATTAATTTTGACCTCGAGTGGAAGGGAGTAGAGATATCCGGTAAATTGACGCGAAGTCATGGCGATGAAGGAAATCAGCCAATTGAGATTACGATTGCTGATACCTCTGTTGATGCTGTGCTTATTTATCGTCGCTATCGTACAAGCGATGAGTGGAAAGGTATGATGATGACACGGGAGAAGGAGGTATTGCATGGCAGTCTGCCTCACCAACCCCCGGCAGGAAAATTGGAATATTATATACAGCTTAAGAAAAATGATGAAAATTTGACGATACCCGAAGACAAATTCGTCATAACACGATTTACCGGAAAAGTCCCCTCTGTGGTATTGGGTATTCATATAGTGCTAATGTTTCTGGCCATGTTTTTCAGTAATTGGGCGGGTCTTGAAGCCATTTTTAAAACGGAAAGAATGCGCAATCTCGCACTCTGGACGACCGGATTATTATTTCTTGGAGGAATGATCCTGGGGCCGATTGTACAAAAATATGCATTTGGTGAGTATTGGACAGGCATACCATTCGGATTTGACCTGACGGATAATAAAACTTTAGTAACGATGGTTGTCTGGATCATTGCTGCCTGGATAAGCTTCAAGAAAAAACAGTCGGCCCGTATGTGGATCATTATTGCGGCTATTGTTTTGCTATTGGTCTATTCAATCCCTCATAGTATGATGGGATCTGAACTGGATTATGAGACAGGAAAAATCGGGACAGCGGAATAATACCATTATGCACCAAGTGCAAATTCCTCGTTGTTCAGAAATAAATATTCCAATTCCTTTACATCGAGGAATATAGATGATGGCAGTGCTTTTGCAAAGACATCAAGAACCACCACGGCATTAGCGTTGGCATCCTCTTCAGAAATACTGCGTAAGCGGTCTGTCATCCCTACATTAATCATTTGAATATCCTGGTATGCTTTGGCAAGCCTGTCGAGATTCCAGTCCGGCTCTTTTCCCTTTTTCAGGCGAAAATATTGACCAAGCAAATAACAGCTCACCGACCTAAAAATTGTTTCCTCAATTGTAGCAAACGGCAGATGGAAACGAACCATTGGTTTTAATACACTCATTGTCGGACAGCCGGAAGTGACCATAATAATACCCAGTAAAGAGCCCAGTCCATGTTGTAGAGGAATTTCTTTTTCATAGGTCCTTTCCGGTGTTTCGACCCTTAGTAATACATTTTCAAATGAGCGCCGGTTTTTGAATGTCGAAATAATGTCCTCAAGATTTATGGCAATCGGACAATGAGAATAATTTTCCGATTTCAATTGACAGCAATCACATTGATTAAATCCCAGTTTTGTCCAGAAGGGATGCTGACGGTTGTTTTGAGCAAAATATTCCAGATTGCTTAAATGCAATTGAATTGGGAAATGAGCCTCGGTTTTGTCCTCAAAGACAAAATGATAATTTATATATGTGGTATTTGACGCTTGATCCATGATAAATTCCATTTAATGTTCTACTCTTATTATCGGCAGAAATATGTCAGATATTTAGTAAAATCATATTCACTCTACCAAGGATTCGGAAAAATGAGTATAGGTGAACCAATGATCTTGGGCGTGCCGTGTAGGGACGTAGCATGCTACGTCCCTACACAGTTCGCCGTTTAATCTTCGCTTTATGGCACAATTTGAACATATCGCCGCTCTCATTTTCTTTTTCAAGTATAACACAAAATAGCTACCTGCAGTCATCTCGGTATTATTTTAGTGCATAATAGGTCCTCTAATATGTCTAAATTATATCCTTAGTCTACGAACTTTAAAGGAGAGGGGAATAGATCAATAAAAGCTCTACCTTCAATTGTAAATTATATACAAAATGCCTAATTTTATTTTTAGCTAATCAAGTAAATTCTGGAGTATAAGTGAATGAAGGTATTGGTCATTGGAAGCGGGGGGAGAGAACATGCTCTCGTTTGGAAAATAGCGCAGAGTGAATATGTCGATAAAATTTATTGTGCTCCGGGCAATCCTGGTACTGCTGAAATTGGACGCAATATCGATATTTCGCCATTAGACTTTGAAAAACTGGCTGAGTTTGTCGAGAAAAATGAGATCGATCTTACAGTTGTTGGCCCGGAGGATCCTCTAGTAGAAGGGATCGTCGACTTTTTTACTGAACGAGATTTAAAGATTTTCGGACCGGATAAAAAGGCGGCACAATTAGAGGGAAGTAAACATTTTTCAAAAGAATTAATGAATAAGTATGGAATACCAACCGCAGATTATCAAACATTTTCATCTTCTGATAAGGCCAGAAACTATATCGAAACAGATGCTAGATTCCCGCTTGTTTTAAAAGCCAGTGGCTTAGCAGCAGGAAAAGGCGTGATTATCTGTCAGTCGGTAAAAGAAGCTTTGACCGGTATTCAACAGATCATGGAAGATAAAGCATTTGGTACAGCAGGAGACTATCTGGTAATCGAAGAATTTCTCGATGGCGAAGAAGTATCCATTTTTGCAATTAGTGATGGGGATGAGTATCTCTTGCTCTCTCCAGCACAAGATCATAAAAAGGTTTTCGAAGGAGATCAGGGATTGAATACAGGGGGAATGGGCGCTTATGCACCGGCTCCGGTTGCAACTCCCGATTTTATGGAACATATTCAACCTGAGATCATTGAGCGTACTTTATCAGCGATGCGTTCAGAAGGAATGCCTTATAAGGGTCTTTTATATTTTGGGTTAATCATCACTTCAGAAGGACCAAAAGTACTAGAGTATAATTGTAGATTTGGAGATCCTGAAGCAGAGGTTATACTACCTCTATTAAAATCTGATCTGATTCCTTTACTGGAAGCATCTATAGAAGGGAGAATTGGAAAAGAAACTGTAGAACTTTATAATGAGTATGCTCTCGATGTCGTACTTGCATCAGGAGGGTATCCGGAAAACTATGAAAAAGGAAAGAAAATAGAAGGAATTGATGAACTTGATCCTGATATTCTGGTCTTTCACGCAGGGACAAAAGTTGAAAATGAAATGTTGCTAACCAATGGCGGAAGGGTCCTGAATGTTGTGGCCAGAGCAAATGATTTTTTGAAACTGACAGATTTTTTGTATCAAAATGTTTCCAGAATTACGTTTGAGGGTATTCATTATCGAAAAGATATTGGATATCGTGCTCGTCGGTATTTTGAATAAGTGATTTTTAAAAGGGCATGTATGAATGAGTTAACAAAACGGATTATCGTAGCAGTGTTCGGTATACCAACAATTCTGGTGTTGATATTTTTAGGCGACTGGTATTTTTTTACCTTGATCTTGATCATCAGTTTTGTGGCCCAGTTAGAGTTCTATGATATGCAAATTAAAAAGGATTACCGACCCCAGAGAGTCAATGGTGTCATCGCCGGCATTCTGATTTTAGTAGGATACCAGACCGGAGAATGGAACAGTATTATCGTCGGTATGGTTATTATTCTTATGCTCATTCTTGCCTCTGAAATGTTTCGCCATCACGAAAATGTCAGTATTAATGTCGGAATCACGCTAGTCGGTATTTTATACATTCCTATGTTCTTGGGTACACTTATACATACGAAATCGTATGTAGATATGACATTCGATACTGTTCAATATGCCGGGTTCAGATATATCATGATGATACTTATTGCAATCTGGATCTGTGATACATTTGCCTATGGCTTCGGGATGCTGTTCGGAAAGCATAAATTAAACGAAAAGGTCTCACCGAATAAGACGATGGAAGGGGGGATTGCAGGTCTTGCCGGGGCAATACTAACCCTTCTTGTCGCTAAAGCCCTTCATGTTGTACCTATCAATTGGATGAGTGCAATTATTATCGGAACATCTGTGGGGATCTTCGGACAGATGGGAGACCTTGTGGAATCATGGTTTAAACGTGATGCCGGTGTAAAGGATTCTTCAACGATCTTACCAGGACATGGTGGAATGCTGGATCGATTCGATAGTCTATTATTTCTTTCCCCTTCAATACTGATTTTAACGATACTGTTATTCTGATTGAATATTTATTAGGTGAACATCTCTAAAGAATAGGTCCATCTTATTCGATAATGATTATATACTATGATGGAGATAATTGAATGGCTGATGATGTAAAGCGAGTGTTGGTTGTTGATGACGAAGATGATCTAACCTGGTCTATTTCTAAACATCTTGCAAAAGACAGAGATCGATATGATCTAATTTGTGTTAACAGCGGTAAAAAAGCATTGGAGGTGCTCTCTCAATTGCCGGTCAAATTGGTCATAAGTGATATTCGTATGCCTGAAATATCCGGTCTCGAACTACTTTCCCGAATACGCGATTCATATCCGGCCACTAAAGTGATTATAATGACCGCTTATGGTTCATCAGAGGTTCATGAAGAAGCAAATGCGCGTGGTTGTTTTAAGTATATCGAAAAACCATTTGAAATTACAGATTTACGCCAACTGATTCTCGAAGCAATTGAAGAGAAGAGAGGATTCATGGGAACCATCTCTGATTTTCAATTGAGCGATCTTATTCAGATGAATTGTCTGGGGCGTATGACAACAGCATTGTTTATTGTTGGGGATGATTACAGGGGTACAATTTACATCGAAGATGGAAATATCGTTCATGCGGACTGTGGTGATAAGGAAGGTGAAGATGCTGTATTTGAAATGCTCGCCTGGGAAGGGGGTAATTTTTCTACTGAACGAGGTAAAAGAGCGCCAAAAGAAACCATTATCAAAGGGTGGCAAAGTCTCTTGTTAGAAGGAATGCGGCGGGTTGATGAGGCAAAACCAGGAAGAACCGATATCGGTGGGCAACTTGCAAAAACTCAAAGGGAAATATCACGCATACTGGACAAGCTGGCCTCCCTAAAAGGGGTTATTCTGACAACTGTTTTTGATCCGGAAGGATTTCCGGTAGCTTCTCAGATCAATCCGGATTCACCCCGTAAATATGCTATACAGGAATTAACACCAATAATTTCCGCACTGATTAAACAGGTTGATTCTATTGGACAGGATCTTAAAATAAAAAAACCAAAGAGTATTTCTGCAGAATTTGAGGAAGCAATTCTGAAAGTTAATAAAGTTCAGGATCGTAAAGAATATCTAGTTATTCTTGCTGAAAATAAAATAAATATCGGTGTACTTACACTGGAAGCAAAGAAAAATTTACGTAAACTCTCCAGAATATTAGAAAAATAATATCCATACCTCTTATTGGTGAAAATAAACACGTCAGTAAAGACCTTGTATGAAACTGATTGAAAAGTGGATAAAGCTATTTGTGCTTTTTTTAATCATACGTTTACTTCCCCAAATTAGAAAAGAGCATGCCGAGAATGAATGGAAACGATTTAAGCGAGTGCTTGTATTCAGACTCGATAACAGATTTGGTAATTCAATCCTTATTCTTTCCCTGGTGCAGTCAATTAAAGAGAGCCTTCCTGATGTATCGATTGATGTCATGATGACCTCTTCGTATGTGGCTTTATACAATAATCATCCTGCCATTTCTTCTGTGATCCCATATAATCAAAAATATCTGTTTCGTAATCCAATACGGTTTATATCTTTGATCAATAGGTTGAGAAGAAATAACTATGATGCTATATTTTCCTCGAATAATCCTGACTCATTTTCGGCTTCTCAGGCAATCCTCTGTAGGTTGGCAACAAAGAATCGACGTGTTGGATTTGCACAGGAAAAAAGTTCAAGATTTTATTCGGATATCGTTAAAGGAAATACGAACATCCATTATTCGCAATCTCAATTTGATTTATGGCGGCATTTTGATAAGGATGCGCAATATTATCCACCAAAACTGTATTATATAAAAAAAACTGATATATCACCAAAGCGTAATTTGCTCATCTGGCTTGGAGCTAGAGGTGATAAAATCCTTTCTGAAACATTAGTAAATTCTATTCTACGAGAACTGAAACAGCATAAGATCATGTATTATCTGGCTTTAGGACCTCACGATAAAAAAATAGCGGAAAATTATAAGCACTCATGTAAACATGAAATTCATATAATTGATCTTGATTTAATTGAATTGGGAAGATATTTTTTAGATTACAAATGCATCATCATGCCAGATACGGGACCGATGCATCTGGTGGCAGCCCTCGGCATACCTCTTATCCAGGTATTTGTTAATTCAAGTATCTTACAATATGGATATATGCGTGGTAATAGATTTATCGTTGATAAGAAAATAAATGGTGATATTTTAATACAATTTATAACACAACACGTTGATCAAATAGCCTAGTATTATCGCCATATTTTTGTCGTACTCAGAGTAACCTGTTATCATTTTTTTATGAAGTTAACGAAATAACCAAATTATGGTTAGGATCAAATTATGACGGTTCATAGTGAAGTGATTAATGATCAAAAAGAGGATCTTACGATTCTGTTTGCCGGAGATATTTGCCCAATGGGAAATATTGAAAGATCCTGTACTGAGAATAACTATAACATGATTGATCCTGAATTCCGAGACTATTTCGGGGAAAAAGACATCTTTATTGCGAACCTGGAAGCCCCATTAACGAAGTCTGAAAATAAAATAATTAAAAGCGGACCATCTTTAAAGGCAGATCCATGTGGTATTAAAGTTATCAACGATTGCGGTATAGATATTGTTAATCTGGCAAATAATCACATCATGGACTATGGAAAAACAGGATTGATAGATTCAATAAATTTGCTGAATAATAATAATATTTCACATCATGGGGCCGGAGATACCATAAATAAAGCCTCGGCGCCCTTAAGAGTCAAGGAAAATGGAATTCGTATATCTTTTTTTGCATTTTGTGAGGATTCATTCAATATTGCAACCGTCGATCAACCTGGCTGTGCACCAATCAATGAAAAAGAAATAATAAGATTGTTACAATCTGAAAAATCTCATGCTGATTTAACTATTGTCTCGCTGCATGCAGGATCAGAATATTATCCGCTACCTTCGCCGAGATTGAAGGAATTGTGTAAAAATCTTATTCATTATGGCGCATCGGCTATTATCTGTCATCATACACATATCGTGTCAAGTTATGAGATATATAATACTGTACCTATCTTTTACGGATTGGGAAATTTTCTATTTGATACAGATAGTTCAAAAAAAAGTTATATCGGTGCGGTTGTTAAGATCGCCTTTAGCCAAAACAAGGCAGTAAACTTTGAGATGCAATCTTTTAAATTTGACAAAACTATACCTTCTCTGTATGAATTAGATGCGAAAGAGAAGGATGATTTTTCTAAACGAGTAAATCAGCTATGTGAAATTACAAGAAATAATGATCTGTTAAATATGATTTGGATTTTGTATACCTCAGAAAAATATAAATACTATTATGCTCCTAATCTGAGGAGATTCAGATCATCTCTTTTTTTATCAAAAGAAAAAAAGAATAAAACATTGTTACATTTTTTAAAAAATGAATCTCATGCAGAAATTATAATGGAAGGATTAATGCAACAGGTATATGGAAGACCAGAAATCTCTGCTGAGGTTCGTGCGATATACAAAGATCTGATGATATCAGATGTAACTTTCTTGACTAAATTAAAAAGGATCGTGAAATTCTTTGTCTAAATTCCTGTTATTTTTCCTAACATTTATAAGATGAGGCAGCCGCCAATTGTCAATAAGTGTCGATAAATTAGTAAAAAGTATTTTGGAAGGTAATCGTCTTTCAATTGCTCGTGGGATGACCAAAATTGAAAATGAGGAAACAGATTATGTGCAGCTTCTCTCAGATCTGTATAATAAAACCGGGAGTGCCTATCGTCTGGGAATAACCGGCCCGCCAGGATCGGGTAAAAGTACCTTAACAAATCACTTGACCAAAAAATTAAGAAAAGAGGGATATAAGGTTGGTATTATTGCTGTCGACCCGACCAGTCCTTTTACTGGTGGGGCGATCCTTGGTGATCGCGTTCGAATGAACGATCTGGTACTTGATAAAGGCGTCTTTATTCGCAGTATGGCTACGAGAGGTAGTTCCGGTGGGCTTGCCCGCCAGGCTGGTGAGCTGGCAGATGTTCTTGATGCAGCCGGTTATGACTATGTTATTTATGAGACCGTTGGTGTCGGACAGGTAGAACTGGATATCGCTGAAGCCGCAGATACGACGATTGTCTTAATTGTTCCTGAAAGCGGAGATATCATTCAGAGTTTAAAATCGGGATTAATGGAAATTGCAGATGTCTTTGTGCTCAATAAATCGGACCGTCCCGGGGCGGATCGAATGCAGAAAGATTTGGAGTATGTATTGCATTTACGTGAAGCGAATCATAAATGGCATCCACAGGTATTTCAGACTGTGGCAAATCGAGGCACTGGAATAGACGAACTCTGGATTGAGATTAAAAATCATCGTTCATTTCTGGAAACTGAAGAACTCCTCTTGAAAAAAAGGGATAAACGGCTTAAAAATCGCATTGAAACAATTATCAGACAAAAAATTGAAATACATTTCTGGAATGATAACCGGAAGAAAGTATTAAAATCTTACCTTGAAAATGAAAAAGAAAATATCTCTCCTTATCTTCTGGCTGAAAGGATGCTTGAGAAGTTATTGAAGACCCTATAAAAGGGGGATAAAGGGTGTAAGGTATAAGGGTATAAGGGAATAGTGGTATAAGGGCATAAGGGTATAAGGCATAGGGAGATATATAGGAATGAAAAGACTACAATAATATTAAAAAATGTTTCGGTCTGTTACGGATTATAAGGAGGAAAATTTAATCGGAGGTATGAATGTCAAATGATAGAAACAAGCAGTCTTCAGCAAAAGAAAATTGGATAAAAAAGACTGAAGCAGCTGCAAATTTGCGGGAGGTTAAATTTATAACCACCTCAAGTGAACCGGTTGAACTGATGGGTACACCTGACATGTTAAATGGCTTTGACTTTGACCAGCAACTGGGATATCCGGGAGAATATCCCTATACAAGAGGTATTCACAGTAACATGTATCGCGGTAGATTGTGGACTATGAGACAATTCGCCGGTTTTGGAACACCTGAGGATTCAAATAAACGCTACCATTATTTACTTAAGAGAGGTCAAACCGGTCTCTCAATCGCCTTTGATCTTCCGACTTTGATGGGACGCGATGCCGATGATCAGTGGAGTGAAGGTGAAGTGGGTATCTGCGGTGTCTCGGTCAGCTCACTGAAAGACATGGAAATTTTACTTGATAAGATACCGCTTGACAAAGTATCTACATCGATGACAATTAATTCTCCAGCCGCTATTTTATTGGCATTTTATATTGCAGTCGCAGAGCAACAGAGAGTGGATTCCGCAAAACTAAGGGGTACCATTCAAAATGATATCCTCAAAGAGTATATCGCTCAGAAAGAATATATTTTCCCCCCAGAGCCCTCAATGAGCCTTATTGTCGATACGATTGAATACTGCACAGAACACTTGCCGCAATGGAATACGATCAGTATCAGCGGTTATCATATACGCGAAGCGGGATCGACGGCTGTTCAGGAACTTGCTTTTACCCTGGCAGATGGATTTGCATATATTGAGGCAGCAATTGAGCGGGGATTAAACATTGATGATTTTGCACCCCGTTTATCACTCTTTTTTAATGCACACAATGACTTTTTTGAAGAAATCGCAAAATATCGTGCTGCGCGAAGGATTTGGGCAAGACACCTGAAAGAAAAATACGGAGCAAAAGACGAGAGATCCCTTCTTATGCGCTTTCATACGCAAACAGCGGGGTGTTCGCTAACAGCCCAGCAGCCTGAGAATAACATTCCGAGGGTTGCCTATCAGGCATTAGCTGCTGTTTTAGGAGGAACGCAATCATTACATACGAATTCAATGGATGAAACACTTGCATTACCATCAGAAAAAGCTGTAAAAATCGCCTTACGCACTCAGCAGGTACTTGCTTATGAAAGCGGAGTCCCAAATACAATAGATCCTTTAGGTGGTAGTTATTTTATTGAAGATCTTACCAATAGAATGGAGCAACAGGCTGAGGATTATTTTCAAAAAATTGAAGATCTGGGTGGGGTTATTCCTGCAATTGAAATGGGATTTTTTCAAAGCGAAATTGCCAGAGCAGCATATCAGTATCAAAGAGAAATCGAAGAGAAAGAAAGAATTATTGTTGGCGTAAATGATTTCGTTGAAGAGGATGAAAAAATTGAGATTCCTATTCTTGAAATTAAAAGGGAAGTTGAAGAAAAACAGATACAGAGAATAAATGCGCTGAAACAATCGAGAGATAATCTAAAAGTATCCGAGGCATTGAATAAGTTAAGCGAGGCAGCAGCTCAGGGAAAGAATTTAATGCCTGATTTAATTGCCTGTGCTAAAAGCTATGCAACGCTTGGTGAAATGATAAATGTTTTAAAAGACAGATATGGCGAATATGTAGAACCGGCGGAGTTTTGATATAATAATGCATAGAGCAGAGGGCATAGTGTATAAGGAATATACTAACGCATTTAAAGGATTCTTTCTCTATGCTCTTTGCCCTATGCTTGAAAAATCAAATTTATGAGGATGAGGTAAGATAATGGCACATAAATTGCGTGTTTTGATTGCAAAACCTGGACTAGATGGACATGATCGCGGTGCAAAAGTTGTTGCGGCTGCAATGAGAGACGCCGGATTTGAAGTAATCTAGGCCGGATTAAGACAAACGCCTGAGATGATCGTGGAGACGGCCATTCAGGAAGATGTTGATGTAATTGCTCTCAGTATTCTATCAGGAGCACATATGACGATCTTTCCAAAGGTTTTGGATCTGATGAAAAAAAATGGAATCGATGATAAACTTCTGACCGGAGGCGGGATCATTCCGGGGGAGGATATTGAAGAATTGCAGAAGATGGGTGTCGGTAAACTATTTGGACCAGGAGCGTCTACCCAGGATGCCGTCCGATATGTTAAAGAATGGGCGGAAAAAAATGTATAATATCTGGACATGTTATGCTTTTTTAATAAGATGCTCGATACTCGATGCTGGATACTCGATAACTGTTGTGTAAGCTTTTATATTCTTCCGGTTGCAGGGGCATGGCGCGCCATGCCCATTGAGTGATAAGTTTTATTTCAGCAATTATGTGCGGTTTTAATGAATGAATAATACACGCAATTCAATATCGCAGTGGCCGGAATGTGAGAGACCGAGAGAAAAACTGGTTCGGAACGGGGTTGAAAATCTGACGTCTGCTGAACTTTTAGCACTGCTTCTTTCGAGTGGTACATCGAATCTTAATGCGGTGGAAATTGGTAAAGCACTTATCAATAGATTTGACTCACTCAATAATCTTTCACAGGCTTCTCTCAAAGAACTTCAAGAAATGGAGGGGATTGGTCCGGCTAAAGCAATCACACTACAAGCTGCATTTCAACTATCGCGAAATATGCAGAAAGAAATTGCTGAAAATAAAATCGTTTATTGTCGAAATCCTGCTGATGTGGCCCGCATATTTGTTCCCAGACTGGGGCATCTGAAACAAGAATTATTCTCAATTGCTCTACTTGACTCTGCAGGCCAATTCATACGGCAGAGAGAAATTACCAAAGGTACGATCAATTCCTCTCTTATCCATGCACGGGAGGTATTCAGAGTGGCCATCAGGGAGGCTGCAACTTCAATAATATTGGTTCACAATCATCCTTCCGGCCAACTGAAGCCGAGCAACGAAGATCTCTCGATCACCAAACAATTAATCGCTGCAGGGGAAACAATCGGGATTCCTGTACAGGATCATCTTATCATTGCCGGAGAAAACTATTTAAGCCTGAAAGAGGCAGGGTTTATGTAATACTCGATCCTGGATCCTCGATCCTCGTCTTTCGATTCTCGATTTGCGAAAATAATTAAGAAAATACTTGCATCGATTTCTGATGACCGGCAATTTTTAACTTAATTACGAGCATCGAGCATCGAGCATCGAGCATCGAGCATCGAGCATCTTCAGACTCTATAGAAGATTTTTCAGTAATCTCAGTGTTTGTAAAACTGTAAATTTTTGCAAAGGATATACTCATGAACCGAAAAGAACAAATTACCTATTTGGAACAGTTGGAGCGGGAGAGCCTAAAAGGTGGCGGAGAGAAACGAATAAAAGCACAACATGACAAAGGTAAGCTGACAGCAAGAGAAAGAATAAATCTCTTGATCGATGACGGATCCTTTGTTGAAATTGACCGGTTTGTTGTCCATCGTTCAAAAGATTTTGGACTAGATAAGCAGCAAATATTGGGCGATGGTGTTATAACAGGTTATGGATTTGTAGAGGGTCGAAAAGTATTCGTATTTAGTCAGGATTTTACTGTTTTCGGTGGTAGTTTGTCAGAAAGTTTCGCCGAAAAGATCTGTAAAATTATGGATATGGCTATGAAGGTTGGCGCACCGGTGATTGGACTAAATGATTCAGGTGGAGCGCGCATTCAAGAGGGTGTTGTCAGTCTTGGCGGTTATGCAGATATCTTTCTACGAAATACTTTAGCCTCCGGTGTTATTCCTCAAATTTCCTGCATCATGGGGCCATGTGCCGGTGGGGCAGTCTATTCTCCGGCAATAACGGATTTTATCTTCATGGTAGACAAAACAAGTTATATGTTCGTTACAGGTCCTAATGTGGTCAAAACTGTAACCCATGAAAATGTAGATTCTGAGGCATTGGGGGGTGCCAAAACACACGCTTCTAAAAGTGGCGTCGCTCATTTCGTCTGTAAAAATGAACTTGACGGTATACAAAAAATAAAAAAACTGTTAAGCTATATACCGTCGAACAACCTTGAAGACCCTCCAAAAGTAGAAAATGATGATCCACCGGAGCGAGTAGAAGAAAAACTTGATGATATCATCCCCGAAGATTCAAGTCAACCCTACGACATGAAAGAAATTATTCATCTGATCATGGATGATAAAGAATTTTTTGAGGTACATGAATTTTATGCAGGCAATATTATTGTCGGATTTGCCAGATTAAACGGATCGCCGGTTGGGATAATTGCCAACCAGCCAGCTATACTGGCCGGGGTACTTGATATAAACGCATCAATTAAAGCGGCACGATTTATCAGATTTTGTGATGCCTTTAATATTCCCCTAATAACCTTTGTGGATGTTCCCGGATTTTTACCAGGGACAGAGCAGGAATGGGGAGGAATTATTAAACATGGTGCAAAACTCTTATATGCTTATTGCGAGGCGACAGTCCCCAAAATTACAGTCATAACACGTAAGGCATATGGTGGTGCATATGACGTGATGAGCTCAAAGCATATTCGTGGTGATATCAATCTTGCATGGCCTACTGCGGAAATTGCAGTTATGGGGCCAAAAGGTGCTGCAGAGATTATTTTCCGTAGAGAGATCGGAAAGAGTAAAGATCCAGAAAAATTACTTGCTGCAAAAGAGAAAATGTACCGTGACAAATTTGCCAATCCTTATCTGGCTGCTGAACGTGGGTATATAGATGAAGTATTGCGCCCCAGAGATACGCGCCTACGCATCATTCAATCGATGCAAATTCTGGAAAATAAAGTTGATGAAAATCCCAGAAAGAAACACGGGAATATTCCCTTATAGCTGTTTTATAGAAACTTATACGTATTTATCTCTATTTCTCTAACATTCCTAATTTTTATAAATTTCTAAACAATTTTCTCAAAACTAAGAAGGGAATTTAAAATTTCTGTTTCCTGTACATTTTCCCATTTTATTATTTCTTATGGAGTTAGGTCATAACTGGGACGATGCATTTAAATGGCATTTAAATTGCTGTTTAATAGTATATACTATGTAAAACGGATGAGGTAGGTTAAAGTGGAAGAAAAAAAATACCAACTTTTGACGCTGAAGGAAGCAGCAGAGTATTTACGGATGCATAAAGGAAGTCTTTATCGTTTGTTGGAAAGTGGAAAGACAGATATTCCGGCGATTAAACTAGGTGGAAAATGGCTGTTTAATCTTGAAAGTCTTAACAAGTATTTGACAGAGAAAGAAATGCATCATCAAAGTTAGATTTTAAAGTACCAGAAAAAATTTAGAATCCCCTCATCCAGAGGGGATTTTTTTTGTGTTTCAGTCACTAAATCTTGTTATTAAAATAATTAGATTTTAGATTTTGGGTCTGAGATATTAGATATTAGATGTTGGATGTTGGATGTTAGGTGATAGATATGTGATGTGGGATATGCGATATGGGATTCGCATATCTTACTCTGAAACTCAAAATTTGTGACAAGTACTGATGGGATTGAATAAAGAGCGTTGAGATAAAATGAAATTAATCGCAGAAAAGATCAGTAAAAATTTTGAAGATAAAAAAATTCTTAGGGATATAAGTTTTGAACTTTCATCCGGATCGGCCGCTTCAATTGTCGGACCTAACGGATCAGGTAAAACAACCCTCGTTCGAATTATTTGTGGATTGATAAGACCGACAAGCGGTGAAGTAACATATATTGAAAACGATCAACACATTGATATTCAAAATTTTTATCATTCCCTGGGATTGGTTGGTCCATATCTTCAATTATATGAGGAACTAACAGCACGGGAAAATCTTATTTTTTTTGCAAAATTGAAACGCATTAAGGATATTAAAAATAAGATCGACTTATTAATGAATCGTCTAAATCTCGCCGGGCGGGAAGATGATCAGGTAAAAACATATTCCTCGGGTATGCGTCAGAGATTGAAATATGTTTTTGCTTTACTTGGAGATCCAAAAATCCTGATCCTGGATGAACCGACATCAAATTTGGATTCTGATGGCATAGAGAGAGTCTATGATATTATGCGAGAACAAAAAAAGAATAATATTTTGCTGATTGCCACAAACGATGTGATGGATTTGAAATACGGAGACTTTGAGATTGAGGTTAATTCATGATGCCTGGTTAATATTTCAAAAAGATATCAGGCAAGAATTTAAAACACGCTATTCTATAAATGCTATCTTTCTGTTCGCTTTGGTCACTCTGGTGGCGGTATCGTTTTCAATTGGCACATTTAGTGCAACGGCGGAGATTAAGTCGGCCCTGTTGTGGATAATAATTTTCTTTTCAGCAATGTCCGGTTTATCTCACATCTTCGTCCGGGAAGAAGAAATGCATACAGCTGATACCTTAAAACTAGTTACCGAACCAATCGCAATTTTTGTCGGAAAATTTTTATTCAATCTGTTTTTACTTTTCTTGTTAGAGATGATAACTGTACCTCTGTTTTTTGCTGTGATGAATTTTGAAGTTAAAGGCGTTGCTTTATTTCTAAGTGTATTGTTTCTTGGTAGCGTAGGACTTGCCGCAGGCGCTACAATGACAGCTGCTATCATATCGAAAGCAAGCGCGAAAGGGGCATTATTTGCCGTATTATCTTTTCCTGTATTGTTACCGGTTATTATTGCCGGAATAAATGGAACGAAAATTACCGTTAAAGAAATAGCATTTGCCGAAGTCAGTTCTGAACTTCAAATGCTGTTTGCCTATTCTGTGGTGGTCATCACTGCAGCAATACTGCTTTTCGATTTTGTTTGGAAAGAGTGAATTCT